>Ga0187779_10001767_pt1 | contig 13475 bp, 10 predicted proteins | sample 1015_Q2_SP10_10__FD_132435 | JGI IMG/M metagenome (GOLD analysis project Ga0187779, IMG submission 132435) | Tropical peat soil microbial communities from peatlands in Department of Meta, Colombia - 1015_Q2_SP10_10_MG | ecosystem: Environmental > Terrestrial > Soil > Wetlands > Peat | place... | reverse complement strand
GCGATCGCGCGCGAGGCGGCGGAGGATCCGGAGCTGCTGAAGGAGGCACCGCACCACCGGCCCGTCCGGCGGCTGGACGAGGTGCGGGCCGCGAAGACGCCGATCGTGAAGTACGAGTTCGAGCAGCACCCCGCGATCGTGAGATGACGCCGCGCTCGAAGCCCGTCTAGGCTCCGCTCCGATGACGGCGCCGTGGTGGGAGCGGGGCGTGATCTACCAGGTCTACCCCCGGTCGTACGCGGACGCGAACGGCGACGGGGTCGGCGACCTGCCGGGGCTGATCGCGCACCTCGACCACCTCGAATGGCTCGGTGTGGACGCGGTCTGGCTCAGCCCGACCTTCCCGTCGCCGAACGCCGACTGGGGCTACGACTGCGCCGACTACATGGACGTCCATCCCGACTTCGGCACGCTCGCCGACATGGACGAGCTGATCGTCGAGGCGGGCCGCCGGGACATCCGCGTGCTGCTCGACCTCGTTCCCAGCCACACGAGCGACGCGCACCCCTGGTTCCGCGATCCTGCCCGCCGCGACTGGTACGTGCGGCGCGATCCGAAGCCCGACGGCTCGCCGCCGAACAACTGGAGGGCCATCTTCGGCGGGCCGGCCTGGACGCTCGACGGGGAGAGCGGGCAGTACTACCTGCACACGTTTCTGCCGCAGCAGCCCGACCTCGACTGGTGGAACGAGGACGTCCGCGCCGCGTTCGACGACATCCTCCGCTTCTGGTTCGATCGCGGCGTCGCGGGCTTCCGCGTCGACGTCGCGCACGCACTCGTCAAGGACCGGCTGCTGCGCGACAACCCGCCTGCGCGCCGGAACGAATCGCCGCACTGGGCGCGGGTCGGCCAGTGGCCGAGGTACAACCTCGGCCTGCCCGAGGCGGTCGACGTGCATCGCCGCTGGCGGCGGGTCACCGGGGAGTACGATCCCGCGCCGCTGCTGCTGGGCGAGACGTACGTGCTCGAGCTCGACGAGCTGATGCAGTACGTCGTTCCGGACGGGTTGCAGCTGTGCATGAACCTCGTCTTCCTGCACACGCCGTTCGTCGCCGCGGAGCTGGCCGCGACGGTCGCGCGGACCGAGGCGCTGCTCCCGGCCGGCGCCGTTCCCGTGTGGCACGCGTCCAGCCACGACGACCCGCGCTTCGCCACGCGCTGGTGCGACGGCGACGAGGACGCGACGCGCTGCGCGCTCGTCGCCCTTCTCTCGCTCCGCGGCGCGGCGCTCCTCTACCAGGGTGACGAGATCGGGCTCGAGACGGTGCCGGTGCCGCCCGAGCGCGTGCGGGACGTTGCCGGCCGCGACCCGTGCCGGACGCCGATGGTCTGGCGCGACGAGGAGGGCGCCGGGTTCACGGTGCCGGGCGTCGAGCCCTGGCTGCCGATCGGCGACCGCTCGCGCAACGTCGCTGCGCAGCGCGACGACCCGGACTCGATCCTCGCGCTCACGCGCGACCTGATCGCGCTGCGCCGGCGGCGCAGGCTGCTGAACGGCGCCTACGAGCCGGTCGCCGCGCCCCCGGGCGTCTGGGCGTTCCGGCGTGAAGGCGGAGCCTTCGTCGCGCTCAACCTCGGCCGGGAGCCTGCACGCCTCGACGGCGTCAGCGGCGTGATCGTGCTCGGAACCGACCGCACCCGCGACGGCGAGCCGCTCGCCGGCATGCTCGAGTTGCGCCCGCGCGAGGCGGTCGTCGCCTCCGCGCCCTGAGCGGGCACGCGTGGCCTCGTGGATAGCATCGGGCCATGGGGCTGGTGTGAGGGCCGGAATCGACAGGCGGGCGATGGCGGCGCTCTCGAGCGGGCATTTTGCCGTCGACTTCGCCTCCGGCAGCGTGCCGGCGCTGATCCCGTTCCTCACCGCCCGCTTCCACCTCGGCTACGCGCTCGCGGCGATGCTGCTCCTCGCGGCGACGGTTTCCTCGTCGCTGGTGCAGCCACTGTTCGGTCTGTGGTCCGACCGTCGCGGTGCGCTCTGGCTGATTCCGGGCGGCGCCATGCTCGCGGCCGTGGGCATCGGCGGCGCGGCGATCTCGCCTGTCTACCCGATCGTGCTGCTGCTCGTGCTCGTCGGCGGTCTCGGCGTGGCGGCATTCCATCCCGAGGGCGCGAAGTTCGCAGCGTACGCGAGCGGTCGCAAGCGGGCGAGCGGCATGTCCTACTTCAACATCGGCGGCAACGCGGGGTATGCGCTCGGTGCGTTCGCGACCGGACAGCTCGTCGTCCGGCTCGGGCTCGTGGGCGGCCTGCTCGCGATGGCGCCCGTGCTCCTCTCATCGCTGGGGCTCGCACGCGCGGTGCCGCACCTCTCGGCGCTGACGCCGGAGACAGACGCCCGCGCCCGCCGCGGCGGCGACGATCGGCGAGGAGCGATGGCGCTGCTGGGAGTCGTGATCGCCTTGCGCAGCGTCGCCTGGTTCACCTTGCTCGCATTCGTGCCTCTCTGGGTCGTCTCGCTGGGGCACTCGAAAGCGGACGGAAACCGGCTGCTGTTCCTGATGCTCCTGGCGGGTGCGATAGGGACGCTGCTGCTCGGTCCGGTCGCGGACCGGATCGGGCTCCGGCCGACGCTCGTCGTCACGCAGACGCTCATCGCGCCCCTGATACTCGTGTTCGTCTACGTGGGCGGCGTCCCCGGGTCGGTCGCGCTCATGCTGGTCGGTGTCTGCGTCGTCGGCACCTACGGTGTGACGATGGTGTTGAGCCAGCTCTACCTGCCCCGACACGTCGGCATGGCGTCCGGGCTCTCGGTCGGACTGGCGATGGGCATCGGAGGCGTGGCCGCCGTCGTCCTCGGCGCCCTCGCCGACGCGGTCGACCTGAAGACGGCGTTGACGGTCAGTGCGATCGCGCCCGCGCTCGGCGTCGTCGTCTGCCTCCGGCTGCCGGCGCCTGTCCGGCGGGCCCAGATCCTCGCCGAAGCCGGTCCCGCCGTCGCGCTCCCGAGCGACTGACGCCTACGAGGCCGGAGTCGGCGTGCGGCGCCGGCGATCCCTCGGTGCCGCTGCAAGCTGACCGCACGCCGCTTCGATGTCGCGGCCGCGGGTGAGCCGCACCGTCGACGGCACGTGGCGGCGCTCGAGCTCTGCCTTGAAGGCGGCGATGCGGTCGCGCGACGAGCCCTCGTAGATCCCGGTCGGGTTGTACGGGATCAGGTTCACCTTGAAGTCGTCGCGGCCGAGCAGCTTCGCGAGCGCCCGCCCCTGCTGCGGCGAGTCGTTGACCCCCGCGAGCATCACGTACTCGACGAAGACGCGTCGGTGCCGCATCGCCGCGTGCCGCCGGCACTCGGCGAGCACGTCGGCGATCGGGTACCGCTCGTTCACAGGCATCAGCCGCGAGCGCAGCTCGTCGTCGGGCGCGTGCAGCGAGAGCGCGAGTCGGATCGGCTCACCGACCTCGTCGACGAAGCGGCGCAGCCCTGGCAGCCAGCCCACCGTGGAGATCGTCGTCCGCCGCGGCGTGATCCCGAGGGCGGGCAACCGGCGGGCGGCCGCCAGCACCTCGTCGAGGTTGAGCATCGGCTCGCCCATGCCCATGAAAACCGCATGGTCGACCTCGGTGCGGCGCCGAAAGTGCAGCGCCTGGTCGAGGATCTCGGAGGCGGTGAGATTGCGGCCGAACGCCATCTGGCCGGTGGCACAGAACGTGCACGTCAGCGGGCATCCGGACTGCGAGGAGAGGCACAGCGAGCGCCGGCCGTCGCGGTAGGGCATGAGTACCGCCTCGACCGGGTGGCCGTCGGCCGTGCGGAAGAGGGCCTTGACGGTGCCGTCCCGCGACTCGCGCTCCGACTCGACGGCGAGCGTCGAGAAGGGCACGGCGGACGCGAGCTCGTGGCGCAGCGCGCGCGGAAGGTTCGTCATCGCGTCGTAGCCGGCGCCGCCGCGCGCGGCCCACTGCCATACCTGGCCGGCGCGGAAGGCCGGCTCGCCGCGCTCGGCGAGCGCCAGCTCGAGCAGGCGCAGGTCCATGCGGCCAGCGTAGCGGCCACTTCGGTAGCGTCCACCTCGTGATCGACCTGCGCTCCGACACCGTCACCCAGCCGACGCACGAGATGCGCCGGGCGATCGCGAACGCCGTCGTCGGCGACGAGCAGGAGCGGGAGGATCCGACCGTCCTCGAGCTGGAGAGCCGCGCCGCCGCGTTCCTCGGCCAGGAGGCGGCGGTCTTCGTGCCGACGGCGACGATGGCCAACCAGATCGCGGTGCGGATCCTCACGCGGCCCGGGGACGAGCTGCTGGCGGAGGAGAACTCGCACGTGCTGATCAACGAGCAGGGTGGGCCGGCGGTGTTCAGCGGGCTCGTGATGCGCGGGCTGCCCGGACTGCACGGCCGCTTCGGCGCGGAGCAGGTGCGCAGCGCGGTGCGCGATTGGCGCAGCGGCCACATGCCGGTCACGCGCCTGGTCGCGATCGAGGACACGCACAACTCGTCGGGTGGGCGCGTCTGGCCGCTGGAGGAGCTGGACGCCGTCGTCGAGACGTGCCGGGAGCTCGATCTGCGCCTGCATCTCGACGGCGCCCGCGTCGTGAACGCGGCGACCGCGCTCGGCGTCCCCGCCGCGGAGATCGGGCGTCGGTTCGACACGGTGACGCTCTGCCTCTCGAAGGGGCTCGGCTGCCCGCTCGGCGCGCTCGTCGCCGGCTCGACGGAACTGATGGTCGTGGCGCGGCGCGCCAAGCACCTGTTCGGCGGTGCGATGCGCCAGGCGGGGATCGTCGCCGCCGCGGGCGTGTACGCGCTCGAGCGCAACGTCGGGCGGATCGCCGACGATCACGCGCGGGCGCGGCGGCTGGCGGAGGGCTGGGCCGCCGCCGGGCTCGCGATCGACCTCGAGCAGGTCGAGACGAACTTCGTCCAGCTCGACGTGGGGCCGCTCGGTCTCACCGCGCGGGAGGCGACCGCGCGGCTCGAGGAGGCCGGCGTCGCGCTCTCCGAGACCGTGCACCCGGCGATCCTGCGGGCGGTGACGCATCTCGGAGTCTCCGATGACGACATCGAGCGCGCGGTCGAGGCGGCGCCGCGGGCCCTGGGCATGATGCGCCGCGTCCCTGCCTGACCCGCCGGCCGCGTAGCGGCGGCGCCGCCGAAAGGGGACGGTCCCGAATACGACTGCGGGCGCGGGCAGCGGCACGGTCTCCGGCTACACGGTGACAAATCTCCACTACGCGCTCGATGCGACGACACCGGCGAACATCGACTCGCTGACCTTCACGATCAGCCCGGTGGTCCCGAGCTCGAGCTCCGGCAAGGTCGTCATCCAGGCGGCGCTCACCTCCGGCGGTCCAAACACGTACACCTGCTCGACCGACACGGCCGGGTCGACGGTGACGTGTGCAACGACCTCGCCGCAGTTGACGGCCAGCACGCTCAACAGCGTGACCGTGGTGGCGGCTCAGTAGACCCACGCGCAACGTGACGGGCTCGGGCCGCCCGTGCGACCCGGGACGCCACGGCGGCTGGAGGGATCATGCGATGAGATCGCCGAGTCTGAGGATGATCGCTCTCGTGGCCGGGCTGGCCGGGTTCGTCGCCCTGTGGCTCTTCTTCGCCCCGACCCAGCTCGGGGGCTCGGCGACCTACTCGACCACCTCCGGCATCAGCATGGAGCCGCTGCTGCACAAGGGCGATCTTGCCATCGTGCGTGCGCAACGCTCGTACAGGGTCGGCGAGGTCGTCCTCTATCGGAGCCCGGTGCTCCACCGGCCCGTCCTGCATCGGATCATCGTGATCCAGGACGGGCATTACTTCTTCAAGGGCGACAACAACGGCTTCGTCGATCCCGGCTATGTCACCCGCGGTGAGCTGATCGGAGCACTCTGGCTGCACCTGCCCGAGGCCGGCACTGCGGTCGCGTGGATGGGCGAGCCCCTGCACGCAGCGCTCCTGAGCGGTCTCGCGGCTGCGTTCCTCCTGCTCGGTGGAGCAACGACGTCGCGGCGCCGAAAGCGTCGTCGCGGCGGATCCTCGGCCTCGGCCCGCCGGACCGACGCGGTCGCGCCGGCAGCGGTGGGCCTCGAAGTTCGTCGCCCCTCGTTCTCGATCGCGCCCGGCGCGATCCGGCAAGGCGGGACCGAGCAGTCCCGTCTCGCCTACCTCCTGAGCGGGACGGCGCTCGTCCCGTTCTGCCTCAACCTGCTGCTCGCCGGTGCCATCCTCGCCGTCGGCTACAGCGCCGATCCGAGCCGGACGGTCCAGGCGCCGGACGCCTACCGCCATCAGGGCGCGTTCTCGTACTCGGCCCGCGTCATCAAGCCGAGCGATCTGTACCCGACAGGGACCGCGGCAACGGGGGCTCCTCTCTTCACGAGCCTGTTCCGCCGGGCAAGGGTGGAGTTCGCGTACCGATTCGAGTCGGGTCTGCCGCACCGGATCAGCGGCACGATCGCGCTCAAGGCGCTGATCCTCGCGCAGGAGACGAGCTGGCAGAGCCTCTACACGCTCGCGAAGCCTGCTCCGTTCTCGGGAGACAGCGCCGCGACGGCGAGCGTGATCGACCTACGCCAGCTCTACACCATCGTCGACCACCTCACCACGAGCTCCGGGGAGGTCGGGGCCGACTACACCGTCGACCTCCAGGCGATCGTCCACGTGCACGGAGTGGTCGGCGACAAGCGGGTCGACGAGACCTTTTCCCCCGTCCTCCCGTTCTCGGTGAGCCAGTCGATGATCAAGCTGGAGATCGCCCCGCCGACTGCGCCGCCCGGCGCGACCTATGCGCCCCCGAGCGCCAACGCCACGCTCGTCGCGGCGACCAACCCCGTCCAGGCCGGAAGCGTTCCGCGAAAGGCGGCGAACCTGCTGAACGTCGCGAGATACCGGATCGCCGTCCCGGCGATCCGGCTGCTCGGCCTGCTCGTGCTCGCGCTCGCGTTCGTCATGGCGACGCTGCACGTCCTGCTCGTCCGTCGGAAGGTCGGCCTGCCGCAGGAAGCTCTGATCGCGAGGCATTTCCGCGCGCACGTCGTGCCGGTCGCTTCGCTCGAGCAAGCGCAAGGCTCTGCTCCGCTGGAAGTCCTCGACTTCACGATCCTCACGCGTCTCGCCTGCTATCTCGAACGGCCGATCCTGCTCGCGACGCACGACGGAGAACGCACCTATGCGCTCGACGACAACAACGGCAGTCGCTACGTCTACCGGGTGCCGATGAACGAGACGCAGCGAGTTCGGGAGGAGGCGCCTGCGGAACGCGCAGGCAGGCTGTTCGCCCGCGTGGCGGTGGACCGTCGCAGACCCCGCCCGGCTGCGATTCGCGTGCTCGGGGTCCTCGTGTTCATCGGTGTGACGGCCACGCTCGTGACGAGCTTCACCGCGACCACGAACGTCCCGACGAGCGCTGCGGGTGCGTCCAGCTTCGCCCGCCAGTTCTCTCAGCTCACCCCCGCCGGTTGCAGCTCCCTCACCCTCACGTCGCTCGTCGTCAAGTCCGGCACCTTCACGAACACGGCGTCGAACGCTCTCGTGCTCGGAAGTGCGGGCAAGGACACGATCACCGACAACGGCGCGCACAACTGCATCGTCGGCGGAGGCGGCAGCGACACCGTGACCGCGGTGGCGTCCGACATCTGCATCAAGGGGCCGTCGTCCGGTGCCAGCTACAAGAAGTGCGCGACCGCCTAGTAGGCGCTATTCGTACTGGAGCGCTTCGAGCACGTTCAGGCGGCCGGCGCGGCGGGCCGGGAAGATCGCGGCGAGCAGGCCGACGATGATCGCAGCGACGACGAAGGTGACGAGCGTTCCCCAAGGGATCGTGAACGCCGGGTACTTGATCGCCTTGCCGACCATCAGCGCGAGGACGATGCCGACCGGGATGCCGAGGGTGGCGCCGAGCAGCGCGGTGATGATGCTCTCGTGGCGGATCATCCGGCGCACCTGGCGGCGTGTCATCCCGACGGCGCGCAGCATCCCGAGCTCGCGCGTGCGCTCGAAGACGGTGAGGATGAGCGTGTTGACGATCCCGAACAGGCTGACCACGATCGAGAGAGAGAGCAGGACGTAGAGGAGGTTGAGGAGGAGCGTGATTCCCTGCTCCTGGTTCTTCTTGAACTGGCTCTCGGTCTGGACCTTCGCGTCGGGGAAGCTCTCGAGCGCCCGCTCGAGCTTCGCGGTGTTCGCGGCGGAAACGCCGCCCTTCACGTTGATGAACGTGTAGACGTTCTGCGGGTTCGGGTATTCCGCGTCGAACCGCTGCGCGGAGATCGTGATGTCCCCGTAGGGGGAGCCCCCTTTCGGCGGCTCGAAGATGCCGCGCACGGTGAGGTCCAACGTCTTCCCGGCCGGCGTCGTGAGCACGATCGGGCTGCCGACGAGCAGGTGGTGGCTCTTCGCGTAGTCCTTCGAGACGAAGGCGCCGTTGCGGCCGAGGCGCGCCGGCGTGTCCGGGCCGCCCGCCGTCCAGTCCGTGAAGATGACCTTCGAGATGTCCGGGGCGACGCCCGTCACGCCGATGCGCTCACCGAAGGCCCGTCCGTCGCCGGCCCGGACGCCCGATACGACCTCGACGCCGGGCACGCGCTTCAGCGCCTCGCTCGGCGCGTTCGAGATCGGCGTGAAGTTGTTCTCCGCGGTGAGAGCGTAGTCGGCGCGGAAGAGCGCGTTCACCGAGCCCTCGAAGCGCGTCTTCAGGCCGGCGGCGAGCACCGAGACGAGGGTGACGAGGGCGAGCCCGATCATCAGCGCGGACGCCGTCGAGGCCGTGCGCGACGGGTTGCGGACGGCGTTGCCCCGGGCGAGCGATCCCGCCGCGCCGCCGACCCTCACCGCGGGCCAGCCGAGCACCCGGGCCAACGGCGGCACGAGCGTCGGGGCGAGCATCGCCACTCCGAGGAAGAGCCCGGCCGCTCCGATCCCGATCGCGAGCAGGCGCTCTTTCGTCGAGAGCGCGCTCACGAAGAGCCCCACGAGCATGAGCGCGAGCGAGCCGCCGATCGCGATCACGGCGCCGTGGACGGTGAAGCGCGCAAAGCGCGACGGCGGCAGCACGGCACCTTCGCGGACGGCCGAGATCGGTGAAACGCGCGTCGCACGGAGCGCGGGGCGCACCGCGGCGAGCAGCGTGACGACGATCCCGACGACGAGCGACACGACGATCGTGCGGGTCGCGAAGACCGTCCCCGCCTGGGGAAGGTCGATGCCGAAGGAGACGAAGATCGCGTTCAGCCCCTTGGCGAGCGCGAGCCCGAGGAAGAGCCCGGCGACGGAGGCGAGCGACGCGATCACGAACGCCTCGAGCATCACCGACCAGTAGACCTGGCGGCGCGAGGCGCCCAGCGTCCGCAGCGTGGCGAGCTCGCGCGTGCGCTGTCCGATCGTGATCGAGAGCGTGTTCGCGATCACGAAGATCCCGACGAAGAGGGCGACGCCGGCGAACGCGAGCAGGAAGTCCTGGATGATGGTGAGGAAGCCGCTCGTGTCCTTGGTCGCCTGCTTCGCTTCGGCCTGACCGGTGCGTACCTGCGCGGTCGCCGGCAGCAGCGGCTTGATCTCGCCCACCAGCTCCGCCGGCGTGACGTTCGGCTTGGCGGCGACGCTGATCGAGTCGAGCTTGCCCTCCTTGTTGAAGATCCGCTGTGCGGTCGGGAAGTCGAAGATCGCCATCGTCGCGCCGCCGAGCGAGGAGACGCCGCCGATCTTCACGATCCCGGCGATCGTGTACCGCTGCTCGGGGCCGCGTGCGACGACGCCGATCGTGCCGCCGACCGCGTAGTGCTTGCTCGAGGCCGTGTGCTGGTCGATCGCCACCTGGTGGGGCCCGACTGGCCAGGTACCGGCCACGAGCTCGAGCGGGTTGAAGCGCTGGTCGCCCTTGGGGTGGATGCTGAACGCGAGGCTCGGCGCGCCGCCGCCGGTGATCACCTTGCCGTTGCGGCCGATCAGCGAGGCGGTGTCGCTGATGCCGCCGTCGGCCTCGGTGACGCCGGGCAGCTTCCGGATGCGGGTCAGGAGCGACTCCGGGAAGGACGGGATGATGTCGCCGTTTCGTGCGTTGCCGCCGATCGCGCTCTTGCCGGTGACGATCGCGTCGGTGTTCTTGTAGACCTGCGTGAAGACCGTGCCGAAGGCGGCCTTGATCGTGTCCGTGAGGACGTACGTGCCGCTGATCATGGCGACGCCGAGCACGATCGCGATCGCGGTCAGCGCGGCCCGGAGCTTGCGGCCGAGCAGTCCCTTGACGGCGACGAGGATCACGAGTGGAGGGTGCTCATCACCTCGAGCACGCGTGCCGGGGTGGCGTCGGTGAGCTCCTGGACGATGAGGCCGTCCGCGAGGAAGAGGATGCGGTGGGCGATCGACGCCGCCCGCGCCTCGTGCGTGACCATCACGATCGTCTGCCCGTACGAGTCGACGGAGTCGCGCACCAGGTCGAGGATCTCGCCGCCCGTCTTCGAGTCGAGGTTGCCCGTCGGCTCGTCGGCGAACAGGATCGTGGGCCGCGTGACGAGGGCGCGCGCGATCGCGACGCGCTGCTGCTGCCCGCCCGAGAGCTCGGCCGGGCGGTGCGATCCGCGGTCCTTCAGCCCGGTCTTCCCGAGCAGCTCGTCGAGCCACGCCTGATCGGGCTTCTCGCCCGCGATCGAGAGCGGCAGCAGGACGTTCTCCTCTGCCGTCAGCATCGGCAGCAGGTTGAAGAACTGGAAGACGAAGCCGATGTGGGTGCGGCGAAGCCGTGTCATGCGCGCGTCGTCGAGGCCCGTGATCTCCGTCCCGGCGATCGAGACGGTCCCGGTCGTCGGCTTGTCGAGGCCGGCGAGGATGTGCATCAACGTCGACTTGCCCGACCCGGATGGTCCCATCACCGCGACGAGCTGGCCCTTCTCGACGTCGAGCGCGACGCCGCGGAGCGCGTCGACCGCAGTCGCCGCCTCGCCGTAGCGCCGGGTGATGTCCCGTGCGTCGACGATGTGGGCGCTTGCCTCGGCGGGTGCAGGGCCGACGGGGTTCTCGACGGAGCTCATGGTCTCAACCTAGCGAAAGCCTCTGCCTGCGCGACATACGGAAGTCTCCGGATTCGTCCCGGATGTGTCGGTCCGGGGTCAGCGGTTGCCCGCGACGAGGAAGCCGACCGCGACGGCGACGTAGGCGGCCACGAGCACAACGCCTTCCCAGCGGCGGGAGCGCCCGTCCCAGACCGTCGCCGTCACGAGCCCCACGGCGCCGGCCATCGCGACGAGCTCCTCCCAGCGGAACGAGAGCGGCAGCTGATGGGTGAAGAGCAGGGACAGGAGCATCACCACCGGCACCACGAGCAGCGCCACCTGGGCGCTCGACGAGATCGCGATCTCGCTCGCGAGCTTCATCTTCCCCGCACGCGCGATCACGATGGCACCACCGTGCTCGGCTGCGTTGCCGACGATCGCCACGATCACCGCAGCGACGAAGAACTCGCTCGCACCGACGGCCTTCGCGAACGCGTCGAGCGAGTGCACGAGCGTCTCGCTCACGAACGCGGTGGCGACGGTGGCGGCGGCGAGCACGGCGAGGGCGACCGGCAGCGTCCACGCGTCGGCCGCCGGCGCGTCCCGCGCCATGAGCCGGTGCCGGCGCAGGTTGCGGCCGGTCACGGCGAGGTAGAGGCCGAGAAGCACGACGGCGACCGGGATCGAGACGACGACGACCGCGTGCCGCTCCGAGCCGCCGGTGTAGCCGAGGATCGCCGGCACCGAGAGCAGCGCGACCGCCGTCCCCACGAGCCCGAGCTGCGTGAGCAGCGAGCGGCGGTCGAGCTCGTCCTCAGGGCCGACGACCTGGGTGATGCCGAAGACGAGCAGGAGGTTCGAGATCACGCTCCCGGCGAGCGAGCCGCGAACGACCTGCGGCAGGTTCCCGCCGACGGCGAAGAGGGCGATGATCAGCTCCGGCGCGTTGCCGAAGCTCGCGTTGAGAAAGCCGCCGATCCCCGGCCCCGTGTGCTCGGCCGCATGCTCGGTCGACTCGCCGATCAGCCACGCGAGCGGGATCAGCGCTGCGGCCGAGAGGAGGAACAGCACGACCTTGCCCGGATGGAGCGCGAGGTCGACTGCGATCGTGGCGGGCGCGAGGGCGAGCGACGCCCAGAGGATCCGGCGTGCCACGGCGCGGGTAGCCTACCCCGCCGTGCTCGGCGCGGCCCTGCTCGACCGGCTGGCGGACGGAGGACTTGTGAGTCGTGACTCCGCCGGCGCTAGCGAAAACCGCGCGAATGTCAAGTCTTGCGACGGCGGCAATCCCGTACCAACAATGCGTCTGATGAGCGAGGTCTCGCAGCGGCCACAGGAACGGGCGCTCCCCCTGCGCCCGCAGGACGAGGTCGAGTGCCGCCGCTGCGACGTCCACTGCGACAAGGTCGTGTACCCGTCCTCGTGCCTCTCCCGCTCCTGTCCGTTCGTCTACGCCTACGAGGAGCACGGGCACACGTTCATCGGCTGCATGCAGAAGATCTACGAGGTCGAGATCGACCTCGACATGCTGAGCGCGGCCGAGCGGCGGCGGGAGGGCTTCGGCGCCGTGAAGGCGCTGCGCAACCCGCTGCCGATGTGCCACTCCGAGATCGAGCCCTGCTACGCGCACCGCGCGGGTGAGCTCGGCTGCGTGAATCCCGAGTTCAACGAGCTGCCGGCGGGATCGCCGACGTTCCGGGTGCTCGTGCGGCTCCGCGACTAGGTTCGGGCACCCGCCGCAGCAGGAGAACGCCGAGCACCGGGCCGGCGGCGGAGACGGCGAAGGCGATCCGCCAGGACGTCGCCGCGACGAAGACGGCGAACGCCGGCGGCACGGCCGCGCCGAGCACGCCGAGCATCGTCTGCTGGAAGCCGAGCGCGGCGCCGCTGCGGGTCGCGCCCGACCGCTCGGCCGCGGCCGTGAACGCGAGCCCGTTCCACGTCAGGCCGAGGACGCCGGCGACGACCAGCGTGGGCACGAGCACGGCGAGCGGAGCGTCGACGACGGCGGCGGTGACGAGCATCCCCAGCGCGAGCGCCGACCCCACGAGGCGCATCGGTGCGATCCGCGCGCCGACCCGGTCCGACCAGCGCCCGGCGCCGACGCGTGCGCCGATGCCGAGGACGTTCGTGCCGGCCAGGACGGCGGCGGCGGCGTGGGCGGAGAGGCCGCGGTGCTCGTGCAGGAAGAGGACGACGAAGCTCATCGTCGCGATCTGCGCGGTCAGGTAGAGCGAAGAGCCGCCTGCGAGCAGCCACATGCGGACGTCCCGCAGGGGCGGCCGCTCGCCCGCAGGAGCGTGCGGCGCGACGGGCGGCGCATCGCGGATCAGCGCCGCGGCGACGAGGCCGCCCACGACGCAGCCGACACCGAGCGCCGCGAAGGCACGCCCCGTGCCGCCCGACGAGGCGAGCCACGGCAGCGCCGCGGCAGCGGCCGCCCCGCCGATCGGGATCGCCGACTGCCGGATCCCGAGGGCGAGCCCGCGCTCCTCGGCGCCGAACCAGCCCATCACCGCCCGGCCGCTCGCGGCGTTGACGCTCGCGCCGAGCGCG
>Ga0187779_10001766_pt1 | contig 13486 bp, 13 predicted proteins | sample 1015_Q2_SP10_10__FD_132435 | JGI IMG/M metagenome (GOLD analysis project Ga0187779, IMG submission 132435) | Tropical peat soil microbial communities from peatlands in Department of Meta, Colombia - 1015_Q2_SP10_10_MG | ecosystem: Environmental > Terrestrial > Soil > Wetlands > Peat | place... | reverse complement strand
TTAGCGAAGTGAGAGCTTTCCTCGGTGACTTTCATCTTAGCGTGTGATCGTAGTGCTTCCTCGCTTGGGAAACTGGCCCCACAGGAGCTACATTTGAATTCTGCCATTCGAATACACCTCCCTCACGAACTATGTTCTGTATACATGCGATTCTCGGTAATTAACAGCCACGTACGCTTATGATCGATTACCAGTCACATGCAATACAAAATAGTGCATTTGCAATAAGCTTAAGAATCTTCGCAATCATACATACTGCCGGAGACTATGACTCTGATTTCTCCACCTCTCAAATCACAGAAGCAGGGCAAAACATCAACCAGAACCTTCCGGATCGACGAGGACGTGGATAGAAGACTCCAACAACTCTCAGAAGGTATGGGAGTGAGTGCTAACATGTTAGCTAATCGGGCTTTGAGGAAACTTGTCGAATGGGATGATTACGCTGAGAAATTCGGTTTCTTCACTTGGCCATCGGCACTTGTGGTCGAGATGATGGCGTCCATTAGCGACGCAGATGTGGAAAGACTCGGATTATGGGCTGGAAGCAATATTTGGAGAGAATTCATCTTTTTCTGGTTCAAGAAGATCTCCACAGAGAATGTGATAGATGCCCTGAAGGTGCTATTCCCGAAATATGCAAAAGGATACGATTGCGAATATCTGCATGACGTAGTGGATCGTAAGCATGTAATCGTAATAAAACACGGTCTGGGGCGAAAATGGTCAATGTACTATGAACATCTTCTGAGAGGGCTCTTCCGCGGAGCGAGTAAGGAGATCGAGGTCGATGCGATGGAGAACCAGCTGGTTGTCCGAATCGGGGCCTAACTAGCCCGAATTCTTGAGTAGTACAGCGCCAAAGGTTTGCGACGTTCTTGTGTTATGTCGCGGCCGCTAGTTAGGTTGGTCGGAATACGGTTTCTTCTGGATAAACCTCAATGCCTTCAGGAGTGATCCTGAAAGGACACAGTCGATCCGCATGTTTTGCTCCGCGCATCTTACGAATTTCCAGTGCTTTCACGTTCGACTCTTCAACGCGATACATGTGGAGTACAATAACGCCTTGCGCTAGGAAAGCTTCTGCGCCGAACTTAGTTACGTCCTGCCTGTCCTCGGCATTTTCAGCGAGCATGATCGTCGTTAGATCCATTTCAGTTAGGACTTTTATCAATCGCAGCGTTTGCTGGCGGATCTCAAAATCGTCTCTGTATTGAAGCATGAGGGCTGAGACCGAGTCGATTACACATCGTTTAGCGTTGACCTTCTGCTTAACTTCAGAGATCGCTTTCACGACGTCATCGATGTTGAATTTGGCTGACCCCAAGAATCCTTGTTGGAGTGCCATTGGCACAAAGGTGCCCGTGACCTCCCGTTTTATGGGTGATGCATCTACGAAGCCGAACTTACGCTGTTTCTCAATCTCGTCAAGATTCCATCCATACCGTTCACTATTCCCCACAATACTATAGGGTGGTTCGTCAAACGTGACATACATCCCACTTTCGCCGAACTCTGTAGCGCCTTTGTATAGGTATTGGACTCCGAAAGTTGTTTTTCCTGTACCGGGTCCACCTAGTAGGAGATAACTGAAGCCGCGCGGTAGGCCGCCTTCAATTAGTTCATCTAATCCTTTGATTCCTGTCTTGACTCTGTCTTCCATATTCAACTTCCCCAACTGTTCTGTTAATCGCTCAGTGATTTGTCTGTGTCGCGTAATCGTCGCACAAATTCTTGCAGCATTTTCAATGCAATTCTGGGGTTATCGGAAATCATAGCCTTAAATGACCAGGCTGAGAGGAAGAGTACTCGAGACGGTTCGACTGTAACAACGTCGGCAGATCGTGGCTTATTGTCTAATATTGACATCTCGCCGAAGAATTGTCCAGGACCAAGCTTTGATAGTGTCTTTCCGTTCGCTCTAACTTCGACCGAACCTTCGAGGATAAGATAGAATCCAACCCCTGCTTCTCCCTTACTGACGATGGCATGATCACTTTCGAACTTACGTTCTTTCGATAATTTGGCTATGAGTTTCAAATCCTGCTTGGCCAGACCCGACCATATCGGTGTCTTCTGGAGCATTTCAATTACGTCGTCTCCGTCAGAGTGCATAAGCTTCATTCAACTCTAGTGAACATCCAACTCTGACGACTCCTGCTTTAACGCTTCCGCATTTCTAACTGTTAGTCAGGCATCAGGAAATAGGTGACCTTGCAATATTCATTGGTCGGGAATCCGATTGATTGTACGCGTAGCGTACTTCGGTGTAGTTCGAGAGATCGTTGGAAAACGAGAGGAGACTGTCGAAGTGCCAAGCTCCATTGCTCTTCTGGGTCTGCTCAAGATCTTGACTGTCAAGTATGGTAGCAACTTAGCAGCCTACCTCTTTGAACTGAACAGTCTCACTCCTCGGCCGATTCATCTGTATCTGGTAAACGGGAAAGCCTACACTGCAGGAGAGACTACTGCTGTCACGCTTAGAGAAGGGTCCGTTGTGTCGATTATTCCGACGCAGGGTGGCTAGACTCGGCTAGTTAACCTAATTCTAGCTGAGCTGAGTAATAGTCTGACAAACATCGTCGTCTTCGGGGAATTTAGTGGAATCTAACGAGGCGTCGTGCCGTTGCCAATTTGGTAAGCGAGCATAGCACTGAATGGTGCTTATTAATCCTAAAAACTAGCAGTCTCCAGGGAAACTAGTTGGAATTCGCCGGGAGGGACATAGTCTCGATCAGAGACTTCGCTAGGGAGGAGATCAACTATGTTCTTGAAATGACAGATATTGTTGAGCCATTGGCTAGAAGCGGTACGCATATGCTGAATGGAAAAATTCTCGCCACACTCTTTTTCGAACCTAGCACTCGGACTAGACTTAGTTTTGAATCCGCAATGTGTCGGTGCGGAGGTAATTGTATTGGATTCGCTGAGCCAAAAGTGGCATCTGTTCAGAAAGGCGAAAACTTGGCAGATACAGTTCGGACAGTGGAAAATTATGCGGATGTTCTGGTAATTCGCCACCCGCTTGAGGGCGCGGCAAGATTGGCTGCAGAATTTGCGTCTGTACCTGTAATTAATGCGGGCACTGGCGCCGAGGAGCACCCAACGCAGGCAATGCTTGATCTCTATACGATGAGAAAGGAGATGGGTAGGATTGATGGTCTAAACATCGCCCTTGCAGGGGACCTGCGGTATGGTCGAACCGTGCATTCGTTAGCGTATGCATTGTCGTTGTACAACGTCAAGCTGTACCTTGTCTCTCCTTCACTTCTGAGAATGAGGAAGGAGGTCTTAGATGAAGTGAAGCAGCGGGTTAGAGTTGAGGAGTTGGAAGAACTTTCGGAAGTGATGCCAGAATTAGATGTCCTTTACATGACAAGAATTCAGAAAGAGAGATTTGGATCGTTGGATGAATATGAAAAAGTAAGTGGGTCATATCGTATCACTGCTAATGACCTTGTGCGGGCAAAGGCAGGAATGGTCGTCATGCATCCGCTTCCTCGAGTTGACGAGATAGCGTTTGACGTTGATAGTACGCCTCATTCGAGATATTTCAAACAAGTATGGTATGGTCTCTTGGTTCGGATGTGCCTCATTGGACTCGTCCTTGGGGCTCTGAAATAAGTGTTACCTTAGGTAACGCTTATATCCTATATACGGTTAACTACGATGCTAGAAATGAATCTGGAAATTCATCCCTCTGCGAAGAAACGTAGAGTGTTGCCTCTTCATGTGTTGGATTACGAGGCGTTCAAAGAGGATTTCCAGTCGCAAGCAGGCGAATCAGAGCTTCATTTGCTTGAGAAGTTTCATGCCGCAAGAACTCTTTCGCGAAACGGTGGGATTGATACCTTCGTAGATGCAGTTCTGTATGATGCTGAAAGACATATTCGAAAATTCACTGCCGATTTAGTGGGTATTGGTGAGAGAGGAATAATCGCTGTATTTTGCGAAACTAAGCCCCCTGGTGAGTCATTGATGAGAGATCTAGAAGTCGTCGATGAATCGGAGAATTCGAAAGCAGTTGTCGTTTATCCGTTCAAAGTGAATTCGGACGCTATTGACTCCAAGTTCCATAGCGCCGTCAATACGGGGAAATTAGTCATCGAGCACCTGAACTGGCGCGACAGAGGATTGGAACGGGCGTTTCGAGATGTTTTGGAGCTCATGGAAGTGTTAACGAATGAAACACGCGTGAAGATGCTTCTGCCACTTCTTGAACAACCGCAAGGCAAGAAGCATTTCAGAGAGGAAATCAATCCGAAGCTAATCTATGAGAATGTGCCTTTGCTCAGGACTCATAAGTTGATAAGCGAATTGTCGGACGACTTGTATGATTTGACTCCGATGGGTAAGAACATTCTATGCGAGTATCTTGCATTTGTTGAGAAAGTTAGGCACCTGTTAGAAGAAGAAAAGCGAGAATCCACCTGAAGACTCGTTTCCCTCAGTTTAGCGAAGAATATGTCGTTCTCTTCTCAACATTTCTTCGCTTTCCTTCCGGCCATAGATTAAATGGCAGCAGGCCATAAGACGATCTCCCTAGGTATGTCAGCTTATCGGATCCACATTTGCTGCAGCGAGAAACTACACTAACCTCGGTATTGTTACATGCGTTACATGAAGAGTAATTGCCGCTGTATGTCTGGAACTGAGAACCTGCCGTTAGTCCACTACGAGTGAAACCGATTAGATCCGTCGGGGAGCAACTTGGAGCGGTGCAGAGCACATTCAAATGGCCACCCGGCATTACGGACTGAAGCTGCGCCTCGGAGAGAATCCTGTTCTCGCAGGTGAGTTTCGCCGAAAGAGGGATGGTCGGCATGTCTGAGTAATGAGGTGGACCTCGACTTCCATCAGCTATCACGATGGCTCTTCCGTACTCCTCTATGTCGAGTTCTGCAAGTCTGCCTGCGGCTTCATCGCCCGGCCTTTGTGAGACCGTTATGCGCATATCGGTTTCTTCCGAGGCGGTATCTGTAAGTCTTATCAATTCACGTAGGATTTTGACCGCGAAGTCCATCGCACTCTTATCCTGTTCCAGTCGCTTGCCAATGTGGAATTCGGTGGCCTCAGCGATTCCGACGAAACTCAGGTTGTATGCCGTATTCTTGTCATAGAAGTAGGTAACGGAGCTGTTATTGCCCGCGAGCAGTGGGAGGAGCGGTTGTCTTAGCCTCTCAGCGACAAACTTTCGCTTTGCCTTAAATCCGTCGATAATGAGATTCGCTGTTTCCCTCATTAGCATGAGGAACTTTTCATCGTTTTTCTTGGCCTCGTATGCGATTCTTGGAAAGTTAAGGTAAATCGTATCCATGCTGCCTGTACGAACACAATCTGCCTCCCATTCTCCAGTCCAATCGTCTGTTAATCTAAGTCCCGTTGCTGAGTAAACAGTCTTGTCATTCGCAGAGAGCTCAAAGTAGGGGATGCTTCTTGTCGCGGCTAATTCATGTGCTTTTTCGATGATCCGCTTATTTCGTTCATCGTTGAAAGTCTTCTTGTTTATTCTTACTATAAGATGAGGTAGTAGGGCGTGGACAGAGTGTGATGCGATTGTAAACGCATCAATTGTAGCCTCAGCAAGTTGAGATGCTTCGTGAGCATAATCTGAGTAGAATCCGCCTCTAGGACCAACCGCACTTTCTTTCGCTAGGAATTCTGGCAGGTCAAGGTCAATTACGATTGAGAATCCCTGCTGCGGATTACCAGAAACGAGCTCGCGGCGCATGGAACTGAACATGTATAGTAGATGGTTTGTTATGTCGTCAAGTGCACGGTCTCTTACGTAAGGCGCAAGAAACGTGTTGAAGTACTCTACCGTCTGCTCACCTGAGACTTCTCTGGAAGTGCTTTCAAGAACATTTCCAAGCAACGCTAGAGCTCCACTCAACGTCTCCGGTGGATACATGCCGCGAAAGGTATTCCCCAGAAAGTAACGCAGATCATGGATCACCTCATTTGGTTTAAGGATCCAGCTTTCTAGGTTTGCAATGTGTATTGAGCCTGTGAGATGCGCGTCAGCTATTTTGTGTGGTATACAATTAAGTATAGCATACTCGGATAGAACGGAGTTAGCGGAATAGCGCGAGACATAATCAGCGCTCAGCTGTCTTTCTCCAGTTTCGCGGATTAATTGGGCGACGTCGTAGACTGGCAATCCCAATCGTGTCAGTTTATGCCGATACTCTTCTAGTTTCTTCTCGATAAGGATCGAATTTACGAACTCGCGGATTAGGGGAGCTGTAAGATATACCGTCTTCAACCGCACGAGTCTATCTTCGGCTTCTGCTGCGATCTCGTCAGCTATCTCTTGAGGTACTCCCGCTTCAACTACCAATGACCGAGAAATTTTATTGCGATGAAACTCTTCTATGGCGAGTTTTGAAGTCCGCACGTACAGTTTGCCGCGTTTCACGTTGACATATTCATCCATGTCTCGGGCAAATGATACAATCATTCTCCCAAGCTCAGTGACTTCGTACTTCTTGGTTTTCTTGTCAAGTGAAACCAATCCTACTCCAGTTAAACTTCTAAGGTGATACACGAATTTTCCAGCATCCCTCACAGGATCCAATTTCAATTGGAACATTATTTCTGTGTACTGAAGCTGCCCTTTCGTAGATAGAAGTCTCAAAATCTGAAGGCGGACAGGGGCAGAAGCAGCATCAAAGATGCTGGCACCTACTTTCTCTGACGACCTTTGCACGTGACTGTCCCCTAGAAGACCGATTCAGATACTAGGTAAGCATGGATAGCCGTTTAAAAAATTGTAGTTTACATGGGGACTCTACTTGATCTCAAACAATGTTTATCAATGGATGAGTCTCGGCGTCAGCAAGTGATGTTTTTGGGCCAACAAAGAATGAAGGCAGAAGACTACAAGATATTGACGCGACTCGAAGAAGCCTTTGAACGGAAAGATATCATGTATTTTATTTCATTCTTAGATCACTCGAGGGAGCTTCCATTATTATTACGTGTCCATGCAGTGTGCATGCTTGAGAATTTGGGTGACGAAAGCGTCGTCCCATCATTATGTCGTGTCTTGAGAGACGACCCGAGTCCACTGACAAGGCATGAGGCTGCGTTTACATTGGGGCAGCTCGGATACAAATCGGCTATTTCGGGTCTCGTAACTGCAATGTTGAAAGATCCGAGCCCGATCGTGAGGCACGAATCGGCAGTTGCACTAAGTTCGATTGGAGATGACGCCGCGCTGCCTGAGTTACAGAAAGCAATTCAAGACATAGACGAGGATGTGAGTAACTCTGCGTTGATCGCATGGGAGTATCTATCATACCTGAGACAGCATCAGCCAGCAGCAGTCGACCTTACTAAACCGAAAATCAGACTCTAGCAGGAAGCATTTTAGCTATTGGTTTAGTGCATAGTGATTAGGGGCGGTGGTCCAGGCCGCGAGTTGACCCCTCGTGGGGACAGCATGGTCTAAGATTGCGAGAAATCGCCTTCAGACCGGTCTCGGGACCACAAGCGAGCACACCGGTGATCGAGGGTTCAAAATGATCGGAGGATCATGAAACTCCCTCCCGCCCCACCATCAATTGTTGAAATTCAACTCCGGTTCCTCTAGTGCAGAGTGATAGTCGATAACGAAGATTCCAAGCAAAGTCAAATAGGACGTGAAGCTGACAGGCTTCGAATCTTCGAGCACGGTGTTTAAAGTGGTCAGAACCGTCACTGCAATTGGGCTAGAACGGATCGGACTAGTAAAGCCCGGTGATAACGTCGCGCGGCTTCTTATCGCTGCATTATCTGCCGAATCGATAGAACTTATTGACGGCGATATCATCGTGGTCTCACAGAAAATTATTTCGAAGGCGGAAGGATCACTCGTAGACTTATCGACACTTACTCCTAGTTCAAAGGCCAAGACGATGTCGAGACGTACAAAGAAGGACGCCAGGCTGGTCGAGTTGATAATGCGAGAATCGTCGAGGATACTGCGCGCTAGCAGACAGGCGCTCGTGGTTTCAGCGAAGAATGGTTTTGTATGTTTGAATGCTGGAGTAGACAAGTCTAATGTTAATGGCCGCCATGTCTACGCCAGACTTCCTAAGGACTTGGACGGGTCTGCTGACCACCTAAGAACTGACCTGGAACGGTTAACGGGAAAAGAGCTCTCCGTTATAATTGGTGACACGTACAGTCGCCCTTTTCGAGTAGGACAAGTCGAATTCGCAATTGGAATATCAGGATTGGATCCAATTGTTGACTATCGAGGCAGCAAGGATCTTTTCGGATACGAGTTGAAGTTCAAGTATGTCGCGCTTGCAGACGAAGTGGCCGCGGCTGCTGAGCTCGTAATGGGCCAAGGTTCTGAAGGAGTTCCAGCGGCAATTGTCAGAGGAGTAACCCGTACGAGAAGAAACGTACGCTCAGGGCTCTCGAAGAAACTCCTCTTGGGGAAGAAGTTAGATTTGTTTAGGAAATTGCTTTAGCAATAATGTTGAACATGACGCGTCGAATCGATATGCGAAGTAAAAGCCGGATATTGCGCTATGTTAACCTTCTGTGAAAACGTAATTGTCGAGCTTCTTGTCTGACAGATTGATTATCAATCCTCGTAGAACTCCTGTCACGTATTCGCTCCCAGGGTTGAAGCATGGAGTCTTACCTATTTTGGTCACGCCTTTTGATTCATGAATGTGTCCGTGAAGGCCCGCTAGCGGTTGAAACTTTTCTACCACTTTTCTAACTGATATTGACCCAACGTGTGCCATCTCCGGTTCTCCCCCCGGTGTAAGCACGGGTGCAAGATTGGCATCGAGCTTCGGCGCCACATCTATCTGCGTGTCAAAGGGAGGACAATGGAAATTGAATATACTCGTATCGGGTCTGGTTAGTCCAGCCGTTGCTGATTCGAGTTTTGCCATGAGTTCTTCTTCTGATAAATCGCCCGGACAGTTCCATGGAGTCATGTTGGAATTGCCTACACTTGGCATTTCATGATGATCGTCTATCTGTACCACTGAATTGTTGGGGTAGATTACGTAAGTGGATTCTTTGATAACGTCGCCCACCACAGATAGATCGTCATTACCAATGTTGAAGATTGTCTTACACCCAAGCGGCTTGAGTCTCTCTTCGGCGAGCCTGACCCATCGTCTAAGGCTCTCCGCCATTACTTTTTCGAAGATTTCGGTCATCTTTGCCTCACCGCTTTGTCGAAGTGACGCCCACTCGTTCTCAGTCGTTCTGAAAGGATAGCTGCCTAGCTCTCGAATATCTTTCTCTAGCTTCTCTAATTCCTCCTGATTCCTAGCATCTCGGATTTTTCCAACGTATTGAGCAGTCCAAGATCCGTTCTTCTCAAGAATTGGTGTAATCGTCTTTCCGGTGATGTCGCCTCCTATGATGAGTACGTTAGCGCCATAGACTCTTCCGGCATGGGTGAACTTAAGGAACAGTCTCTCTGATCCATGAATGTCCGAAATGAAGAACACTCTAGTCTTACTCAAGGGGTAATCGGCTCGCGAATTTGCGTAAATGAGAGCTCTATATTTCTATTCCTACTGAATTAGTTCGATGAAGGTCTCTGACTAGCCTGCATGTAGTCTTGAGAAGTTCAGGTTCAGTGAGAATCGCTAGGCACAATTTTCGAATATACTTGACAATATTTGTAATTGTCATACGTATTAACTATAGATTTAATTAATATCCTCTCTCACAAGCTTCACGTTTGAGTTCATCTTGACAGATGCATCTGGGTCATCGGGTCTGTACGTTCGAAAGAGTTCTGGTTTGACCAGGACTGTTAGTGCAAATCAAGCATTGTTCTCGAATTTAGTCGGGATGGGTATTCTCGTTAATATTTTTTGGATCGTTTATGCATCGGCGGGGTACCCGGGCGCTGATCTTACTGCTACAGTCTTCACCGCAGCGATCGTGAATTTAGTTGTCGCTTACGTATATTGGATGCTTTCGATCTCAATGCCTAGGACTGGTGGAGATTACGTTTGGGTCGGGAGAATTCTTCATCCTGGCATTGCCTTCATGGAGAACGTTGTACTCGTTGTAATCATCATAACCTGGGTTGGTTTATTCCCATACTTGGCTGCGTCAACTAAAATACCGATGATATTCGAGAATCTAGCAATAACGACTGGGAATCAGTCATATGCTGCTGTTGTAACGGCTCTGAGTGATCCTAATTACATATTCGCGGTTGGATTCGTAATCGTAACATGCGTTATTGCGATGATGTTTCTTTCGGTTAGGAACATATTTCGAATCATCATCGGGCTGTTCGCGATCGAAGCAGTTGTCTATGTTATCTTCATTGGAATGCTTCTTACGACAAGCCATGCTGCTTTCGTAGCTGGTTTCAACGCAGAGTCGGGAACTACAGTTGATAATATTGTGAATCAAGGGACTCAACTTTTGGGATCCCCCATCAGTTACACTGCAGATGCTACTGCCATAGGCCTTGTTTACACAATGCTGAGTTTCATTGGATATTCTTTCAGCTCGTATTTCGCGGGGGAAGTGAAGGGAGATCCAAAGAAGTCTCAGGGGCTTGCGATTTTCGGAGCGCCCCTTATTTTCACCGTAATTATCTACGTATTGTATTCATCAATGTACAACATATTCGGACACGATTTCCTTGTCTCAGCATCGGTACTGTTCGTAAACGGGAAATCGCCACTGCCAGTAATCCCGTCGCCAGCATATCTGATTAGTTTCATAACCTCGAATCCGGTTCTAGCCTTCTTAGTTCCCTTCGGAATGCTTCTAAATGATATCGGCTTCGCCATAGTATTCTTCTTCGTCCCAACTAGAAGCATATTCGCTTGGGCGTTCGATCGAACGATCCCACCGAAATTCGCAGCGGTAGATAGACGTGGGGTCCCGTACGTAGCTGTCATATTGATGGCGGTCATCGCGTATCTTTCCTTGTGGATCACTGTCTACACTACCTGGTTCAGCTACCTGTACTATGCTAACTTCGGATGGTGGCTGGCAACGGCAGTGGTCATGTTTGCGGCGGCTGTCTTTCCATTCAGGAGGAAGCAGATTTTCGAGAGTTCACCAAAGATAGTAACTTACAAGGTCGGACCAGTTCCATTGCTCACGATCTTCGGAGCTGTTGGAGTCATCCTGTCGCTCTTCATCTCTTACTCGACAATCTTGCCTGCGTTCAACGGTTTCCCAATTAACCCAGTTTACGTCGTGAGCATGATATTCGTGATGGTGGCAGCACTGATAATTTACGCAATCTCATTCTTCTACCAGAGATCGCGCGGCGTTCCAATGGACCTGGCTACCAAAGAGCTCCCACCCGTTTAAGATGGCCTCGATGGTCCAACAGCTAACCAAGAAAAATAGGGCGTCCTTCACCACTCGTCAAGCACACCTCCGGCCCGAAGGGGCCTACGAGGTAATGGCCCGTTCACAAGAGCTCGAAGCACATGGCCATGATATCGTTCATTTGGAAGCTGGCGAACCAGACTTTAATGGTCCCCCTAACGCGTCATTGGTGGGCATAAACGCGATTGCCAGCGGACAGACACGTTACGTGCCACCGGCAGGTCTGACTAAGCTTCGTGAAATAATAGCTGATGTGGCAGGAAAGAAAAGGGGTATACAAGTGAGCCCCAAGAGTGTGCTCATTAGCCCAGGCGCCAAACCTGCCATGCTCTTCCCGACCTTAGCGCTTGTTGAACCAGGTGATGAGGTTGTGTACCCAGACCCCGGTTTTCCGACCTATGAAGCAATGATATTGGTTGCAGGAGGTATTCCGAGGCCCGTACCTTTGCTCGAATCAAAGGCATTCTCGTTTGACCTAGACGCGTTTGATCGACTTGTAAATGATAAGACGCGAATGATTATTCTCAATTCTCCGAGCAATCCAACTGGCGGAGTGATACCTCGAATAGATTTGCAACACATAGCCGATGTCGCTAAGCGGTTTGACTGCTGGGTCATGTCGGATGAGATCTATAACCGAATAGTGTTCGATGGACTCACTGCTCCAAGTATAGCATCTCTCCCAGGGATGAATGAGCGAAGCATCATAGTCGACGGTTTTTCGAAGACTTATGCCATGCATGGATGGAGACTTGGCTACGGGATCATGCCTGAACAGTTAGCGGAACGAGTCAGATTGTTCTACACGCACGCCTTCGGCTGTACTGCGCAAGCTTCTCAACTCGCAGCGATAGAGGCTCTAACTGGTCCACAAGACCATGTAACCATGATGGTTGAGCAATATCAGCGCCGACGAGAGATAATCGTAGAAGGATTAAACAAGTTGCCAGGAGTTCATTGTCTAAAACCTCAAGGGGCTTTCTATGCGTTTCCGAATATACAGAAAACAAAGAAGTCGTCACAGGAGATCGCTAACCTCTTCCTTGACCATGGTGTCGCCGTTTTGCCCGGGTCCGCTTTCGGAGAATACGGCGAAAGCTACTTGCGACTCTCTTACGCGAACTCGATCCCGAACATTCAACGAGCATTAGAACGAATGGATAAGGCCCTCAATACCATTCGTTAAAGGAACTTGTAAGGTAGAAAACCGCTGCGAGCGGTTCCTGAACCAACTTCAGCGTCGATCGCAATGGCTGAGAGATCAGATCATGGCTAAGAGTTTCTTATATTCCTCGTCTGACATGGTGAAGTAATTCTCTCTCTGTGGGAAAATTCGAGAATTCACTTCGTTCACATACTGTGTTAGTCCTTTCAAGATTACCTCGCCCGCGTTGCCGTATACTTTTGCAGCACGCGGTTTGAATTTTGGATAGAGACCGAACATGTCGTGGTAGATGATGATCTGACCGTGGACATCTGTTCCAGATCCTAATCCCATTATGATACAGTTCTTAGCCCGGTCAGTAATTATTTTGCTCAACCTGTCGGGGACAAGTTCAAGCAATAACATGAATGCTCCAGCCTGCTCGATCGCTTTGGCGTTATCCATTATCCGTTTTGCTTGCTCTGCTCCTTTGCCTTGCAGTTTTAATCCTCCGATAGCAGATGCGCTTTGCGGTGTCAATCCGATGTGTCCTATAGTCGGTATTCCAGCTTGAACTATGCCGCGAATTCGGTCGCACATCTCTACTCCTCCTTCCAGTTTGATCGCATCACAACCTGCCTCTGCCATGAAGCGACCAGCGTTTCGAATGGCGGTCTCAACGCTTGGCTGGTAACTCATGTAGGGCATGTCGCCGACGATGAAGGTGTTTGGTGCTCCTCGGCGTACGGCTTGAGCGTGACGAATCATGTCGTCCATCGTCACTGGCAGTGTACTATCATAGCCGAGAATGGTCATTCCCAGACTATCCCCAACGAGGATCATGTCGATTCCCGCTTTTTCCTGCAAGTATGCAGTCGGATAGTCGTAACAGGTCAGCCAGGAAATCGGGGTGTGATCTTCAACTTCCTTGAATAATGTTGGCAGGGTATGTTTCTTTCGTTCAACCACTGCTGTCTCGGTCATAACTTCTCACTTCTCGTCTGGCGAGTG
>Ga0187779_10001765_pt1 | contig 13488 bp, 10 predicted proteins | sample 1015_Q2_SP10_10__FD_132435 | JGI IMG/M metagenome (GOLD analysis project Ga0187779, IMG submission 132435) | Tropical peat soil microbial communities from peatlands in Department of Meta, Colombia - 1015_Q2_SP10_10_MG | ecosystem: Environmental > Terrestrial > Soil > Wetlands > Peat | place... | reverse complement strand
TTGCGCACCAGATGAATCAGAGGGTCGGAAACATGCTGGATGATGTTGTTGTCCAGCAGCGTGTCCGCACCTTCCAGAGAAATGTCGACGGGTTTGCCCGCCGCCTTGGCGGCGTCTCGGAGGGTGCGCGACAGGCGCGTGTAGAGATTGCCGATGGGAACCATGCGCGCGGCGGTGATTTCGTCCTGCAGGTGGTGAGCGAGCTTGGTGAACTCGTCGATATCGGCATCGACACGGCCCATGAAGCCTTCCAGCTGGGTGAGAACTTCGCTGACGTCGGCAGAAATCTCAGTGAGCGAACGCGAAAGAATATTGAAATCGTCGTAGCGGTCCATCTCCAGATCACTGAACTCGAGCAGATCGTTCGACATGACCGGGGCCAGCGCAGCGGCCCTCCCGCGGAAGGTGTCCATTTGAGGCGGCTGGCTGCCGGGCACAAGGGTCGGCCGAAGGAGGCTGAATTCATGCTTTTCCTGGAACTCGGAGACTTTCCCTGTGAGCCGCGCCTTTGAAAACTGCAAGACTTCGACGAGCTTCTGAAGTTCGGACAGGCGGCCGAGCATGCGGGTCCGGTTGATGACGAGTTCGCCGACCGCGTTCATCATGCGGTCAAGCCACTCGAGCGACAAACGCACCGACTTGGCTTGAGGAAGCGCTGTGGCCGGTCGTGGCGTACTGCTCCCGGACAGCTCAATCGCCCCTCCCAGCGCGCCCGATGAGGTTTGCGCGACCGCCGCCTCGGCCTCCTCCGCTTCTTCCGGAGCCAGCTCTAGGATACGGGCCAGAAGCGGATCAACCGCAGCGGCCATTTCGGCCTCGCTCGGCCATTGGCGGTGGAGGAATCGCTTCAGTACATCCACAGATTGCAAGAAGAGATCGACGATTTCCGCGCTCGGCTGAAGTGCGCCATCGCGCAGGCGGCCGATCAAATCTTCCACACGATGGGCCACAGCCGAAAGCCGGTGCAAACCCACCTGTGCGGCCGAGCCCTTAATCGTATGCATGGAGCGGAACAGGCGGTGGATGTCGTCCGCGTTCGGATTTCCCTCGAGTGCCAACAGGCATTCGGTTACGGCCTGCAGATGCTCTTCGGCTTCGGGAATAAAAAACTCGAGGACCTCTTCGGGAACTTGGTCATCCTGCGGGAGACGCTCAGCGAGCGAGGACCCGGAAAACACATACGGAACGGGTTCTCCCGAGCCTACCGGTTCACCGGCTTTCTCGTCGGAAGCGCCCGCCCCCGCTGCGGCGGGAAACGCGAACGCGTAACGCTGCTTAAAAGCAGCAATGTCGCTCGATGTTTCCCCTCCGCTTGAGCTGATTTGCAGCAGGTCGAATTCCAGAACCGAAATCGCATCGGAAAGAAACTCGGTGAGCGGACCATGCATGTCCTGCGTGAGCGTGGCGTTCAAGGCGTAATGGAAGATGTGGGCCATCTTGGCTGCGACTTCGGAGAATTGCGGGAAGCCGTAGCTGGCGGACGTACCCGCGAGGGTATGGGCGGCGATGTACAATTTTTCAAGGTTCTCTCGTCCCGGCTCCGGCTCTTGCAGCATTCCGGAATACTCGCGCAGGTACTGGAGGTTTTCCGAAGCCTCCTGGAGAAACAGCTCGAGCGATTCCTGATTCGGCGCGCTCATGGAGTTCCCTCGACCAAAGCAGGTGTCCGGCGCGTTTCGCCAGCCGGTAGATTGGGCTTGCGATACAGCCGGCAATCGCCGAAAACCACGGGCTCAAACTTCACAGCCACATTCGACAGGGTCTCAGCGTGGCCGAGAAGGAAATATCCTCCCGGCTCCAGCGCGTCATAGAAACGGCGAAGAATCGTGAGTCTTCGGTCATCGGAAAAATACATGAGCACGTTCATACAAGAAATGCAGTCGAATTTGCCGACATACACGGACTCAGCCAGATTCATCTGGGCAAACGAAATCATGCGGCGAACGCGCGGCCTCACCTGAAAACCGTGTTTCGACACCGCGAAGCAGCTTTCGAGCTGGGCTGGCGAAAGGCCCTCGAGCGTTCGCTTCGAATAGGCGCCTCTCTCGGCGTGGCGGAGCGCGCGCCGGCTCACGTCGGTGGCCAGGATCTCGACTTCCCACGCCTCGGCAAATTTGAGCGCATCCAACACCGTGATGGCAATCGAGTACGGCTCCTCGCCCGTCGAGCAACCTGCGCTCCAGATGCGAAGGGTGCGCGGGTTCTGCCAAAACTTTCGCTCCTGAACCTCCGGCAGGATTCGTTTGTCGAGCGCTTCAAAAACCGCCGGATAGCGAAAGAAGGAAGTCTCTTGCGTCAGCAGCTCCTCAAGCAGGGCCTCGTACTCGATGCTCGAACGGCGTATGAGACCAAGCAGCTCGGAACCACTCGCCAGCCTTTTCTCCGCGAGGTGCGCGCGCACGCGTGTGGAGAAAAAACGCTCCCGGGAGGAGTCGAATAGAATCGCGGACCTTTGCTCGATAAGTACGCGGATCTGGTCGAGCTCCGATTCGGTGAGCCTGGCTGCCGCAACTGGGTGCTGTTTCATGTTCGGCGTTCAGCTCCAGCAGGCACGGATCCTGGAAGTTGCCGTTAGCGGTGCACCCCCGCGGGAACCCGCGCTTCTTCTGCGGCAGCGGCGGCCGCTGGGTCGGACGACCGTGCCAGTTGCGAACGGAATTGCGCGAGCGCCTCATTGAGCTGGTCCGAGAGCTTGACCATGTTGCCAACCGTCGAGGCTGTCTGGCGCGCCCCCTGCGTGGTTTGGCGCGTGATGCCGGAAATAATCTGCATTGCGTTGGCCACACCTTCCGTGCCGCGTACCTGTTGCTTGGAAGCGAGCGAAATCTCCTGAACGAGTTCGGCCGACTGCCGCACCACACTGGAAATGGCCTCCAGCGCCTTGCCCGCCTGATCGGCGAGGCCCGCGCCCACCTCCACTTCGCGCGTGCCGTCTTCCATGACCACCACGGCCTCGTTCGTTTCTGCCTGAATCGCTTTGATCAGAGCGGCAATGTCTTTCGTCGCACTGCGAGAGTGTTCGGCCAGCTTGCGAACCTCGTCCGCGACGACCGCGAATCCGCGACCGGCATCGCCGGCGCGCGCTGCTTCGATGGCGGCATTGAGCGCGAGCAGGTTGGTCTGTTCGGTGATGTCATTGATGACGTTGATGATTTCTGAAATTTCCAGTGAGCGGTCACCGAGCGACTTGATTTTTTTGGCCGTGGCCTGCACCGACGAGCGGATCCGCTGCATGCCTTCGAGCGTATCGCTCACGGCCCGGTTGCCTTGCTCGGCGGCATCGAGCGCCCGACGGGCGGCTTCGGCGCTGGCCTCGGCGTTATTGGACACCTGCTTCATCGAAACCGTGAGCTCTTCCACGGCGGAAGAGGTGTTGGTGATCTCCTGGTCTTGCTGTGTGGCCCCCGCCGTCATCTCGTCGGCAGCATTGAGAATCTGGTTCGCACTGGTGCTGACGTCGATCGCGGCCTTCCGCACACGTTCGAGAACTTTCGTAAAGTTGTCCAGCATGAAGTTCACCGAATCGACGACATTGCCCAGCGCGTCGTTGGTGACCTTGCCGCGGATGGTTAAGTCGCCGCGCGCGACTTGATTGATCGTGCCAAGCAGGTCGGTGATGCTGCGTTGCAGCGAATCCTGCGCCTGTTGGTTCGTTGCAGCATGCGCCACTTTGGCAACCGCGCGGTTGCAGTTTTCGGCAATAAAACCGAACTCATCGTTGCTGTCGACTTCCGCGCGAGCGCGCGCGTCTCCGGCGGCAAAACGCTCGGAGAATTTCGCCAGTTCGGAGGCCGGCGTGACCACTCGCTTACTCAGAACGAAGATCACAATGATCGCCGTGAGGAGCGCAAGGGCCATGGCGCCGACCAGCGCCTCGCTGGCGCTTCCGGGCATCGAAGAGAGATCAAAAAGAGCGGCTCCGCCGGAATTCCTGCCGGCGTGGTACGCGAGGGCCAGAACGCCGAATAGTGCCAGGCTGGTCCAGAAGACCAATAGCCAGATCGTCGAACTCAAACGAGATTTCATGACTTCCTCCCCAGAACGTGCGCACCGAACGATCCCGCGCGCTCCGCTTCGGCCAAGACCCGCACCGGGCGGCCTTCGAACGGTTCCATTTCTTGCGAAGAAAAATGAAACATCAAATCACCGGCACCGGAAAAACGTCGGTCAGACGACGGAGGTCTACGACCAACGCCAGGCGATCGTCATGCCGCAGCATCCCGCGACAGTGCGGCACCTCCGCCGGTGCCTGATCAAGCAAGGCATCTTCGGCTGCGGCATACGTGCCAATCACCTCATCGGCGGCGATCCCGAGTCGTAAGTCCTCGCCGTGAGCCTCGTCTCGAAAGGCGGCAACGACCACATGCTTCGGCAGCAGGCCCGGCCGACGACCTTCCGTGAAGGCGATATCCATCAAAGGAACGATCGTCCCGCGCAGATTGAAAATGCCCATTAGAAACGCGGGAGCCAGAGGAATCCGCGTCACCGCTGGCCAGTCCACAACTTCCTCCACCTCGAGTACCGAGAGACAGAATCGCTCCCGACCCGCACGAAACACACAATACTGGCGCTCCGGGCGACGATCTTCGGTCGAAATGTCACCTTCGACAAATTCACCCCCCTCGGGACCTGCCAGCAGGCTTTCGTTCTCAGCCGCCATCACGCAAACCTTTTCACCGTGCTAATCAATTCGTCCGGCGTGAAGGGCTTGGCCACGAAGCCGTTGGCCCCTTGCTGCTCGCCCCAATAGCGATCGCTCGGCGTCGCCTTCGAGGTCACGAGGATCACGGGAATTTGCGCAAAACTTTCCTGACTCTTTAGGTCGCGGCAGGCCTGAAACCCGTTGCGGCGAGGCATCACGACGTCGAGCAGGATTACATTCGGGCGCTCTTCTTCGATTGCTTCCTCGATCTTGGTCGGGTCGGAGATTCCGACCGAGCAGAAACCGGCTTGCTCAAGCACCGATTGGAGCAGGCGGATCTCGGCCTGCGAGTCGTCGACTACCAACACTTTCTTCACCACTTCCACACCTCCAGAACTAGCACCCCTCAAGAGAATTGCAACTCCTTGTCCACCCATCTCGCCCAATTCACGCCAGGTCGGGAATCGGTAACTGGCTGCTTTTCCTGACCTTTACACGCGCTGCGATACCGTTCAGAGCCGGCCTACCAAGCGGCCGGAATCCATTTCTGTCTCAGGTTGAGATTCTTTCTCACCGAGCCGCATTTCCGTAGCCAGCGATGAGAACCGCTGCATGATTTCATGAAGGCGCAGCGCCATGGTGTGAATCGTCTGAATTTGGTCGCGGCATTCGCTCGGGACCCGACCGGGCTCGAGCAGTAGAAGGTCCGCGTTGCCCAATACGGAGGTGAGGGCGTTGTTCACGCTGGGGCGCATCTCGAGCATGTAACGGCCGAGCGTAGCGTGCGATTGCGAGCCAAGCGCCTGACGTTCGGCGTGTTGCGCGCGGGCGACAGCATCCACGCGCTTAAGGGCTTCGAGAGAAACCAGGATCAACGTGCTCGGCCACCCGTCTTGCATTGGCACGAGCAGCAGATGAGGATACCCAGCATGGAGCGAGGGGATGTCTTTTTCATCCGCAACACAAACTGCCGCCGAACTGCTTGTAGCGCTTGCGGAGGCCAGAATCGCCGCGCGTTTCTCATCGCGGGTCGGACCCATGATTGAAATATCGTAGCCCGCGCCGCTCTCCGCCTGCCAGACATCACTCGTTACAATGGTGATTCCAGGAACGTATCGTTCAGCCTGCCAGCGTGCTGCGATGGTGCGCGCAAACTCAGTGTCATCCGATATGATCAAAACGCTTGCGCGGTTCAACGACGCACGCTCCCTGGCCAGCTAGGACTGGAGGCCTTCTGCTTCCTCAATGAATGAGAGCAGTCGCTTCGTGCTGATGCCCAGATTCACGGCAGCCTCGGTGCGCTTGGCCTTCTTCGACTGTTCCACGCGCCCTTGGTAGTAGGAGACCTCGGTACGCGCGAAGGCCAGCGCCGTCCGAAGAGCGCTTTCATCTCCGGACCGCTTGCGCCGGTCCGTGGCCACCGCCAGCAACGCACGCGCGACGACGGCGCGGCGCAAATCTTCGGCGTCCTGATCGCCTTCGCTGACAAAGGCGGCCACCTCCCAAGAGGAGAGGAGAACCTTCGTATCCTCCAATACCACGGTTGACATCGAACGGCCGCGAGACGGAGGTGCGGCGATCAACTGCTCCCAAATGGCCTCCATGCACGTTTCTGGGTCTACCTCGGTCCCACTCGCCCCGGATTCGACAGCTTGTTGAGTGGGCAGGGCGGTCATGGGAGCTTTCACGACGGTTTGATCGGGGGCAGGTGGACCGGGCGCAACCGGCCGCGGAGCAGCTGGGACCGCAGGGGGCGCGGCTACTGACAACGGTGGCTTCGAGGACGGAGCAGGTGTCTCCCGGTTTGCGGTCTGGGGCGCAGAAGTAGGGCCGGCGGTCTTGCGTGCGAGCGCCTCCTCCAGCGCCGTGCGCACGGCCAGGAGCTGCTCAAAGGCGCGATGCACCGAGCTTTGGGTGTAGTCCTTCTGGAATGGCTGTCGCCAGTTTTCACCGAAGTAGCGAAGCTGCGCGGTTGTTTCGGCGGCCGAAAAGCCCGCGCCGCGGCAATCCACGGTTTTCACACCCAGGGCTTCGAGCTTGTCGACGGCCTCGCCCACGGCTTTCAGATCTGCGTGGAGCATCCGGATAAACGCAAGTCGCAGCAGAAAGTTGAAACGGCAGAACGCAACGAGCGCGGCGGGATCGTAGAACATCGGCCCAGCGGTATCCTTGAGCATGCGACCTTGTTCGACGAGTCCGTCTTCCATCAAGTCGCGCAGGCTATGGCAGTGCTTGGTCTTGTCGAGAATTTCTTCCAGTGGTGCGCACCATGCGAGCGGAGTGGGATCGGCCTGTGGAAGCACGGGCGTCAAGACGCGGGCCACATCGGCGAGCGTGATTTCTTTGTGGATCAGGTCTTCTTCTTCCGAAGCGCAGAGCGCGAAGTACTGCACCAGAAGCAAATCGATCTTGTCGCGGTCGGAGTTTGTTTTATCGGGCTTGCGCAGCTGCCGCTGGACGAGCGCGCGCAGACTCTCCTTATTGCCGTTCAAGATCTCAGGTGCCAGCTGGCGCAGCTGAAACGCCATAGTTTTTTCGTCGAGCGCGTCAAGCCACTTCATGTCTCGGTCGAAGGTATCGCGGGTAGGCCGAGCGGGCGGCTGCTCACCGGGTGGGTAGGGCGGCGAAGCCAGTTGGAATTGCAGTGCTAGAGCCTCATAGAGGGGATAGGCGAGACGTGCTTCCCTCCACCGAGCCGCCAGTTCCTGGGGGCTGGGGCCGCCTGCGTCTTGCTGGATCATCGCAACCGGAGCCTGGATGGTCGTCTTTTGAGTCATGGCTTAATGATCCAATTCCCGACGTCTGTCGTGAACCGCGCCGCAACGGCCTTGCGACCGTCGTGGTATCGCACTGCAACGACAGTGGCGCGGGCATCGAGGGATCCGTCGGAATTTACAAGGCGCAGGCGGTCTTCGAATTCCAAAGGGAGCGTGGAAGCAAACAGCACCTCCTGGGGTGTTCCAAATTCAATCAGGGTCTGCTCCTGCAATCGGCGCCTGCCAGCCGACAGCGTCGTCACGCGGACGGGAAGGCGTACCGGGGAAGCAGCGGGAAAAAGCTCGGCGAGTTTCTCGACGCAGGTTGGCTCCGCGAGAACCGAGACAGTGTCCTTCAGGTTACGAGACACAGCAAGTGATCCTTTCCGCCGTTTGACCGATGCCCCGATTGAGAACAGCGGCCCCGCCCTGGGCAGATCGAATTCTCAGTGCACGGATAAAGCCAAATGTTTGGCTCGGGGGCCGATTCTAAGTGATTCCTCTGCTTGGCCTTGGCGGAGAGTTCGCTCGGTCGCGATTCGCCCGTGTCTCAGCGTGACACGAATCCGTCTCAACTCGGAACTCACCTGCGTGTCAATGGCCGGTGACCGTTTTTTAGAATCGGCTTGCTGAAATCGGTTCGACCAGTTGCGGATGGGGTGAGCGGAGGGGAATCTGATAGCGCTTTAGCTTGCGGTAGAGCGTGGCGCGGCTGATGCCGAGCATTCGTCCGGCGAGGGCTTTGTCGCCACCGGCCTGCTCAAAGACGCGCAAAATGGTAATGCGCTCTAGGTCGGCGAGTGCCGTGGTGGACAGCTCTGCCGCATCTCGAGGATTTCCTCCGACATCTTCCGACCCTCGGACCGCCGGCGGCAGGTCGCTGACATCAATCGTACGATGGTCTCCCAAAGCGATGGCGCGGGCGATACAGTTCTCGAGCTCGCGGACGTTTCCGGGCCATTCGTATTGCAGGAAGCTCTTCATGGCAGCCGGTGTGACCTGGATGTTCTCGTCGGCAGCATAGCGATCGAGGAAGCAATGAACCAGTTGCGGGATGTCGGGCTTGCGTTCTCGCAAGCTCGGCAGATGCACGCTGACGACGTTCAGGCGAAAATAAAGATCCTTACGAAACGTGCCCGCTCGATAGGCGGCTTCCAGATCGCGATTCGTCGCAGCGATGATGCGGACATCGATCACCATTCTTTCGTTGCTACCGACCGGCCGAATCTCCCGCTCCTGGAGCACGCGCAGCAGCTTGGCCTGCATCTCCAATGGCAGCTCCCCGATTTCGTCCAAAAATATCGTGCCCCCGTTCGCTGCCTGAAACAGGCCTGCCTTGGATTTCAGGGCACCGGTAAACGCTCCTTTCTCATGGCCGAACAGTTCACTTTCCATCAAGGTGGGAACCAGCGTGCCACAGTCTACGGCGATGAAGGGCATCGGTGCGAGCGGACCCCGGAAATGAATGGCACGCGCCACGAGCTCTTTACCCGTACCGCTCTCACCAACGATCAGCACCGGCGTGCGAGTGTCTTTCAGTCGCGACACCATGCGGAGCACGTCCTGCATATTCACCGACGTCCCGATGATTCCTTCCAGCTGCGTTTCCGCACTGACGCGTTCACGCAGAAACTGGTTTTCTGTCACCAAACGGACCTTCTCCGCCATGCGCTGCAGGAGCTGCCGGAATCTCTCGACGCGGAAGGGTTTTTCAATATAGTCGTAGGCCCCGTGCCGCATGGCTTCTACTGCCGATTCAATGGAGCCGTGCCCAGTCATGATGGCGACCTCGGTGCGGGGCAGCAACTCTTTGATCTTTCGCAGTAGTTCGGTACCGGATAAATTGGGCAGTTTCAGATCCGCAACAACCAGGTCCGGCTGAGTCGTTTCGATCGATCCGAGCGCCGCTTCTCCCGTCTCCGCCTCGGCACACACGAAATTGAGTCCCTGGCCGACCGTCATACACAGTCGCCGGATGCTTTGTTCATCATCGACGATCAAGAAGCGAATCCGTGATTCCTCTTTCATACAGTGCCCATCCGATGCTGCTTCATGGCGCGGCCTCTGCCAATACTTCAACGGGGTGGGAGGCGATGGGCAAACGCACGGTAAAGGTGCAGCCAATGCCGTCGGCGTGGTTCTCGCCAACGATTTCGCCCTGATGTGCCCGCACAATCCCGTAACAAATGCTCAGTCCCAGCCCGGTGCCCTTGCCGACTTCTTTGGTGGTAAAAAACGGATCGAAAATCCGCTCTGGGTGTGAAATCCCGGGTCCGTTGTCGCGCAGCCGGATTTCAATCTGACCCGCACGGGCCTCGGTGGCGATCTCAATACGGCCGGGCCGCCTCACGTCGCGGATGGCGTCGTAGGCGTTGTTCAGAATGTTGAGGAACACCTGCTGCAGTTGGTGCGGGTCACCGGCCAGCAGCGGCAGGTCTTCCTGATAGTTCTCCACGATTTCAATCCCGTGATTGGAACAATCATAGGCACGAAGCTTCAACACCTGCTCCAGAAGCGTGTTGAGCTGCACAGGTTCGCGCTGTGCCGGCATGTGCCGAGCGAAGCTCAGCAGGTTTTGAACGATTCCTCGTGTGCGCTGTGCCTCCTGAAGGATGACGCTCAGTTCCTCCTTTGCATCGGCCGGAATCGCTGGATTTTCCAACAGGAGATCGGCGAAGCCCACGATCGCGGCGAGAGGGTTATTGACCTCGTGCGCCACCCCCGAAACCAACTGGCCGAGGGCAGCCATCTTTTCCGTGTGCATCAATTTCGCCTGAAGCTCTGCTGCATCGGTGACGTCCGTCATGACGACGACAACGCTATTGATTTCGCCCTGCTCGTCGCGCATTGGGCTCAAACTTATGGAGAACTGCCCCGTCGTGCCGTTTCCCCGGGAGATGGGAGTTTCGAGATTATCGACGGCCGCGCCCTCGAGGGCACGCTCCACGGCCTCGGCAAAGATGGGGCGCCGCGGTGAAGGCACCATGTCGACCAACGGACGGCCCAGCAGCTCGTCTCGTCGATATCCGGCTTCCAGGCACCGGCGGTTTAGGTAGCTGATGAGCCCAGCGGTATCGACCACGAGGATCATGCTCTGCGTGTTGTTCAAAATATTGCGGTTGAAATCGCGCTCCCGCCGATAGCGGCGCTCTGCTTCCCGGCGGTCCGTAATGTCTTTCAGCACGTGGATGGTACGGGCTCCCTCGTCTTCGGCGGCACCGATGCGGGAGGTCGAAACCAGATAGGTGCGCTCGCCGGCGGTGTGAATGAACTCTTCGTGTGGCGCCTTCCGGTTGCGGCAGAAGGGGCAGCGGCCGCTCTCTCGGGCAGTGGCTAGGAGCCCGAGTGATCCAAGGTCGCTCCCGACCACAGTCGAAGGCGGCTCACCAAGTAGATCTGCCAGGGCCCGGTTCAGGCGCAGCACGCGGCCTGGCGGGTCGTGCACCACGATGAAATCTGAAATGGCGTCAACGTCTTCGACCCACTGTTTGCGAGACCGCTCGATACGGGTGAAGAGCCGAAGGTTCTCGAGAGCGACCGAAGCGTATCCGGCAAGCGCGTCCAGCAGCTGGCGTTTGCTTCGAGAGGGCTCGTCTTCCAAGTCCGCCAAACAAAGTACGCCCACAAGCTCCTGATCGCTTCCTGTCAGCCGGACCACCCAAACGTCGTGCCAGCCCAGTCGGTCAGTCATTTCAGCGCCCAAGATCGCAGAAGCCGTCCCAGAACAAAGGGATTCGGTTCGGCAGCCGGCTTCCTCGGCCAAGCGAACGGCCAGCCGCTGCTGCAGGAGGGGATCCCAGCGCTCGGCCGGTCCGCTCAGGGCGGCGATCTCCCACCCCGAACTGCGGCGCAACGCCAAGGCCACCGCCCGCGCCCCGAAGATCTCCGCAGTGCGAGAGGCAAGTCGCCGGGTGAACTCCGCACGACCGATCGAAGGGCTCAACTCGCGAGTGGTGGCGGAGAATTGGCCGAGCAGGCCCTCAAAAGAGCGATCGACATGGGCAGAAACTGTCCGCATTTGTCGTACGGCACGCATAACAGGTCGGGGACTCCGCAGACTGCCTCTACACAAAGACGTTACGGTCCCATCTCATTTTGAGTCAAGCAATTGGCCAGGTGGGTTGCTGAAACGAACAATCCGGCAGATGTCGCATCCTGAGACCTTCTGCCACCTTCCGGGCATCTGGTGAGACACGTGTCAGCTTCGAAGCGATCTTCGCTCCCGTTCGTTTGCACGGAAAGACTCCCTAAATCAATCACTTAAGCGAGCCTGTGCGCAATTCACCCGCCGGGGCGAGAATCGGTCGAGCGTGGCATTGGCCGTGCAATTTTCCGATGCGGGGGTTTTCTGTCTTTTGGGGAGGATGGCTCGATGAGAAAGCGACTCATTGCCGTAGGGCTGGGGCTGGCGCTGCTGGGGGGTGGATCTTCGATCCTGCCCCGGAAATTGCTCGCGCAGAACGCCCCGACCGACGAGAAGCGCAAGGTTCGATCCAGGGTCGTACCCGAATACCCAGCCTTGGCACGCCAGATGAACGTCACGGGCAAGGTCAAGATCGAAACCACGATCGCCGCCGATGGGCACGTGCTCAGCACGCGAGTCGTGGGCGGAAGCCCCTTGCTTGTGAACGCCGCGCTTGAAGCTCTCAGGCAATGGCGCTTTGAACCGGCTTCGAAAGACACAACCGAGGTCATTGAGTTCGAATTTAACGGGCAGGGGTCCTGACCCGCCTCGGGCGGGTTTGACCGAGTGCTGAGCGGTCAGGAGGCGTTTTGAGATGACGATCCGTAAGAGGCTGCTGTGGGGATTTGGTGCCATTCTGGCGATCATGGCATTCTTGCTGATTGTCAACATCTTTGCGGTTTTCCGCCAGTACAGCACTCGCGATGCGGTGCGGGACACTCTTGCCGACGTGCAGGTGATCGAAAGCGTTCGCTATCGAATCATTGAAAATCGCCTGACGCTCGGCAACTACCTGCTGAGCGGCGATCTCCGTGACGAGGACAAAACCAACAAAGGGATTACGGAACTGGAGGGATTGCTCCGGGACGGCGAAACCAGATCCACGAATGCTCCCCTGCGGGCCTTGCTGGCTCAGGTGGAAGAAAACGAGCGCGGCTGGGCCGAACAGTTCGCCAAGGCAGTGATCGCCAAACGGCATCAGGTCGATTCGGGCGACGCCACAGTCTCCGATTTGCAGATCTTCTATCTGCAGCATGATCCAGTCACGTGGACCAATAAATCGGTTCTGCTGCTCGACCAAGCCAGCCAGGCCGTGCACCGCGCGCAGGACGAATCGAATGCCAGCGCCTCGGCGGCCACACTTTGGAGTGCCGTCCTCACCACGACGGGCACGCTCTTCGCGGTTGTGCTGGGCGGAGTCATCGCTTTCAAAACGGAGAAGTCCATTACCGTGCCGCTCACGCATTTGATCGAAGTGGCGCACAAGATCGGCGCTTCGGGCGACCTCGATCAGACGATTGAGTTCCATCAGGGCGATGAAGTGGGACTGCTGGCAAACAATTTCAACAAAATGATCATTCACTTGAAGGAAATGGCCTCCGTCTCCGCGGCCATTGCCGAGGGTCAACTGTTCGTCACCGTGCAGCCCCGATCGCCGCAGGACACCATGGCGAAAGCATTCACGCGAATGACGCATGGTTTGCGCGAACTGGTCCGCCAAGTCCGCGACAGTGCTTCCCAAGTGGCCAGCGCCGCCGGGCAGATGGCCAGCGCATCGGATGAATCGGCAAAAGTCAGCGTGCAGGCTGCTTCCGCCATCGATGAAGTGACCAGCACGATGCACGAGATGAGCGTCAACGTGCAGAACGTCGTGAAGAACACCCAGGTGCAAGGCTCCAGCGTCGCTGAAACCTCGGCTTCGATCGATCAAATGGTGACGTCGATTGAGCGCGTCGCCAATACCGCCAAGGTCTTGGTGGACATTTCTCATCGCTCACGCGAAGAGGCCCGCAGCGGCATGATCACCATGGACAAGGCCACCGAAGGCCTGAACCGTACGAGCCAATCGATTCAAGCTTCGTCTGAAATCATTGGGGCGCTCGGTCGGCGGGCCGATGACATTGGCA
>Ga0187779_10001764_pt1 | contig 13489 bp, 12 predicted proteins | sample 1015_Q2_SP10_10__FD_132435 | JGI IMG/M metagenome (GOLD analysis project Ga0187779, IMG submission 132435) | Tropical peat soil microbial communities from peatlands in Department of Meta, Colombia - 1015_Q2_SP10_10_MG | ecosystem: Environmental > Terrestrial > Soil > Wetlands > Peat | place... | reverse complement strand
CCGCCAGCTGACGGCTGGCTTCCTCGGTGCGTTCGGGCAGCAGCAGCACGGCGCCGATCAGGAAGCAGATCGCGCCGATCAGGGTCTGCGTATTGGCCCGCCCGGCGTTGTGCACCTGGCCGGTCACCGGGTTGACGTAACCGGCCACGGCCGAGATGCCGAATGCGATGGAACCGACCAGGTTGGCCAGCGTGATCCACCAGGCCCAGGACCGGGGGCGCCAGGCGGCCCAGCCATGGCAGGTCTCGTACCAGGCCAGCACGCTGGAGACCAGGAAGCAGACCGAGCCGATCGCGTCCGGCCGCCATACGTGCTGGTGCGCGGTTGTCGCGGACAGGTTCTGCGCCGTGGCGACCCCGGTGCTGACGTTGAAGTAGAGGGTCCCGACGAGCTGGACCGCCGTGGCCCACCAGTCGATCCGGCCGGGCTGGTAGGTGAAGACGCGCCGGTGCGCGGGGTTCTGGCCCTCCGGCGCGGCGTCGACCGCCTCCCGGTAGGACAGGAAGGAGGCCGAGGTGAAGAACAGGGAGCCGACAAAGTACGTGACGGTGTCCCATCGGGCTCCGACGGCGCTGGCATAGCCCGGCACCGACCCGAGCGCGAAGAGCAGCGACCCGATCGCGAACAGGACGGCGATCCACCAGCCGCGGGCCCTGGGCGCCCACCAGGTTGACCCGCCAGCTGGCCTCTGATGCTTGCGGTGGCGGCGCGATCCCCAGCGAACGACGGTCCCGTCCGGGTGTACGTGGTCAACGAACGTCGCCGGGGTGCCGATGCCTGCGCGGCTACGTTCCGTCATGACCGCCTGACCACGAACCGCCCATGGCCCGATGCTGCCGGATCGCTGCTGGCCATTGCTCATCCGCCGGGGGTGATGCAGCTCAAGCCACCGAGGGTGGTACCTGGTGCTGGAGACGACGACTCGGCAGGAGCTGTCATCATGGTCGACGGGAAGCGCTCGGTGCCGGTGCTGATCACCGGCTGCTCGTCAGGGATCGGCCGGGCGGCTGCGCTCAGCCTGCACGCTGCCGGCCTCGCCGTGTACGCCACCGCCCGGCAGGTGGACGCCTTGGCTGGCCTGGCTCGGCAGGGCATCCACACGCTGGCGCTCGATGTGACGGACGAGGCCTCGATGACGGAGGCGGTGGCCGCCATCAACGAAACGGCAGGCCCGGTCGGCGTGCTGATCAACAACGCCGGGTACGGGCTGTACGGACCGGTCGAGCAGCTGCCGATGGACGAGATTCGCCGGCAGTTCGAGACCAACTTCTTCGGCCTCGTCCGGCTCACGCAGCTCGTGCTGCCTGGCATGCGCCGCCGTGGCCGCGGCCGCATTCTCAACGTGTCCTCGATGGGCGGCCGGATCACCTTGCCCGGCGGGGCCTTCTACCACGCCTCCAAGTACGCGGTCGAAGCACTCAGCGACGCGCTGCGGATGGAGGTGGCCCAGTTCGGTATCGACGTCGTGCTGATCGAGCCTGGACCGGTCAAGACGCCCTGGAACGATGTGGCCGCCGCGTCGCTTTCCGCGGCCACGCCGGCCGGTACCCGGGCAGGTCCCGGCTACGGGAGTCCGGGCGACGGCGACAGCGGCCCGGCCGGACCGGCCGCCATCGGCGACCCCTATGCGAGGTACAAGGCCGCGGTCGGTGCCTCGTTCGGCAGGACCCAGGCCGGGCTGGTTGGCCGCTTGGGCTCCACGCCCGAGGACATCGCCAAGGTCATTACCCAGGCGGTCACGGCACGGCGGCCCCGCGCCCGCTATCTCATCAACCCGGTCGCGAAGAGCCTCGTGGCCGCGAACCAGGTACTCCCGGCCCGCGCCTACGACGCCATGATGCGCCGCCAGTACGGCCTCCCCCGCTGACCGCCAGCTGGCCGCAGCCAGCCCCGCTGACGCTCACGCGATAGCCTGGAGCCTGCCCGCATGCGGCGGCGTCTCGCTCTCACCGGATGGGCCCGAGCATTTTCCGGTGTTCTTCAACAAGCTGAAGCCGAACTGGCTGTCACCAGGCGTGTCGCTTCATCGGCTCGGGGACGTGCAGCCGCCGACGCTCGTCCTCATCGGCGACGACGACTGCGTGACTCCTGAGCACGCCGCAGCGATGGTACGTGCGCTTCCTGCGGGATCGCAGCTTGGGGTCGTGCCCGGAACCTCGCACGGGCTCCCGTTCGAGAAACCCGATCTCGTTAAGCAGCTGATTCTCGAGTTCCTCAAGGCCCAGCAGACTGAGAAAATGATCCGGCCCGCGGACGAGTCCTGACGGTTTGACAGTCCGCCCGATGGCCACAGCGCTTGTGCCGCAGTCAGGCTCGAACTGCACTGGGAGGGCCTCTGTTCTCATTCCCCATCGGACAAGGATCTTGTCGTAGGACTGACCGTTTACCTACTCAAGCGTCGCGTAGTCACTGCTATATCCGCTGATGTGCAATTTGCCCGGGGCAGCGACCGGCTGCGGCTGATACGGCTCAACCGCCCCTGAGGCGTGGCACCGATATACACCTCAATCGGCATCTGCTTGCTCCTCAGGGACTGGAGTGCCATTCCGCCAGTAGATGACCCCAATAATGCATGTTGGCTTTCCGGGGCGCGTATACCATCGATGGTCGCCTTGGAGATGTCGTAGGACGTCTGAACCCCCGTCCAGGGTGGCTTGCAGCACTGGGACGAGCTCGACGAGAACTTCTCGCCCTGCTCCGAGCCGTCGTTCAATGACTTCTGTCCCGTAGATACCTGTCCGGCGCTCATCGGAGTCGGGATCGGTTCGTGACCTGGCATGATTGTCAGCCGCCTGTCCGTATCCGTTCGCCTCTGCGGGAAAGTCGTTCGCACGGGTGGCACCCATGCTGGTCCTCCGGGGCGGCGTCTTATCAGGACTATGCTCGTTTGACCCGAAATGCTGCTCGATGTGCAAGCAGGTCGTCTCGAACGGGCGGGGTGGGATCGATAAGCTTTGGCCATGACTGAGCATGTGCCGGAACGACACGAGCGCCGTGAATTTGAGCGTGAGCTTGGGGCTATCGAAGCCAAGGTCATCGAACTGTTCGCCATGGTCGCTGAGGACCTGCCCCAGGCGACCGATGCGCTCCTGAGTGGCAACAGCGAGGTGATCCGAACGCTGGTCGAGCGTGACCGCGTTATCGACGCCCTCTACCCAAGGATCGAGGAACTGGCCGATCGCGAGATCCTGCTGCAGCAGCCCGTCGCTTCGGACCTGCGCCTCTTGATCTCCGTGCTGCGAGTCGTGCCCGAACTCGAGCGCTCCCACGACCTGATCGTGGACATCGCCCACCGGGGCAACTTCACCCTCAGTCAGGAGCTCTCGTCGCGCAGCCGTGGGCTCATTGAGCATATGGGGAACCTCGCAGCTGAGATGTGGAGCCAGGCACTCAACTGCTGGTGCGAGCGCGATCGCGCGGCCGCGGTCACGCTACGTGAGCGTGATGATGAGATGAGCGAGTTGTACGCCAGCTTGATGGCCGAGCTCGCCGCAGGAGGAATGACGCTTCCGGTCACGATGGAGTTGACGCTGGTGGCGCGTTTTTACGAGCGTCTGGCCGACCACGCTTTCAACATCGCCCGCCGGGTGGTCTATCTCGCGGGACATGCGCCTGGCTAAGCTGCGGCGGCCTGCTGCTCGCTCCGCTGCCACGGCCCGTCCGGCGAAATGACCACCGGGCCGCAGCGGGCCGCGCGGTAGGAGCAGGCCCGCCGCGAGGACGCGCGTGGGGGTCAGCCGGCCTTGACGTTCGACGGCTTCCTGGCCCCCAGCAGAAGCAGCCAGGCGACGTTGAAGCCGAGGAACACCAGGACCGTCTGCAGCACCGCCTCGGTGCGCAGCGCGTAACCGCCGCCAGCCAGGGCCAGCGCCGCGATCAGGACGTAGAGCACGATTGCCGCCAGGTAGGCGGCCAGGCCGAGCCGGTCGGCGGCGGGAAGGCCCCGCACCCCGGCCGCGCCGCGGCCGGGCGGGACGGGAAACCCGCGCGCGGCCACCATGGTCACGGCGCCGCCGAGGCCCACGATGACGAACGAGGCCCGCCAGAAGGCCGGATTCCCGGGGTCGATGAGGGCGAGCACGCTCATCAGGCCGGGCAGCGCGAAGTGCAGCGCGACCCCGTAGGAACGACGCCCGTACCCCGGGTCCTGGTGCTCCTGCCAGTCCGGCAGCCGGATCTGGACCGCGACCAGCCACAGGCCCAGGAGCGCGAAACACGCCGGCGAGAACGCGCCGTAGAAGGCACTGAGATCCACTTTCCCCTCCCTGTCCCAGGCCGGCCGGAGCGCCGGCGCGGCAGTAACCCTACGTGCCCATCGTCACACGCGACGCGTCAGCGGCGCGTGGCGTCCGCGTGCAGGCGATGACCTCTATTCACGCGGTACCGTGACCTGGACGCGGGGCGGCGAGGACGACGGCTACGCGCTGACGGTCAGTTTTGCCATGTGAGCTGTCGTCCAGAGTCCACACCTGGGTCTAGCGCATTGTGGCCCGGGAGACGCGATAGGCGCGATAGGCCAGCACGCCGTTCGCCACTGCGCCCGCGAGCGTCAGCAGCGCCCAGCCCCAGTAGCCGTCCGCCAGCAGGATGCCGGTCAGGGCGAGCAGCCACGTTGTGACCAGCACACGGATGAGTATCGCGCCACGCGGATACCTGCGGTCGAAGCCCGTTGCCATGTTCATGATGGTCTCCGCGTATCACAACGGTGCGCAAGAGTGTTTGTACCCCGTGCCAGAGCTTCGCGCAACGTCCTGAGCGCTCTCCGCTGCCGGCCCGCCCCGGGCGGCGGCGTGGCATCGGCGGAACCCGACACCGAGCGCGCGCTGTGCTATCCGTCGCACCCGGCCTTCAACCGGCTCCAGGACATCTTCACCGTGGCCTTCCGACGCAACGGCGCCGATCCCTGAATCGGCCGCCGCGTACCCGAGTTCTTCCGTCAGGCAGGACTGGAAGATGTCCGGGTGCAGGCCAGGGCTCGCAAGCTGGCATCAGTCGGTGTCGTGAGGGTCTGCCGACATTCTGTTTGGGGTCATGCCGTGCGAGAATGATGACGGTCTGGAGGGCGCCCATTCGGCCCGGTCGGTTGTCCTGAGGCGGTTGTCGCGCTTGGCCGCCCGTACGAGAGGAGAATGCCCATGGCCAACAAGACAGTGGTCTTGGCGATCTTCAACGATGAGGCATCAGCCGATACGGCGGCCGATGCTCTGAAGAAATCGGGAGTGGTGCACCACGACGCAATCGGCGTCCTGGCCCTGGACGAGAACGGCAAGGTCAAGACGCACAAGATAGGCAAGCGCAGCGTGGGCTTGGGTATCGGTATCGGCTTGGTCCTGGCGCTGCTCACCCCCATCGGCCTCGTCGTCGGACTGGTGGGCGGCGGGTTGCTCGGCGCGCTTCACCACAAGGGCCTGGGTATCGACCCGGCTGACCGGGAGCGGATCGGCAGGGAGCTGGAAGGGGGCAAAGCGGCCGTCGGTGTGCTGGCTCCCGTTTCTGAAGCCAAGTTCGTGGCGGACAAGCTCAACGAGCTTGGCGGGGTCACGGAGACTCATGATCTCTCTGACGAGGCTCTCGAGGAAGCCCACACTGCCGCCACTGCGGACCAGGCCCCCAGCGCGGACCAGGCCGCAGCCGCGGACCAGGCCCCCACCACTGACCAGGCCCCCACCACTGACCAGGCCCCCACCACGGACCAGGCCTGATTGCTGACCTACTTAGTAGGTAGCTCCGTAGGTTCGTCTGGGGTGGTTCAGGCGGCCGCGATCAGGTGGGTTTCGGCCTGCCGAGATCCATGACGCTGGTGATCGGGTCTTGCGGATCGCCTTGCGCGAGCGGGCGCGTCACTAGGCGAGCTGATCGCTAGGCGTTGTCGGCGGGCGGATCTGAGCCCGGAGAACCGCCCTGTTCGCTTTGTGCGCGCTGATTGCCCAGCGCCCGCTCAACGTTTTGCGCACGACGCTCATCGAGCACTGCTCGCAAGCGCTGAGTCATGACCGGCGCTCGCCGGTCCAGCGCCCAAACGTCGCGCTTGAAAAGCATGATCAGTCGCATCGGCGAGGTCGCAACGACCGAGGCGGTGCGCAAACCGCCTATCGCCACTTCCGGCGGCTCGGACCAGTCAGGCGGAGACATAAGCACGGCCATTTCGCCTACAACATCACCAGCCCCGATCGTTCCCACCGTCTCACCGTCGATGATGACATCGGCAGTACCGCTCTCGATGGCGTACAGCGAATACCCTACGCGTCCCTCTGCAGCGAGCAATTGCCCCGGAGCGACCTCCTCCTCTGACGCCATGCTCGCGACGGCGGCAAGCTCGTCTTCGGGCAAGTCGGCGAAGAAGCGGATCGCCGCAAGCCGCAACGTCTCCATCTTGCCCAGATTACACAGCGGGTCCTACGGGGTTCCCAAGCGACCTCGCTCCAAGGCCAGCTTCTGTTCCGCGACGTTAACCGTGAGCGCGTGGTGGCTGACCAGCGTCATTGATGGTAAGCGGGCTGGTTTTGCCCGTGTTCTTGTTGCGGGGCGTGACGCTCGACGACACGGTGGGCTTGTCGGTTCGGGAGCGGCCCTTCCCGTGATCTTTGCTACAGCGCGACCGAGGTCGTCTACCGGCACGAACTGCGGCCGGTTCTGACCACCGGGCTGCTGGCGGGCGTCGTGCGCGCCGCGGTGCCCGGCGCTGTAAGGGCAACGGACACTATCCCTGCACTGGTTCGGTTTCGCGCGGCGCCTTGGCCTGCTTGCGCGCCTGGCGCGGCCGGGCCCGGCGAAGCTGAACCGGCGTGCCGTACTTGTGATCGACGGTCGCCCGGATCAGCAGCGCAAAGATGGCAACCAGCGCGCTGTTGACCGCGGCGAGCTGCATCGGCGTCGGCGTCCATGCGCCAAATGCCGCGACGACGTTGATGCTCGCCACCACCGCGCCGGTGGCAACGGCCGGCTCGGCGCTGATTCTCTGCCAGACCTCCTTCATGATCCCCTCCCTGGAGTTGCGTCTACTCCTCCCCAGAGCCTGCAAGAACGGTCCTGATACGACTTCAGGCACGCCCGCTGTTTATAAGCCTCTGCGGCGCAGAGGAAGACTCGGCGCTGACCCACGGGAAAGGCAACGGGCCGACGCTAGCCCCGCACGGCCGCGGAGGCCTGCGCCCGGGCCTGCTGGTCACTGGGAGGTTTCCGTAAGGGAATGATCCGCCGGACACGCCGGAGCACCGCTCTGCGAGTCACGTGACCTGCAGGAACGCCGTTTGGTAGGACCAGTCCGCTCCATGGTCCGGTCTCCGGAGGCTAGACGGTACTGTCGTCGTGGACATCCGCGCCGAGGGTGCCGCGGCCCGCCGGGCGTCCGCATCTGCTGGTATGGAGGGCGGCCGACCCTGGGTTGCGGCAGAAGAAGACCAGCCCGGATACTTGATAAGCCTGAGCAGCGCATTTGCCGGCGATCACCGAACGCTTTAGTTAGGGGCATTGCGTCCCGCCGGTGTCCGAGTTTCCGGGACCGGCTACGGCCGGGGCCGCGACGGCGGCCGGCCCGGCTGATACAGCGGCAGCCGGGGCCGAAGCTGCCGCCGCGACCGCAGTTCCCCGGGTCATGAGGACGACACCCTCGCCGTCATCGGCGGGTTGCGCTTGCCGGACGATCTATGAGTCCGCGAGGATCGAGCAAGCCAGCACGCCTGGCTGACGCGCCGCAGCAGGCGGCGTTTCCTGTTGCCTGGACCGGGGTCATCTGCGGTCTTCGCGGGCAGGAATGATCTGGTCCTGGCGGTGGCGGCGGGCCATGGCTGCGGTGTAGCGCTGGAGAGCGGCTCGGAACTGGTCGCGGCGGCCGCCGGCGTCGTCGACGCCGAGCACGAATGGCAGGAAGCTCCAGCCGGCCTCTGCCAGGCCGGCCTGGATCGGCTCGGCGTCGCCGGGTGGGTAGATGCGGGCGGGGTCACCGACCGCTACCCATCCGATGGGGATCCGGCCCAGCGCGGGCACGATGGCGCCGATGTGCGCCACCGCGCCGACCGCGACGCTGCTGGCCCGGCCCAGGTGCGCGCCGTTGAGGACCATGGCGCCGGCGGCGATGAATACCTCATCGGCGATCCCGCAGCCGGTCAGCTGCGAGTGCGGCCCGGCCAGCACGTGATCACCCATGATGAGCGGGTGCCGCAGGGTGCCGCGCAGCACCGCGTTCTCCATGATCACGCAGTGGGCGCCGATCTGCACCGGGCCGCCCTGAGCCGCCAGCACCGCGCCGTGCATGATGCAGCTGCCGGCTCCTATGCTGACCTGGCCGCTCAGGACCGCGGTGGGTGCCACGTAGGCCTCGGGGTGGATGGACGGGGTCATGCCCAGGTGGCGTATGTTCGTGGGCCCGCTGCGCACCCAGCCGGTGGGTGCGCTGTCCCTGGCCATGCTGCCGCTGTAGGCGGCGGCCAGTCCGGTTACGGTGGCATCACTGGCGTTCATCGAAATCGTCTCCGTCTCGACGATGTCCTCGCGAATCGGCCTGAGCAGGCCGACCAGCTCGTCCTGCTCCGTCTTAGGGACATTGAGCTCGTCGAGCGTCTCCCCAGATGCTGCATGAGAACATCGAACTCGCCGGTCGTGGTCTTCATCCCGGCGGGAGTATCCCGCATGCTCCGGCCTGTGTAAGCGCAGGGACCGCCAGTCGCCTTACGCAACTGGTCGATGACCTCCTTCTTGAGCCGCGGAATGTCGGCCCGCACGAACCTTCCGCTGGCCCTGTCATCGCCCTCCACACGGGCCACCCACGATTCCGTTAGCGCCTCGATCGCGTCGAGACCTCCGAGCCGGTCGTATAGCGACTTCGTCTGCGTCGTCATCTGCTCCCCTTAAATAGCCTCGTGAGGCCATTGCTTTGCTCCTGTCAGGAAAGCCGCCAGGCTCCCGGCCGAAGCCACTCTGCGGGCGCTACTCAAAGTGACGGCCAACGTACGATTCGCTCTTCAGGAGGAACGTATCAGCCGGCAGCCGCCGAACCACGCCGTCGATACCCCTGCGAGCCCTGGCCCTTGTCATACAGCACCCCAACTCGCGCGTGCGCAGGAGCCAGGCAGGACGCGTGCAGATGGCATGGAGATCTTCCTCTGTCCTGCACACCGTGTTCCGCGACGTTCAGCGTGAGCGTGGCCGCGTCATCGGCGGTGAGCCCATACGCGACAGCAGGAACCCCGCCCGTCGGCCGAGTGCACCAGGTCGGTGACCAGATCTTCGCCCGGGGTGGCACGCTTGTGAGCCCGAGCCGGTCAGGCACCGCACCATGTTGCCCGAGGCCGCCACGGCCTGGGCCGACGGCTGGGTGGCGACCGCGCCCACCCCGGCGCGTGCCCACGGCACGCTCGCCCCTGCCGCGAACATGGCCGTTTGCACCGCGACACCCAGCAGCCCCGTCTGCGGGTCGCGCGCCACGATTGAGTACGTCACCGTGTCACCGCCTGATCCTGCGGGGTGTGGTCAGAACGACAGTGTTCCGCTGGCCGCGATCTTGCCGACCTCACGGTGCGCTTCTTGCTGGAGCGAGCAGCTGCCGCCGGGGTTGCGGGTCAACCGCGCGAGGAGTCTGACCGCCGCGGTGAAGCTGCCGGCCGCGCCGGCGAACTGCCCGGTGCCGCCCCGCGGCTAGCAGCGTCGTCGTCAGCTGTCGTTTCATGCTTCCCTCGCCATCTACCGGCCGTCTTGGACCTGTCATGACCGAATGCCGAAACGATCCATAGACTCGGCCGAACTGCGGGGCATGTGATCACCTGCCACCAGGGACACAAGCAGACGCATGGCGCATGGAGACGGGATCAATGTCCTGCGTAGAGCGGCGAGAGATCGAGGCTTGAACCCCAGGGGCTAATCAGCCCGGCGTTGCCGATGTTCAGTCTTTCGCCTCATGGCAGCGCTGGGATGCTCCTGCCACCACGACCCCGAGGGCGGAATGAAACCAGTACGCCTGCCAGTACTGCCGCCAGTCCAGCCACCCGGGCCTGACCTGACGGTCTGTACCCGCTCTGGCCCGCGCCGAAGGCCCAGTTCGGCACGGGAAGCATGATCACCAGCGTGCCGGGATTGCCGATCCGAATTGGGCGGAAATGCGCGCCTGTTGGAGGGCGCGAGCCGGTTACGGTGCGCGATGGCTGCGACCTGGACGCCCCGGTGGCAGGCGGGCGATGTGCGCCGGTGGCCTGGCGATCCCTGGCGGGGTGCGATCGGGTCACCGCCGCCGCTGGCTGCGGTTCGGTCAGTGCAGCGGCGCGAACCGCGCGGTGAAGTGGCGCAGCTGCCGGGGCTGGGACACGATGCGCATGCCGGGCAGCTGGCCGGCCCGGCTGGCCACCCGGGTGACGACTTCGATCACGTAGTCGAGGTGGCTCTGGGTGTAGGTCCGCCGGGGGACGGCCAGGCGGACCAGGTCCATCGCGGCCGGGACCTCGGTGCCGTCCGGCCACAGGCCGAACATGACGGTTCCGATCTCGCAAGCCCGCACCCCGCCCTCGGTGTACAGCGCGCAGGCCAGTGCCTGGCCCGGGTACTGCAACGGGTCCAGGTGCGCCAGCAGGGCACGCGCGTCGAGGAAGACCGCGTGGCCGCCGAAGGGGACAACGACCGGGATCCCCGCAGACTCCAGCGCCTCGCCGAGGTAGGCGATCGAGCGCACCCGGTAGCGCAGGTAGGCCTCGTCGATGCACTCGCTCAGGCCCTGCGCGATAGCCTCCAGGTCCCGGCCGGCCAGCCCGCCGTAGGTGGGGAAGCCCTCGGTGAGGATCTCTAGGTTGCGGCACTGCCCGGCCAGGCTGTCGTCGTTGAGGGCCAGCCAGCCGCCGATGTTGGCCAGCGGGTCCTTCTTCGCCGACATCGTCATTCCGTCCGCCAGCGCGGCCATCTGCCGGACTATGCCGGCCACCGGGACGTCGGCGTAGCCGGGCTCGCGGGTCTTGATGAACCAGGCGTTCTCCGCGAACCGGCAGGCATCCAGGAACAGCGGCTTGCCGTACTGGTCACAGGCCTCGCGGACGGCCCCGATGTTGGCCAGGCTGACCGGCTGGCCGCCGCCGGAATTGTTGGTCACAGTCAGCATGACCAGCGGGACATCGGCGCCTCGGCCGGCGAGCAGCTCGCGCAGCGCCGCGACGTCCATGTTGCCCTTGAACGGGTGCCGCAGCGCCGGCTCCAGGCCCTCCGCGATGGGCAAGTCGACGGCCTGCGCCCCGGTGAACTCGATGTTGGCCCGCGTGGTGTCAAAGTGAGTGTTGTTCGGGATGACCCGGCCCGGGCCGCCCGTCACGGTGAACAAGATCTTCTCCGCGGCCCGGCCCTGGTGCGTCGGCAGCACATGCCGGAACGGGAACAGGCCCATCACCGCCGAACGGAACCGCTCGAACGAGGGCGAACCCGCATAAGCCTCGTTGCCCCGCTGCACGGCGGCCCACTGCTCAGCCGACATGGCCCCCGTCCCCGAGTCGGTGAGCAGGTCAATCAGCACATCCTGCGCCCGCAACTCGAACAGGTTGTACCCCGCCTCCGACAGGGCGGCCGCCCGCTCCGCCCGGGTGGTGAGCCGCATCGGCTCGACCGAGTGGATGCGGAACGGCTCAATGATCGTCCGGAACGGCTCATCTGCCACCGGCAGCCCTCCTCCACAGCGAACCTGCGCCAGCAGTGCCCGCGACTTCACCAACCCGCCGGCACGACTGGCAGGCCCGCAATCCGCGCGCCGCCGAGCCACAAGATCGTACGCCTTAAGGCACCGCAGTTCGCTCCAGAGCCAGATCCCGCCCGCATGAAGGCGTGCGACAGACAGGCCAGACAGCCTCCTGCTCGCCGGGATCCGCTGTGACCCGCAACGCGGCACGCCATTGCGGCAGCGCAGACCCGTGCCGACCGCCAATGCTTCATCTCTTGCTGCCACGAGCAGGCCACCGCCACTTACCCGCCCAGCGTTCCGGCAGGTGAAAGATCTTCTGTGCCGCATGTCCCTGCAGGCAGCGGCCTTCAGATAACGCAATGTAAACGGGCAATCTGTCACTAACCTGCAGTAATCCACGCCTATCCGTCCGGGAGAAGCTTCAGCTCGCGCACCGCGGCGCGGGCCTGGGACGCAGCGTGCGCGGCGCGCGGAGATAGGCCGGCGTCGGGCGCGCCGGCGGCGATGTTGATCCGCACCAGGCTGGCGGCTGAGCGGGCTGCGGCCTCGGCCAGGAATGCCGCGGTGATCGCATCGCCATGCAGGTTCGCATTGCCATCCGTGGCGAGCCGGGCGGCGAGAGTGGCGGTTTGCCCGGCAAGTTCACAAATTTGCAGCGGCACGATGGCCGCATGCTGCAATGCCTCCCGGGCCGTGCTGCTCCCCACGCCGCAGCCACGGCGGGTGTCCAGCACGGCCTGGTAGGCGCGGGCGTCCTCATCGACCAGGGCGGCCGCGCGGTGCCGGAGCTGGTCAGCCTGAATGGCCAGCTCCTCAGAATCCCCGGCCTGCGGGGCGCAGAACCGGGCGGCCATCGCGGTGAGCCCGGCTGCTAGCGCCACTGTCAGCGCGGCAGCGCTGCCGCCGCCGGGGGCAGGCTGGCGGGCTGCGGTCTGTTCGAGGAAGACAGTAAGCGTCTGATCGAGGAACGGGGTCACGACAGCCCGACGATCTGGCCGTCCTCGTCGAGGTCGATGCGGGCGGCGGCAGGGCTGGTGCCAAGCCCGGGCATGGTGCGGATGTCCCCGCAGATCGGGTAGACGAACCCTGCCCCGACACTGGCCCGGACCTCGCGAACCGGGAGCCGCCAGCCGGTCGGCGCGCCCTTAAGTGAGGGATCGGAGGATAGGGACAGGTGGGTCTTGGCAACGCATACCGGCAGGTGGCCGAACCCGGCCCGCTCGTATGTGTCGATCTGTGCGGCCGCCTGCGGCGTGTAGTCCACCCCGGCCGCCCCATAGACCTTGGTGGCCAAAGCTTCGATCTTCTTCCGCAGGCTCACCGAGTCCGGGTAGAGAAACCGGAACTGCGACGGCTCGGCAGCTGCCTCAGCGACAGCTTCCGCCAGCTCGGCGGCCCCGGCGCCCCCGTCGGCGAAATGAGTGCATACCGCCGACCTAGCGCCCTGGCTGGCGGCGATCTCCGTGATCGCCCGGTGCTCCGACAGATGGTCGGTGGGGAAGGCATTGATCGCCACCACCGGAGGCACTCCGTGCAGCCGGATGTTGTCGATCTGCTTGCGCAGGTTGGCGGCACCATCGGCTACGTCAGCGGGGTTTTCCGCCAGCATGGGCTCGGGCAGCGGCCGCCCTGCAACGATCTTGTACTTGCCGGAGTGGGCCTTCAGTGCGCGGACGGTGACCACGATGACCGCGGCATCCGGGCGCAGCCCGGAGGTCCGGCACTTAATGTTGAAGAACCGCTCGGCGCCCATGTCCGCGCCGAACCCGGCTTCGGTGACCAGGAAGTCGCCGGTGTGGATGCCGATGAGGTCGGCGATCACTGAGGAGTTGCCGGTGGCGATGT
>Ga0187779_10001763_pt1 | contig 13494 bp, 11 predicted proteins | sample 1015_Q2_SP10_10__FD_132435 | JGI IMG/M metagenome (GOLD analysis project Ga0187779, IMG submission 132435) | Tropical peat soil microbial communities from peatlands in Department of Meta, Colombia - 1015_Q2_SP10_10_MG | ecosystem: Environmental > Terrestrial > Soil > Wetlands > Peat | place... | reverse complement strand
GCCTCCTAGCTTCTCTGGTGGAGGGTTCATGCCGTCCGACTACACTCCTCGGCCCAGGCCGGGACGTAGGCGAGAGTGCGGAGCCAGTTGATGCAGGAGAACAACCTTCTCTCGCACGCCCGTGTTGGTCAGGGGCGGTGAGTTCAGCCAGCCGGTCGACCCGTCGAAACCGGGAAGGTGAGCTTTCGACGGGCAACGGGGCGGTTCCAGTGCTGAACGGCCTCATTGGGCTCCGAGTTCGGAGGGCGTGGCGCGCACGGCCCGTACGCGCCGCCCATCGACCTTGATCAACGCAGCGACCTGAACGCGGCCCGCACCTCGGTTGCGAAGAGCTCCGGCTCTTCCCAGGCTGCAAAGTGGCCGCCCCTGTCGACCTTGTTGAAGTAGATGACGTTGGGGTACGAGGCCTCGACCCAGCTGCGCGGGGTCTGCCAGATCTCGCCGGGGAAGGTGGTGAAGGCGAACGGGATCGTGGGCGAGGGCAGAGGCTGGCGGCCTGCGGCGGGGGCGTCGGGGCCGTAGGCCTCCCAGTACGACCGGGCGGCAGAGGCGCCGGTGCCGGTGAGCCAGTACAGCGTGATGTTGTCGAGGATGTGGTCGCGCGTGAGGTTGCCCGAAGGCTCCCCGTCGACGAAGGCATGAGAGATCTTGTAGTAGGCGTCCGTGTCGTGGTCGGCCATCCAGGCAGCCAACGCAACGGGTGAGTCCAGCAGGCCATACCCGATCGTCTGCGGTCGGGTGGCCATCTCGACGAAGTAGCCGTTTCCAGATTGCTGGAAGGTGGCGATCTGTGCGGCCGCAGCGCGTTCCTCGTCGGTGTTCGTCGGCATTGGCCCGCTCAACGCCGGCACCAGCAGGTTGGTGTGGATGCCGATCAGGCCCGCGGGCGCCTGGCGTCCCATCGTGTCGGCGACGCCGGCACCGACGTCGCCGCCCTGCGCGACGTAGCGGGTGTAGCCGAGACGGCGCATCAGCTCGGCCCACGCCTGCGCGGTACGGCCCAGATCCCAGCCGACCTCGACCGGCTGGCCGGAGAGGCCGTACCCCGGCAGGGAGGGCAGCACGAGATGGAAGGCGTCCTCTGCCGCTCCGCCGTGCGCGGTCGGATCGGTGAGCCGGCCGACCGTGTCGAGCAGCTCGATCACCGATCCAGGCCAGCCGTGCGTCATGACCAGCGGCAGCGCATCGGAGTGCTGCGACTCGACGTGAATGAAGTGGATGTCCACGCCGTCGATCTCGGTGACGAACTGCGGCAAAGCGTTGAGCCTTGCCTCACATCTGCGCCAGTCGTAGCCCGTCGCCCAGTAGCGGGCGAGCTCCTGGATCGTTGCGAGCTGCACGCCTTGAGTGCGGTCGTCGACGAGTTCCTTCTTTGGGAGGCGCGTTGCCTCGACACGGCGACGCAACTCGACGAGGTCGGGCTCTGGAAAGTCGACGCGGAAAGAACGGATGTCGATGGAGGTATCGACGGTGCTGCTCATGAGATCTCCCTCTTGTCGATGGGCGGCCGAAAGACCCCCTCTCGCTGGGGCGCGACCAGGCGAGACTACTCCTACGCGCCACTCGCGAACAACGGCTGATACAAGACCGACACACCGGGCCTGTCAAAATCCGTCCCTCGGCTCGAACCGGTGCACGAGTCGTTCGATCGACGAAGGGAACGCGAATGATCGAGGTCGGCGCCTACCCGACGCGAAGCGAAGCGGAGGTGGCTCAGGGGCGCTCGCAGCGGAAGGGATCCCGTCCGTGGTCGCAGCCGACGACGCCGGCGGCGCATACTCGTTTGACCTCTCATGCGGCGCTCGTCTCCTCGTCGAGGAAGCCGACGCGCAAGCCGCGGCAAAAGTCCTGAGCGTTGATTCGTTGCGTGAGCAGAGCTGACTGCCTGCGCCACGTAACCGCTCGGATAAAATGCGCACATGGTCGAGCGGACCGCCAGCGGCGATGCCGACCAGGTCGAGGCGCGGCTGCGTGAGGCGCTCGACGCGCATGGCCTGCAGCTGTTCGCGCGCATCGACCATGCGGCCGGCGCCCGCAAGGCCGGTGTCGAGCTGGGCGCCGACGTCCTGCTGATCTTCGGCAACGCGCGCGTCGGCACTCCACTGATGCAGGCCGATCCCCGTGTCGGCATCGACCTGCCGTTGCGAATGCTGGTCTGGGAGGACCCCGACGGGACGCACGTCGGCTACCTCGACCCCCGCGAGCTGGCCGACCGCTATGCCCTCGACGGCCACCAGCAGACGCTCGAGCAACAGGCCGCGGTGCTCACCAAGCTGGCCGCCGCGGCAGCAGGCTGAACCTCGCCCGCCCGAACCGGGACACGCGTGCCTGTAACAGTGCCGGTGCCGTCGTGTGACAGTTTGGTGGTCCAGTCACAGCTGCCCCGAGCGCGGTCACAGCTCCCCGAGAGACAGCAACTAGACTTCCCCTCGCTCTCGCCCACGAAACAAAGGAGCACAACGTGAGCGCCGAACCCAACATCGTTCTCGTCCACGGCGCATGGGCCGACGGTTCCTGCTGGAGCGCCGTGATCGAGCGCCTCCAGGCGGACGGCCACAACGTCACTGCCCCCCAGTTCCCCGAGACGTCGCTCGCCAACGACGTCGCTCGACTGCGCCAGGTACTCGCACGCCAGGACGGCCCGACCGTCCTCGCGGGGCACTCCTACGGCGGCCAGATCGTCACCGCACTCGGCACCGAGGCGCCCAACGTCGTCGCACTGGTCTACATCGCCGCCTTCGGCCTCGACGAGGGCGAGTCGATCGGCGCACTGCTCGCCCAAGGCCCTCCGACTCCCGCGACCGCAAACCTGGCCATAGACGAGCAAGGGTTCGCCTGGCTTCCAGAGGACGACTTCGTGAATCACTTCGCCGGCGACATAGACAAGGCCAAGGCCAGGGCCATGTACGCCGTCCAACAGCCACTGCACACATCTGCGCTTGAGGACGTGATGGGCACCCCCGCCTGGAAGTCACTGCCATCGTGGTACCTGGTGGCCACGAATGACGAGGCGATCCCTCCCGACGCCGAGCGGCAGTTCGCCCAGCGCATGGGAGCAACCACGGTGGAGGTCGCCAGCGGCCACGTCGCCATGGTCTCCCACCCCGACCAGACATTCGATCTGATCAAGTCCGCCGCCACGGCCCTCGTGACGGCCTAGGCGACTAACTCCCAAGTCGTAGGGTCCGACGGGGGAGCGACGCGTCGCGCATCGCGGGCACCACGCGCCGAGTGCTCGCCTGCGACGCTGCTCGCCGCGATCGCCGTCATGGTCGCGACTTACCTCGCACCGTCAGCGGGCAAGGCGCGAACGCCGCATCCATTCCCAGCGGTTCGAAACTCCCAGCGCCGGGTTGCAACCGCTCTACAGTGGCCCAGTGGGATCGGTGGTGCCGTCGAGTCTGCGCGCTCGACTTCGCTTTGGGTCGCGGCATGGCCGCAGTCCTGTAACGGACCGGAGACCACTGTTCGGCGCATTTGCGGACACATCGGTGCTCTGCGAAGTGCAGCGTATGGAAGGGAGTCACAAGCATGACCCGGCCACTGGGCGGCCGGTCGAACATGGGCATGAACTCGTCACCGAGCTCACCGACGAGGAACTGAACGAGGAGCTGGAGATTGCCGCGATGTCGCCCGGCCGTAGCCGACTCGAACGCTTCAAGACGTTACTGGCCGAACAACGACGGCGCTGGGCGTCCCGTCGTCCGACCGCCTGAACGGCCTGTCAGGCTGATTCGCCAGCAGTCGGATCGCGCCCGTAGGCAACAGGCGGCGACAACCCCACGCGCGCACGCGTTGAGGGTCGCAGTGGGGGAGCGACGAAGCTGGAGCCGCTCCGGTTGGCAGAGTTCTCGTACGCGCATGCTCGGCTACTCGGGGCCGGGCGATACGCTGCCACGCGGTGCCCCCGTAGCTCAGTGGATTGAGCAGCGGTTCGTGAGACGTTGCCGGGGCGGTCGGCAACCGTGGGGCGCGGAGTCTGCGACTAGGCCGTCCTCTCCCGGCTCAGAAGCGTTTCGCAGCGGTCGATGAAGTAGGTCGCGGCGACGGAGCGATAGAACTCGAGGGCCCGCGCCGCCTGCTCCTCCCCATCCGTGGTCCGACCAGCCTCAAGGAGCTCCTCCGCGGCTCGCAGACGCGACCGCGCCTCAAAGGTGGGGCTGCCGCCTTTTGCCCACATGTCGGCTGCGCGAACGAAGTCGCTTTCGGTGCACGCGAAGGCGAGCTCCCTCCATGGCCAAGGCGGGGCATCTCTGAGCGCGCTGGTGAGCTCGGCCTTGAACTCCGTCGAGATGCGCGAGAAGAGGAATCCGACTGGAAGCGACCAGACGGCGTCGGCTGGGTGGCGCTGCACGAGTTCGACCACCTCCTCGGCAAGAGTGCATGCCTCGTCGATGTGTCCATGTCTTTCGAAGAACTCAACTGCGCCTCCGAGGCTCGGCAGTAGCTCCTGCGGATCAGCGCTCTCGCGGGCGAGCTCGACCGCTCGAGGCCAGTCGGCAAGCGCCCCCGCGTCGTCACCACGGGCATCGCGAATCAGCGCGCGGTTTGCGCGCGCTGCGGACTCGAGATAGTGCGGCGAGCCGGCCTCGCATTCGGCAATGAAAGCTTCCTCCCCTTCGAGCGCTTCGTCCCAACGACCAAGGACGAGATCCGCCGCCGCGCACTGGTGCCGAAGCCATCGTGCGCCGGACGCATCTCCGAAGCGCTCAGCGACCTGCAGACCTTCCGCAAATAGCTCGCCCGCGCGGCGCAGATCGAAAGAGAAGATCGCGTAGATGGCAATATTGTTCGTGATCGTCCCTACCTGTGGTGAGTTGATCGCGAGGGCGATCTCGAGCGCGCGCTCGGCGTCTTGTATGCCCGCCGGGTCCCCGAGGTTCGCCCTCGCAAGACCGATCGTCGTCAACGCGTGCGCCCGAACCTCGTCGAGTCGGAGGGACTCGGCCATCTCCAGTGCATCCATCGCCAGACGCAATCCGCTCTCCCGCTCGCCAGCGATCGTCCGTGTACGGGCGACGTTCGCCAGCACTCGCGCGCGGGCGGGTGAGAGTCCGGTTCCGGCGAGCTCCTCTGCCCTGGCCTCGTGGCGGACCGACTCGTCGCTCCGTCCTCGGTGCCACCAGATACGCGAGATCGAGAGCTCAGCCTCTGCGGCCGTCTCACTGTCACCGGCGGCAAGCAGAGTATCGCGTGCGACCTCAAGTGCTTCGAGAGCGCGCGCGTCGGCTGCAACGTAGAGAGCATCGGCAAGCTGGTAGCAGAGCCAGGGCCGCTCCTGGTCGTCCGGGGGCCAGAGCTCGAGCGCGTCGCCGTAGTGCGCCGCCGCCGCCGGGTAAGCGCTGACCGCGAAAGCTCGGTCGCCGGCGGCGCGCAGAGCGAGCCGTGTCGGCCCCTCGAGCTCGACGGTGTAGTCACCTGTCGCCCGCGCGAGCTCGAGTGCCGATCGCCAGTGGAAGGCCAGGAGCTCGGCGTGATCTTCGGAACGACCGAGCGTTTCGATCCACCTCGCAGCGGCACGATGCTTGTGCCCGCGCTCTGTGCGCGGGATCTGTCCATACGCGATGTCGCGCACGAGCATGTGGGCGAAAGCCCACTCGCCTTCGCTCTCGACAGACGAACGGCGCTGCCGGATGAGAAAGCCCTTGCGCTCGAGGGAGTGCAGAAGCGGGGTAGCCGTGTCCTCGTCCCTGCGCAGCACACCCGTCCAGAAGACCTTGCCGACGACGGAAGCGTCGTGGAGGACTGCTTTCTCGTCGGGCGCAAGGCCGTCGATACGGGCTGCGACGATCCCCTGGAGCGTCTCTGGAAGAGGGAGATCCTCCGCCGAGCCACGCTCGAGATAGAGCTGGGCGAACTGCTCCGCATAGAGCGGGTTTCCTTCCGCGCGCTCGAGAAGAGCTTGCTGAATCTCAGCCGGGAGTAGCGAGCGCTCGAGCAAATGCGAGAACAGCAGGGCGGTCTGGTCTTGCGAGAGCGGCGCGAGCCCAACCGTCGAGGTGTTGAGCTTGCCACCGCCCCAGCCAGCACGCCGCTCGAGCAACTCGGGCCGGGCGCTACAAACAACGAGCAACGAGACTCCGCTCACCCATTCGAGTAGCTCATCGACGAAATCGAGAAGACCGTCGTCGGCCCAGTGCAGGTCCTCGAGAACGATCACAAGGGGGCGTTGCTCCGCCAATGCTTCGAGAAAGCGGCGCCAGGCGGCGAAAGCCTCGCCACGGCGGTCACCGCCGAGCCCCGTCTCCGTCTCCAAGCCGACGAGCGGACGGAGGTGAAACTCGACCCAATGCGCGTCCTTCTCGTCGGCGATCGCGTCCTGGACGGCCACGCGAAGCTTCTCGGCAGCCTCGTCCTCATTGTCCTGCTCGAGGATGCCTGCCTGCGCCTTGACGATCTCGCCGAGCGCCCAGAACGCAACGCCGTCGCCGTACGCGAGGCACCGCCCCTGACGCCAAGTAACAAGCTCAGGATCGGCATCGACGATCTTCGACAGCTCGAACACGAGTCGGCTCTTGCCCATTCCGGGAACAGCAACGAGCGTGACGAGCTGCGGAATCCGTTCGTGTCGCGCGCGCTCGAACGCATCGCGCAGATGAGAGAGCTCCCGGTCGCGACCGACGAGCTCGGTACGCGCATGGTGGGCGAAGTCGACGCCGAAGCGCGAGCGAGCAGCGATCGCCACCCAGACTGCGATCGGCTCGGACTTCCCCTTCGCCACGACCGGATCGGCCGCCTCGAAATCGATCGCATGGGCGGTCGCGCGGCGCGTTGTCTCGTCAACGAGGATCGCGTTCACCGGGGCCGCCGACTGGAGTCGGGCCGCAGTGTTCACAACGTCGCCCGAAGCCATTCCCTCGCCCTCGGACGGACTCGCAGCGAGCGCGACGAGCGCCTCGCCGGTCGTCATCCCCAGCCGAAGCTCGAGCCCTTCATCGACCGCGAAGTCCCGAATGGCGAACGCCGCGCGTAGCGCCCGCTCGGGATCATCCTCGTGTGCAACGGGAGCACCGAACAGGGCCATGACGGCATCCCCGATGAACTTCTCGACGTTGCCACCGTGGCGCTCGAGCTCGGCGCGGACACGGTCGTGGTAGGGACGGAGGACTGCACGCACTTCCTCGGGGTCGAGCTGCTCCGCTCGCGCAGTGAAGCCGACGAGATCGCAGAAGAGAACCGTGAGGACCTTGCGCTCCTCCTTGAGCGAAGGCCCCGGCTGTCTGGTCAGCGGAACAGCACAGAAGGGACAGAAGGGAAACTCACCAGCAGGGAGCTCCTTGCCGCAGGAAGGGCACGTCGGCACGCGCGGAGTCTAGGCCTGAGAACAGCCTGACTTACAGACTGACCACACACGAGCAAGCAAGAGGACATGCAAACGTCGACCGGCGAGCGGTAAGTGCCGTCAAGCTTCCAACATCTCGTCCGACGTAAGGCTGTGCCGCTCTTCGGGTGGGCCCTCCATTTGTCAGAGGATCGTAGCCCTGGACAAGGCCAGCTTTATCTGTCCGAAGGCGCGTTTACCGCGCGGCCTGGCGCCGAACTTAGAACGCAAGCGCGGCGCGCACGTCCTCGTCGCGCTTTTGGCGGTCGAATCGGTGTGCGTAGACCTTGAGCGCGATGGTTGGGTTTGCGTGGCCTAACACACTTGCGACGGTGACGGGCGAGAGTCCGGCATTAATAAGCCGGCGCGGCCGCGCCGGCAAACACCACTGCTATCCGGACTGTTCGAGTTGTCGAGGATTCGACTCATGGCGGCTTGCGGCCGGGTGGCGGGCGGCAGCGACCAACCCGGAGCCGGTCAGGATCATGATCGGCGTCTCCCGTCGCGCCTGGCATGCCCCGGCAGGGTCATTGCTCTGCCCTACTGCTTCACCTGCGATGACGGCGGCGTCCTTTTGGCGTCCTACGATCGGTCGAGTCGGAATGTGGTTGATTGCGATCGTTCGTCTGTTTCTGGGGCCGTTGCTGGTTGCACTGCTGGCGGGGATCGGGCTTTGGCGCTATGGCGTGCTGTTCGCAACTGTCGGGGCCTACCTCACGTTCGTCGCCACGCAAGCTGCGGTCGTTTGGTGGTCGCGCTACCAGCTGCGGCTCGCCCGCCGGCGTCTCGACGTGCAGCGCCGCCGACTCGACCGCCCCCGCTGAGTCGGTCTCACCTACGATCGCGGGGATGGCCGACGATTTGCCGTCCTCGGATCTGAGCGCGACGAAGCTCGACGCTGGCATGGCTGATGCGATCAAGGATGGGACGACTGGAGGCGCGTCGACCTGTCACGTCGTGCACGAGGAGCAGGTCGGCGAGCTACATCTGAGCCAGGAGAGCGTCGAGCGTCTAGTCGCGGGCGGAAGCTTCTTCTGGATCGATCTGCACCGTCCCACCGAGGACGATTTCGCGATCCTGCGCGATGTCTTCAAGTTCCATCCGCTCGCGCTCGAAGACTCCGAGCACTTCGGGCAGAGGGCGAAGCTGGACGACTACGACGATTTCGTCTTCCTCGTCGTCTACGGCGCTGTGCCCGACGACGACCGGCTTGTCGAGGTGCACTGCTTCTACTCGGAGCGTTTCCTGGTCACGATCCACCGCGACAAGGCCCCGGCGTTCATCGAAGTGCGGCGCCGCTATCAGATGCGCATGGCGCCGATCGAGCATCCGGGGCTGCTGTTGTACCGGATCATCGACGCGCTCGTGGACAGCTTCTTCCCGATCCTGGCCGACTTCGACGACCGAATCGACGAACTCGAGAACCAAACCTTCCTCAACGCGAGCGACAAGCAGTTGCAGGAGATCTTCGCGATGAAGCGACTGCTCGTCGGCATGCGCAAAGCGGTCACGCCGCAGCGTGACATGTTCGCGAGCTTGATGGGCGGTGTCGCCGAGCTGCCCGGAATGACGGCCGAGGACGAGCGCTACTTCCGCGATATCTACGACCACTTGATTCGCATCAGCGATCTGATCGACACCTACCGCGACCTACTTACAGGCTCAATGGACGTCTTCCTCTCGACGGTCTCCAATCGGCTCAACGTCGTGATGAAGCAGCTCGCGGTGATCGCGACGATCTTCTTGCCGCTGACGTTCATCACCGGGTTCTTCGGGCAGAACTTCGGCTGGCTCGTTCGCAACATCGCCGGCTGGCCCGTCTTTGTGGGACTGGGCATCGGACTCGAGATCATCACGGTGGTGCTCTTGATGGCGTTCTTCAAACGCCGCGGCTGGTTCTAGTCGGGGCGAACGCGACCGCATCCGGACACCCTGTGGTTGAGACCCCGACTAGAGGCCGAGAGCAGTGACGACGAGAAGCAAGAGAGAGAGCGACGAGGTTCCGATGACGGTTGCGCCGGCGAGGATGTTGAAGGTGTGTCCGTTGGCGTATTCGCCCATGAGGTCTTGGTTGGAGGCGAGCCGCCAGACGAAGTAGAGGGTGATCGGGAGAAGGACCCCGTTGACGACCTGGACCGCGACGAGCAGGCCGATCACGGGCACGCCAGGGATGAGCGCGACGGCTGTTCCGATCGCAATCAGCGTCGTAATGACGGCCACGAACACGGGCGCTTCGCGCGGGCGGTGGGAGATGCCTTTCTCGAATCCAAAGGTTTCCGCGATCACGTAGGCAGCGGTGACAGGGAGGATCGCGGCCGCGAGCAGGCACGCGCCGAGCAGCCCGATCGCGAACAGCACCTCGGCGTAGCGGCCCGCGAATGGGACGAGCGCCTTGGCCGCGTCGGCGGCACTGTTGACCGTGCGGTCGCCGTGGACGTAGAGGGTGGCGCCGGTGGCGATGATGATGAATGCGGCGACGAGGTTGGCGAAGATCGAGCCGGTGACGACCTCGGCTCGCTCGGCGGGGAGGTCGTCGGGGCCGAGGCCGCGGTCGACGACGGCCGACTGCAGGTACAGCTGCATGAAGGGCGTGATCGTCGTCCCCACCGTCGCCACGAAGAGGAACAGGTAGCCGGTGTTCAGCTGGATGTGCGGGGCGACGGTCGCCGTGCCGACGTCAGCCCAGTGGGGGTGGGCGAGGATTGCGGCGATCGGGTAGGCGAAGAAGGGGATCGCCATCAGCACGAACACGCGCTCTGCGACCCGATACGAGCCGCGTATTAGCAGCAGCCAGATCGCGAGGGCCGCGATCGGCACGGAGACGTACTTCGGAACGTGGGCAAGGCTGAGGGCGGCTCCGATCCCGACGAACTCGCTGATGCAGATGCCGAGGTTTGCGACGAGGACCGCGATGGTCGAGAAGACGGACCAGCGTATCCCGTATTGCTCGCGGATCAGCTCGGCCAGACCTTTGCCGGTGACGGCCCCCATACGGGCAGCCATCTCCTGGACGACGATCAGGCTGACGGTGATCAGCACCATCATCCACAGCAGGTCGTAGCCGTACCTCGCTCCCACAGACGCGTACGTCGCGATGCCGCCGGCGTCGTTGCCGGCGTTCGCGGCGATCAGGCCAGGGCCGAGAAACGCGAGGAGAACGAGAAGACGGGAGGCGAGGCGGCTACGCGGGCGTAGGAGCGGCCGGCCGCGCAGAGCGCGGCGTGGCAGCTCCCGGAGCGCAGATACTCGGGAGCCCATCCGCCAACCCGTCGATCAAGCGCAATCTCACCGCGCCAACCATACGCTAGTCGTCTCCGAGCACGCCAAAATGCCGACGCCAACTCTTCGGGAGCACCAGCTCGAGCACGTCGTCGACTGTGATCACCCCGAGCATCCGCTCCTGCTCGTCGACAACCGGGACAACTGTCAGGTCGAAGTCAGTCATCAGCCGGGCAATCTCCTCGAGTTCGGCGTCGACGCGCACACGCTGAGGCAGGTCGGCTACCGCGCCGAGCCGAAGCTCGGGGTCGGCCCGGAGGAAGTCGACGAGCTGAATCGCGCCGCGTAACTTCTTCTGCTCGTTCATCACGAACATCCAGGCAACTGTTTCCGCAGGAGCAGTCGAATGGCTGACCCGCTCGAGCACCTCCTCCCGCGTCGCCTGCGAGTACATGCAAACGAAGTCAAGGCTCATCAGTCCGCCGGCGGTCGCCGGGTCGAAGCCAAGCAACGTCCGCACCCGCCGGCGCTGAGCGGTTGGCAGCAACTCCACCACCTGCTCACGCCGCTCCTCCGGCAACTCGTTGACAAGATCGGCGGCGTCGTCGGGCTCCATGCGACCAAGCAGTTCCGCTATCTCCTCGTCCGAACGCTCCTCGACGAACTCGACCTGGTGCTGCGAATCGAGCTCCTCGAAAACGTCCGCCTCACGCTCCGAATCCGTCCGCACAGCCTCCAGGATCTCCTCGCCCTCACGATGCGAGGCGGCCTCGACCAAATCCGCGAGCTCCGCCGGATGCAGCCGCGCGAGCTTCGGGTGCGGCACACGCAGCCGAACGGTCGGGACATGACCGGTGAACGGCTCGACCGACGCCCAGTCGAGCAAGGCACCCGGAGCGATCGCACCGGCAAACCGGCGAGGCACCAGTCGCCGAAACAGCCCACGCGCACCCGTATCGACACCAACCACGCGGTACCAACCCTCAAGCCGCGCGATCTCGATCTCGTTCGTCCGCACCAGGCGCGCCCCCTCGACGTTGATCAGCTGACGGTCGAGCACATCCTTCTTCAACAGCACCTCGTGCTCGCGCCGCTCGAACGGCTGCAAGTCCAGGCGAACGCCTCGAAGCACTACGCGCCCCGGGTCGATCTCCTCGATCAGGTCCGCCGGCACGAACACCCTCCGCCCCGCAACTGCCGCCAACACTCCCGTCACCGGCGGATAGTCATCACCGCCAAGGCGAACGATCAAATCCTCCACCCGGCCCAACCGACCACCCGACACATCCTCAAGCGCGCCGCCGACCACCAACGACAAATGCACAACGCGGGGCGTGACGGTCACCGGCGACATGACCAAAGGATAGGAACCGGCAACCCGCGGAGTGTTGCGCTTCCGCTAAGCCCTGGGGCCGGGATCCCAGGCGGTGCAACTCCCGGTCCGCCTCTTCGTAAGCGCGATCAAACCACCCGTCCGGGAGTTGCCAGCCTGAGTGGTCCCGCCATCAACTGACCACAAACTGACCACAGACGAGCACACGCGACGATTCGCAAGTAGCAGGAGTTTGGAAACGGCTTCTTACCAGCGCTTTGTTTGATGGGCGGTGACGGGATCGAACCGCCGACCTCCTGCGTGTAAGGCAGGCGCTCTCCCAGCTGAGCTAACCGCCCTTGCGCACCCGAGCGTAGCCGTTGCGTCCTGCGGCTACGAGCAGCTGAACGAGCCGGAGCCGTTCCCGCCGACGATCAGGTGGCCCGTGAACGTCCCGCCCTTCAGGCCGCTCTTCACGGTCACGGTTGCGCCAAACAGGGTGTAGCCCTTGCCGGGAACCGACCACGACACGACCTGGTTGTGGTGCAGACCGGGCCGCGGCGGCTTCACGTCGATGCCGAGGTACGAGAACTTCGGCTTCACGCCAGGCCCGGCAATCGTGATCGACCCGATGTTGACGGTGAAGTAGCCACCGGACAGCTCGCACTTCCCGCCGTGGAAGTGGAACGTCTTCCCCGACACGTGGGCCGTCGCCTTCGCCGGACCGCAGAACGTCCGCACCTTCACGCCGCCGACGTTGTGGACACCGGCAGTGCATGCCGTCTCGCGCGCGCCTGCCGACGAACCGCCGAGGTAGCCGGCTGCGGCGATGCCCGCGAGCAGCGCGACGAACGACCGCCGACGACGTCCCCTCACCGCGCGGGATGCTACGTCCGTGCGCGGACGCACTTGCCCGGCATCGTCTCGCGCAACACCCTGAGCCAGTTCGCGTTCGTGATCGCCTCGAGTCGCTCGCCTTCGTACCCGCGCTCGCCAAGAACGCCGACGAGCGCCGGATAATGATCCGGACCGGTGAATCCTTCGAGACCGATCCCGGCCTTGAGCTCCGCAGTCGCCGCGGCATCCACCGTCGACGCGTTCGACACGACCTGGTCGACGAAGTCGGCACCGATGCCGACGTGCTCGATCCCCATCACGGCGACCGCATGGTCGACGTGGTCGATCCACCGCGACAGCGTGGGTACCGCCGGATCGACGACGAACGCGAGCGCCATCATCCCGAGCACGCCCCACGCTCGGCGAGCGCCGCGAGCTGCCAGTCGGCGAGGTTCCTACGGTGATCGCACACGGCGCGGCAGCACGCGTGGGAGACCGAGAACGGAATCTCCTCCTCGAGGACGTCCCGCCAAGTTTGCTCGGACGCGTGCGCCAGATCGAGGACGACGCCGAGGTCGGGGAACCGGCGCACGAGCGTCCGGCCCCGGTCCGTCAGACCTTCCGACGGTGTGTCGACTCCGCCTGCGAACTCGTTGGCGTAGTTCCGGGTCAGGCTCACCATCCGCACGCCGCGTGCGAACCACTCGTCGAACGCGTCCGGATCGCCTTCGAGGGGCTCGACGCCCTCGAGCGCGAGAACCAGCCGCAGGCGGTTGTCGTCGAGCTCGGCCGTGTTACGAACCCG
>Ga0187779_10001761_pt1 | contig 13500 bp, 12 predicted proteins | sample 1015_Q2_SP10_10__FD_132435 | JGI IMG/M metagenome (GOLD analysis project Ga0187779, IMG submission 132435) | Tropical peat soil microbial communities from peatlands in Department of Meta, Colombia - 1015_Q2_SP10_10_MG | ecosystem: Environmental > Terrestrial > Soil > Wetlands > Peat | place... | reverse complement strand
GCTGCCGGTCGGGTTCTTTGCGGCCTTGGTCATCGGCGCTGTCAACCTTGCCATGAAAGGCGTAGCGAGCATCGCGGGCAAGAGCATGACCTTCGAGTGGAGGCCCGTGGAGGCGTACCTCGCAGGCAGGAAGAAAAAGAAGGAGCAAAAGGCCGGACCCAAGAAGAGTGAAGACAAATAAGGGAACAATACTTTTCCAGGCAACGGAGGGAAAAAATGAAAAAAAGATCATGGAGTGTCCTGAGCTTCGCTTTTTGCACCATTGTCGTCGCGTTTCTCCTTATGGCTGCCGGCCTTATGATGACCGCATCCGCGGGATCGGCTGTTCCGGGCACGCGGATGCTGGGGAGCATCTCCGACCAGTATGTCCCGGTAAAGTTCGACCACGCCAAGCACGTCATGATCGCCGGAAACTGCGCTCAGTGCCATCACCAGCACCAGGACGTCAAGAAAATGCACTGCATGGAGTGTCACTCAATCGCTCCCTCGACGTTCAAGAATTCGGTGAAGAGCAATTTCATGGCCTGCGCCAACTGCCACGGCGCCCCTGATCCCAGCAACCCCATGGTACCAGGCCTGAAGGTCGCATATCACCAGCAGTGCTTCCAGTGCCACCGGGGGATGGGCGACCTCGGCAAGAACCCGAAGGGCTGCACCGAGGTCTGTCATGCCAAAAAAGCAACGAAGCTCGGCATGGAGTCAAAACCGTAGCCCGGCTTGAGACATGCGGACTCACCGCGAGCAATGAATCCACATGACCAAAGGAGGTCATCTATGGCTAAGGAACCAAAAGGTCCGATGGACGAAATCATCGGCCAAAGAGGAAAGGAAAAGGGACCGGAAAAAGACAGCGGCCGGGGCATCAACAGACGGGTCTTCCTGGGCGCCATGGCCACGTTGGGGGGCGCTGCCGTGCTCAGCCGTCCGGCCAAGGCCCATGCCTCGTCGGAATTTGAAGGGTACCCAAACAGCTTCGGCCTGCTCACTGACCTGACCGCCTGCGTCGGGTGCCGCAGCTGCGAAAAGGCATGCAATGAGGAGAACAAGCTGCCTGCGCCGGCAAAGCCTTTCGATGACAGCTCTGTTTTCGAAGAAGAGAGGACCCCTACCCAGAAGGCGTACACCATCGTCAACAGGTATGAGAACCCCAAAGACAAGGACAAACCGATATTCCGCAAGATACAATGCAACCACTGCAAAGAGCCGGCGTGCCTGACCTCCTGCCCCATACATGCGTATTCAAAGACCCCGGAGGGGGCGGTCAAGTATGATCCGGACCTCTGTTTCGGATGCCGTTACTGCATGACTGCCTGTCCGTTCTATATCCCGGCTTTCGATTACTGGAGCGCATTCGAGCCCCGCATCCAGAAGTGCACCATGTGCTTGTCCAGGATCAAGGCCGGGAAAATGACGGCATGCGCGGAAGCCTGTCCCGTGGGCGCGATCACTTTCGGGAAGCGCGAAGAGCTGCTCAAGATCGCCCGGGAGAGGATCGACAGCAACCCCACCAAGTATGTGAACCACATCTACGGCGAGTATGAAGTGGGGGGCACCAATTGGCTCTACCTTTCGGGAGTGCCCTTCGACCAGGTCGGGCTCCCGACAAACCTTCCCAAGAAACCGCTGATCGAAGAGACCAAGGGTTTCCTCTCGGCGGTTCCCGTGGTGTTGACGGCATGGCCTGCCCTTTTCGGTACGATCTATGCGGCCCTGCGTCATAGAGAAGACCTGGAGAAGGAAGGGAAAGAGGAAGAGAAAAAAGGGGAGGTGAAAAAATGAGTACGAATATGGCTGCCACGCCGGAGAAACAGCAAGTTAATTTCCGGGCCTGGTTCATGGACAAGCTGCTGATGGGAATGACCTGGCCTGATTACATCCGGAGCTTGATCACGCCGTTCAACATCGTTGCTGCGATCATCCTGTCGATCGGGCTGCCGCTGATCGCGATGCGCTTCATGCTCGGGCTCTACCTGGTGACCCATGCTTCAAACGAATATCCCTGGGGCCTGTACCTCGGTTGGGGCCTTTTCGGGGGCGTTCCGCTTTCGGCCACCGGGTTCGTCATGGCAACAGCGTACTACATTTTCGGGTTCAAGAGATACCATCCGATCCTGAGGCTCGCCGTTCTAGCCGGCTTCCTCGGCTACCTCTTCGCGGTGATCTACCTGCTCATCGACCTCGGAAGGCCGTGGAGGATCTACTACCCCATGATCATCGGGTTTGGCACGCAATCGGTACTGTTCCTGGTGGCATGGCATGTGGCCACGTACCTCACCGTCCAGCTGGTTGAGTTCAGCCCCGCGATCCTGGAATGGCTCAAGTCGCAGAGGGTGCGCAGATGGGCGGTGCTGCTCACGATCGGCATGACGATCGCCGGCATCATCCTTTCAACGCTGCACCAGTCGGCGCTTGGAGCGATGTACCTGCTCGTTCCCGGGAAATTGCATCCCCTGTGGTACAGCTCGTATATCCCGGTGTTCTTCCTGACATCGAGCATCTATGCGGCCCTGGCGATGATCATCGTGGTGAGCACGCTCTCCATCACGTTCCTCAAGAACAGGACCGACCAGACGTTCCGGGACAACCTCCCCAAGCTGACGCTCGGCCTGGGACAGGGCGCTGCGGTCGGCATGTATGTCTATCTCGTATTCAAGCTCATCGGCATCGCCCATGACAACAACTGGCACATGCTGACGACGGGAGGATACGCCAACTGGTTCCTGCTCGAGATCATCGGGTTCGTTCTGGCGCCGGCCCTGCTGTTCACGTACGGCGTGAAAAAGCAGAACGTTTCGGCGGTGCGGTTCGCGGCCTTCTGGGCCGTGGTCGGGATCGTTATGAACAGGATCAATGTCTCGATCATAACGTTGAACTGGAACCTCCCGAACCATCTTCATCACATCATCCCGCCGTGGAGGGAGGCAATGGTGGTGCTGTCGATCGCGACGATCCATATCCTCATCTTCCGGTGGATCTTGAACCGGATGCCCGTGCTCCACGCGGACCCGGATTACACATCTCATTAAGTGCGCCTTATGAGAGATCCGGAGGCGCAGAGAATGACAGCGGACAACATGAGCTGCTGCAAAACATCCTCTGCTCCTCCGGCGTCTCCGTGGTCTCCGCAGACGCCCAAACGCCGCGCACGGAGGTGTCTATGGGAAAAGAGAAGTACCGAATGGCTGTTGCGCTGCTTTTTCTTTCCATATCCCTGCTGACCGCCGCTCCTGCCGGTGCCTTGAACACGGGCATCCCGGACGATGCGAAGGCCTGTTTATCCTGTCATGCGCAGCACGGGCACATGGTGACATTCCAAAATAACGAAAGCATGGAAACCTATGTCGATCCCACAAAACTCGATTCTTCCGTCCACAGATCCTTTTCCTGTTCGCAGTGCCATCCCGATTTCACCGCGGACAAGCACCCGCAAAGGACGTTTGAGAGCAAAATGTCCTATCTGACGAAGTCCGCGCTCGTATGCCGGCGGTGCCATACGGAAGGGCAGCTCAAAAAAAGCAGCATCCATGCCGCCCTCCTCGCCGAGGAGAGATCGGGAACAGCGGCAATATGCACGAACTGCCACGGCTCTCACGCTATCGCGCACATAATGAAATCGGAGAAATACTCGAACGAGGAAGCATACTGCATGAAGTGCCACGGGTACCCCGTGAAAATGTCGTTCCGGAACGGCGAGTCGCTCTCCGGGACCATCAGCATATCATCGATGCAGGCCTCCGTGCACAACAAGCTGTCATGTTCCGACTGTCATTATGGATTTTCGTCCGACGAGCACCCCAAAAGACATTTCGCGACCCGGCGGGATTATACGCTGGCATCTTCAGAGAACTGCAGGCGGTGCCATTTCGATAAATATACCATGACGATGGAAAGCATCCATCATACGGTGCTGAGCCAGGGAAGGCTCGATGCCCCGGTATGCATCGACTGCCACGGCTCTCACGGGATATCCCATATCAGCAAGGAGCGGGTGCTGTTCGCCAAGAGGTGCCAGCAGTGCCACGCGGGGATATACGACATCTATGCGAAAAGCGTTCATGGGAGCGCGCTGTTCAACGAGAACAATCAGGACGTCCCGGTGTGCGTGGACTGTCACACGGCCCATACGATCGAAGACCCCCGCACCCTGAATTACCAGGAGCGGGTCCCCGATATGTGCAGCAACTGCCACGCCAACGAGGCGATCGTAGGAAAGTACGGCCTTTCGACGTCCGTCGTGGACTCCTATCTCTCGGATTTCCACGGCGTGACGCTCAAATTTTACAGACTGCAGAAGGATTCGCTGAGCAAACCGGCACGACCGATGGCTGTCTGCACGGACTGCCACGGCACCCACAATATCAGCAGCACTGTCGGCCCCGATGCGACGGTCGTAAAGGCCAACCTGGTCAAACGATGCCAGAAGTGCCATGCGGAAGCTCCGAAGAATTTCCCTGATTCCTGGCTCTCTCACTACAAGCCGAGCCTCGCGCGGGCCCCGCTGGTCTTTTTCGTGAACCTGGTCTACAAGATATTCATACCCGTCCTCGTGGCGGGGCTGGTCCTTCAGGTCATGCTCCACATATGGCGTTATGTGGCCAACCGGTAAGGGAAAGGGGAATGAGATGGTCCGCCGCGTCGTCATAAGAGAAGAGAAAATGAAAAGGTTCTCCCCCGCGCGCAGCATCGAACATCTGGTGCATGTGGCAACTTTCATCGTGCTCGTCTGCACCGGGCTTTCTCAGCGATTTTACTCTCTCGATATTTCCCAGTGGATCATTCTGCACCTGGGGGGGATCGATAGCGTACGCCTCATCCACCGTTTCGCCGGAGTGGTCTTTTCCCTGGAGCTCATCACGCACCTGACCGTTGCCGCGATCGGCATCGTGTACAAAAAATGGCAGCCATCCATGGTCATCACCAAGAAAGATTTCACCGATGTGGTGCACAATATCAGGTACTATCTCGGCATGGAGAACTTCCCCGTACGGGGCGGCAGATACACCTACAAGCAGAAGTTCGAATACTGGGGCATTCTCACCGGGGTGTTCCTGATGATGGTAACCGGCATCATCCTCTGGTTCCCTGCAGCCGTGACAAAATTCCTGCCGGGGGAGGTCATCCCCGCGGCCAAGGTCCTCCACACGAATGAGGCATTCGTTGTCTTTCTCATCATCGCCATCTGGCATGTGTACAACGCCATCTTCAGCCCGGAGGTCTTCCCCCTGGACACAAGCATCTTTACCGGGTACATATCGAAGTCACGGATGATCCGTGAACATCCCGACGAGCTTGCCGAGATGGAGGGAAAGCCGCTGAAGGACATGCCGACATCGTCCTAACGACATTTCGAGGCGCGCATGGTCATTGTAGAACGGCCCGCGCGAAGACACTGTCCTGTCCGTTTCTCTTCCCTTTTTCAATCCGTTGAGTTATAATCAAGGCCATGAGCGAGTACAAAGGGAGCCTGAAGAAAAGAATAACCCTTTTCAGCATCATTGGAATTTCGGTCATTCTCCTGAGCCTGGGAGTCGCAAGCCACTATATAATCCAAAAGGACATCGATGGCCTGCTTGCCAAGAAGCTCGCACTGTCCCGCCTTACACGGAATAACGTCGACAACATCATACGGGATAATATCAATCGGCTCTACGACATATCGATCTCGGGCGTGATCGACCTGGAAAATGGCGACATGAGACGGGAGAAGGAGGCCGTGAAAGCGGCGTACCGGTACTCCATCTTCACCGACGGGATATTCCTCCTGGACAACGGCGGAAACGTCCTCTTGAATTATCCCGAGCGCATGCGGGATGCATCCTTGAACGTGCTCAGCATCGAGCCCGTCAGCAGGATGCTCGCCCTCGGGAAGCCGGTGGTGTCGAACCTTTATACCGTCGAGCCGACGAAGAAAAAGGTCATCTACGTGCTCACGCAGCTCAAGGACAAGAACGGGAGGACGGTCGGCGTTGCGGGAGGACAGATCGACCCCACCAGCCCGCTCTTTTTGCAGAAATTGGGATTGCTCCAGATCGGGAAGAATGAATTCATCGATATCGTTGATTCGAACGGGATGGTCATCGCCTCGTCGGATCCCGCGCGGATGTTCACCCACTGCGACCGCAACAGTTTTTTCACCACCATCATAAACGAACGGAAGGAACGGGTGGCAACCTGCCACGTCTGTCATGAGACGGGGACCCGGAAGGAGAAGCTCCAGACCGTCGTCGCATTCGTTCCCCTCGAAACCGCTCCCTGGGGGATCTCGATCCAGGAACTGAAAGCGGACGTCTTTGCCTCTGCGGCGAGCCTGAAGATCATGTTCATCGGCCTCGGCTTCATATTCCTCGGGACCGCGTTCGTCCTCACCATCGGCATCAGCCGAAGCATCGTCAACCCGCTGAAGGAGCTCATCCGCGGCGCAGACCAGATCGCCCGGGGAGATCTGTCAAACCCGATCGAGCCGCATGGGAGCGACGAGATCGGCATCCTGAGCCGGAGTTTCGAGACCATGCGGCGAAAGCTCGTTAAGTCGGGGGAAAGGATCCGGCGCCATACTCAAGAGCTCGAGACGCGGGTCAAAGAGCGGACGCGGCAGATCAACGAGAGCCAGCGGAGAGCCGAGAAACTGCTGAAAAAGGTCATCTCCACTCAGGAGGAGGAGCGCAAGCGTATCGCGCGCGAGCTGCACGATGATACGCTCCAGGAGATGCTAGCGGCGCTCATGAGGGTGGATATCTGCCGTCTCAACCCCAATCAGATCACCATGGACAAGATCGATACCATCCGGGGCATCATTACGAAGGCCTATGACGGGTTGATTTCCATGATGCAGAACCTGAGACCATCCCTGCTCGATGACCTGGGGCTCATCGCGGCGGTCCAGTCGCTCCTCAATATGCACCTCTCGGAGAAAGGCATTCACTATTTCATAAACACCGAGGGACTCAAGGACAAGCGGTTCCGTCCCGAGGTGGAGATCATCCTTTTCAGGATCGTGCAAGAGGCCGTCGTGAACATTGCGAGACATTCGCAGGCGCAAAATGTCTACGTTCTCTTCAAATGCGACGTAACGAATGTTTATGCAGAGATCGAGGACGACGGGGTCGGTTTCGACCTCGGCTCCCTGGTCACGCATGCGCCCGATCCCCGGGACCGCCGCGGTCTGGGCATCATGGGGATGAAAGAGCGCGCGCTCCTGATCGGGGGAACGATGGAGATCACCTCGCAGCCCGGCATCGGGACGAAGATCGGGATCAAGATCCCCCTGAAACAACCGGAGGCTGAATATGCTTCATAAAATGAAGGTGCTGATCGCGGACGACCACGTGCTGGTGCGGGAGGGGATCGTCGCCTTCCTGAAACTCTCTGACGACATCGAGGTTGTCGGGGAGGCGTCAGACGGCATCGAGGCGATAGAAAAGACCAAAAAGCTGCGGCCCGATATCATCATCATGGACATCAATATGCCGAAGCTCGGCGGTCTTGAGACCACCGTCGAGATCAAGAAGATGTATCCCGATACCAGGGTGCTCGTGCTCACCCAGTACGAGGACCGCGAATACATATCGCGCTTCTTGAAGGCCGGCGTGTCGGGATACTTGCTCAAGAAGGCTGTGGGAAGCGACCTTATCACGGCCCTCAAGGCGATCGGCCGGGGTGAATTATACCTGTACTCTTCGATAGCCTCGGAAGTGGTTGCTGGTTACCTCGGCGGGGAAAAACGGGTCGACGTGGAGAACCCGTACGAAAAGCTGACGGACAGGGAAAAGCAGGTATTAAAGCTCATCGCGGAAGGATACACGCATAAGGAAGTGGCAGACCTTCTGAGCATCAGCATCAAGACCGTCATTGCGCACCAGACCAATATTTCGGAAAAGCTCGATATCCACACGCGTGCCGGATTGATCAAGTTTGCGATTCAGAAAGGGATCATAAAGATCGATATGTGACGGGAATGCATCACATCTTCCCGTCCACCATTTCCCGCATTTCCTTGCCGGCCTTAAAGAAGGGCACTTTCTTCGGAGGAACGGAGACTGCGGCACCGGTCTTGGGGTTTCTCCCCTCCTTGGCGCGGCGATGACGGACGCGGAAGCTCCCGAAACCCCGTATCTCAACCTTGTCCTCGCGGGACAAGGCGTCCTTGATCCCTTCGAGAACCGTGTTCACGACGACCTCCACCTGTTTCCTCGTCAATCCCGGTTTCTTCTCCGATATTCTGTCTACCAACTCCGCTTTCGTCATGCAATGCCCCTCCTCTTTGTGCTGTTCAGCGATACAGATACTGTAATTTTACAGAACTCTTGCCGATTCCGTTCTGAATAACATCCGCGATCCAGGTGGACGACTCTTCCTTCAGGTACTCCAGGAAAGGGATCTTCTTTCTTTTTTCGACCACCTTCGGCTTCCCCTTGATCCCCGCCAGGATTCCCGCCAGACGGATGCTGTCGCCGAGGTCTCCCAGCGTATCCACGAGCTTGAGCGCGAGTGCCTGTTGGCCGGTGAAGATCCGTCCGTCCGCGATGGCCCGCACATCGGCCTCCGGCAGGTTCCGTCCCTCGGCGACGGCCTTGATGAACTGGCTGTGGACATCATCGATCACGTCCTGGAGGAGCTTCCTTTCCTGCGGCGTCATGTCACGGTAGGGTGAGCCGATGTCCTTGAACTCGCCGGCCTTCACCACCATGCCCTTGACGCCGATCTTCTCGAGCAGTTTCTCTACGTTCGCGAACTCCATCTTGACGCCGATGCTGCCGGTAAGCGTTCCGGGATTCGCCACGATCTTGTCGGCCGCTGCCGCCACATAGTATCCCCCTGACGCCGCAACGGACCCCATGGACACGATGATCTTCTTTCCTTCTTTTTTCGCGTTCTTGACGGCGTTGTAGATCTCCTGGGAAACGACCACACCGCCGCCCGGGCTGTCGATACGGATGACGATCGCTTTCACCGACGGATCATCGGCGTAATCGTTCAGCTCTTCCACGACATGCTCCGATGAGATAAGCAAGCCCTCTATCTTGACCATCGCCACCCGGTCCGCTTCTATGACCGAAAGCGCGGCGGCGGTCTTCCGGCCGGACAGGCTGGACGTGAGGAACAGCACCACGAAAAAGATCACGCCGAGCACGGCCGCCGTCAAAAGAACTATGAGAACTGGATTTTTCTTCATGCGGACGTCAGCCCCGTTCCTTGAGCAGCGCTCCAAGCGTGGTGTCCGGCTTCGGCTGCTGGCTCATATATTCCTGCAGCGACGACCGGTCTTTCCCTTTGACATGCGCCTTAATCGACAGCGCGATCTTGCGATCGGCCTTGTCCACCTTGATGATGCGTGCGGTCACCTCATCGCCTTCCTTCGTTTCTTCTGCGTCTTTCGGGACCTCCGAGACCGGGATGAGGCCCTCGACCCCGTGCTCGAGTTCCACGAACATGCCGAAATCCGTCTTTTTCGTCACCTTCAGCGTCTCGTCCTGTCCCACCTTGTACCGCTCGGGGATGATCTTCTCCCAGGGATCGGGGCCGAGCTGTTTGATCCCGAGCGAGATGCGCTCCTTCTGAGGGTCAATGCTCAGGACGACGGCTTTGACCGTCTGCCCCTTTTTGAGCAGGTCAGAGGGATGTTTGACGTGCCTCGTCCAGGACATGTCGGAAATATGGATGAGACCGTCGATCCCCTCCTCGATGCCGACGAATGCGCCGAAATCGGTGATGGTCTTGATCTTTCCCTCGATCGTCGAGCCGACGGGATAGCGGTCCTTGAGGGTGTGCCAGGGATTGGGTTGCGCTTGCTTCATCCCGAGCGAAATGCGTCTGGCTGCCGGGTCCGTGGAAAGCACCATCGCCTCAATGATGTCACTGAGAGCGACGATCTTTGAAGGGTGCTTGACCTTCTGGGTCCAGGACATTTCAGAGACATGCACAAGGCCTTCGACGCCGTGTTCCAGTTCGATGAACGCCCCGTATTCCGTCAGGCTCACGACCTTGCCGCTCACCTTGGAGCCGACCGGATACCGCTCGGCGACTGCAAGCCACGGGTCCTGCGTCTTTTGCTTGATGCCGAGCGATACTTTCTGCTTTTCACGGTCGTATTTCAGCACGACAACATCCACTTTTTCCCCGACCTTGAACATCTCGGACGGATGGGTTATCCTGCCCCAGGACATATCGGTAATGTGGAGCAGCCCATCGATGCCGCCGAGATCGACAAAGGCCCCGTACTCGGTGACATTCTTCACGACGCCGGAGACGATCTGGCCCTCGGCCAGTGCGGCGAGCGTTGCCTCCTTCTGCGCGTTCTGTTTCTCCTCAAGGATCGCCCTCCGGGAAAGCACGATGTTGCCGCGTCCCGAGTTCATCTTGATGATCTTCATTTCAAGGACCTGGCCGACCATGTGGCCTAGGTTCTGCACGGGTTTGACATCGACCTGGGATCCCGGCAGAAAGGCGGTCACGCCTCCAATGTCGATGGAGAGCCCCCCCTTGATCGCTGAAAGCACCCGGCCTTTCACCACGTCACCGGTCTGATAAGCCCTGTTCAAGCTGTCCCACACCTGCAGCTTCTTCGCCTTTTCCCTTGAGAGGAGCAGGTTGCCGTTCGAATCTTCCGCCTGCTCGAGAAAGACCTCGAGCTCGTCGCCCGGCTTCAGCGCCTTGAGCTCTGATTCCGAGAACTGTTCTGTGGGAATGATCCCGTCGGATTTGTACCCGAGGTCAAGAACCACGACCTCGGACCTGACCTGCAGGACTCTTGCCCGGACCACAGAGCCCGCCTTAAAACTCTTGAGCGACTGGTTATAGAGCGTCTCGAACTCCGTCTTTTGGTCCTTGCCGCCAGCCGTGTCATTCTCTTCGTTTTCGATGTCATCGCGCATATCGTTCATTACGATACCATACCTCCCGAATGTATATGGCCACCGTCAGGATTACCGGCTGACCTCGCCCTCCGCCAATTTCTTCAGAACGCCTTCCACGACCCAATCGGGCGTGGACGCGCCAGCCGTGACCCCGACCGTGGTCACTCCTTTGAGCCACTCAGGCTGTATCTCATCAGCCACCTCGATGTGATACGTGGGTCTCCCTTCCTTTTTGCATACGGAAACCAGCCTGCTCGTGTTGGCGCTGTTCCGCCCCCCCACCACCAGCATGACATCAACCTGGCCGGCGAGAAGGCGCGCAGCATCCTGGCGTTCTTTTGTTGAGTTGCAGATGGTATTGAAGACCTTTAATTCTTTGGAAATATTTAATAATTTTAGCACAATTTCTGAAAAATTGCCATATGATTGCGTGGTCTGGGCCACGATGCCCAGCCGGCTCGAGAGCTTCAAGCCCCCTATTTCCTCCACCGACTCGACCACGACGGCATGGTCCCCGGCGTAACCCAGGATGCTCTGCACCTCCGGGTGCTTTTTCTCTCCGATCACCACAACCTGGTATCCTTCTTTTTGGAGCGACTCGGCATCGCGCTGAGCCTTCCCGACAAACGGGCAGGTGAGATCGATGATCCGAAGCCCTTTTTCGCTTGCCTGTTTAAGCACGCGTGGCGGCACGCCATGCGAGCGGATGATGAGGAAGTCCCCCTGCTTGAGAGACGTGAAATCATCCACGGTCGTAACCCCTGCCTGACGCAGCCGTTCCACCTCCTGGGGATTGTGGATGAGCGGGCCGAGACAATATACGTTGCCGCCGGCTGCGGCCTCGAACGCCGTGCTGATCGCGCGCTTCACGCCGAAGCAGAAACCGGCCTTATCCGCCAGAAATACTTTCATGTCCTCTCATTTCACCTTCGCTATCTCTGATGCCATCCTGCTCAGGACCTCATCGATGCTCATTTGGCTCGAATCGATGAGCAGGGCGTCATCGGCCTTCTTAAGGGGGGCAATCTCGCGCCCGCTGTCCTGCCTGTCGCGTTCCCCGATCTCCTCTGTTATCCGCGCGCGATCGACGTCCATGCCCTTGGCCCGGAGCTCGAGGTAGCGCCGCCGTCCCCGCTCCTCAATGCTCGCATCGAGGTAAAACTTCATGTCCGCATCGGGGAACACGACGGTGCCGATATCCCGGCCGTCCATGACGACCCCGCCGCTCTCGCCGAGCTCGCGCTGGGACGTCAGGAGCCGCGCTCGGACCGCAGGAGATCTTGACACCGCCGACGCCATCATTCCCATCTCCGGCGTGCGGATCTGGCCGCTCACGTCAATGCCGTCAACGAAAAAACGGGGGTTCTTGTTGTCCTTCCTGATGGTGACCTCCGTCCGCGCGCAAAGCCCTGCGAGCGCCTGTTCGTCCTTCGGGTCGATACCCTCCCGCTTCGCCTTCCAGCCGACTGCTCGGTACATCGCGCCGGTATCGATATAGATGTACCCCAATCGCTCGGCCAAAAGCCGCGCAGCCGTGCTCTTGCCCGCCCCCGACGGTCCATCGATCGCAATGACCAGCCCATTCCTCTTTTTTGTCATACGTACCGGCCGTTATCTATATGCCGTCTCGTGGAGCAGCCTCTCGAATCCCGGAAAGGAGGTGTCGATCCAAGCAGTGTCTTTTACCATGGTGTCTCCCTTCGCGGCAAGCCCGGCCACGGCGATCGACATCGCGATCCGGTGATCGCCGTGGCTCTCGCACAGCGCTCCGGACAGCAAATCCCTTCCCGTGATATCCATCCCGTCGGGAAGCTCTGTGACATCTGCCCCCATCTTGCGGAGTTCGGAGGCCATTGCCGCGATCCGGTCAGACTCCTTGACGCGGAGTTCGGCTGCATCCCGTATCATGGTCCTTCCCTGTGCATACGACGCGGCTACCGAGATCACCGGGATCTCGTCGATGGCCCTCGGGATCATGTCACCCGATATCTGCACGGCGCGCAGCTTCCCGTGACGGACACGGATATCCGCCACCGGCTCACCCGCCTGCTCCCGCCGGTTCAAAAGAGCGATATCTGCGCCCATCTCGGTGAGGATATCGACGATCCCTGTGCGCGTGGGGTTCACACCCACATTTCTGATCGTAAGATCGGAGCCCGGAACGATGGATGCCGCAACCATGAAGAACGCCGCCGAGGATATGTCTGAAGGTATCTCGAGCGGCCCTTTTGCCGCGAGCCTCTGTCTTCCCCGAAGGCTCACACGGCCGCCTTCTTCCGAGACCGCAGCGCCGAAGAACCTGAGCATCCGCTCCGTATGGTCCCGGGATTTCGACGGCTCGGAGACGGACGTCACCCCGTCAGCGTACAACCCGGCGAGCAGGATCGCCGACTTAACCTGGGCGCTGGCGACGGGGCTTTCGTAGTCGATCGCCCTGATCCGCCGGCCGCCGCCCCTGATCGCGAGCGGAGCGAGTTTCCCGCCCGCGCGGCCGTCGATCATCGCTCCCATCTGCCGGAGCGGTTCCACGATCCTGCCCATGGGCCTCTTTCTGAGATACTGGTCGCCTGTGAGCACGGAGAAAAAGTCCTGGCCTGCGAGGAGCCCGGCGAGGAGCCTCATGCCCGTGCCGGAGTTTCCCAGGTCG
>Ga0187779_10001760_pt1 | contig 13503 bp, 15 predicted proteins | sample 1015_Q2_SP10_10__FD_132435 | JGI IMG/M metagenome (GOLD analysis project Ga0187779, IMG submission 132435) | Tropical peat soil microbial communities from peatlands in Department of Meta, Colombia - 1015_Q2_SP10_10_MG | ecosystem: Environmental > Terrestrial > Soil > Wetlands > Peat | place... | reverse complement strand
AATACAATTTCTGTTAATCTTTGTTAGAATCCGCATGGAAAGGCTACAATCTGGTTTGGCACTTGCTTAACCTTATCAGTCGGCCATTCGACACCTTGGCCAACATGACTTTGGATGAGAAAATCCGGCTCGGGATGGTCGCCCTTAGTGGAGCGAGTGTCGTTTTCGCAACACTAGGTGTGCATATCAACCCACTAGAAATCATAGGCGGAATGGGTGGATCGTAAGGCAAGCTGAGTTAAGGGATTACCCGACCTCAGCTTGTCGTCCCCTTTATCTCCAGCACAAGCTTGTCGAACCGACTCAGTAATTCAGCTTGATCAAAACTCCATTTCTTTTCTTCTTGGTTATACAAACTCGGGGCAATCGAAAATCTTAGGGCATTAGCCTGATCCATGAAACGCCACATGGCCTTTTGCTTGATGGGGGAAACAGCTTCTTTAATGAATCCTAATGCCTCTGTCATAGTTTCACTAGGGAATGCAATCTGTGCAAAATAGTTCTGGCCGCCAGCTTCAAGCCAAACGAATGGTAAGCGGTTGACTTTCGCCATCAACTCCATACGTTCATTCTCTGAAACACCTCTGGCTAGTAACTCAACCCACATGTATCTGTGCCTCCTGTGTAGCGCCTTCTCCACCTTGGGATCGTAACGTGTCCCTGCCCAATTCACCAGATACTCTCTAACTAAGCCATTCCCTACAACATGGACGCGAGAGTGCCAGCTCAGCGTCTTGTAGTTCACTTCGAGCTTCGGTGAGATCTCGAATAAAGTGGTCTCTGGGTCAATTTGAAGTTGTTTAATCAAACTCAAATCGACTAGGTCAAATCTACCTTTGGCAGATGGAGTAAAACTAGCAGAATCCGGTCCCACTTTTGGCTTTGACGTCCAATCATATTGCCAGGAGTCATGTTCGAAATCATATAGTTCTGATCGCATAGGGACTACCCGGATCCACTCAAACGGGACCACCTGAATTGAGTCGAATACGCCACGTTGCTTTAGAGCTTGCATAAACTGAATCCAATCATTGGTAAACTCTCGAGGCACATTGGCCTGAATCGAGTATGAGTCTTCCGTCAGGGCTTTTGCGAAGCTGCTCAGGTAGCAAAGTTCACTCATAGCCATCAATATCGCATCAGCATATGGAATGAACTTCCCGGAGAACTCCGCGAGTACGAGAACTCGCCCCAACCCGAGTTTCTCATAGTCAGGAACCGCTGTCATCGTGTAACCTTTCTTAAGCAGCTTTTCCTTGTACCAATATCTGGCGGTCTCCTTGTGAATCTGAATTTCTCTCGCTATACGATTGATTTGGGGACCATACTTGGTGAGCAATTTGACCATCGCTGCGATCTTCGAATTCGTGTCATCAAGCTTCGACTTTGCCGCTCTGGCGCCGGGCTCTAACACCAAGTCTTCTCGCCCGCTTCTAGTATAGAACCGTCTATTATTACACATGAATAGATTCTCAAGGCCAAGTCAACGGATTTCGTCAATTTTGGACACCAGCACCCCTTTCGGAATATACATAAATAGATATGCAGGCAGCTAGGTGTTATACGACAAATGCGGGAAGTGCATTCGCACGCCCCATACAGAACACTAGGAATATTCTAAATTTCTGATATAATTCATAAATACTTTGCATGTCGAACACCTCAAGACAAGTGGTGGATGAACTCCCGGCATATGATTGGCTCGTCTCGGATGGTCGTGCGAGTCGAAACAATTGACGATGCTGGCACTGGGCTCAGGGCCGCCCTCGCGATCGGGCCGGAGGTGAGAACGATCAGCCTTCTATTCGACCCCACGCGCAAGGAGGTTGCACCTTGGCTCGAGTCAGCGAAAGCCGCAAGCCCAGAAACCAGGGGGTTAATGGTACAGAGGTTCTTCGCCCGAATACTCAGCAGGGCAGGCTACGACGTCGTAATCGGGAGGGAGTTGGACATCTTTGCGCGAGGCAGACTCAGGTCGCTCTTCATCGAGGTCAAGTCGTCAATTGCAGGGGGAAGGTTCGGTTCGAAGGCGGCCATAAGCCAGCTCGATGGTTACCTGCTGGCGTGCCAAAGGAATGGAGCCGAGCGGTGGCTTGGCACAATGGGGATGATCAAACCAATGGACCTGTACGATACCTTCAGAGCCGCACTACGTGCCAGGAACATAGGTCTCATCGACATCAGATGGGTGTCAACCGAGGAGACGCTGCTACCACACCTTGCGTCAGTACCTTAGCGTGACCCCGCCGGAAGACCCGAAGAACTCTGCGGTCTCATCCATGGAATCAGGGTCATCAAAATCAGCCTTCAGTGTTCCGACGCCCTCCCCTTCAACTTCAGGAGGGAACCATCCACTGTCAATCTGTTGAACGTATGAGCTTGCGTCCCTGGGGGCAACTCCCTTCCTAATCTTCTCCGCTCTGGTTCTGAGCGCAGAGGCGAGCCTTCTCGCTTCAGCCTCGGTGAGCGAGTCCGTCGCGGAATCACTTCGGGGGAGAGTCACGCCTTCCTCATTCGCAACTCGTCGGATCCAGCTCCAATACAGATACGACAACGAACGCGAACCACCGTTCTTTGCTTCAGCATTAATGCCCAAGACAGTCCTTCCGCTGCTACAACACGGCCGGCCCTTATAACGCCCTCCGTCAACCACCAAGGGAAATCGGGACGAGACCATAGCATACTGCGGACTAGCATTTTTATCACGAATTCGAACGGACACCTGAGCCCACATGAGTTATGGCGTGCGCGAGGCCCGGTCCTTCTTCACTCCACTCAAGGGAAGGACCGCGACGTTCCTACTGGAGGACAGGCTAGCCAATCTCGACTTCGCGCGCTCTGTCATTGCTCTGCTGGCGCAGACTCCTGACGAAGCCGAGATTCTTGATCTGGACGCCTTCTACGCGTCCAACTCCGAGCGTATCTTCAGGCCGCTCGGTCCACGAACTTTTGCGTCCCTCAGGGTCCCTGAGCCTGGCGCGAACATCGAGGGAGAGTTTGCAGCCATGTTCGAAGGCACCCAGGGGGTCGTCATTGTAGACAGCCTCAACAGTTTTTTCCACCTCATCTCACAAGACGATGGGAGCTCACGCAGCAGGAAGCTGAGCTTCGCGATTGAGGCACTGACGTACTTGGCGAGGACAAATGCCAAGGCGGTGATTCTCACAATGTACAGGCGCGAGGGCTTCACTCGGTGGAGAACCGGGAGATCCATCTCTGGCCTTTCTGACATAACCGCTTCGGTGTACGCCAAGGGCGGGGACCTGCTCATCAGGACCGAACGCGGATATGGGTGGGAAGGTGGAGTCTTCTCTATCCGAATCCCTTCAGAATAGCCATGTCGATGCCAACGAACACGGCTACCACAAGCAGCAGAAGTGCCAGACCTAGGTACAGGTTGACAGTCCTGGAACGCACAGTCTGCTTCCCGCTCTGGTAAACGAGGTAGACCCCTGCGCCCCCAACTATGATGACGAAAGCGTCGACGATTGCTTCGGGAATCGACATCGCACTGCCCGACGGGTACGGGATGTAGCTTTGACCTGCCCCGGAGACCGGGAACACCACGGCGTTCACAAAGCCAGCCATCAGAGCAACCAGTATGATGATGTACACGGCCTCTATCAGGCCGCCCCCTCTCGTTAGCGATGAAACGAGGCGTGCCAGAGCGTTCATGAGCGCTCCTATCGTCTTCCTGTAAGCAGACTCTAGTGCTGTTCTTAGCATTCAATCACCCTTCGAGAAGCTCGGCTATCTCCTTTGCCCACTGGCCCGTTTGGGGGTTGCGTTTAACATTATCCAAGAAGTCCTTCCATTCAATGCTTCCATAGGCCTTCACCCAGAGGGGATAGGCGGCAAGCACCCGCTCTTTCGCTTCGGCGTGGTATCGGCAGAGGTCTCCGATAGCCTCCCGCCCGCAGACGGGACACTTCATGGCCTCTTTTTCCCCGGGCAGTTTGGGTTAACGCAGAGCCTCCAGGGGCGTCGTCCTCCCACCACATAAACGATGGGCCAGGAACAGCGCTCACAGCTTCTCGAAGCGCTCCTGATGGTACCTTTCTGGGGGAGCGGGGCTGACGTGCGGCACCCTTTCGAATAGTTGGAGCACCCCACGAACCTCTTCTTCGTTGCTCTGGATCTGATGATCTTGAGATCCCCTGCCTTGCAGACTGGGCACCTCCCTATCACGAACGATTTGGCCACAGTCGCAGTCAGCGCAGAATCGATTTCCCGTCCGACCGCCTCTTCGTTGGCGTTGAGCTCGGCGACCTGTATTGCGATGGACCTCACCGTCTCCCGCATCAACTCAGCTTCGTTCCCCCTCCCTCCTTCGATTACCTCGAGCTTGCCCTCTATCTCTCGGGTGAGATCGGTGCTGATGATTGTTGGTGCATACTTCGTCATAGTCTCCACAACCGACAGCCCTAGCTCTGTGACCTCCATGCTCTCCCCGGAGACGTACCCCCTCTCCACGAGGGTGGTGATTATGTCGGCGCGTGTGGCCTTGGTCCCTATCCCCTCCTTTTCCATCTTCTCAAGGAGGCCGCTCTGGTTGTACCTAGGGGGTCGCTGCTCAAACCTTTCTTCCAACGCCACGTCGACAACCCTGAGCCTCTCTCCCTCCGAGATCGACGGAACCTCGACATCCCTGTATCCCGCGTACCTTCCATAGCACTCCATCCAGCCAGGGAAGACTGTCCTCCCTCCTGCCAGCCTGAACCTATGTGCGCCTACGGAAATGGTTGCTTCGGTCAGCTCTCTCCGAGCTGAAGAACCAAAGGCGGCGAGGAACCTCCTGACGACCAGGTCGAAGATGGCCGACTCCGAGGCCTCCAATGGGCGCTTCGGCTTCTCGCCGGTAGGGTGGATTGCAGGGTGAGCTGTATCGGACTTCGCACCCTGAACGGGCTTCAGCTCCCCCTTCAGAAGCTCGGCCGCAGGGGCGGAGTACTCGTGGATTCTTCGCAGGCCCTGAATGACACTGACATAGTCAATCGACAGAGGGAGCCTCTGGCTCCCGGTCCGGGGGTAGGAAATGAGCGCGCCGAGGTAGAGCCTCTCTGCGATTTGGAGGGTCCGGCTGGGAGCGTACCCGAACGCCCGGTATGCCTCCTTCTGGAGGTCGCCGATGTTGAAAGGCGCCGGAGGCCCGACTTGCACTAGGCTTCTACGCAACGAGGCCACGACGGCCTCCTCACCAACACATTCTCGTCTGATCTTGTCAGCGATTATCTTGGTCTCGATTCTGTCTCTGGCGTACGCGGCCGTGACCTTCACGCCGTCTCTCTCGAATGTTCCCATGACCCTCCAATGGGGGATGGGCACGAACTCCCTGATCTCCAGCTCCCTCTCCGACAGGAACCTGAGGGTGGGCCCCTGGACCCTGCCGACGCTGACCGTCCTGTACATATGTCCGTTCACGAGCGCGGACTGCGAAAGCGCGCGCGAAAGGTTCACTCCCCAGACGAAGTCTATCGCATGCCTGGCCCTCCCGGCACGTGCGAGTTCCTGTCCCACCTGCGGCTTCAGGTTGTCGAAGGCCTTCACCAAATCTTCCACGGTGAGCGTGGAGAATGTTGCTCTCAGCGCGCCTTTCTCTTTCCCTCCGCATGCATACTTCAGCAGGTTGTAACCTATGGTCTCCCCCTCCACGTCCAAGTCACAGGCGTTGACGAACTTCGACGCTCCCGCCGCGAGCTTCCTGACTGCCGAAATCCGTCTCGCCGCACTGGCGCTTCTTTCGTCGACCAGGTCGGAGGGGTACCACTCGATGTCGAAGACGGGGTATACCGTCCTTTCCGCCGAGGGGTCAGAGACGCCGTATACATGCCCTTGGGCGGCACAAACAACGAAATACTCTCCCTTCCGGCTGAACCTGTACACCGTCGTCCCTTCGATCTGCTCACTGCGGGATTCGCCTTCGGCGAGGGCTTCGGATACGCTCCTGGCCGCATCTGGTTTCTCACAAATCACCAGAGTGTAACCAGTGTTCATCTAGGGATGCCCTTCGACAAGCCCGGCGTACCCACAGTAACTTCAGCCTATCTCAGGAGAACGACCCGTCTATCTTCTTGATGTCGACCTCGAACTTCGTCGTTGAAAGCTTCATACCGCACTTCCTGCACTTGTAGTCGGCGGCTTTCAGCACGTCTCCCGGGGATCTGAGGTCGAACCCGGAATAGAGCGGCGTCCCACACGACGAACAAACGATTTCATAGGTCAACGCCGCCGCCACCTCGTGCCAGGCATTTAGCAGTATGCCGGCCCTAGGCGGCAGGTCCTGAGTAGCCGAGGCTTCGCAGGAAGACACACTCGTCCATGGGGATTGAGAACCTCTTGCCGCCGTACTCAGTATTCCTCAGAAACCGCCGGCCCAGCCCACGTACGAGAACCATGGGCGTTCCCTCGTCAGATTCTCCCATCAGAATCTCTGCCGCGGAGCTCAGGTCATCGGCGACACCCTGAGAAGTCACCTTCAGCACGTTGCCGAAGAGGTCCTTCCTCCCACGCATGTCGAGCACAGCTTCCACTCCCGACGAGGCGACAGCGACTCCGGTGGTTCCCCTCCTGGTGGGAGAGAGCCTGCTGTCGCAGATGACGACGCCGACAGAGACACCCCGAGAGAACTTGAGCGCCTCCCGTACCCGCCAGGCAGAGAGCTCAGGTCTCCTGGGATACAGCACGACGCTTCCATGTCTCACATTCGACTTGTCTATGCCTGCGTTGGGCGTAAGGAGCCCATCCTTGCTCGCAAGCACAAACCCTGGGATTCCACCAACAACCTCATCTGATTCCCGAAGGACAAGCTCACAAATCCTCTCGTCCATTCTGTTCCCTGCCGCCAGCTGCTTCGCCCTTCGGCCAGCCCTCACCGAGCTGAGCCTCGCCACCCTCCCTTCCGAGACGGCAACGAACTTGCTCGAAATAACCAGGATGTCTCCGTCCCTAAGGCGCGCGCCGAGATTCTCCTCTATCAGTGATACTATGTCGAACCTTGAGCTCTTGAGCCGGACAGCGACCGGCATCAGCGTGAGCAAACGGCGGAGCAGGGCGTGGCTCTCTTAAATAGAGTCGGGAGTCGTGGGCCTCTGTGCTCAGAACGACCCAGCTGTACGGATATCACTCGAAGCACGCGAAGCTGACCGAATTCGCTGGGTATGAGATGCCGCTGTGGTACACGACAACCACCGACGAGCACATGGCGGTCAGGAACGGCTCCGGAATCTTCGACGTCTCCCACATGGGGAGGTTCATGGTCAAAGGGAGCCAGGCGGGCCCCTTCCTAGAAGGTGTGGTCCCCACCAACGTGCAGTCGCAGCCCCAGGGGAAGGCGTTCTACACGCTTCTGCTCAACGAAGGCGGGGGGATCATCGACGACCTGATCATCGAGAAGCTTTCTGACGACAGGTACATGGTGGTGGTGAACGCGGCGAATGCCAAGACCGACATGGAACACCTGGCGGCGCTGGCGCCTCGGGGCTTCGAGATCGACGACCTGACCCCCGTCTCGGCCATGGTGGCTGTGCAGGGTCCAAAGGCAGTCGATTCTCTCCAGCCTTTGACCGAGCTCAACCTGGAGCAACTGAAACGCTTCCGTTGCGCGGAGGCGAGGGTGGCAGGGGAGGAGGCGCTGGTGTCAAGGACTGGCTACACGGGCGAAGATGGATTCGAGGTAATCGTGTATGGCGCATCGAACGAGCACCCTGAAGGCGCCATGCGGGTCTGGGAGCGGCTGGCCTTGTCGTCGACACCATGCGGCCTCGGTGCAAGGGACTCGCTCAGGCTCGAAGCAGGGCTCCCCCTGCACGGGTCGGATATCGACCAGAACACCAATCCCTTCCAAGCCGACCTGACCTGGGTCATCTCATCTGGCAAGACGGGCTTCGTTGGTTCCAAGGCCATCGCCGAAGCCGCCAGCCAGCACCCCCGGTCGATTCGGAGGGGGCTCGTCCTGGACGCAGGCATCCCCAGGCACGGCTTCGAGGTCGAAGGGGCCTCGGGCCACGTGGGGGTCGTGACCAGCGGCGGCTTTTCCCCCATAGTTCGGAAAGGAATCGCTCTCTGCCACGTCGATTTCGACAACTCAGGGTTCGGCACGAAGGTCAGTGTGGATGTCAGGGACGCCCAGCAGGGTGCCACGGTCACCAAACCCCCGTTCTACGACGAACGCATCTACGGCTGGAAGAGACAGAAGGGTAATTAGTCGACCGAGGGGGCGCCAGTCCCTGATGGACTTTCAGGGCTACAACATTCCGGAGGATTTGATGTACACGAAAGAGCACGAGTGGGCGAAGGAGCAGGAAGGGGCGGTCAGGATAGGCGTCACAGACTACGCCGCAAGGACGTTGAACGACGTCGTCTACGTCACGCCGCCGAAAGTGAATCAGAGAGTTGAGCAGGCGAAGACCATGGGGACCGTCGAGTCCATCAAGGCGGTCTCAGAAATCTATTCCCCGGTTTCGGGGTTCGTCACCAGGGTGAACAGCGCACTTGACTCACACCCGGAGCTCGTAAACAAGTCCCCATATGGCGAAGGGTGGCTGGTGGAGGTGAAGCCTTCGAGCCTGACCATCGAATGGAAGAAACTCCTCGACGCCAAGGCGTACGCAGCGCATCTCAGTATTCTTCTGGAGAAATAGGAAAAGCACGGTTAAAATAGCCCGATGAAATTCGCCGCCCAGAATTGGGTCTACTGGACACCCTAAGGTCTCGAATGCACAGACCTGAGGTATCGCGCAGAGCACTCATGGCGACGATGATGCTCTCCATAGTGTTTGCCATCGCCGTCCTGATAAGGTCCTATTCCGCGAAGTATGGGTATTACCTGAACGAGTTCGACCCGTATTACGACTACTTCGCGGCACAGCACATTGTAAACCTGGCCCAGTCCCAGGGGCTCTGGAACGCCCTGTTCGCCAACCCGGCCAACTGCGGCCCCACCGTCTATACCGCCTGCCACAACATGCAGGGGTACTTCTACTGGCACGACATTACCACCTGGTACCCGGTCGGAAGGAACGTCGCTGCGACGTCCCAGGGCGGACTTCAGATTTTCGGTGCTCTGACCTACCTGCTGGTCCACAACGTCTTCGGGGTTCAGATCACCCTATACGACTGGCTCGTGATTCTCCCGGTCCTCCTCGGCGCGCTCACGTCCATCGTGTTCTACTTCCTCGTGAGGAAGATTGCGGGCGACGCCGCGGGGCTATTCGCCGCCCTGATGTTCGCGGTCTCTCCACCGCTCATCGAGAGAGGCAACCTGGGGTGGTTCAAGTCCGAGCCGCTTGCGATCCTGCTTTTCGTCGCGGCGAGCTACCTGATGCTAACCGTCTTCGACAAAGAGAGGACAGTCCGCAGCAGAATCCTCAGGAGTCTGCTTGGGGGCATTCTGATCGGCTACGCCAATACAGCCTGGGGTGGTGGCGACTACTTCAGCGCAGCCTTCGGCCTCATATTCGTCCTCATCCCATTCCTCAGCCTCGACCTGGCGGGCTACACGCCTGCCATAATCTCCTTCACAGCATCCACTCTCTTCGTCAGCTCCATCTTCCCGAGGCCGGGAGTCGCCATAGTCACAAACCCCGTCGGGCTGGTTCTAATCGGTGGAACCCTCTTCACTCTGGTCGGACAGTGGGCCAAGACCTGGACGAAGCCCACCGAGTACAGGTCGACGATGGTGAAGTTCCTCTTCGGGTTCGCACTTGCCGGGCTGACCGTGCTCAGCTTCGGCCTGGTGGGAGGTCTCTCCCTGAGGTATCTTTCGGCCATAGCTCCCTGGGCCCGCTCGGGCAACCCTCTGGTAGAGTCTGTGGCGGAGCATTTCGTTCCCACCGGGGCCGACTACTTCACTTCCTATGCAATCATCCTCTGTCTGGGGATGGCCGGGGCCGTGGTGGCATTCAGGCGGAAGGGGATTCCAATGATCTACGCTCTTGTGTTCGGACTCACAGGTCTCTACTTCTCAGCGGCCTTCTCCCGTCTCCTGGTCTACTCGTCAATCGCTCTCGGCATTCTCGGAGGCATCGGGTTCGCGGAACTTGCCTACGCAATCGTGAAGCCCAGCACCACACCGCTAGTGAAGAAGGCGAAGCAGGTTCCGACCTCAAGAAACGAGATGAAGGTCGTATTCTCCATAGCAGTTATCGCGCTCATAGTCCTCCCTGCAGGTTCCTATTGGATCCCTAACCCTGTCCCGTGCACCTACTCGGGACAGCTCTTCTGCAACAACAGCCCGGCCGACACAGGGGTGAGCATAGTCAACGGCGCCACCGTCTACTCCCGTGCGCCTTTCACCGACTGGATTCAGACCCTGTCGTGGGTGCGGCAGAATACGCCGACCAACTCCATAATCATCTCCTGGTGGGACTACGGCTACTGGTTCGCCGTGATGGGGAACAGGACCACTGTCGTAGACAACGCGACCCTCAACAGCACCAGAATCGAACAGGTGGGTCAGTTGCTCATGTCCAACGCGACACGGTCGGCTGCGATGGCGAAGCAGATGGCCTACATTCCAGGCTGTACGCCGGTCAACTCGACGTCCTGCTACAGGCCCGCCTACGTTGCCATATTCATCACAGGGAGCATATTCCCGCTCACAGACCAGTCAACAGGCGCCCAGACCAACTACTATGTCCTGCAGGTCCCCGGATCTGGCGGCTTCACCGCAGGCGGCGGGGACGAGAGCAAGAAGCAGTGGTTCATCCGCATCGGCAACCTCACCGAGTCGAAGTACCTGGAGTGCCCGGGCAACAGCCCCAACGAGCTGACGTCGGCAGGGCAGATATGCCAGTCCGTAGACGATTTCAATCTGACACCCTACGCAGCGTCACACAGCCTATTCGGCCAGCTCCTTCCGTTCAGACTGGCCGGGTACCTGTACTCTGTCACCCAAAACAGCCAGACATCAATACAGTTCTCGACTTCCTACACCTACGGCACCAACAACGCCCCGCCCGTCGAGGCGTTCACTTACCCGAGCAGCTACGCCTTCACGGCCAACAGCACCAGCCTGTTCAAGCTTGCATACGTCTCGCCCAGTCTGGCCGCGGCAGAAGCAGACCAGTCCCCCTGTCCGGGCAATTCAGCCCTGCAGTGCTTCAATACGGTACTTCTCTATCAGGTCCTCTACTGAGGCTCGGTCTCGTAGGCCATCGGGCTTCTGTATCTGGCGTACCTGTCGTCAGGCGAATACTTGGCCGGATGGACTGTGACAGCCTTCCCTCCGCAGCTCGGGCACTTCTCAGAAAGGGTGTACCTCGCGCACTGGGTGCACTTCAGCATGAGGCCCCTCAACTGGGGCCGCCGTACTTTCTCGATATTTCTCGCTTGAAGCTGAAAGCGTCGTGCTTACCGACGCCGTCCTTGATCTTCTCTAGGACAAGGTCGAGCGCCTTTTCCGCCTGCTTGTAGTCGTCCGCTGTTATCCTCACCCTATAGTGGGGGGCGCCGGCATAGCTGATGTGGACTTCGGCCGAAGGGGCGTTGGCCGCCGCCATCAGTGTCTTCTTGACCTGCTCGATCCCTTCGGGGGATCTCGACGACACCTCAACGAGAGCGCCGACCTCGTACTTCGGCGGGACTATCTTCTCCGATGCAAGCTCAGCTATGGCACTGGCCTCCTCCTCCGGGAGCGCCAGCGGGGCCAGGGCTCTCCCTCCCTTCCGGGCGGCCGCCTCGAGGGCGGCGTACAGGCTGCCGAACTCCTCCTCCAGGCTCTGCCTAAGTTCCCTTTCATGGACGTCGTCGAAACCCCGTTTCTTCTTCACGGCATCAATGATAGCCACGGCCCTCTCTTCCCGTTTCCATTCGATCACCTTGGCCCTGCGCTCTTCATTGGTCACCTGCCTGAGTGAGAGGTCGATCTCCCTCCTCGCCCTGTTGACCCTAATCACCTTCAGGATGAGCTTCTGCGACACCTTGGCCACCCTATCGATGTTCCTCACCCACCCGGTGGAGATCTCTGAAACATGGAGGAATCCGTTGGTCCCGTGGTACTGGTCGAGATTGACGTAGATGCCGTGAGACGTGATCTCCCTGACTGTGCACACGACGACCTCGCCTGCTTCAGGGAGTGGCCTCTCTGTGCTCATCTCGGTTGAGCCGCCGGCGCGTGGTATTTGGCGTTTAGCCTAGGCGCTTCACGAAGGTGGCCAGAACGATCGACTTCCCGCCCCTGCTTTCGGCGAGCTTTCTGCCGCACCCTCTGCACCCGATGTCCTTCGATGAATTGGAGAAGAGGATTCTCTCCTCCCCGCAGTCGGGGCACTTGACAAGGATGAAGACGCTTCTGGTCTTCGGGATGGGCTCGCGCTCTCGCTTCATGCAGCTATTTCCGCCTTCCTCAGCCTTATTCCATCCCGCATCACTTCGCGGTTGCACTCCTTGCATTTGAGTCGGAGGGTCGCCTTCTTGGTGGTCTTGGCGGTCCTGATCAGCTCCGGGAACTTCTGCCCCCCGTAGCCGCGCTTCCTTCCGGCCTGCCTCCTCGCGCCCCAGGAGCCCGCGCGCTCTTTCCCTCTCTTGTAGAGAGACACGGAGTGTACCGTGTGCTTGTTGCACCACGGACAGTTAGTGCGTATCTCCTTGGGGAACTTCATTGTCTCACGAAGCGGATTGCCCCCGCTTCAGCTCGTGCTTTTAAGCTTGGTCCGGTCAGAACCGCCAAGGCAGCTTGCCAAGCACACAGATCCCTGATCGTCTGGCCTGGGTGAGATTCTTTCAGGAGGACGCCTGCTTGCGACCGTATAGGAGAGCAGAATCAGCGCGACGAAGACGGCAACTTCCGCCGCTTGGTAGGGGAACGAGGGAATCCCGCTGCCATTGCCGTTTGAGGCAGAGGTTGAAGTTCCTTCCGTGGTGGATGTCTCCGAAGAGCCTGCAGTCCCAAGGGCGTCTTTCACAGTCAAAAACGAGAAGTTCCCCGAGGCTGCGCCCAGGTAGTCGTAGTTCGGGGTGCCGACGCTGACACTCGCGATCCCGTTCCCCAAGTACGTGACCATCAGGTTGTCCGCGGACTCGGCTGTGTCCGAGCCGAAGCTGAAGTATGACGGGAACGCACTTATCCTGTTGCTCGTGCCGTTGGCATAGAACAGCCCCAGGTCGGCTCCGAGCTGCGTGAAGCTGGTCGCCTCGCCGCCAGCCTCACCTCCGAAGACCAGTTCCGTGTCGTAGAAAGTATCCAGAGGCGTCGTGTAGTTCTCCGCTGTAAAGAAGTAGGCGCGGGTGGCGTCGGGGTCGTGTATTGTGACGTTATCGAACCAGTAGGTGTCTGACCCTGTCCCCAGAATGTTCCCTGTCATCCACGATCCGAACCGGACCAGGACCCCAATCCCGGGTTCTGCGGTAGCGTTGATTATCAGGACCATCATGAGCGGGAGCGTATAGGAGGAGTTGCTCTCGCCGTAGGCGTAGTAATACTCAGTCATCCCATTCTGCTGGAAGGTGGAGACGTATCCCCCTCCGCCTTCCGAAGTGATTGAGTCGTTGGAGAGGAACCCGCTT
>Ga0187779_10001758_pt1 | contig 13511 bp, 10 predicted proteins | sample 1015_Q2_SP10_10__FD_132435 | JGI IMG/M metagenome (GOLD analysis project Ga0187779, IMG submission 132435) | Tropical peat soil microbial communities from peatlands in Department of Meta, Colombia - 1015_Q2_SP10_10_MG | ecosystem: Environmental > Terrestrial > Soil > Wetlands > Peat | place... | reverse complement strand
GCTGGACGCCGAGACCGGCAAGCCGCTTTGGGATATCCAGATGGGCCATGCCGCTCGATCCAACCCCATCAGTTATGCCGTGGGTGGCAAGCAGTACATCTTCGTCACGGCGGGCAATGCGTATATCGCATTCGCGCTTCCGTAGCCGTCTCGTTATCCCCGGAAGACTTCCGCCCCGATCAAAGGGTTCTCGGAAAATATTGGGAAGGTATTCGACCGCGCCGATGCCAGGACGAGGAAGGAAAGTCGTGAGCGAGCCGAGCAGATCTATCTTTTGGACGAACGAATCACCTCGGCCGCAGAGAGGAGGAAGGTTCAGCGCGCCTCAAAAAAATCCTGCTTAAAGAAAAGGGGATCGCACGCGGGCAATCGACTACGTCCACTTGGCGATCGAAACGCTCAGCCGATAGCTCATGTTCGCGAGTTGATGATAGGGGTTCGTTTGTCCGCCGCAAACCACAAAGTTGAAGGCATCCGCCTTTTGCCATTTCGGTATCACTGAGTCGTCGGTAAGACTGGCCGCCTCGGGACCTCTCGGCAGCCCGCTAAAGAGCATCGTCTTGACGTCTTTGACAGTGACGGTCGTGTTTTTCTGCAGCCAATCGGCGATGGCTTCCTTTGTCTTAAAACCCAGGTCTCCCAACCCATGGGCTACGAGAGGGTCTACGATGAACAAGGCGCCAAAAAGCGAGGCAAAGGGCGCAACATTGGCCGACATCGCCTCGTGGTAGTGGGGAATCGGTTTCATGCCGAGACCCTTGCCGCCCTGTCCTTGGGTGATGTCGAACCCGAAGAAGAAGCTGATCACGTTCTCTTCCGGCTTAAATCCCTTCTGCACGTGAAAGGGGGTCCAGGGGCTGTCCTTTTCATTCTCGGGAATGATCAGGTTGTTGTAGTTGATGACGTTCCCCTGCGAACCCATGTAGGTTTCACCGGCCACTCCGCCGCCATCGAGGTTCTTCGACATCAGCGTCCAGGCGCGGCCGATCACGGCGTTGGCCTGATTGAACGGGCCCATGGCCCCGATTCCGTAATTCATCTGGAGCTTGTCGCGAATCGGTCCGTTGATCACAGCCGCCGAAACCAGAGAGTTCGTGGAGCTGAACAGGGCGGAAATTCCTGTCGAGCCGATTGCGAGGAGGATCGGAAAATGCTCGGGTAAAGCGCCGGCCATCACGGCGTTCACGGCCACTTGCTGGACGGTGTAGGACCAGGCTGGGAACGCGCCCTGCGCCGGGGTCATCTTCCCGACGATTTCATCCGGCTTGTGGCTCGTGCCCTTGAGCATCGCATCCACTTTTTCCCGTGTGGGCAGGATGATCGGCATGAAATCCGTCATCCCGTTGTCCAGGAACTGTTGCTGCAAGTTGTCCGCGGTGCCGGTAAACGTGGGCTCGCCGGTGGGGGGAGTAATCGTGCCGGATTTCGATTCATCGGCCGTAAGCGGATTGGTGAGCGCACCGATCACTTCCTTCATCAGCGGCTTGCCGCTGACCGGATCGTTCCCTTCCAGATAGGTGTACATCTGCTCGTCCGTCTTGCCCCACACCGGATGCGGAGTAAAGCAGATGCGCTCGTGTGGCATGCCGCGCTTGGCGGCGTTGGTGAGCGCCAAATCCTTAAAGGCGATCGTCACCATGGGAGCCGTGGGAATTCCCATCTTTTCGATTTGTATGCAGTGACCGACGGTCGCTGGTGTGCAGGTGCTTCAATGGCCGATGGCCATGATGACGGCATTGCCTTTGTCCTTGATCTCCGCCATCAACTTGGGATCGTCGTCGGCGAAGCCGCCGGCCTTTAGCCGGTACACCGTCGTGACAGAGGGCATATTCTTCTTGAACCAGATCGAGATCTGGTTCAGGAAAGCATCCGCGCCGGGAAAGCCGTCGGAAACCAGGTAGATGGTTTTCCCATCGAGCGTGTCCAGGCGCTTGGCCATGGGAATCAGCGTAATCGGAGGCGGTGTGCCGCGAGGATTGAGGACTTCGAGCATGGGGCCGGCCGGGGCCGCGCCCTTCTTCGTGTCGGTTCTCTTGTCGCTCGACGCAAACGCAGGAACGCCGGCCAGCGCGACCGGAGAGACTCCCAATAGCCCCAACAAGCTCCGTCTATTCATCACTCCCCCGCCCAAGCGTGCTCGCTCAAAAATCCAACTTACATCCATCTATCAATTGAGACGCTCACGCCATAACTCAGGTTACCGGCTTGCGGGTAAGCATTCGTCTGCCCACCCGCGACGACGATGTTGAAATCAGAGGCCCGCGGGAAATGGGGGATCACCGCGTCGTCCGGCAGCTTGTACCACGTCGCCCAGGGCTCGTCGCCGCGCAACGCCCGAGGATAGTCAAACAGATAGGCGTAGTTCCTGCTCTTATAGTCTTTTACGGTTTGTGTCGTGTTCTTGTACAACCAGTCAATCAGCTTTTCCTTGGTGTCGTAGCCTTGCTCTCGTAGCCGGGCTGCCACGAGCGGATCGGCGATGATCAGCGCCCCGAAGAACCCCGTAAAGGTGCTGAACAGATCGCTCATCTGGTGGTCAAACTGCACGTTTTCGTTTGCGCTGCTGCCGCGAGCCACCTGCCCCGGCACAACGCCGAGTCCTCGGAACAGACTGACGACATTCTCTTCCTTCTTGAATCCCTTCTGTACGTGGAAGGGAACCCAGGGGCTTGCGTCTTCGTGCTCGGCGATCACCACGTTGTTGTAATTCAGATTGTTTCCGAGCGAACCCAGGTACGTGTCTCCCGGAATGCCGCCGTTGCCGAGATTCTTCGACAGCAGAGTCCAGGCGCGCCCGATCGTAGCGTTGGGCTGCGCGAACGGACCGAGCGCGCCGATGCCGTAATTAAATTCAAGCTTGTCCCGAATCGGCCCGTTGATCACCATCGCGAAAGCGAACGAGTTTGTCGAACTGAACAGCGACGCCACACCCGACGAAGCGACCGCCAAGATGATGGGAAAGTATTCTGGCCGGCACCCTGCCATCACTGCGCTCGCAGCCACCTGCCGAACGTCGTAGCTCCACGGCGGATAGGCCCCCGCGGCCATCTTGCCAACCACCTCGTCCGGCTTATGGCTCGTTGCTTTCAGCATCCGATCCACTCTTTCTTCGGTGGGCAAAATGATCGGCAGAAAATCTGTGTATCCGTTGTTGAGATAGAACTCTTGCAAGTTGTCCGCCGTGTCGGTAAACGTGGCTGGACCGGTGGAGACGGTCACGGCTCCAGATTTCTTGTCCTCTTCACTCAGCGGAGCTGTCAGCGCGTCGATGACCTCCTTCATAAACGGCTTGCCGGTCACCGGGTCAGGACCGTCGACGTAAGCGCGAACCTCTTCCGGGGTCTTGCCCCATACAGGATGGGGCGTGAAGCAGATCCGCTCGTGGGGCATGCCTCGCTTGGCGGCGTTCAACACGGCGAGGTCTTTAAACGCCTTGGTTACCACTGGCGCGCTCGGGATGCCCATTTTTTCTGTCGTGATGCAGTGACCGACGGTCGCTGGCGTGCAGGTACTTCAATGACCGACGGCCATGATCACTGCGTTGCCTTGGGATTTGATTTCCTTCCACAGGGGCGGGTCGTCTTCGGCGTATGGTCCGGCCTTGCGCTTGAAGACCGTCGTGGTGTCCGGCATGTTGGCGCTAAACCAGGCCTCGATCTGGTGGAGAAGCACGTCAGAGCCGTGAAAGCCTGTATCGACCAGATACACCGTCTTGCCATGGAGGGTGTCAAGGCGCGGAGCCATGGGAATCAGTTGGATGGGAGGAGGAGTTCCCTTGGGATTCACCGCCGTGATCTTGCCTTCGGCCCGAGGACCGCTGGCGCTCGGGTTCTTCACCGTGGTTTGGCCTGCGCGTGTCGGTGCGGTCGCTAGCAGCGCCGGCGACATTCCGAGCAGCGACAACAGTGTCCTTCTCTTCACCGATCCACCCCTCAAAACTCAACTCATTGTACGACGCGATGCCGCGATAGCACGTTACATGCTTCGCTTCTTCGCTGCTAGCACATTGCGACGCGGTTCGTCAGACGCCCACGAGCAGCGCCTATCGTTCGGTGAATTCGTCGCTGTGGGTGATGAACTCCGGATAGGCGCCCGCCCCCAGATCGTAGAGGTCCATGCCCTGCCGTTCGCCTTCGGCACTGACTCGTTGCGGATATGCTCGGTTCAGCAGCCAATTCAAGCCATACGTCAGAGGCAAAATGAATCCGATCAGGGTCGCAATTCCCACCAGCTGCGCGAGCCATTGACCTGCGTGAGGGGCCGTCGTTTCGCCAGTTCGCCCCGATGCAAAAATCCCCACGGAGAGTATCCCCCACAATCCGCCCATGGCGTGCGCCGAAATCGATCCCCCGGGATCGTCCACCGACATGCGCACCTCGACCCATTCGACCGCCAACGTCACCAAAATCCCCGCGATCGCGCCGATGAGTACAGCCTCCAGGGGCTCGACAAAGGCGCAAGCGCCGCTGCTCGCGGCAAGCCCGCCAATCCAGCCGTTCGCCGTGAGCGAAGCATCCGGCTTGCCGAACCGCATGTTGGTAACCAACGCGGCCGCCAGCGCTGCCGACGCCGCTGACAAGATCGTGTTGATGGCAACCCGTACGACGACACCCGTCTGGGCGCCGTTGAACAGAATCGCTCCAGACGAGTTGAGTCCCCACCATCCGGCCAAGGCTAGGACACAACCAAACAAGACGAACACAGCATTGTGGCCTGGAATCGCGCTGGGCATCCCGTTGTGCGTGTACTTTCCCCGTCGTGGACCGAGGATCCAAGCGATGGCGAGCGCCGTCAGACCGCCCATGGCCTGAATTGTGCTCGCTCCGCCCGAGTCGAGGAATCCACGCCCAAGGCCGTAATTCGATCCGAGCTGAGCGAGCCAGCCTCCGCCCCAGACCCAATGCGCGAACAGGGGATACGTCCATCCCGCGAACACAACTGTGGAGATCGAACAGGCTCCCAGCCGCCAGCGGTCGGCTCCTGCTCCAAGCGGTACCAGGGCTGCCAACCCGGCGCTCGCCATTCCCAGCAGTGCAGCCAACGACGCCGGTGAGCCGTCGAGTGCCACGTGATGCAAGAACAAATGACCATCCGCGAGCCAGCTCCAGGGCTTGCCACCGATCGTCAACCAGCGCGCCGGCTGGTCCGGCAGACCCTGGAAGGCGAAGCCGCACACGAAGTATGTGAGAGCTGCAATCGAAGCCACGCACAGCGACGACATCATGAGCTGCGCCGCGCTGCGAGAGCGTCCCAGGCCCGTGCTGATCAGCGCCAGTCCTGCGCCGGCGAGGGGGACGAGAAGAATGAAGGTCGCCGATGTGTCCGAGAGGTCGACAGACATTACTCGTGTTCACCTCGGCGAACCGGATGCGCACGGATCAGCAGTAGGAGCCCGACGATTTCCACACCGATGCCGGCCAGAACAAAAGCTGCGCGCGGCACCTCCTCCGTCAGCAGGGCTATGGCTGTGAGAACGATGGCCCAGCCCGACACCAGCAGCACAAATCCCAGGATTTTCATGTGACAAGCCCCTAGACCGGCGCTGTCGGGAGCCGCGCGGGCCATCCCACCGACATTCGGAGGTTCAGCGGTTTGCTGGGTGAGACGGAAGGAACATTGCTATCAGGCTCCGCCCACGCGGGCGTAAGCGTAGCATCAGCGGCCACACCCATCCAGTCGATTCTTTTCGCATGTCGTCGATTCTTTTCGCAAAAATCTCTTATCGCGAGGGAGCGCCACCCGCTTGCAAGCGACTTCAAGATGCGGTGCTACGAGCTAGAAGGAGGAGGGCGGCGCATGGGGCATCACCGTAACCGTTACAGGCTCCTCGAGTTGAAAATCCAGCACTGTTTCCGAGGGGATCCGGACTTGTTTGCCGTGTGTCGCGGCCTGATAGACGCCGCCGCCAGTACCACCTACCGTTGCGCCAATTGCGGCTCCCTTGCCTCCGCCGGCAATCGCCCCGATGATCGCTCCCACTGCGGCACCGCCGCCTACTTTTTCAGCCGTGTCCTTGCCACGCGAGGCTCCGCTGAGCGAATAGGTGCTGCTGACGAGGGAATAGGATTGTCCGCGCGCTTCGAGCTTGATCAGTTCCAGATGCAGCTCACTTTTGCCAGCGAACTTCCCTGCAGAGCTCGCAGCGGCCAAACGAACGTAGACATCTGCTCCCGCAGGTACGACGACTTCGTCACTCACGACGATCGGGCTTTCCAGCGAGGCATGAAAAATCTCGCCTGGATGATTCACCGAAGAATCCACGCCGTCGATCATGCGAACCGTGAGCGTGGTGCCGGATGCAACTTCCACCTGCTTCGGTTCCGGTGGTGGGGGCGTTGGTGCAGGGGTAGGAGTGGGGCTAGGTGCAGGGGTCGATGTCGGAGCCGGGGCCGGCTGCGGTACAGGTGCCACTTCCGGCGATGGCTCGGCAGCAGAGGGCGGCAGGTTGTTGGCCAAGTTCGTTTCTGTCTCTGGCGGCGTTTTTGATTTCTTTACCGGTGGTTCATGCGATGCCTTTGGCTGACGCCTTGCCGTCACAGTGGCTTGGGGTTGCTCGATGCGGGTCGTTTCAACAACGATCTGGTCGTCGACCTTAACCACTCCGGGCGCCTGGGAAGCAATCTTGAAGGCGTCGAGGTGCGCCGAATCACTGGAAACGGTTCCGCTGAGAAGGACCTCGCCGTTGCTTGAGCTGACGCGGAGGCTCGCGTCTTTTAGCTGCTGGTCGGAGAACATCTGCGACTGAATGCTGGTGACGATTGCCGCATCGTCCGGTTTCTTCGCGCAGCCCGCCGCACATGCGAGGGCGAGCGCCGCGATCGAGAGGATCGATCTCTCGCGCACTGCTCCTTCTCCTTTTGCGCGCCCCGGGGCCTGCTGATCACCGCCTCACCCGGAGTTCGTGCGTCTAGTCTACTACGAAGGGCAGCCAGGGTAACCCTATTCACGCGCCCCAGAGCTGCATCGCGAAATTCATCTCGCTTGCTAATTCGCTCGCCACAACTTTTTCCACGACCAGGTGTTCTACCGGGAGCAGTCGAAGTGGGTGTTTAAGCCCTAGCAGTCACGTCATAGCGATAAGGAGAAGGGTATGCGGAATCTTACGGCTACGGGTGTGTTCTTGACGATTTTGGCCGCGCTCGGACTTTCAAGCTGTGCGGGATCATCCTCTACGAACGGCGATCCGGGAAACTCCAACGAGGCAAGCGTGTTCACAGTGGGAACCGACGCGCCGCTGCCTAGCGTGATTTCCTGCCAGATCTTAGTGAGTGGGGTTACGTTGAACAACGGCACGACAAATGTGCCCGTGCTCACCAACCCTCAAGTCGTCGATTTCGCTCAATTGAGCGGCCTCCACCAGCTTTTGGATCTGAACGCGGTTCCGACGGGAACCTATACGTCCGCGACAATCACTCTCGCGAACCCGGTCATCGCGTTCATCGACACGACCCAAAATCCGCCGGCGATTAACACCATCAACGGCACGCTCAGCCAGTCAATGGTCACCGTAAATCTTGCCAATCCCTTTGTGCTCAATGCGGCCGATTTGGTCGGCCTGCGCATGGAGTTCGATTTGGCCCACTCGCTTTCAACCGACGCAAACGGGCAGGTTACGGGGACCGTGAAGCCGGTATTTCACATGCAGCTACTTGACGCCACCGATTCGGAGGTCTCCATCGACGATTTCCCGGCCGGCGTTGTCGGCGTGACGGGTGACTCGTCCTTTATCGTCCAGGGGCCCAAGGGCCGCCAGTGGACAGTTCAGACAAACAGCAACACCGTTTTCGACGACGCCAGCGAGCCGATCAGCTCGTTCACAACGAACACCATCGTTCAGATTTCAGGCCAGATCGATCCCGTGAGCAAGGACATCGATGCGTCGGAAATCGAAGTTGTCTCAAACGACAAGTTCTTCTTGGGTGGGTTGTTCACGAGCATTCGCCCGCCATCGGGTCCGACGACAGCGGCTGATCTGTACGTTCGGGCCGAGCTTCCTGACCTCAACGACGTCCAGGACGGCCAGATCACCACGCTTTCCCTCAACGGCAGCGAGACATACAAAATCGCCAACATCAACAACCCCGTCACCACCCTGCTGTTCAACAACTCCTTGCTTGCTGCGGGGCAGTCGGTCGGCATTGGCGGATCTCTCGTCACCAACAACGGCGTGCCCACGCTGACCGTCCATCGCGTCGTCCTGCGCCGTCAGGGGCAAGCCGGACCGTGGGTGCCTGGCTCCACGCTCGTCCAGCATGGAAACAACGGCAGCTTCCAGTTCACCGACAACGGGACGGCGGGACTGCTGCTTCCCGATCCCCTTACGGTGTATACGACCGATGCGACGAACTTCGTCAACCTCAGCGGCCTATCCGCTCTGACCGGATCGCAGCCGATCCCCCTTCGTGTGGTCGGCTTTATCTTCATGGATTCCGCGACAAACAGCCCGGTCATGGTCGCACGCCGCGTCGAACAGGCTCTGGACTAGGGGAAGCCTGTCGGTAGAAACCCGGGCGGCGGTGCCTGTGTACGAAAAGGGAGGTGTGCCGCTATTCCATGCGAACCGCTATGAGGTGCTTACCCTCGACGCGCACTTCGATGGCGATCGGGGGGCGAATGCCGGCTCCCTCGACGACATCGCCACGCACCAGTCCGCCATCGGAAGAACCACCATAGCGCAGAAGATCGTAGATGGTGCGATTGCAGCTGTTGACGACCATCGGGTGGGAGGCGCGAACGTTGTAGTCGCTGCGTAGTTTCTCAAGATCGGTCACATAGTCCAGCTCGCAGGTGCCGAAGGGCTCACGCAAGGAAAACGCCCAATAGCTCCCATCGGGCAAATGCACGATCATCGCTGGCACTGGCTCCGCCGTAACAGGATCGGGGAATAAGAACTTTTTGCTCGCCCACGTTTTTGCCAGTTCCTCAACGGTGGCCACCGGTCCCGGTCCGACTGGCCAATTCGGAACGGGCTTCGGAGGCGCCGCCGCGACCGACGGAGCCGCTTCACTCGGTTCGGCCGTCGGTCGGTCTGCTTGGGAAGAAGAACCTCGTTGCCAGAAAAAGAAGACGCCCGCGCCGATACACACCGCCAGGGAGCCTGCCACGATCCAGGTCAACCGTTGCGGAGCGGCCACGCGAGCTAGCGAACCTGCAGAGGCCGATGCTGAGTCGACGGATGTATTCCGTGCTGTGACGTCCTCGATCCCAGGAATGCTAGGCTGGCGAGGCTTGAACGGATCTATTCTCGGATCTTCGGGCATGCGGGCTATCGAGAATGACACCTTCAGATTGAATGGCCAAAGCAGGAAATGCAAGAAGGCAATGGGGTGTGTGTTTTCGTTTTGGGCATGAGGGGCTGGCTTAGACGATCGAGCGCTTGAGCCGGTCGGATATCGAACCGAATCAGGCGGAGCGGTCCAAACGCACGGAATGATGCGCAACATATTCGTGCAGGTTCGCCAACATCAACAACAGATCCAGCATCCGCTCGCGCTGCTCGGGAACGGGATCACCTACTTCCTCCTCCAAATTCTTGACAATTAAGAGCGCGTCTGTCAGCAACCATTCCAAATCGGCAGGAGTCAGTGCGCTCTGTTCGCGGCAACGAGTAAAGGTGTGATTGGTGCGGACGAGCGCCTCATCGAGAAAATGATCGAGACAGAGCTGTTCGCTCGCCAGCGCAGAGGGGATCGATTTTGCACACGGGGCCCTTCGGCAATGTCGCAAGACGCCAGAATCCATGGCCACACCCCAATTGCCTCGAGAATCGTAATCATCGAGGCACGTGGCGCAGAGCGTATCACAGATTCTCCTCTGCTGCGGAAGTATCCCGGGATGTGTCGTATCGGAAGCGTGACGGTGGGCGATCAAAAGGCGGTGCGGGATTGTTGCCAAGCGGGCCGAAGCCAGAGGCCGAGGATTCCCTCAGGCCGCCGCACCGTGGCATTTCTTGTATTTCTTGCCTGATCCGCACGGACAGGGGTCGTTTCTGCCGACCTTCGCTCCCGAACGCACGGGTTTGGGCGGCTCCGCCTGTGCCGGACCCGCCTGAAATTGCAAATTGCGCGTCTGACGCTGCTGGCGCTGCTCGATTTGCTTCGCTTCCTCTTGCGGTTTCGCCGGCTGCATCAGGAAGAGGAACCGCACGGCTTCCGTATCAATCCGGTTCATAAGGTCATCGAAGAGTGTGAAGGCCTCCTTCTTAAACTCCACGAGTGGATCCTTCTGACCGTAGCCCCGAAGTCCAATGCCCTCTTTCAAGTGATCGAGGGTCAGCAGGTGATCCTTCCACTGTGCGTCGACGATATCGAGCAGGATATGGCGCTCGAGCCAACGCAGCGTCGGAGGAGTGAAAACCGTCTCTTTCGCTTGATACCGCTCTTCGACTTTTCCGTGCAAGGCAGCCGCCAGCTCATCGTGATTGATCTGCCCAACATCGATTCCCGCCGTCTTCGGATCGATACCGAACTGGTTGAGCACTTCGTTGGCAAACTGCGTGACGTTCCACTGATCCGGGTGCTGGTCGCGAGGGCAGTACATTTCCACAAGCTCGTTGGTAATCGCGGCCGCACGTTCGAGCACGAACTCTTTCTGATCGCGGCCCTCCAGAAACGACCGTCGCAGCGAGTAGATTGTCTCCCGCTGCTTGTTCATCACGTCGTCGTACTCGAGCAGGTGTTTGCGAGCCTCGAAGTTTTGCGCCTCGACGCTTTTTTGAGCGTGCTCGATCCTCTTGCTGATCATGCGCGATTCGATGGGAATGCCTTCCTTCATCCCCAGCGCGTACATCAACCCCTTGACGCGCTCTCCTCCAAAAATTCTGAGCAGATCATCTTCGAGAGAAAGAAAGAATCGCGAGGAGCCCGGGTCGCCCTGGCGTCCGGCGCGCCCCCGAAGCTGATTATCAATACGCCGCGCCTCGTGCCGCTCCGTGCCCAAAATATGCAATCCGCCCATCGACACCACTTCATCGTGTTCGGCGCGGCACTGCCCGGCGAACTGATCGAAAAGGGGCTTCCACTGCTCCAGGGGCACTTGAAAAATCTTACCTTCTTGTTGGAAGAGCACCATGGGCACACTACCAGCGGCTCCGCCCGCACCGTTGGATCCGGACCCACCGGCTCCAGTGAGCTTCGGCGCAAGAGCTGCATCGGCTTCGCCTGGGGTTTCGCCGCCACTCTGCGGGCCGATCACGGAACCGGCCGGCGCGTACGGCATGGCGAGCTTGTTCTTTAGGCAAAACTCGCGCGTCATGGCTTCGGGGTTGCCACCCAGAAGAATATCGGTCCCGCGGCCGGCCATATTGGTCGATACCGTGACGGCGCCCTTGCGGCCCGCCTGCGCGATGATCTTTGCTTCACGCTCGTGCTGCTTCGCGTTCAGAAACTGATGCGGGATTCCCGCCTTCTTCAGCAGCTCGGCAATCTTTTCTGACTTCTCAATCGAAATGCTGCCGACGAGGACAGGCTGGCCCCTTTCATGGTATTGGCGGAGGCCACCGGCGTAGGTGCCATCCTCTTGCAGGATGCCGTTGACCGCCGCTTCAAATTTTTCGGCTTCCGTGCGGTACACCACATCCGGATTCTCGATTCGAATCAGGGTTTTGTTCGTGGGAATGGCAACCACTTCGAGCTTGTAGATTTTCTCGAACTCCGGCGCTTCGGTTTCTGCAGTGCCGGTCATGCCCGCCAGCTTTTTGTACATGCGGAAATAATTCTGGAACGTGACGGTTGCAAGCGTCTGATTTTCGCGTTCGATCTTCACCCCTTCTTTGGCTTCCACCGCCTGGTGCAAACCATCGGACCATCTCCGCCCCGGCATCTGCCGTCCTGTGAACTCGTCGACGATCACGACCTCGCCGTCTTTCACCACGTAGTCGACGTCCCGCTCGAAAAGAGTGTGTGCGCGGAGGCCTTGATAGACATGGTGGATGATCTCCATGTTCGACGGATCATAGAGATTTCCGAGATTCAGCAGTCGCTCCGCCTTCGACACGCCTTCCTCGGTCAGCGTTGCCGTGCGCATCTTTTCATCGATGGTGTAGTCGATATCGCGGATCAGTTTGGGAATGACTTTGTCGATCTTGTAGTACTTGTCGGTTGATTCCTCGGCAGGACCGGAGATAATCAGCGGCGTGCGCGCCTCGTCGATCAAAATCGAGTCCACTTCATCTACGATGGCGAAGTGATGCCCGCGCTGTACGCACTGCGCGAGATCGTACTTCATGTTGTCGCGCAAATAGTCGAAGCCGAACTCGTTGTTCGTGCCGTAGGTGATGTCCGCGGCGTAGGCGGCGCGGCGCTGCGCATCATCCAAATCGTGGACGATCACGCCCACACTCAGACCGAGCAGCCGGTAAATCGGCGCCATCCACTCCGCGTCGCGGCGCGCCAGATAATCGTTCACCGTGACGATGTGCACACCCTTACCCGCCAGGGCATTCAAATATGCCGGCAGGGTGGCGACGAGCGTCTTGCCTTCGCCCGTCTTCATCTCGGCGATTTTGCCCTCGTGCAGAACCACACCGCCAATCAGCTGCACGTCGAAATGACGCATGTTCAGCGTCCGGCGCCCCGCCTCCCGCACCAGAGCAAAGGCCTGCGGCAGCGCCGATTCGAGCGCCTCCTGCAGCTTGCGCTTGTAATCGGGATCATCGCGCTCCAAATCTTTGACCCGCTCCTCGACCTCTCGCCGCAGCGTCACGGTGCGTGAGACAAAGTCTGGGTCAGAAAGCTTCTCCATCTCCGGCTCAAGTGCGTTGATTGCCGCCACGGCCGGCTGGATGCGCTTCACGTCGCGCTCATGCTTGGTGCCGATGAAGCGCGCAACGACGCTGTCGATAACCCTCTCAACGTTCATGGTATGTCGCTGTCATTCCCAGTCCGGTGAAGTGCCATCGCACGCAAAATCCCTGGCCCAAAACCCGGTGATGAATAATACGATGCTCCCTACCGCATTGTAGCACCCCGTGCTTTGATTCCCGCTGGGCGCTCGAGCCTGAAAACTCCGGACCTAAGCGTATAATCGCGGCGAATGGCAACAGAAACACTCAACCAGGCCAGCCGTGAAAAGCGCTTCGCCACGCTCGCCTCGGTGGCCTCGGCGCTGGTACTCGTCGCTCTCAAGGTGATCCTGGCAGCGGTGACGGGCAGCCTGGGCGTTTTGTCGGAAGCGTTGCACTCGATTCTGGATCTTGTCGCGGCGGTCATCACCTATCTCTCCGTTCGCGTCGCCGACAAGCCGGCCGACGCAGAGCATCTCTATGGCCACGGTAAAGTGGAGAGCTTTTCCGCGTTTGTCGAGACAGCCCTGTTGGTCTTGACCGCGGTCTACATCATCTGGGAGGCGATTGACCGTCTGCTGTTGCGCCAGGTCCACATTCGCCCGAGCCTGACCGCCATCGGCATTCTGTCGGTCTGTATGGGGATCGATTTGGTGAGGGCCCGGGCGCTCAAGGGGGTGGCCAAGAAATATCCGAGCGAGGCACTGGAAGCGGACGCGCTGCATTTCTC
>Ga0187779_10001757_pt1 | contig 13512 bp, 13 predicted proteins | sample 1015_Q2_SP10_10__FD_132435 | JGI IMG/M metagenome (GOLD analysis project Ga0187779, IMG submission 132435) | Tropical peat soil microbial communities from peatlands in Department of Meta, Colombia - 1015_Q2_SP10_10_MG | ecosystem: Environmental > Terrestrial > Soil > Wetlands > Peat | place... | reverse complement strand
GTCCTCCGATCTTCGTCACGAGCATTCCCGGTTCCGGCTCCTTCTTCTCGGTATGACGGGCGTCGATCTGTCCTATCCCCCCGGTGAACATGATCGGCTTGATCCATTCCCTCCGCTCACCTTCCGGAAGCCTGAGACCGAAGGCACGTGTGAATCCTTGGATAAGCGGCTCTCCGAACTTGTTTCCATAATCGGACGCCCCGTTGCTCGCTTCTATCTCGATGGTGAGTGGACGTGCGAGATTTGAGGGGTAGGAAAATTCCCTGTCTTCCCACGGAAGTTCATAACCCGGGATTCTTAGGTTTCCGACACAGTATGCTGCAGTCCCTGCTATTACATGGGCGCCCCGTCCCGTCGCCTGGACATCCCGTATCCTGCCTCCTGTGCCTGTTTCCGCTCCGGGGAAGGGGGCTACCCCGCTCGGGAAGTTGTGCGTTTCGGCGGTAAAGATGATGTGGTACATGACGTTCTTCCGACGGAAGCGGGAGATACCGCTCGGCTTTTCAGGAAGTATCGTCTCGATACCATAGCCCTTAATTCCGCTCGAATTGTCCTTGAAGGCGATGACGCTGTTGTTCGGATTCCTTTCGAGCGTCTCTCTGATTATCGACATGAGGTTTTCTGGCATCTCTTCGCCGTCGATGATGAGCCTTCCCTTAAAGAACCAGTGGCGCGAATGTTCGCTGTTGGACTGGCTGAGATCAAAACATTCGACATTGGTCGGATTCCTGCCGATATCTCTCACGAAGAGGTTGTGATAGTAATTGATGTCCCACTCATCGAGGCCGAGGCCGAGTCTCCTGTTGATCTTCTCGAGTGCCGACCTGCCTTCCTCCACCAGGGGGACTGAGTAGACCGGCTCCGGTCTCATACAGGAATCGAACGTTTTCAGGCGTTCAGGATAGGGACATTCGGTCATACGATCATGGACAAGTTCCAGGAAAGAATTCAGTTCTAAAGTCTTCAGATCGGTGACCGCTTCTCCGCATATCTGGTTTCGCTCAGCTGCTCTTCCGACAATTCTATATCTCCGCGAACGCTCTATCCGGAGGATTTTCCGGAGGCCGCAGGAATGGCAGATGGAGACCGCGTTTGTCGACCATGCGGTTGAGAAGTTCATGCGGGGGCCGACCTCGATGATTAATCCTCCGCCTTCCCTTTCTCTCTCCGGCAGGGAGACGGCGGAAGTCTCGTTCAGAAAGCTCTCGGAAGAAAAATTCTCGGGTTCGAAGGTCTCACTGAGCAACCATCTCAGGAGCTCAGTCTCATGGGCGAGAAGGGCCTCGCTCGAATCGATATAGAAACAATATTCTGTTTTGATGTCTTCGATGCGGGCCGAAACACACTGCTGTGCGAGAGACAGGAGATCGATTTTCCCTGCTCCGGAGAGAGCGGGCCGTCTGAAGGCATAGCGTAAAGGCAATTTTCTCAGACCCCCCGCATCTGCCTGACCGGCATCCTCACCGCCTTCAGGCGACAACCCTGCCTTCCGAGAGGATGCACTTTTCCGTAACCACTCCGGTATCCGTTTCGATCTCGAAGGAGTACTCTTCAAGAGAACCGCTTGCGACGAGTCCTTCACAGATCGTCTTCAGAAGCCTCTGCGACTCCTCAGGTGACGTCTGCTTCAGCGTCAGTGTGATTCTCGCCTTCACGCTTCCTTCTTCCCGAAGACCCGCTGAAAAAGGTAGTCCACATTCTTCAGATAATGCTTTAGACTGAAGATCTTCTCGATCTCCTTTGCCGTCAATACCTTTTGAATGCGCATGTCCCTCATCAGAATTTTCTTGAATTCCTTCTTCTCCTTCCAGCTCTTCATGGCGTTCTTCTGAACAACGGCATAGGCATCTTCCCTCGCGAGTCCCTTTCCGACCAGGGCGAGCATGACCATCTGAGAGTTGTAGAGTCCGTAACTCTTTGCCATATTCTCTTTCATCCTTTCGGGATAGACGAGGAGGCGATCGAGGATGCCGGTGAGCCGATGGAGCATGTAGTCGACGAGTATTGAACTGTCGGGGATAATGATGCGCTCCACAGAGGAGTGGGATATGTCCCTTTCATGCCAGAGCGCGACATCCTCCAGTGCGGCCATCGCATTTGCCCTTACAACCCGCGCGAGTCCCGAGAGGTTTTCCGCACCGATCGGGTTTCTCTTGTGGGGCATCGCCGATGATCCTTTCTGTCCGGTCTCGAAGGGCTCTTCCGCCTCGAGCACTTCTGTTCTCTGGAGGTGTCGGAGTTCCACCGCGATCTTCTCTATCGACGCAGCGATGAATGCGAGGGCGGTGAGATATTCGGCGTGTCTGTCCCTCTGGACAACTTGAGTCGCTACGGGCTCAGGACGGATGCCGAGTCTCCCGCAGACCTTCTCTTCGATAACTGGCGGGATGTTCGAAAAGGTCCCGACCGCCCCGGAAAGCTTCCCTATGGAAATCGCCCCCTTTGCCCGTTTCAGGCGGGCACTGTTTCTCCTCATATCCTCATGCCAGAGGGCAAACTTGAGCCCGAAGGCCATCGGCTCCGCGTGGACGCCGTGGCTGCGGCCGATGCAGGGCGTATCCTTATACGCGAAGGCCTGTCTTTTCAGGACGGCCATGATTTCTTTCATGGCGCTCATGATCAGGTCTGATGCCTGAATCATGAGGAGTGAGAGCGCGGTATCGACGACATCGGAGGATGTCAGGCCTTTGTGAATGAACCGTGACTCGGGGCCTACGTTTTCCGCCACGGCAGTGAGAAACGCGATGACATCGTGTTTTACGGTCTTTTCTATCTCATCGATCCTGGCGACATCGAAGGCCGCCTTCTTCTTTATTTTCCTGACCGCTTCGACCGGCACCTCTCCGATCTCCGACCATGCCTCACAAACGGCGATCTCGACCTCAAGCCACTTGGCATAGCGGTTTTCGGGTGTCCATATCCTGCCCATCGCTGGTCTTGTGTATCGCTCGATCATCTTCTCTTTCTCCCCTCAGCTTTCTTTTGAGTCAAGAAATCCGCAGCAGCAGGGCCATGAGTACGGTTCTTCATCGAAACGATCGGTCACCGCGCCTTCTTGCCCGGTATCCCTCTGGCGATTCTGTCGAGGATCCCATTGATAAAGGATGCGGACTCGATCGTAGAATACTTCTTTGCTATCTCGATGGCCTCATTGATGGTGACCGTTGAGGGGATATCCCCGCGGTGGAGAAGTTCATATGTGGCGCATCGCAGAATATTTCTGTCGACAGCAGCCATCCGTTGCAGGACCCAGTGTTCAGCCGCCTTCTGGATTACCTCGTCGATCTCTGAAAGGTGGTCGAGGGTGCCGCATATGATGTCCTCGGTAAATTTCCTGATCTCGGCATCGCCGTCCCGGTCGGACCAGAAATCGGCGAGATCGTCCTCCCCGGGTCTTTTCGCCGTGAATTCAAACTGGAAGAGGAACTGAAGGGCGTATTCCCTCCCCTTTCGGCGCTTCATGCAAGTTTCTTCATGACCTGCGCCATCTCTATCGAGGACATAGCTGCGTCCCAACCTTTATTCCCGCTCTTTGTGCCCGCCCTCTCTATCGCCTGTTCGATGGTATCGGCGGTTATGATTCCGAAAGCCATAGGGATACCGGTTTCCATGGATGCGGACGCGATTCCCTTTGATACCTCGGCTGCCACGTAATCAAAATGAGGTGTTGAGCCCCTGATGACCGTGCCGAGACAGATGACGGCATGTAACCCTCCCTTAGCCGCCAACTTCTTTGCGACCATCGGTATCTCAAAGGCACCCGGAACCTTCGCAACGGTAATATCTTTTTCTTCCGCTCCGTGCCTCACGAGAGCGTCAATCGCTCCGTCCAGTAAACGGCCTGTGATAAATTCATTGAATCTGCTGACGATAATGCCGAACTTTAGCCCTTTTGCCTGAAGTTCACCCTCGATTACCTTCATACCCGCCCTCCAAGAAAAGAATGGTCTATTCTACCACAACACTACGGTTTTTGACCTGATGCGCAGCTCTGCGGAAAGCTGCAGGACGCCTCGTTTCAGGCAGATTCACCCTCACCGGGTAGCGCGTCTTTTGAATCCCTCATCAGCCTGAGAATGCCTCGATCATCCTCTCTACCGAAGGATAATCCGCTGGGTCCCTTGAATGATGCCTGAAGCGTATATGACCATTCGTATCTATGATGAATGCGCCGGGTAATTGAAACGGGTCCCCCAGAGGCAGTCCCGGAAGATGGCCTTGCCCGACGGCCTTCAGTCCCTTGAGGAAGAGTTTCGGAGAGAATATCTGGGAGATGCTGCGCCCCTTGAGCCCATAGGCCCTGTAGAGTGCCTTTTCAGGATCGCACCCGATCGGGAAGGGCAGATCAAACTGTATGCGGAAGACCTCCGCCTCTTCCGGCGTCCCCATGCTCACCAGTAAGACCTGAAGGCCCGCCCTCTCAAGTTTCTCTTTTTCGCGGCGCAACTGTGCCACCTGTGCTCTGCAGAACGGTCATCCGAAGTGTCTGATGAAGAGCAATGCCAACGGCTTTAAGCACCAGAAATCACTCAACTGTTTCTCCGTTCCATCGGAGAGTAAGACTCTGCAGTCGGGCGCTGACTCGGCATTGGGTTGATTCATAATTAAAGTATAGCAAATCTCAAAATAAAGGAAAGCTCGCGACAAGATACTTACCTTGCGGCCCACGATAAACTGAAATAATCCGATGTATAATTGATTATGAAGAAAATAGCCCTCACGACAGGAGATCCCGCCGGCATCGGCCCTGAAGTGGTCTTGAAGGCTCTGTCATCTCCGGTGTTCCCTGACTGCCTTCCCATTGTGATCGGCGACTTCTGTGTAGTGGAGGCCGCTCTCAGGACCCTTGGGAGTCCTCTCACGATAGAGGCTATCGACAGTCCCGATGACATTTCGCCTTCACCGGGAAAGGTACTGCTTATCGATATGAAGTCGCTGCAATCCTTTCAGCAAAACATGCCCGATGCCGGCAACGGCAGAGCGGTTGTGGGTTACATCAAGAAGGCAGCCGGACTCGCGATTGAGAGGAAGGTCGACGCGGTTGTTACGGCTCCGATTTCGAAAGAGGCGATGAAGCTCGCGGGTTTCCCCTGGCCGGGCCACACGGAGATGCTCGCGGAGCTAACAGGGGCAGGGGAATACGCGATGATGCTCGTGGGGGGACCGTTGCGGGTGGTCCTGGCGACAACGCATACTGCCATTATTCGGGTACCTGCCCTCATCACACGGGAGCGGGTACTGAAGACGATTCGTCTCGCGAAGAAGGCAGCCGAGATGCTCGGGATAGTGAAGCCGCGGATAGCGGTTGCCGGACTGAATCCCCATGCCGGGGAAGCGGGCATTTTCGGCAGGGAGGAGATGGAAGCTATAAGACCTGCGATCGTGGATGCGGGAGGAGAGGGCATCACGGCCGAAGGCCCCTACCCCCCTGACAATATCTTTTACAAGGCTTATCGAGGCGGTGTGGACATCGTCGTCTGCATGTACCACGATCAGGGCCTGATACCCCTGAAGATGATAGCCTTCGATACCGGAGTAAACGTGACCGTTGGATTACCGATAATTCGGACTTCACCCGACCACGGGACTGCCTTTGACATCGCGTGGAAGGGGATGGCGGACCCTTCGAGCATGATCGAGGCGGTAAGACTGGCCTGCATGCTAAAATTATGAGAGAAGAAAAGTGATATCCGGAGGTCGCCATGGTATTTGAAGAGTTCTCTTTCAGCGGACTCAATCTCGGGAACCGTCTTGTCCGGTCCGCGACCTATGAAAAGAGGGCCGATGAAGACGGTTTTGTAACCGACCTGCTCATAGACCTTTACCGGGACCTCACCCGGGGAGGCGCCGGCCTCATCATTACCGGGAACGCCCTTGTCCATCCATCGGGAAGGTCCGCGCCCCAGATGCTCTGTATCCACAGTGATCACTATATACCCGGGCTTAGGCATCTCACCGAAGAGGTTCATGAAATTGGCGGTATTATCGCCGTTCAGCTTGTGCACGGCGGCAGACAGTGTTTCCCCCTTCTCCTCGGAGGCTGTCCGTCCCTTGCCCCGTCCGAGGTGTACGACCCTTCCACGAAGATCACTCCCCGGGCGATGATCGATAGGGAAATATGGGATATTGTCGATGCCTTCGCCGATTCCGCGGGGAGGGCGAGAATCGCAGGGTTTGATGCGCTCCAGATTCATGGCGCCCACGGCTACCTTGTGAGCGAATTCCTGTCCCCTCACACGAACAGGCGGGATGATTACTGGGGAGGAGACGAAGTGAGGAGATTCCATTTCCTCGAAGAAGTCTACAAGGCGATGCGAAGGGAAGTCGGCGATGACTATCCGATCATGATAAAAATGAATGCCGATGATATGGTCGATGGCGGTCTCATGCGCGGAGAGGCGGCGAGAATAGCCGGCAGGCTTGAGGAAATGGGCATCGATGCTATCGAAGTGAGTGGCGGGATGTATGAAGCGGGAGAAAAGACGATACAGCCTGATATCCTGAGTGAAGACAAAGAGGCCTACTTCAGCGAAGCAGGCCGGATGTTCAAGGAGGCGTTGAAGGTACCCGTGATGGTCGTTGGCGGAATGCGGTCTCTGCGTGTCATGGAGAACGTTCTTGAAAAGGGAATGGCTGATTTGATTTCTCTCGCAAGACCTCTGATCCGGGAGCCTGATCTTCCGAACAAGTTCAAAGAGGGGAAGGAGAAGGCGGACTGCATTTCGTGCAACGGCTGTACGCGGATCGCTAAGCTCGACATGGTGAAGTGCGTCTGCAAGTAAAGTTCCTGTCTCCCTGCTCATCTCCCCAGATATTTGCCGATGTGATTGACAAAAAAAATGGCATGCGTGTATTCTAAATGACCCGGAAGGGCCGCTAGCTCAGTAGGTAGAGCAACGCCCTTTTAAGGCGTGGGTCGTTGGTTCGAATCCAACGCGGCTCACCATAAGTGTCCCCATCGTCTAGCCCGGCCTAGGACATCGCCCTTTCAAGGCGGTAACATGGGTTCGAATCCCATTGGGGACGCCAAGCAATATCAAGAGGTTGCGGCACGCAGCCCTTCTTCCGGTTCCCCATTGTGATAAATTTGTGATAGAATGCTCGCCGTACCGGCATTATCTATGGCCCCGAATGCTTCCTTCAGATCATCAGGCAACAGGTGCGTATACCGCAGCGACATGCGTGAATCTTTATGGCCAAGAGCATGTTGGACATCGACAAGGTTCTTTGTCTTCCTGAGCATCAATGTCGCGAAGTCATGTCTCAGGTCATGCCACCTGAGATTTTCCACTCCTGCTGTCGTACAGGCCCGTTTAAAGGCCATTGACAACTTGTAAGGGGTGTGAGGCCTTCCCTGGTCGTCACAGAACACGTACGGGCCTGTAACCTTTCTGTTTCTCAAGACATCAAGAAGTGTGTTACGGACAAGTCTCAAATTAACAGCTTTTGTAACTGGGCTTTCTACCTGCAAATTTAGATTTAACTCTTCATTAACAAGTGATTGAATCATTCTATTATTTATCATATTTTCTGTCTATTAATGTCTCTTAGGATACTTTCGCTTACATTTTGGTTACAGTCGTACTTCCTCTCATCTTCTCTTGACATAAATGCTAACCCTTCGCTTCGTTCAAATCGAGCGTCTAACCCGTTACTCACAGGAGTCCGCAGTTTCACTTTTTGGCAATTCTATGCAGGGTACGAACGGAAATCTTGCCTTTCCAGTTTTTGTGTACCCCTCCTAATTGATAGGTAGCCGGCATCGCAACTGATGAAGGTTTTGTCCCAAAACATTCACACAGCTGGCACGGCATACGTTCGCCGACTCACCAGCCCCCTGGTTCTTAATGGGATGCCCCACTGTGAGTAATTCTTCCGGCATTCAACGCTCAGAACCTTTATAAGCTCAAAGCCACAGATTCACCCCGAAATATACATAGCTACTACGACTTTGTAGGTGATCGTCATGACCGAGGTGTACACCTTATACACAATAGGTATGAGGAGGCGGAACTGTCGCTGACTTTGCCCCGAACCATGCGTGCCATAATCGATATGAAATTTCATGCCAGTTGTGGTTTTGCGTTTCCAACGTGATGGCATCCGGTGGCAGTTACTCTCGGGATTCAACGGTTAACAACCAATTCCTCGGAAAAGATAGTTTTACCCAGAATTACGCACAGGCACTGATACGACGATACCCGAGAATCTCGTAAAGCAGCCTCAATTGCAAACACTCATAGAAGCCTTTGTGTCAGAGGTGCGGTTCAAGTCCTCAGATGCTCACTCGTGAGAAGACCTTGTGTTATACGATAAAAGTTTGATGCCATCGCCAGTTATTGACACTCAACGGGTATCGGTAATGCGGAAGACAAACAACTCGCTGCGACCATCTTCTTCCTCGCAAATGTTCACTTAGTAGGAGAATAACTGACAAACGTGAAACTCATTTTCCTACAAAAAAATCAGCGTTTGTCTGATGGATTGTGGATAAAAATTATAAGAAAATAAAATATAAGGAACTTCTGAATATTGAGATTGTAAGGAGAGAAGCGTGAGTTGCCCATATTTTAAATTGGGGGAATGCTTAGCATCTTTATCGTCACATATTCCCGACATGAAAAAAATGGAGACGTACTGCTCCAGTGAGCGCTACAGACTCTGCCCAGATTTCGCCGAATGGTTTTTTCATCGTGAAGCTGTACACAGTCTGCCGCGCAAAGATGCGGCCAAAGAATCTAACTTCTCCGGGGGCAAGGGCCCGGCAAACACAAGAAACTTGTGAAGTAGATGGTCTGACATCACTACGATTAAGGATCAGTCCGGACGACTTTGAGGGATTCCGCAACTTATGGTAAAGAAAAGGAAGAATGCTATTGCAGTTGTAGATGGCGGAGCGACATCTTCCCTCATCGTATATGACATAACACTGACTCTCGACGAACTTGATATTCTCCAGGGCATCGATGGGGTGGTGCGGGTTCTCCCCGATAACAATGCATTCACGGTAGTCTTCAAGGTCGATAGTTTCTTGGACGTTAACATCTCTGCCGTGGTCAAGGCGCAACGCACTATCAAAAAGGCACTACAGCGTCAGAACATCTTTTCCTCAATTTCAGTCAATAGCGGCGTATGACTAGAATCAGTAATCAGTTTTCCGTTGAAGCCAAATCTTCAGTTTGGAAGGACGGACAGTGGCGAGTCTTTAAAGCTGAAGATGGTAGCACTGCGGAGGGACAAGCTTCCCGGTCAGCTCGGCCTTTTCATTTGAGACCGAGCGTGGGTGAGAGCAGGTGATGATGTTGATCAATTTTAAATACTTGGGAACACCATCGCAACCGTCATTGCGACACAACTGAAGACAATCAGGTAAAAGGAGGACCACTATGACTAATGAACTAAGATTCTCAGCTAAGCTGCTGTCCAACCTCAGGTTGCGGCCGAAGTCGGTGAGACCCGGCCTGCGCCTGTCCAAAGCCGCTCTGGAGGCTCCTCTGCCCGAAGGCCCGTTGCGCGATATCCGGGACTTTTTGACTCGCAGTGGCCGGTGGGCCGGGCATCCTATCGACTCCGTTGAAGCCTTCATTGCCATACCGGCTATCGGGGTAAGTATGAAGGATCCTGTTCCTGAAGCGATCGGCTTGAAGGAACCTGTCTTTACATCTGTGGGGTTCGGAATGGCCGGTTTCGAGGACGGCGCGGTTCAGTACTCTCAGGGAGTATGTGAAGCACATACCAGCGACTCTCAATGCGATACCTACATGTGCATTACTCACGCCACGAAGCCGGGTGTAACTCGACGTCCAGCCACTGAGAGCATCGATGAAGAAACATGTTACGACACTCACTGCAAGAAAAATATGTGTGGCATCAATTCGTGCTCCTCGCAGGCCTGCGGTGAACAGAGATGCATCTTTCACGATTGCTCAAACCACCTCTGTTCAGAGCAGAACAGCATTGCACTTTCCGCCGAGCTGAAAACCCATTGGAAACATCCTTTTGTCAAGGAACTAGGGCGCTATTTCAAATTAGACATGGGAGACAGGCTGGCGAAAGCAGTGATGCATTATGTGGGAAGGAACATGTTCGATGAGTCAGCACGGTGATCCTTCCTGGAAGACTTCGCGTTACCTCACCGTTATCGAAGTGGAGTCAACCGACACGCTCCTGCTGTTCGCTGGTTTTTTCGGGCGTCTCGTGGAGGTACCCGGTCCTTACCGTCGGGCGGCCTATGATCTGATCGCCGCGCCGAACGCGGCACCGGCACCCGAGCATGCGGTTTTGCAGAAGCTGTTCCGTGAACAGGGGGTGACCATACCGGAGGGCTTTGATGAACTGCAGTACTTGAAGGAGCAACATGAGCAAGCGAAGTTCTTGCCCACGAGCGTACTCAGCCTTACGATCTGTCCCACGCTGAACTGTAATTTCCGGTGCACCTACTGCTACCAGCATCACCCTGCGGGCGTCATGAGCGGAGAGATTCAGGACCGGATTGTGCGTTATGTGACTGACTATCGTCCGCGGCTGGACCGGCTTTTTGTGACGTGGTTCGGCGGCGAGGCGCTACTGGAATTGTCTGTCATCGAACGCCTGAGCAAGCAGTTCCTGGCTCTTCCCGCAAAGTACGACGCCTCGGTCATTACGAACGGCTCCCTGCTTTCCCGCAAGGTCAGCAAACGGCTCGTGGACCTGCATGTCAGCTGGGCTCAAATCACGCTCGATGGACCACGTCACATCCACGACACGAGGCGTCCGCTGGCGTGCAATCGCCCCAGCTTTGATCGGATTCTTTGGAACATTGCAGAAGCTGACCCCGGTCTCTCAATTACAATTCGAGTCAATGTCGACCAAACCAATAACGCCGATCTGCCGGCTCTCTTCGATCAGCTTGATGCTGCGGGATTGCTCGGCCGGGTAAGCGTCTATTTTGCCCCGGTCTTCCCCTATACAGACGTCTGCGCGGACGCGATAAAAAATTGCATGACGGACGCCTCCTGGGCCCGAGCGGAGTCTGCATTACAGCTATTGGCGCTCAACCGGGGTTATGGGGAGCCCGGCCTGCCCAGCGCACGGCGCAATGTCTGCCTGGCAGACAGAGCGTCCGCGCTCGTGATCGTACCGTCGGGCCTGGTTTACAAGTGCTGGAATGATGTCACCGATCCATCCCAGGCCATTTTTGACCTTGCACGAGGCGAACGGATCCCGGCCATGGATGAGATATTTTCTCGATGGTTGGAATGGGGACCTTTTAATTTTCCGGACTGCGAATGTTGCTCGATCTTGCCCCTCTGCATGGGCGGCTGCCCACACGTCAGTATCAGGCGGGCACGGGGAGCATGCAAAGAGCTTAAACACAATCTGAAGGAAACGATTCTGCTGCACTACCTCGGTCACAAACGTAAACAGGCCACAACGCAATTGGTTGCATTACTTGAGCAGCGACTGCCGAAAGACAGAGAAAAGGTACAGGAGCAAGTGTAGTCGAGCTGTAAATAGTCGATAATCGAGTGGACCGATGACTATTGTTTACCAGAAACTGTTACGTAGTCAACCCGGAAACAATCTCGATTTAATTGGTGTTACCGACACCAATCAGCGAAGGCATGAGGTCTCCTCCTTGTTGTCGATCATAGATGAAGGTTTCTCCCCGCATTTCACGAGAGATGAGATGGGCTTCAAAGTGCTTTCCATTTGAAGTAACGAGGCCGTTGCTCGCATTACGTACAAGCTGGGGAGCGTACTCAATAGTTTTAGTCAATTGCAACTCGCGGTGAGTTCAGGAAGATACCGAAACATCTGGCTGGCTTCTTCAAACGCCCTGCTAATAGCTAGATACTGGGCGAAACTGATCATCGGGGGTAATTGATCAGAGAGATCCTCAGGTTTGTTGATGTCTTCCCGAACACCACACCGCCACTTCTTGGCATGGACAAAAGGTTACTACCCGGAAGAAACACTTCTCTTGTTGGTGACAGCTCTGCGGATAACCCCTCTCCTCCGCAAAAAAAACGCGACTCGAAAACAACTAATTATTAAAAAAACTTGACGAGAGCAACCCCCAATCTGTGCGTCTCTCTTCGTTTGCACCAACTGTTACGTTGCAAGTCAATCGTTAAAGCCAGCGTTCCCTTCTTTCTGATGCAATGGACTGGGCAGACAATCCTCTTTTGCCGGGTATGCCAATATCCTCTCCCAACCTACTGCGTAAACCGACTAATTCATCAACGTCCCTTATACCTATCAAGTACTACAATGAACGGAGAAACGCGGCGAGATCCGCAACTTCTTGAGGCGTAAACCCTACGTTGAACCGGTCGTCGTAGAAGGCTATAACATCTTCGATGGTGGCGGCCGATCCATTATGAAAGTACGGCGCGCGGGCCGGTAGTCCCCTTAGCACAGGCCCTTTGACCTTCCCGATGTCTTTCCATCTGCCAGTGATCATCGCACGACCCGGATCGGTTGTCTGAACCGTCTCACCGGTTACTTTGTTCTTCAAGGTATAGACAGGATACGTCTCCAGCAACTGGTGGTTGTTCACGAAGAGGGGATTGTCGACATCGCTTGTCCCTATATTAATCGGCAGCGGCACCGAATGGTTTCCGACATTGGGCGAATCATGACAGGTCGTGCAGGTGCCTTGAAGGAGGGGAATATTTAAATCGTCGTTTATCCCCGCAACGCCGGTAATATTGATAAGTTTCGTGTTGAAGAGCACCTCGCCCCTTTCGATCTGGGCGCGTCTCGACAATGAACTGTTTGTCCAGGCACTGAAAAGTGTAAACGCGTTGGGGTTGAAGGGATTGCCAAATTTGTCGGCTCCTAGGACGTCGTTGATCGTGATATAGAAAGGTTGGGCAGATAGATTCATCGGTCCACCTGTCGCGCCGGAGGCACTCAAGGGTCCCGCGAGCGTGCTTATTTGCTGCGCAGTGAATGTATGAAGCTCGAAGTCGACAATCTGGCCGAGGATGTCGTCGTTCAGCCCTGGCGGAATCGCCTGTGCGTGGCCCAGTGTCGCGGCGTTGGCCTGGCTCTTGAGGTCAAAGATAAGGGTGCTGAGATACGTGGCCGGGTCGAGGACATACAGCGACAACGTTGTCCCCAGCGGAGGTGGTGTCGACTCCCGGGAATCTATCATCACCCCTGTGAGGAAGTGAAGGTTAGTAGTGGGCAGCGGACGCCGAAAAAGCGATAGCTCACTAAGGCCTGCAAAACCGTAAGGGTCGTCGACCGCCGCAAGGGTAAACTCAGCATTTGTCGGAATCTCCAATCCTATCCGGATGAGACCTTTACCGAGGAGCATGCTGCTCGCAGCCCGACGTGATGTCACAGTAGAGATGTCGGCGTAGGGCGAGTTGGTGCCGTCGACGGGATTAAACAACGGATCGCGGCCTCGACTGGCGTTGAATATGGCCTGGATCGTGGGAGGCGTAATGGTCCATCCGTCATTCGGCTTATGACAGGAAAAACAGGTGCGGCCATTGGTGCCTAAACTTTGGAAGAATGGGT
>Ga0187779_10001755_pt1 | contig 13526 bp, 12 predicted proteins | sample 1015_Q2_SP10_10__FD_132435 | JGI IMG/M metagenome (GOLD analysis project Ga0187779, IMG submission 132435) | Tropical peat soil microbial communities from peatlands in Department of Meta, Colombia - 1015_Q2_SP10_10_MG | ecosystem: Environmental > Terrestrial > Soil > Wetlands > Peat | place... | reverse complement strand
GCCGGTACTTCTCTACCGTGAGGGTCACGGTGGCTTCGGTAATATTCGACAGATACCGTCCGAATTTGCTGATCTTCTCTTCAGCGTAACTTCTCAGTGCAGGGGTAACCTCCAGGTGTCTACCGTTCACAATGATGTTCATGTGTCCTCCTTTTCGGGTTCGTGCGAGGGTTAGGGCAAGGTCCTTCTTTCAGTGATCAAAGGTCACCTTCTTGCGTTGTCCCTGGGACGGGATCTTGAGATCTTCCCGGTATTTTGCCACGGTCCTTCTCGCGATGATGATGTTCTTTGCCTTGAGCAGCTCCACAATCTTCTGGTCGCTGAGCGGTTTTTGGTTGTCTTCCTCGGAAACGAGTTTCCTGATGACGTCCTTGACGGAGGTTGATGAGACCGCGCCTGCCTCGCCCTGAAGCGCACTGCTGAAGAAATACCGGAAACCGAAAAGACCGTGGTTGCAGGAAAGGTATTTGTTCGAAGTCACCCTGCTGATGGTACTCTCGTGCATGCCGAGGCTCAGGGCGACATCCTTCAAGTTCAACGGTTTCAGAGAGGAGACATCCCTATCGAAAAAATCCCTCTGAAAGTTCAGGATGCTTTCCGTGACACGGTAAATGGTCCTGTTCCTCTGGTCAAGACTCTTGAGGAGCCAGACCGCGGAACGGAGCTTGTCATCGACAAACTGCTTCTCCTCCTTGGTAAGGGACTTTTTCGAGAGGAGGAGTTTTCGGTACTGATTACTCAGTCTGAGACGCGGCAATCTGTCGTCGTTCAGGATGATCTGGTATCCGTCCTCCGTCTTGACCACGTAAACGTCGGGTACGACATACTCGGCTGAGGAAGTCGAAAAATTTCTTGCCGGTTTGGGTTCAAGCCCTTCGATGATACTCACGGCCGCGATGATGTCGTCGAGGGGCGAGCCATACTGCTTCGCCACCTGTTGATACCGCTTCTTTTCGAGATCAGCGAGGTTGTTCAGGACGATTTTCTCGACGAGACTTCCGGTGAGGTTCAGTGCCCTCAGCTGAAGAAGGAGACATTCCTGGAGATTCCGTGCCGCGATGCCGGGAGGATCGAACCCCTGGATGTGCAGGAGGGCTGAGGAGACCCTTTCCGTGGCGGCATGCGCGGCATCGGCGATTTCCTCGACCGATGCCCTGAGATATCCGTTCTCATCGATATTACCGATGATCATCTCGCCGATCCGCTTCATCTCGTCGGAGACATCGGAGAGCCGCAACTGCCACATGAGGTGATCGGTGAGGTCCATCTCCTTGGAGACGAATTGTTCGAAGGAAGGGCTCTCGACCGTACCCGGTGTGAAGTATCCAAGGTCCCGGCCGTCGCTTCCCCGTTCGTCGAAGTAATCGTCGACGCTCAATCCCCCGCTCGAAATCAGCTTTTCGAGGGGCGCCTCCGTATCGTCGGAGAAGGTCTCTGGCTCGATGTTCTCGATCTCTTCTTTCGTGAGATCTTCCTTGTCTTCACCGATCTCTTCGAGAAAGGGGTTCTCAATGAGCTCTTGCGTGAGCGCCTCGGAGAGTTCGAGTTGCGGCATCTGGAGGAGCTTTATCGCAAGCTGCAGCTGCGGCGTGAGGACGAGCTTCTGGCTCAGTTTTAATTCCAGTCTGCTTTCGAGTGCCGCCATTAGAGCCGAAATTCCTTTCCGAGGTATGTCTCTTTCACCTTCGGGTTGGCGATGAGTTTTTCCGGTATCCCTTCGTCGAGGATGCCCCCGCTGCTTATGATGTACGCCCTGTCCGTTATAGACAGCGTATCCCTTACGTTGTGGTCGGTTACGAGTACCCCCAAACCCTTTTCTTTCAAGTACCGAAGCATTTTCTTCAGTTCTATTATAGCAATTGGATCGATTCCTGCAAAAGGCTCATCGAAGAGGATGAAGGTGGGATCGATAGCGAGGGCGCGGGCTATCTCGGTTCTCCTCCGTTCTCCTCCTGAAAGACGGTAGGAATGCCTGTCAGCAAACTCGCCGAGGTTGAATTCTTCCAGGAGCTGGCTGATTCGGCTCTCCCTCTCGGCCTCCGAGTAACCTTTGATTTCGAGTACCGCCCTGAGGTTGTCCCTGACCGTCAGCTTTCTGAAGATGGACGGTTCCTGGGGAAGATAACTGATGCCCCGGATCGCCCTCTTATACATGGGGAGTTGGCCTATCTCTTCCTCATCGAGAAAGATACTGCCCCGGTCGGGCCTTATCAGCCCGACGATCATATAGAAGGTCGTCGTCTTCCCTGCCCCGTTCGGGCCGAGGAGGCCTACGATCTCTCCCGTCGAGACGCCTATGCTCAGATCGGCTACGGCCTCTTTGCCGCGGTAGCTTTTTGTGAGGTTTCGTGCCTCGAGGGTATGCATTATTTCGTCTTCTTGTTCTCGATGAAGACCTTAGGGTTTTCGACGATCGAGCGGTCTTCCTTCATGAGGTATGTCATCTTTGTCCCCGAAACCACATTGCCTCCTTCAGTCGCCCTGGGATCTCCCGTAAAAATCACCTTCTCGTCGTCGGCGAAATAAGTGGCTTCTTCGGAGGTTATGACCCGATCGCCCCTTACCAGTCTCACGTGTCCCTTCGCATCAATCCTCGTCACGTTGCCTCCCTCTGCATACGAGACGAGCATGCTGTCTGAAGAGATCGTCCCGTTGTCTGTCCGCGCAGTGACGGAACCTTCAAAAAGGGCGGTATGGGCCTTGTTATCCGCTGTCAGGCTCGTTGAATTTATGACAATCGGCCCCTTGGTTTCGAATGGCTTCTCTTCACCCTGGCAGGGTGTAGGTGCAAGGGAAAGGAGGAGCAGGGGCAAAAGGGCAAATACCCTTACTATCTTTCCGGAAACCGAAAGGGACAAAGAACTGTAGTATCCCATCCGGACTCTAAAAGAATGTCGCCTGAACATTTTTCATGAGTTTCACTTTCTGGTCCTGAGTGGCGACAAGCCCGTCACCCTCTATCCTGAAGTTCTTACCGTCCATCCGGACCCTGTCGGGGGAAGTCAGCGTTTCCTGTGAAGGATCCCACGAGAGAGACTTCGCGGAGATGACGGAATCCTTGATTCGTATCTTTATGTTATCCTCAAGGAGGACTGCCCGCGTTGTCAGGTTGTAGGTTCCCGAATCGGCGTTCAGTACGACCCCTTCTTTTATCGCGTTTACGGTTACCGCACTCATCTTGGCGACGGTTTCGTCCCTCGTGAAATCGGCCTTTTTCGCGGAGATCACCCAGGAATCAGTGCCGTTTTTTTTGTGCACGATACGCAGTCCTTCAATATATGAGTTTGTTTTCAACGACGAGCCTATCCTGTATTCCTTCTCTCCGCTGAAGAGGAGATAGGATAGGGCGAGCAGGGAGAGGACAATGAGACCTACATACCTCACAAAAAAAGTTTATCACAGAGAAAAGGCTTGAGTAAAGCAAATAATGTACCAAGGAGTCGATTCTGTGGTTTTCGCTTGACAATACTCTATCCTATTAATATAATTAGTAAAAATGCTTTGCTGAGATTACACATCCAAGAATAGGATCCGCGAGGTGTCTATGACGAAGGCTGACCTGGTAGACGCAGTGTTCGGAAAGGTGGGATTATCCAAGATCGAGTCCCAGAATATTATCGAAATGATCTTTGACACAGTTAAGCAGACGCTTGTTGAGGGCGAATCGGTAAAGGTTTCCGGATTCGGGACATTCAACGTCAAGAAGAAAAATGCGCGAAGGGGAAGGAACCCCAAAACCGGAGGAGACCTCGAAATAACGCCGCGGAGGGTAATTACCTTCAGGGCGAGCAACCAGTTAAAGGGTATCATCGAAAAAGTAGATGCATAGATCACAGGCCGGCAACATCATCAAAACCCAAAAGCCATTCCCGGACAAGCTTTTTTATAAAATCGGGGAAGTGAGCAGGATTGCCGGTGTTGAACCTTATGTGCTCCGGTACTGGGAGACTGAATTTTCCTTTCTGAAGCCGCGAAAGAACAAGTCGGGTCAAAGGGTATACATAAAAAAGGACCTTGAACTTGTTCTCCAGATAAAGAAGCTGCTCTATGAGGAAAGGTACACCATAGAAGGGGTAAGGAAGAAATTCGGCGAAGGCGAGCCGGAGCCCCAGCCACAGAAACTTCCCGTACAGTCCTCATCTAAGGAAATAATCGAGAAAGTCCGGAAGAGGCTCAGGGAGATACTGAGCCAGATCACGTAATCGGGGCGTAGCGCAGCCTGGTAGCGCACTCGCTTGGGGTGCGAGTGGTCGCCCGTTCAAATCGGGTCGCCCCGACCATTAAAATCAAGGGTTTACACGATTTCGTGTAAACGCGTGTGCACTTGCTTTTGATGCGAGTGGTCGCCCGCTCATTTACCGTTGCGCCACTTGTATGACTAACAGCCTATGACGGACCTCTCTTCTGCTCGTTTCGTCGGGAAAGAAACACGTCCTTCTCAAAATTTCTGCTACGGCTAACACTTACGAGCTCTCAGGTATGGTAAAACGCAACCGCTGTCGAGTACGTGTAGAAATTGCAAGCCGTGTGCTCTGATTATCGAGGGATTGTCGGCATAAAGAACATAGAGAATTCTCAGTAGGCAAAGCCGACTGTCACAGGGGGTACATCAGGTCGGGCTAAAATGCGCCTTATTGTTGCCTTGAGAGGATATCATTGAGAAGCCGGTGCGCTTCATCGAGATCAGGTCTTATCTGTAAAATTCGTTCAACTTCTTTTTGGGCTATATACAGGTTTCCTTTTTTTAGGTAAATAAGAGCAAGATAATAATGCGCCATTATGTTATCCGGCGACAGGCGTGTTACGGTTTGGAATTCTTCCACACTCAAATCCAGGAAGCCGTGTAATGCGTATGCACCACCAAGATTAAAATGAGCTTCTGCGAAATCAGGTTTCAGCTGCAATGCTGTCTGGTATTCCGCAATAGCTAAGTCGAATTGTTCGTTTGATGCATATGCCAAACCAAGGCTATTGTGAGCTTCTGCGAAATCAGGTTTCAGCTGCAATGCTGTCTGGTATTCCGCTATGGCTCTGTCGAGTTGACCATGAGATGCGTATGCGGCACCAAGATTAAAATGAGCTTCTGCGAAATCAGGCTTCAGCCGCAACGCTGTTTGGTATTCCGCTATTGCCTTATCGAGTTGACCACTAGATGCGTATGCGGCACCAAGGCCGTTATAAGGACGTGCCTTGTGAGGGCTCTTCTCCACTATATCCTGCCACAGGCTTATCTCGTCCCTCCATTGATTATTCCGAGCGTAGGTGAGGCCTGAAAAGAGGAGAGTTAAGAGGACGAACAGCAAAATGACCGCCGTCTCGATCTTCAGTCTTTTCGCTGCGATCAATAGCCCTGTTGTCATTCCGGTGAACACTCCTACCAGGGGAAGATAGAGCCGGTGCTCAAATATCACATCCGCAATCGGAATGATACTTGATTCGACGGATAATGTTATAAAGAACCAGAGAATCCCGAAACCCATAAGACGATGATGTGTGGCGAGTGAGGGAGAATTGTTCTTCATCCCTCGTAAGAGGAGATATACCCCTAGTCCAAGGATGGCCAGGAGAAAGAGAAAAGAGAGGAAGACAGAGGGCGTGAAAAGAGAATGGTAAACCGGATAATCGTAGTCAAGATTCTGTCCTATTGGCAGAAAGATGAGTCGTATATAGGTGACGATTACCCTCATCTCCGTCACGAGATACTCCCATCGTGACATTTGAGTCTGAACCTTCGTCATTTCGCTCACATCCGATAATATCTCTCCCAGAGGTCTATCACTGTGAAGAACGCTTATGGGAATGATTATCAGGGTCATCAGAACCGGCAGAAGGAAAAGAACCGTTTTCTTCACTAAGGATCTGAAGAAAATAAGCTCATAGAGAACTATCACGAGCGGAAGAGTAAAGGCGATCTCCTTCGTCTTCATCGCACAAACAGCGGAGATAATAGCGATAAGATAAGAAAGTAGGCATGAACCGGAAAACAATCTCCCCTCGGTGCCATCTTGCGTCTCCATTGCCAACCTTCCTTTTATGTACATGACGATGGAAAGGAGATAAAAAAACGTCGCAAGGGAGGCGAACCGCTGAATGATATATGTCACCGCCTGGGTCTGTAGTGGATGCGAGACGAAGAAGAGCGCCGAAAAGAGGGCGATCAAGGAGGGAGCGGGAGAAGGGGAACCCTCCAGTTGCTCCATTGATGTTGTCCTGAAGGTAAGTAATACGAAAAAGTACAGAAGGAGCGCATTGCATATATGAATAAGAAGGTTCACCATATGGTAACCGATAACGTCGACCCCCCCGAAGTGATAGTTTATGGCTAAGGAAAGATAACCGATGAAGCGCCGGGGATTATAGTCGTGGCCCCTTCTGTCTGAAACGAAGTTCTTAATATCCCTAATTACAGGCTCATTAATAATATGGGGCTTGTCGTCAAACTGGAAAGGACTGTGGAAGGTATTGGAGTAGGCGAGAAAACCGATGGCTGCTATCAAAACAAAATGAATAAGTCGTTTTCGCACAATCCCTATAGCATAAGTGTGCTTGGAACCCTCGGAACTGCTTTGATTGATCCAGACTTCCTCAGCAGCCCTTCTTCGCCTTGATAGTCCGAGCATTACAATAATATAGCATAACGCTTTCTTATCGACTTACTCTCACCTAAACAAAGCTGCCCCAACCCACAGGAGCCCGTGACGATTGCCATGCTAATTTCGGCCAACCGATTATTAGTGGTTCCGTTTCTTAGCGGAATTCATTGGCGGTCCTATGGTGTTTAATTAGCGATGTCTTAACTTTTACAGTTGAATCCCTTTCGTTTTCTTGTGTCATAGCCATTCTATTTGTTGCTGAAAGCGGCGTTCATTCCTGCCATAAGAATCGAGGCCTTGTGGACTAAAGCCGCACCAGATGCTTCTCTCCTTACTGTTGTACTCTTCGTTACGCTTACTATTGCATTTCTTGGCCTAATGAAGTATGTTACAAAGCAAGGATCTAAGCGGTGCTCTCTCAAATGTGCTTGGTGCGAAAAGGGGGAAAATGAGGGCTTATCGGTTTCGTAAAATTATTGTCGAGGAGGGACAGAAAATGTCTTACAGGATCATATTTGTCGTCGCGATTGCCGCAGGGCTTCTCTCTGCTGCCGTTGCCTTCGGAGAACCGAATATGGAGGAAGGCAAATGGGAGATGACGATGAAGACGGAGATGCCGGGCATGCCGATGGAGATGCCCCCGACGAAGTATACCCAGTGCCTTACGAAGAAGGACATGGTACCGCAGAAGAAAGAAAAGAACGAGGATTGCAAGATGATCAGCAGTAAGGTCGAGGGGAATACGGTCACCTGGGTAATGCAGTGTAAGACAAAGGGCGGCACGGTAGACAGCACCGGAAAGATCACCTATAAGGGGAATAGCTTTGAGGGCGTCGTCAAGACGACGATGAAGGAGTCCGGTGACGAACAGATCGAAGTGACAGGCCGGATGAGCGGAAAGCGCATCGGCGACTGCAAGTGAGAAAGCATACGGAAGGATAACGATCTCCCCTTTCCCCTCTGAGAGGGTAAAGGGGAGTCTCTTTACACTATTTCACCTTCCCTTTTGAGCAGGCCGTCCGCGGAAAACGGTATAATTCCCCATGCTCGATATTCTCAGGATCATCCTTGTCTTTGCGGCGATACTCCTTCTTCTCAGGCTCAAGTGGAATATCGGCCCAGTCATGGTTGTCGCTTCGATACTGCTCTTTATCCTCTACCTTGTGCCTTTGCCCGTCGTCTTCACCACCGTCAAGACCGCTGTTGCCGACCCTGTCACGGTAAAGCTTTTCTTCGCACTCACGCTGATCAGGGTGCTTGAGCTCATCCTGAGGGAGCAGAACGTTATGAAGATGATGATGGAGGTGTCACAGAAAATATTGAAGAAGAGAAGGGCGGTTATCGTTTCGATGCCGCTCCTGATCGGCCTCCTCCCGTCGCTCGGCGGCGCTTACTTTTCCGCTCCGATGGTCGAGGAATCGACGAGGGGTCTTGCGATGTCGCCCGAGGAGAAGGGCTTCATCAATTACTGGTTCAGGCATCCCTGGGAATTCATACTCCCCCTTTATCCCGGTATCCTCCTCGCCTCTGCGATAGCGAATATCGAACTGAGGAGTTTCATTCTCGCAAACACGCCTTATGCCCTGCTCATTGCGGGGACGGGATTCCTCTTCAGCATGAGAGGCATGAATGACAGGGACGGAGCCGAAGGCCCTGAAACCGGGGAAGGCGGGAATGATGCCCCTGTCTTCGGGTCCGGAGCAATCTGGAATTTTCTGCCGATAGTCTTTATTCTCGTTCTCGTTATGGGTTTCCATATGGAACTGCACTACGCCCTCGGAATAACGATCACGGTACTCTTCTTTCATTTCCGGCTCGGCGCCAAGGAAATATTCAGGGTGATGAAGTACGGTTTTACTCCCGATGTCTTCGTTCTGATCTTCGGCACGATGCTCTTCAAATTCGCTATGGAAAGTTCCGGGGCGGTCGAGCACCTGAACCGTTTCTTCACAGAGAGCGGCATACCGCTTCTCCCCGTGCTCTTCATGCTGCCCTTCGTGAGCGGCCTTCTCACCGGTCTGACGGTCGGCTTTGTGGGGAGCACCTTTCCCCTCATCATAAGCCTGACCGGAGGCGCCCATCTCGGACAACTCTCGTTTGCCTTTGCATCAGGCTTTATCGGCGTGCTCCTATCGCCGGTGCATCTCTGCCTCGTGCTGACGAGGGAATATTTCAAGGCCGATGCCTGGGGCATCTACAGGAAGACACTCCGGGCTTCCGGGATCGTCATGGTCGCAGCCCTGATCGAGTATCTCATTCTGTAGACTTTGCCTCGTCTCGATGGACCGGCCTCAACTTCGGCTACCAGAGACCCGGGAGGAGGCGGTAGCGCACGAGGGCAGTGTAGGCGGACCATCCGTCATCGCGAGAGAGGATCAGCTCCTCGGCGTGCATACGGTAGAGCAGGGATGCCCACCCCAGTATCACGAGCAGCGCCGTGCCGAGATTCCATTCTTCGAGGTTGTACCCGATGTCGGCGAGCACATAGGCCAGATACATCGGATGGCGGACGAGCCGGTAGGGGCCTCGCGTCACGAGACCCCGCAGAGCCGGGAATACCCCGAACCTTCTGCCCATGCTGAGGAGACTGGCGAAACTCAGACAGGCAGCGAGCATCACGAGGACGAGTCCGGCTGCGGGCCACGCAGGGGTACCCGGCACCCATCGAAGATAGGTCACCTGGGCGTAGGGGTAAGCGTACGCGATGACAACGGCTGCACCCGAGGGCAGCGAGTCATCCTGCACCGAAGGAGGGCGCCGCGTGAGGGCGATCCCGAGAACGAGGAGGTGCTGTAAGACGTAAATCCAATCCACGATTGTGAAGGTCGGCGTCAGGAGGAAAAGGAGAACCAGTTCGGCCGATGTGACACCGAACAGGATGAAATCACCTAGCCTCCTGCCTGATATTCCGGAGGCGTGAGGCCTTTTTTCGATCATGTCCTCACTCAAACCGCTTTGAAAGGATACCGCTCATACCCTCATCTGTTTTGGCAAGAAGGGAAATAGCATGTCGCCGGAGAAGTGAGTCCTCCCCATCCGGCAACGGCTAATCAGACTCGGCGAACCTGACGAGAGTTCCACCCTTCGCAGTTCCGTACCTGAATACGGTAATGCCTTTCAGGCCTTTCCGGTAGGCGAGAAGGAATGCCTTCTCAACGTCTTCCTTCTTTGCGCGATGCGGCATGTTAATCGTCTTTGACACGGCATTGTCCGTGAATTCCTGGAACGCGGCCTGCATCTCTATGTGGTCTTCGGCCGGAATGTCATGGGCCGTCTTGAAGAGGCGCTTTATATCGGCAGGGACCTCTTTCATCCCTCTGACGCTGCCTTTCTCGATGATCTTCTCTTCGAGCCCCCTGCTGTAGAAGCCCCGCTCTTTTGCGAGTCTGAAGAATGAGTCGTTCTTCTCGTGGAGCTCGGTATCGAGGATGAGCCTCTTGAATGCGAGCGCGAAAAGGGGTTCGATGCCGCTCGATGAGTTCGCTATGATCGAGAGCGTCCCCGTCGGCGCGATCGTGGTTGTCGTCGCGTTTCTCGGATGCGGCATTCCCGGCGCATCGAAGATGGAACCCTTAAAATTCGGAAAGACGCCCCTTTTCGTAGCGAGTCCCGCGGAGGCCTCGCGCGATCTGTCCCTAATGAATCTCATGAGTTCGCGTCCGAGCGCGAATGCCTTTCTGCTGTTATATGGTATGCCGAGGAGTATCAGCATATCTGCCCATCCCATGACTCCGAGGCCTATCTTACGGTTTCCCTTATGCATCGACTCTATCGCCGGGAGGGGGTATCTGTTTACATCGATGGCGTTGTCGAGGAAGCGAACCGCTGTTCCGATATCCCGCGATAAAAGATCGAAATCGATCCCGGGCCTGCCGTTCCCGGACGAAGACCCTTTCAGATATTTCGAAAGATTCAGTGAACCGAGGACGCACGCCTCATACGAGAGAAGCGGTTGTTCACCGCAGGGGTTGGTGCTCTCCATGTCTCCGAGCTGCGGTGTCGGGTTGAATTCATTGATCCGGTCAATGAAGACGACGCCGGGATCACCTGTCTCCCATGCGCTTTCGACGATCTCGTCGAAGACGGTCCGTGCCCTGAGTCTTCCCGCCACAGCCCTGCTCCTCGGGTTTATCAGTTCATATTCCGCGTCGTTCTTCACGGCTTCCATGAATCTGTCGGTAACAGACACGGAGATATTGAAATTCGTCAGTTCCCTTGCATTCCTCTTCACCCTGATGAAGTCGAGGATATCCGGATGGTCCACGCGGAGGATGCCCATGTTTGCTCCGCGGCGCGCCCCGCCCTGTTTAATAACCTCTGTTGCGGTGTTGTATATCTTCATGAACGAGACAGGGCCGCTCGCTATCCCGCCCGTCGAGCGGACGACATCGGTCTTCGGCCGCAAACGGGAGAAAGAAAAGCCCGTTCCTCCTCCGCTTTGGAGAATAAGCGCGGCATTCTTCAGGGTGTCGAAGATGCCGGTCATGGAATCATCGACGGGGAGCACGAAGCAGGCAGCCAGCTGTCCGATCTCCTTGCCCGCGTTCATGAGGGTGGGGGAGTTGGGAAGGAATTTCAGCCCGGCCAGGAGGTCATAGAATTTCTCTTCCCAGGCAACGGGATCATCACCGTAGATACGCTCGGCCGATGCCATGGCCCTCGCAATCCGCCGGAACATTTCATGCGGGGTCTCGATGACGCTCCCTTGCTCATCCTTCAGGAGGTACCGTGTCCTCAGGACCCGGAGTGCGTTCTCGGTGAGTTCCATACCTTCATTATACGGGATTTCTGACGGGAAGAGGAGAGGATGCGGGTGAGGGTCGTCAAGAAAGAGAATCAGTGGACTCTCTAGGGAATTACAAAGGAAGTCGTCCAGAGATAGTAGCCCATGAGACTCCCCGGTGGAGTCACCAGGGCATAGACTGTATATGTTCCCGAAGGCAATTGTGAAGCGGGAATCATACCGAAGAGCGATTCGCTGACGGGTCCCGTCGTATTCTGCATCCACGGAATGACTCCTGCCGGGAGGATTCCCGCCGAAACCGACTGCGCTACATCGTTAAAGGCAAATGATTGGAAAGAAAGGTCCGGTCTTACATTATTGATTATCGTCGGGTCCGCTGAAGAAACGTATGCCAGATAGATATTTACAGGCCCAGCGAACGGAGGGAACCCCACCCGCAAGTCGAGCACGTCACCGAGGCCTGCAATCGGCCCAACCCCCACGGGCATCGCCTGCGAAAAATTCAGCACCGGAGATGCGGTCGAGGGATAGGCAAGGTTCACGGGTGCTGAGGGGGACGGTATCGGCGAAGGGTTCAGGGACGCGTTGATCTGTATTCTCGGCTTGTAGTCGTCGATGTCAGGGCAGGATGTCAGAACGGCTACGCCGGTATCCCTGAGAAGCGAGAGGATCTCGTCGACAGATGCCTGCGGGTTCTGCTGCTTGAGAATCGCCCATGCGCCTGCAACGTGCGGGGTAGCCATCGAAGTTCCGGTCAGGTAGGCATAACTGGATGTGGTGTCTGGTATCGCGGAATAGATGTTCACGCCCGGCGCAAGGAATTTCAGCATCGAGTAGTGCCAGTCCGTGAAATCTGCTTCGACGTCGAAATCATCTACAGCGCCGACAGACACGGCGGAGGATATACAGCCCGGGGCTTCAAGACTTCCACAGGCCCCGTCATTCCCGGAGGCGATAACCGCAGCTATTCCGGCGCCGCTCAGGATATCTATCGCGGTTTTATAAAGCGGATCGTCAGCACTCGTATCGCAGAGTTCCTGATTCGAAAAGACGTCTCCCCCGAGACTCATATTCACCGATGCTATCTGATAGGTCGCCCTGAGCGAATAGACATAATCTAATGCCGCTATTTCGTCTGAGTCGTAAGACTCGACACACGGCGCGGGTGAAGGACTGCAATCCGCAGCCGAGAAAAACCGGGAAAAAACCTGTATCGCGATGAGAGAGGCGTCTTTGGCAACGCCGAATATTGTTCCGCTGTTGCCGACCGCGATCCCGGCAACATGCGTACCATGCTCATAGCCATCATACCTTGGGTCGAAGGGCCTCGCCGCACCGGGTCCGTACATAGCCGCCCGACCGTTGGGGCAGTCGTTGATAGACGAGAAGCAGGCCTCTATTATGTTTTTGCCCTTAAAGAGTTCGTGAGTCGTCAAAACACCGCTGTCGAGCACCGCCACGTACCATCCTGTTCCTGAATACCCTGCGTTCCAGGCTTGTTTCGCGCCGATCCTGTCGATGTTCTGAGGGTATGTCAGGGGCGCTGCCGTCTGCGATCCGGTCATGCCGGCCTCCGGCAGGCGACGGCGGCGGTCCGGGATGACCCTGCGGATTTCGGGCATTCCCCCGAGTGCCGACAGGTTATCTTTTCCGGTCACTTCCATAGCAACCAACGGGAAGTGGTCATATGTCCGTACGGTCCGGGCGATGCCGGCTGCACGGGACGCGAGAGTCCCGGTTGCCTGCCTTATGTGTTCGGTTTGGAGAGAACCGCTTTCGTTCGGAACTTCGAGTATCACGATGACACGCATAGGCCCCAGAGTCACAGATTCCGTGAGCTCCCGGGCGATTTTAGAGAAACGTTCCTGTCCTTGTCCAAACGATCCGCGCGGAGCTGAGATCAAGAGCACAGCAGCGACTACGGCAACGATGATTTTTATTCTCATTCCTCTTCTCCTCATGAAGAAGCCTGTATCCTGCTTTTGAGCAACCACTATCAGTTATTATGACGTTTAGAGAAAGAAGTTTTCAAGTTCGCGCGGCGAAGCTGGTATCCCGATTTTCGTCTGTCAAGGCAAAATGAAAGTGTCAGATATACGCGAAATGATTATGTCACGTAGAGGGGCTGATGCTTTGACGGAACCTCTTGCCTTAGGAAGTCTTCAAGATTAAACTTCCCTGGGTTTTCT
>Ga0187779_10001754_pt1 | contig 13531 bp, 12 predicted proteins | sample 1015_Q2_SP10_10__FD_132435 | JGI IMG/M metagenome (GOLD analysis project Ga0187779, IMG submission 132435) | Tropical peat soil microbial communities from peatlands in Department of Meta, Colombia - 1015_Q2_SP10_10_MG | ecosystem: Environmental > Terrestrial > Soil > Wetlands > Peat | place... | reverse complement strand
CCCCCACGCGGCGTCGCTGCATCAGGCTTTCGCCCATTGTGCAAGATTCCCCACTGCTGCCTCCCGTAGGAGTCTGGACCGTGTCTCAGTTCCAGTGTGGCTGGCCATCCTCTCAGACCAGCTACCGATCATTGCCTTGGTGAGCCGTTACCTCACCAACGAGCTAATCGGGCGCGGGCTCCTCCTCCGACGCATCACTGCTTTGAATCCTCTAGCCATAGCCAAAGGAATGTTATGCGGTATTAGCCCCGCTTTCGCGGGGTTATTCCCCATCGGAGGGCAGATTGCCCACGTGTTACGCACCCGTGCGCCGTGCGCCCATCCCCTGTATTGCTACAGGAAACTGCGCACGCGACTTGCATGTGTTAAGCACGCCGCCAGCGTTCGTTCTGAGCCAGGATCAAACTCTCGTTTGAAACCTGTCGCTTAGCGTTACCCCCTTGCGGGGGCTTATGCTCCCCGGTCAGGGAGCAATAAAAAACCCGGGTTGCCCCGGGCCAGCCTGCTAAGCAAAATTGTTAGTCGCTCAAATTACTCAAAGACTCATCTGCGCTCGAAGCTCAGATGAGGTCGAACAGATTCTGGCACATCGTATCGATTGTCAAAGAGCGTTTTGTTCTGCCTCCCTGTCACGCAGAGTGGCCTCCAACGAACCCACTAAGATTACCAAACGCTGCGAATTTGTCAACACCCGTTCATGGGGAATTTTTCTTTTCCACAAATTTCCTCAGTTCGCGCGTAAGTCTCTGCATCAGTTTTGTTTCCGGGATGCCTGCCCTGGTTGAAGGGAGGCTGATCGAGTGAGGAGAAACGGCCGCTTCGGAAAGCGGGCCCTACAAATATCCCCCGAGGAGAAAAGGTCGATCGAGAGATCGGCGTGTTCATTGGGATCATCGGGGTGATCACCGGGGGAGATTCCAGGTGAGTTTGGGAGGCCCGTTACGGCGAGCTTCTTTGGCAGCAGCTTCGGCTTCGAGCTTTTGTTCGCAGGCCGCGGCGCGGTGCGTGTGAAGAATGGTCTGCGCCAGATAGCAGAGCACGCCGGCGTCCTTGGAAGAGAGGCGGCGTTCGACCATGGCGCGATAGACGGTGCGGAGAACACGGTTGACGTCGCCCGCGGAGGTGAGGTCGCCAGCGGCGTCGAGAAGGTCGCTGGCGAGAGCGGGGTCGTACTGCGGAGCGGAAACATCTGGAGGGGCGGACAGAGGGTCGGCCAAAGCCGGGTTTAGCGCGGCAGGGTGAACGTCCGCGGCGCGGTGGAGGTGGGAGTCGCAAAGGTGTGCGCGAGAACCGAACTTGTAGTAACGCCGAGCACTTCGACGGCGCCCCCAACCTGGTGAATAAGCTTCCGCTTCTCCATCCTTTTCAGAAGGGGCGGCAACTCTAAACTCGTCGAGATACCGGCGGCTTTTGCTAGTGCCTTCACCTGTGAGTCGGAAAGGCGGCTGTCGTCAGAGGCAGAAAGGGCGGATAGCAACGTTCCCAGCTTGCCAGCTTCATTTATTGCTTCGTATTCGGTTGCTTGAGTTACTTGCTGTAGTTTATTCATATGATGAACAACCCAAGCACCCTTGGTCTTTGCGTCCATGATTTTCCTCTTTAGGTGACGATATCACGTCCCTTTATAACTATTACCTCGGAGGTTTAGTCACAGGTATTAATGAAAGGCGACACAGTAGAAGCGCCATTCCCAGGGGCTTCTTCGGGGGTCGGAGCTTCAGCTCCGACTTGATGTTTGGCCTGATGTTAGAAAACCCGCACCCTTGGAAGGCAAAGGGTGCGGCACCCGCGCACGAAGAGAGGAAGAGAGATTCATCGCGAAAGGCGCGATGGAAAACCGTACCTCGCTTCGCTCGGAATGACGGTGCGGGCGGGGGCCCGGCGGGGCACCGCACACGTCTGCCAAGGACACCAATACCTACGACGCTTCTTTTCACTGACAACGATTCACTTAAAACGGATAACTGTTTTTCAGGGAGGGGGATCGAGGCCGTCAGCGGAGTATGCATTTTATCACGCGCATTTCCTAGCTTGTATCTTTTTCTGGAACTCCCCAGAATCCGCGCATGGAAACCAACACCGTCCGACTGAACGGCATCGACCTTTTCTACCAGACCGAAGGCGCGGGAGAGCCGCTCCTGCTTCTCCACGGAGGCACCGGCTGCCATGACGATTGGCAGTATGCCGGGCACGACCAGTTCCTGCGGGAATATTCGCTCATCCAGCCGGACGCGCGCGGACACGGCCGCTCGACCAATCCGGGCGGCGCGCTCACTCACCGCCAGTGCGCCCTGGACGCGCTGGCGCTGCTGGATCATCTGGGCATCCGCAAAACCCGCGCCATCGGCCTGAGCATGGGCGGCAACACGCTGCTGCACATGGCCACGCTGCAGCCAGAGCGCATCGAGGCGATGGTGGCGGTCAGCTGCACCATGTATTTTCCGCAGCAGGCGAGGGCCATCATGGAGCAGCTGCACGCGCCGGAGGGCCAGTCCGCCGCGGAGTGGGAGAGCATGCGCAAGCGCCACAAACTGGGGGACGAGCAGATTGCGCGGCTATGGGAGTGGACGCGCAGCCTGAAGGAGAGCTACGACGATATGAACTTTACGCCGCCGCTGCTGGCCCGAATCACGGCACGGACCCTGATTGTGTATGGAGACCGCGACCCGCTCTACCCGGTGGAGATGGCGGTGGAAATGTATCGGGCGATTCCGCGCTCGGCGCTGTGGGTCGTCCCCAACGGCGGGCATGGGCCGGTGTTCCTCGACGCGGCCGACCAGTTCGCCAAAACCGCGCTGGCCTTCCTCCGCTAAAGGCATGATGACTGATTATCGATTGCTGATCGCTGATTTCTGATTGCGGTTTGCCTTGCGGGCTTGCCGGCGCTTGCGGGGCACGCGCCACAGCTCCACGCCGAGCGCTTTGAGGAAGTCGCGTCCCCAGATGCCGATGAGCAGCGCGACGCCGAAGAGCAACACGGCATCCACACTCAGGAGGTCGCGGCGCGTCCAGTAGATGCCTTCCTGCACGTTCAGCCAAAGCGCGAACTCGTCGAGCGTGAGCGCCGCGGCGACCCCGTAGAGCAGAGACATGAGGCGGCTGGCGAAGAGGGACGACGATTTGTCTCCCGTGCCCACTTCGATCAGCCAGCAGAAGCCCACGGCCAGCAGAAGCAGAATGCCCCAGACAAGATGATGGATGTGCGTCCCGCCGACGTACACGTAATGAAACGGGCCCGTGTTGCGATGCGCGGCGTAGGCCACCGAGCGCGCCACCGCAAACGTGGTGAAGAAGCCGACCGCGGCCAGCAGCAGGCGGCGCCTGGGGCGATCGCGCACATGAAGATGGAACAGTTCGCCGACGATGGTGTAGCGGAGCAGCGTCAGGACGACGCCAATGGTCAAAAGGATGGACAGATCGACAGGCCAGGTCTTGGCCAGCATGATCGCGCACTCTCCTTGTCCGGAACATTATGTTCGACGATGTTCGACGCGCGCCTGCTTCGGCCAGTATATAGGGCGTTTCCCTCCTTCACGACATTCTGTTGAACAGCTTCAGCCGATCCAGCACCACTGCCTTAACGTCATTCACCACGTCCGGCAAAATCTTGTACGGCGCCACGGAGTCTCCGTTTTTCCGGAGCGACTCCTCGAGTCCCTTTCGCCAGGCGACGCGCAATTCCGTGTTGATGTGGATCATGGAGATGCCCGCCTGGATGGACTGGCGGAAGTCCTCGGAATCGGTGCCCGAGCCGCCGTGCAGCGTCAGTGGTAAGCGTACCGCCTTTTTAATGGCTGCGATTCTCTGGATGTCCAGCCGTTTGTGCTCGGTCCCGCGGATCATGCTTGCGAGCATCCCGTGCGTGGTCCCGACGGAAGGAGCCAGCAAATCCACTTTCGTCTCCGCCACGAATTGCTTCGCCTCTGCCGGTTCCGTCAGGCGGATGTTGTCCGGCCGCTTCTCATGGATTTCCGAACCCGAGCCCACATAGCCGACTTCCCCTTCCATCAAAATTTCAGGCCGGATAGATTTCGCCGCTTCCACGCCACGCCGCGTTTCCGCGATGTTTTCCTCGAGCGGCTTTTCCGACGTGTCGAATACGATCATGTCAAAGCCCGCCCGCGCCGCCTCTTCCGCTTTGGCAAGGGAATGCGTATGGTCCGCGTTCAGAAAAATCTCCAGGCCCTTTTCCTCCTTTAGGATGCGCGCCAGCGCCGCCGCCTGCCGCACTCCCAGAAACTCGCGCTCGCTTTCGGATACTCCCATCACCACCGGCACACCCAGCGCACTGGCGGCTTCGGCCGTCGCTTTTAGTACGGCCAATTCCGAAAAATTGAAATGACCAAGGGCAACGGCCCTGTTCTCCACTTGCTGAAGTACTTCCTTGAGTGTATTCATCCCCCACCGCCTCCTCGAGATGCCCGCGATGCGAGGTAGCGCCGCAAAGGCCTACTCTCCGCGCCTCTTCTGATGATGGAGGACCGGTGTGCGATATGTGGATTTTGGGGAGTGCTGTCAGGAATCAGCTCAAGCCAGTTCGACCTGCTTTGAGCCGAACTTCTCAACCGTCGGCGGAAAAGCGCTCCGGTTTACTGTGGAAATGAAGTGGACTACATTACCGGCCAAGGTGCCCAATGACACTCAAGGCCTCTGTGCGCGTTTTGGCGGTGGTGGTTCTGCTCTGTATAGCTGCGCCGCTTTCGCGAAATCAGGAATATGACAAAAGAGATGGAAACTGGTGGCGAGAGATTGATCCGATAGCCAAGTCGAATTATTTGGCTGGCTTTTTGGATGGCATGGAACTGGGAGGCCGGTTTGCGTACTGGGGAGCCGATAAGAGCGACAACAGCAGGAGAGAGGCCTCGGCGCAGCTGGCAAATTCCTATTCCGAAAACCGAGCAAAATACCTGGGGCACGTTAGCGGCATTCGCCTGACGGATGAGCTGGACGCGTTTTACGCCGATCCACAAAACAGCAGAATCCCGGTCTACGGGGCCGTGTGGCTGGTCCTGAATCAGATTGCCGGCAAATCGAAGGCAGAGATGCAACCGTTGATCGAAGCCTGGCGCAAGAATCCCGATCAGCAGTGACGCGAGGGCCTCAGGTGGATTTGATGGGCTGGCCGTTGGCCTGCATTTGGCCAAGCAAGCTGAGAGCCTGGTCCTGGACGGCCTTGGGCAGCGGAGCATAGTCCAGACCGCCGGATAGGTCCTGTCCGCCAGTGATGATGTACTGAGTGAAATCGCGGATCGCCAGGCGCTCTGCGGCGTCCGACCCATCCTTTGCAATGAGAAAGAAGGTCAGGCCGGAGACGGGATAGGCATCCTTGGCCGAGGCCGGGGGATCGACGATGGCTGCCCGCAAGTCCTGCGAGAGCGCCTGATCAAACGCCTGAACCGCCGCAGTGGTGCTGGCCGAACTGGGAACGACGTAGGTTCCCGCACGATTCTGTATCGAAGCCACTGGCAGGTGTTGCGCAGCGGCATAATTCAGTTCCGCATAGCCGATCGTGCCGGCGTTTTGTTTTATAAAGTCCAGTACGCCGGAGCTGCCCTGCTCGCCAATGCCGACGGGCCATTTTACCGACAGGCCATTGCCGACCTTCTTGGACCAGTCCGGGCTGACCTTCGTCAGGTAGGAGGTAAAAATGCTGGTGGTGCCGCTGCCTTCCGCGCGGTGTACCACAATGATGGCCGCATGGGGCAGGGCCACGCCGGGATTGTCGTGAGCAATCGCGGGATCCTGCCAGCTAATGATGTTGCCGAGGAAGATACCCGCCAAGGTCGAGGCGCTGAACCGCAAGGGAGCCTTCAATTCCGGCAGATTGTAAACGGCGCAGACCGCGCCAGCCGCGACCGGAACCTGAATGACAGGGAATATCTGCTTCAACTGGTCGTCGTTCAAAGGCATGTCGCTGGCGGCGATTTCGAGTGTGCTTTGTCTGAGGGCGTCAATGCCGGCGCCGCTGCCGATGGCCCGGTAGTTGATCATCGTGCTGGGATGCGCCTGCTGGTAGGCGTCAATCCACTTGGTCATGATGGGGTGAATGAATGTGCTTCCGGCGGCGCCGATGGCGGTCTTGACGGAGGCGGAAACGGCGAAGTCCTTTTCTTTCACCGGCTCCTCACCGCTGTAATTGCATCCGGCAATAAACGCAACGCTAAAGAGAGAGGCAAGAGAAAGCAACAGAGAACGGCGAGGAAACATGGCAAGCCTCCGGGCAGAGGATGGAGTCTGGAATAAGCAGGGCACATGCTACTGCAAGGGGCGTCTATGAAGATTAAGCCATTGTTACAGGCTTGTGGCGAAGAGTTGAACGGAGGCGCGGCGGACCGGACGCAGAGAGGTGGCCTTGGAGCCGAAGGGAAGTGGCCAGCCGATACTCTCCTTGCGGCATCCTATTAGATGTGGGACGATTACGCTTCTCTCCGGCTTCGCGCCCGCCAGCGAGTCCGGCCAGGATGGGGGCCGCGACATGCGGAAGAACCTGCATCTTTACCTGATAAAACCAAGCCAGTATGACGATGACGGTTACGTGGTGCGCCATTGGCGAGGTGTGTTACCCAGCAACACGCTGGCGTGCCTGGCAGGGCTCACCGAGGACGTCGTCAGGCGCAACCAGCTGGGGGATGCGTGGAACGTCAAGGTCCATCTGTACGACGAGACGGTGGACAAAATCCCGGTCAAGCGAATCTGCCGCTCGCAGTGGTGGGGGCTGGCCAGGACGGTCGTTTGCCTTGTGGGTGTGCAGACGAATCAGTTTCCGCGGGCGTGCGACCTGGCGCGGACTTTTCGCAAAGCTGGGCTGACGGTTCTGATCGGCGGGTTCCACGTCAGCGGTTATCTGGCATTGCTGCCCGATATTCCAGCAGACATTCAGCAACTGATGGATGAAGGCGTCACGATCGTAAAAGGAGAAGTGGAAGAGACGTGGGGCGATCTATTGCTGGACGCGGTGAACAAACGCCTGAAACCGATGTACGACTTCCTGAACAGCAAGCCGGACCTCTATACCAAGCCGATTCCCGCGATTCGAAAGAAATACCTCCGGAAATTTGCGGCCTCCAACTTCGGCACTCTGGATTGCGGGCGCGGCTGCCCGTTTGAATGCACCTTCTGCACCATCATTAACGTGCAGGGACGAAAGATGCGGTTTCGGTCGGCGGAGCACATTGCGCAGTCTGTCCGGCAGAACTATCACGAGAACGGGGTCACGTTCTACTTCTTCACGGACGACAATTTTGCCCGCAACAAGAATTGGGAAGCGATTTTCGACGCGCTCATCCGGCTGCGCGAGCAGGAAAAAATCCCGGTTGAATTCATGATGCAGGTGGATGTGCTCTCCTGGAAGATCAAGAATTTTGTCGCCAAGGCCCGGCAGGCGGGCTGCATCAATGTGTTCATTGGAATGGAAAGCGTGGACCCGGGCAATCTGGCTGCAGCGGGGAAGAAGCAGAATCAGGTGAACGAATACCGGCAGCTCATTGAGGCGTACCGCAATTCGGAAATCTCTTCGCATGTCGGCTACATATTGGGCTTCCCTTTCGATACCGTCGATTCCATCCGGCGCGACCTGAAATTCCTGACCGAAGAGGTCTGCCCGGACCACGCTTCTTTCTTCATCCTGACGCCGCTTCCCGGCTCGATGGATCACCTGCAAATGATGCGGCGCGGCGAATGGATGGATCCGGACTTCAATTTCTACGATTCGCAACATGAGGTGATGCACCACCCTTCTTTAAAGGGCGGATCATGGATGGAAACGTATTTTGAGGCCTGGAAGACGTTTTACAGCCTTAGAAACATGAAGGCCATTCTGCAACGCGGCACGCGCGCCAATTACTGGAACAACTTTCTCCGCTTTATCTGGTACAAGAATTCCATTCAGACGGAAGGGCGTCATCCCATGATGTCCGGGTATTTCCGGCTGAAGGGGAGAACGGCGCGGCGGCCCGGCTTTCCGGTTCTTTCGCGGTGGGAATATTACCCGGCGCGCCTCAGAGAAATCTACGTGCATGTGCGCGGAATGGCGCGGGTCCTGGCGGAGATGGAAGAGCTTTGGCTGCAAACGCGGCATCCTTCCGCCGCGGAGCAGCGCATCGCCGAAGAGTATGCAAAACTGCGCGAAAAATACAGCCAGTTCAAGCTGGCCGATCTGCAGGCCGCATATTTGCGCGCGAAGGAGCATTTCCCGTCGATTCGCGTGCCCTCCAAAGTGCACCTGTTCTGGGCGAAGTGGAGCCCGCTGATCATGCAGCACAACGTTTACACGCGCGCGGATTTGCAGGCTTTCTGGACGCACGTCAGCGACCGGTGGAAAGAACAGCGGTGGTTCCGGATACCGGTGCACAAGGTTCCGTTGAATCTGCTGCGCGACGTGCAGCTATCGATGCTGTTCCTGTTCCACATGGCGCGCGAGTTGTAAGCCATCCCACAAAAAGCCGCGGGGTTCGCGGACTCGCCGTGCGCTACAGGTGCGGCACATCTGTTAGGATAACCGCAGAACGCCATGACAAGAGAGTTTCGCTCGCGCAAAACGGCGGGGCACAGAGCGGGTGCCGGCCGTTACACGGAGCTTGCTGTTCGTTTGCTCCGTCAATTGCAAAGCAATCGCTGGGCGAAACCGGGTCAGCGGATTGGCGTTGCCGTCTCTGGCGGGGCGGACTCCGTCAGCCTTCTTTCACTATTTCTGGAAATGCGCGAAAGACTCGGAATCGTTCTGTCCGTTGTCCACTTCAACCATAAGTTGCGGGGACGTTCCTCGGATGCGGACGAAAAATTCGTGACCCGTCTTGCCGAACGGCACTCACTGCCCTGTTTCGCCTGCCACGAAGACATTTCTTCCAAGTCCAGGCGCGAGGGGACCAACCTGGAAGACGCGGCACGACGCGCGCGCTACGCTTTTTTCGAAAGCCTTGCCCGCGAAGGCAAAATCGACAAAGTCGCGGTTGCACACACTGCGGACGATCAGGCGGAGACGGTGCTCTCTCACATTTTGCGCGGCACCGGGCTTGCCGGGCTCGGCGGCATTCATCCGGAAGTGGGCTGCGTTTTTCGGCCGCTTCTGAAATTCCGCCGGGCGGAGCTTCGCGCGTACCTCCGCGCACGCCATCAAGCCTGGCGCGAAGACTCGACCAACCGCGACACCAAACGCATGCGCGCCCGGATCCGGCTAAAGCTCATGCCGCTGCTCGAAAAAAAGTTTCAGCCCGCCGTGGCTGAACACCTTTGCCAGCTTGCCGATCTCGCGAGAGAGGACGAGGCCTGGCTGGAAAGTTCAGCTGAATTGCGCGTGTTCCTCAACGCCAAGGAAGAAAAAGGCGAATGGCTGATCTCGCTCCGGGATCTGCTGGCGCCTCACGCAAAAACAGAATCCTCCAAGGATCCCAATGAACTTTGGTCGCGGCGCGCTCCCCAAGCCATGAGCAAACGGATGATCCGGCTGCTGGTGAAGAAGGTGAAGCCGCACTCGGGCCAGCTCAGCTCTCTGCATGTGGACGCGGTGTTGCAACTCGCAGAGCAGCCGGACAGCGGGAAGTCTTTGCACTTGCCGGGCGGCGTGGAAGTGAGGAGGGAGCGGGACTCCCTGAGGTTCCGGCCTATGGGAGGGAAGGGCGTGGCCGAGTCTCTCCAGACAACAAGGCCTTTTTCCTATCGCGTGGAACTCAGCACCCGCGAACTGGAAGTGCCGCTCCCGGAACACTCGTGCCGTCTACGGTTCACGGTGATTGACTGGCCTCCCCAAGGGCGAGAAACTAAGGTTACAGGGGCGGCATTAGACCGTGCAAGGATAAGTGTACCCCTCGTGGTGCGGAACTGGCGGCCAGGCGATTCCATGCAGCCACTCGGCCATCAGAAGCGCCATAGACTGTCGCGTTTGCTGAACGAGCTGGGCGTGAGTCGCTGGGACAAGGCTTCCTGGCCGGTGCTGGAGGCCGGCGGGAAAGTGGCCTGGGCCCGCGGGTTGCCGGTTTCGGCAGAGTTTGCGGCAGGCAGTACCGCTCGGGAAGGAGTCGTGATCACGGAGATTCCGCTCTCGTAGATATGGCAAAAACGACCACACTCTCCGCCGCACGGATTGCCAATCGCGTGAAGGCGCTGGGGCGGCAAATCTCCCGCGATGCGCGGGGCCGACGGCTTGATATTGTCGTGACCATGGACCGTTCTTTCATGTTTGCAGCGGATCTGATCCGCGCCATTGACAGTCCCGTGGTGCTGCACTTTGTGCGTGAAGATATTCGCGACATTGACCACGCGGGCAAGGAACGGCGCGAGGTGTTTTTCGCCAACCGCTCGGCCACGAATGCGGGAAGGGATCACGCTGAATTGAAGGGCCGCGACGTGATTCTTGTGGACAGCGTGCTGGACAGCGGCGTCACGCAGGACTTTCTGCTTCGGCGGCTGGGGGAAAGCAAGCCACGCTCGCTGCGGCTGGTGGTGCTCCTGGACAAAACCTCCCGGCGCCGCGTGGCCCTGGAGCCCGATTACTTTGGCTTTCGGACGGCATCTAATCTATTGTGGTCAGGATACGGTCTGGCGGCATCGAACGGGACGGGCCGCAACGGCAGGAATCTGGTGGCGGGATCATCGTCAAACGGGGCTGGCAGGTCCAGGGCGGTCAGGAAAAAGGGGCGCTAGCGGCGGGAGCGCGCGGCGAATTTCGAAGCGGGTTTCAGGGTAACTTGTGAGGTTAAAGTGAATTCCAGTTCTACGGCAAAAACGATTCTTTTCTGGATTTCGATCGTCTTTCTGGGCGTGATGCTCTGGAAGCTGGTCTCCAGCAACGGCCAGGCGGCGCGCGAGCAGACCCCCAGCTATAGCGAGTTTATGGCGAAGGTCGACGAGGGTGACGTCAAGGAAGTTACGCTCTACCTCTCCCCGAACAGTTACGAGCTTCAAGGCGAATATGCGCATCCCACCAATCAAAAGTTCCGCGTGACCATCCCCAAGGAAAATGCTCCGGAGATTACCAAGGCGCTTCGCGACAAAGCGGTGATGCTCAGCATCAAGGAAGTGCGGAGCGGAGACTGGGTTCTGATTCTACTGAACGCTTTGCCGTTGCTGCTTCTGGCGGGTTTCGTATTCTTCCTGATGCGGCAGATGCAGGCCGGCGGCAACAAGGCATTGAGCTTCGGCAAGTCTCGCGCGCGGCTTCTTTCCGCGCAGCAGAAGAAGGCAACGTTCAAGGATGTGGCCGGAAGCGATGAAGCCAAGGAAGAGCTGCAGGAAATCATCGAGTTCCTGAAGGACCCGCAGAAATTCCAGAAGTTAGGTGGACGCATCCCGAAGGGCGTGCTGCTGGTTGGACCTCCAGGTACGGGGAAGACTTTGCTTGCGCGAGCGATCGCGGGCGAAGCGAACGTTCCGTTCTTCTCGATCTCCGGGTCGGACTTCGTGGAAATGTTCGTGGGCGTCGGCGCCAGCCGGGTCCGCGACCTGTTTGAACAGGGCAAGAAGAACGCGCCGTGCATCATCTTCATCGACGAAATTGACGCCGTGGGGCGCCATCGCGGCGCGGGCTTGGGCGGCGGCCACGACGAGCGCGAGCAGACGCTGAACGCGTTGCTCGTCGAGATGGACGGGTTTGAGTCCAATGAAGGAGTGATCCTGATTGCCGCGACGAACCGCCCCGACGTGCTCGACCCGGCGTTGCTACGGCCGGGCCGCTTCGACCGGCGCGTGGTTGTTGCGCGTCCGGACGTGAAGGGCCGCGAAGAGATTTTGCGCGTGCACACGCGGAAGGTGCCGCTGGCGGATGATGTGGACCTTTCGATTATTGCGCGCGGGACCCCTGGATTTTCCGGGGCGGACCTGGCGAACCTGGTGAACGAAGCTGCTTTGTGGGCGGCGCGGCAGAACCGGAAATTCGTCACCATGGCGGATTTCGAGATGTCCAAGGACAAGGTCCTGATGGGCGTCGAACGCAAGTCCATGATTCTTACCGACGAAGAGAAAAGAAACACCGCGTATCACGAGGCCGGGCACGCGCTGATTGCGGCCATGACTCCGGGCGCCGATCCGGTGCACAAGGTCACTATCATTCCGCGCGGCATGGCACTGGGCCTTACGATGCAGTTGCCGGAAGCGGACAAGCACACCTACACGAAGGAATATCTGGAAGGCATGCTGGCCGTTCTAATGGGCGGGCGCACTGCCGAGGAGATTTTCCTGGGACACATCACCACCGGCGCGGGAAATGACATCGAGCGCGCCACGGACATTGCCCGCAACATGGTCTGCGAATGGGGCATGAGCAATCTGGGCCCGTTGGCGTACGGCAAGAAGGAAGAAGCGATCTTCCTGGGCCGCGAGATTGCGCAACACCGCGACTTCAGCGAGGACACCGCGCTGCAGATCGATAAGGAAGTGAAGCGCATCGTCAGTGAAGCGTACGAAAAGGCGCAGAATATCGTGCAGTCCAACCGCGACACGCTGGAACGGATTGCGCTGGCGCTGCTGGACCGCGAAGTTCTGGACGCCAACGAAGTGAAGATGCTGATGGAAGGCAAGACGCTTCCGGACAAACCGCGCACGCCACCGAATCCGCCTCCGCAGGGCGCGCCGAGCACGGACCCGAAAGTCGTGCGGCCCGAGTTGCGGCCAGCGCCGGGATTTACACGGGGGGATTCGCCGGCGAAGGCGTGAAGCAGTTTTCATTGTAAGTTCTGGATTGAGGCGCGAGGGATCGCGCCTCTTTTTTTTGGGGGGGGGTGATAGGCAGTCGGTAGTCGGCAGTTTGTAGTCGGTAGTAAGGAATACAGAGACCCAAGAAGAGGGGGCGCGTGGTAATATCCGCCCCCATGGCGATACCAGAAGAGATTCGGGACGGGCGCACGGACCTGGTTTTTGAATTTGTGGCGGAAGGCCATTCCGCGAACACCACGGACGAGGGTGGAGTCTCTCTGCTGCAGTGGTGCGCGTATTATGGCGATGTCAGTGGCATAAAGTTCTTGCTGGCTCAGGGCGCCGAGCTGAAATCGCTGGGAGAGAATCTGGGGTTGAGTGGCGCGGCATTCCACGGGCATTGGCGGCTCTGCCAGTTCCTTCTTGAGCGCGGGGCTGACGTGAATCTGGCGGATCCGGAAAGCGGAGAGACAGCCTTGCACTGCGCCCTGTGCAAGCCGCAACGCCTGGCCCACAATCTGGTAATGAAGGTCCTTCTTGCGCACGGCGCAAACCCCAACAGCAAAACGAAGAATTCCGTTGAAACGGGATGCTTCATGCGCGACTGCCGCACCAAAGGGGAAACGCCCCTGCATCGGGCCGCAGCGTTTGGCGACGAGGAAGCGATTCAACTGCTGCTGGACGCCGGCGCGGTGATCGATGCAAAAGACATGAATGGAGAGTCTCCGCTTTCCTGGGCGAGTTGGTATGCGCGGCCGGCACCGATCCTGCGGAAGCTGTGCTATGGAAGATTCCGCATTCATCCCGATCACGCGGGGATGGAAGCCAATCTCCTGGGGAAGCCGCATTCGAAGAAAAAGGCGTAGAATACCGCTATGGGACTGAAAGACGGCGAAAATCTGAACGT
>Ga0187779_10001752_pt1 | contig 13536 bp, 10 predicted proteins | sample 1015_Q2_SP10_10__FD_132435 | JGI IMG/M metagenome (GOLD analysis project Ga0187779, IMG submission 132435) | Tropical peat soil microbial communities from peatlands in Department of Meta, Colombia - 1015_Q2_SP10_10_MG | ecosystem: Environmental > Terrestrial > Soil > Wetlands > Peat | place... | reverse complement strand
TCTATCCGCCGCCGTGATCCTGCCGTTGGCCACGCTGTTTTTCGCCTCGCTACAAAAAATTGCTGTGATCTTTCCAACCGCCGAAAACTTTACACTCGACAACTTTCGCACGGCCATGACGATGAATGCCGTGCGGTCGGCGCTTAGCAATAGTCTGTTGCTCGCATTCGGCACCGCGACAATCGGCGTCGTGCTAATGGGACTTCTAGCCTGGATGATTTATCGGTCACGGCTGCCTGGCAGCGGCTTGATCGAATATGTCGTGATGTTTCCGCAAGCGGTGCCGCGTCTGGTGTTCGCGTTTGGGCTAATGTGGGCTTGGGTGATTTTCCCAATCCCGATCTATGGGACACTATGGCTTTTGTTGATCGCCTATATCACGGTATTTCTGCCGCTCGGGGTGCGCACCATCGCTGGCGTCATACTGCAGATCGACAAGAGCTTGGAGGAATGCGCGCAGATGTGCGGCGCCTCGTGGATGTTCCGGGTGCGGACGGTGACGATCCCCCTGCTCAGACCAGGTCTGGTCGCCGCTTGGTTGCTGTTGTTCATCGCCAGCGTGCGCGAGCTCGGCGCCTCGATCCTGCTGATGGGCCCGCATTCCAAGGTGATTACGCCTTCAATCGTCGAGTCCTGGTTCGGCACCAGTTCCGAACTCACCGCCGCTTTGGCGTTGATCCAAACGTTGGTCGTGGCACTTGCGATGGTCGTATTGGTTGCTGTCACGCGCCGCGTCAGCGCGCAACCTTTCAATTGAGAATGCCAGGACACACGCACATGCCCCGGTCGCCCACATTGTCCTCGCTACCGACGCCGCACATCGAGGTCGAGGGACTTGAACTTTACTACGGCACCGTGCCGGCGGTGCGCGGGATCAATTTTAATGTCATGCCGGGCGAACAATTGACGCTTCTGGGACCGTCCGGTTGCGGCAAGACTACGACGCTACGCGCGGTCGCCGGCCTGGAGCAGCCGACGGCCGGTGAGATTCGCATCGACGGTGCACCGGTGTTCTCGTCCGCTCGCAAGATCAACGTTCCGGCCGAGAAACGCGGCTTGTCGATGGTCTTCCAGTCCTATGCGATCTGGCCGCACATGACCGTGTTCGACAACGTCGCCTATGGGCTGCGGGTGCGCAAAGCTGGCGCGCCGGAAATCACCGAAAAGGTGAATGACGCGCTCGAAATGGTGCAGATGCGCGAATTCAGTGGCCGACGCGCATCGCAGCTCTCGGGCGGCCAGCAGCAGCGTGTGGCGCTGGCGCGCGCCTTTGTATTTCAACCGTCCGTACTGTTGTTCGACGAGCCGCTGTCGAATCTCGACGCTAAGCTGCGTGCCGACATGCGCATCGAGCTTCGCGACCTGCAACATCGGCTCGGTATCACTTCGCTCTACGTCACACATGACCTTGAGGAAGCGCTGGCGATGTCGGATCGCATCGTGGTGATGCGGGAGGGATTAGTCGAGCAGACCGGCACGCCCGACGAAATCTACAGTCTACCGCGCAGCGAATTCGTTGCCGACTTCATCGGCTCAGCCAACTTAATCCATGGGCGTCACCGACCGGATCTGGACGGTGACGGACTTACGGCGCTGGAAACGGCGTCCGGACAGCTCATCTACGGCATGGCTTATGGCCGCATGACCCGCCCTGAGATGACTGTCTCGGTGCGCACGGTCCACCTGCGTATTTCGCACGAGCGACCGGTGGGGGAACGTAACGTGTGGCCAGTTAAAGTTGAAAAGACAGTCTTTCAAGGCGATTTCAGTCAGGTTCATCTCTCGTGGGGCGATCAACGCCTCGTCGCTCGGTGCGCCGCGATGGAGCCGATTGCGGCCGGCCGAGACGTTTATATGGCAGTCGAGCCGAAGCGCGTCGTGCTACTAGGCGCAGAAAATATGTAGGTGCAATTGAGGGTGTCTGTTGAGCCAATAGCGGAAATTATTTAGCCAACGGGTCGATGCCGTCAGATGGGGTGCGGTTGTAGAGGACCGACGCCGAATGCATTGCCCTGAATGGCAACTTTTGCCCGGCTTCGATCTCAAAGGTTGGAAGTGTCTATCAAAGCAATAATGTCCGCTTTCAGCGAATAAAAAGCTGATAGCCAGCAAAAATGGTTTCAAGAAGAATGAGCGCGATAATTATTCGCTCGAGACGCAGTGAACGCTCGGTATCAATGATGTCTGCTAGAGCCTGCGCCGTATCCGAGATCACCGTCAGCTTGCGCGTTAAAAGGTCTGCGCGTTCCTTGAGCTCATATTCGCCCTCAAGCCTGGCATAAAATCGCTCAAGGTCCGGTCGCTCCCAAAGTATATCTGGCTTTTCGGCGACTGCCACCAGACCTGACACACGCTGCTGAACAAGCAAAGCGTTGCCAATGTGTTTTAGAAGCGTTCGACGCCCGCCCGGGGTGCGTCCGTACTCAGCCAATTCGCGCGCGAGAGGCTCTATGGCATCGAATACCGCACTTACGTTGCGTTCATCATGTGCCAAGATCAGATTCGTCGCTATCGCATCAGCGATGATGAGAACCTGTTCAGGCAATAGTGCCCTAAGACAAATGGTGCCGGTCGGCGATATTTGCTCGTCTTTGTCGGGCACGATCTCAATCTGCGCCAGCTCTTCCTCACGCCGAGAAAACCGCCCGGTTATACGACCATCGAGACTTCGAATTATTTCGTCTTCCTGCAAAGGCGTCATGCCGAATAGAACAGCGACGCCGTAGCGAAAAAGTACGAGAAAGCTGCCTCCTTCAATACGAAAGGCTAAAGGCGAGGTCGATAGGACGTCACGACGTTCGAGACCGGCTGTCTCGATACGATCGCCGAGCAACAAGGCTCTGACCGTAATCTGTGGGCTATTTTCGCTCGCCATGGTTCACGGTCAGAGCCTTTTTGGGGTGCCGTAAAGTTCCGCGCTGCCCGACGAAGAGGGCAGTCACCTGCGTTCAAATTTACTTAATGATTCCATCGCATAGTTTCATCAGTCTGAGTGAGCAGCCCGAGCCCGCTATCCTTGCCCAGCAAAAGCTCACTTACCCAGGCATAGGTAGGGTTCGGGCATTTCCTTCGCCCAATCAAGCTGGGCTCATCTGCAACGCCCATGCAACTCCCGTGGCCGCGAAATTGGGGCCGCTGAATATCCGTCGTGGTCCATGACAGGACTCCGCGATACGTACGCCGTCTTTGCGGCCCGAAAGCGAACATTTGGGTGTGCGACTGGAATATCCGCCAACGAACGTTTCGAACTGGACTCACAGCCCCTCTTTTAAGTGGCGCCCCATCAGCTAGGATACGGGCAGGTGTTGTATCCAAATCGATCGGCAATTGGACGAAATTCCTAAGGTTTGTCCTAGCGGATAATGCTGATCGACCGTCGGTAAAAGCGAATTGTATGTGATGAGCGGTGCGCAAACGGAAATTGAATTGAAGCTGCGGGTCGCTCCCGAAGACATATCCGTCCTGCAGAATCATCCGAATTTTGCGAGCGTCCTTCATGATCCGACCCATGAAACGTTGAACTCGGTCTATTTCGATTCGGAGAATCATTTTTTGCGCGATCAGGGGCTAACCTTGCGCGTACGCCACATCGGCGACAAACGAATCCAAACTATCAAGACCACCAGTCAGCGCTCCGATTGGTTCGAGCGGTCAGAGTGGGAACTGCCTATCGAAGGAGACGAACCAGACCTTTCCCGCGTGACAGATGCTGCCCTGGGCCCGATCCTTACCGAGGATGTTCGCAAAGCATTGAAACCAGTTTTCGAGACCAGGATCGAGCGAACAGCGTATCATTTGAATGGGAACGAAACTGATATCTTTATGGCGATTGACGAGGGGCAGGTTATAGCCGCCGATTCCTCATGTCCGGTCTCTGAGATCGAACTTGAACTCAAGCACGGCAATACCCCCGACCTTTTTAAGATTGCGCGCGCCATAAGTGGAGTCGTGCCTGCTCAGCTCGACGTCAGAAGCAAGGCGGAGCGTGGCTATGATTTGATTGAAAAGAAGCCGGCCGCTGTCGAGAAGGCGTACAATCCTGAGTTAAACGCGGGAATGAGTGCAGGCCGCGCGTTTACGTTGATCGGGCGGGCCTGTCTGCGCCATCTGGTCGCGAATGTGCCGGCAACAATCGATCGAGATGTTGAGGCGCTCCATCAGATGCGGGTTGCGCTGCGCAGATTGCGCGCTTCCATTTCCCTTTTTTCCGATTTTGTAAGCGACGATCGAATTGACGCGATCAAGACAGAGTTGAGATGGCTCGCACGCGAATTTGGCCCTGCGCGCGACCTGGATACTTTTATTATCGAAACTCTCAGGCCAATGCGAAAACAGCACCCGAGCCAGCCGGGGCTTGTCAGTATTGGCAGGATGTTCGCCCGCGAGCGCCTCAAGGGTTACCGGCGGGCGCAGGAAGCCGTTAAGTCGGCTCGATTCCGCTCGCTGGTTCTCGATACGGCGGAATGGCTCGAGGCCGGATCCTGGAGTACGTCGGAAGACCCGCTGACGCGCGCGCGGCGCGAAATACCAATTGAGATCCATGCCGCGGAGCAGCTCTCGCGGCGGCGAAAGCGGATTAGACGTAAAGGAGCGAAAATTGCCCAACTGAGTCCCGAACAGCTACACAGGTTACGTATCCAGGTCAAAAAGGCCCGATATGCGGCCGAATTCTTTTCCAGCACGTACAGCGGCAAGAGGTCAGCGAGGCGGTGCACGAGAATTCTCAAATCACTTGGCCAGCTGCAGAACTGCCTCGGCGGAATCAATGACGTTGTGACGCGTAAGTCGCTATTTGCGGACATTATCGCTCGGCCAGCTCGTCGTCTGAGTGCCGAGCAAAATCGTCACCGCGCGTACGCTGCGGGTCTCATCATCGGAGACCAGCAGGCAAGAATTGAGAGATTGCTAGAATGCGCGCAGAAGGCATACTTTCGATTTGACCGCGCTAAGGCATTCTGGCGGCTATCGCGCGGCCACGCCAATGCTTCGCCACGTAGAATGACTCCTGCAACAAAACAGCTGGAGCTATTCTCGCAAAGGAAATGATTTAGAGACACATTATTGAGACGCGGCACCTAAGGCACCAAAGGCTGCAGTATTTCTATTTGGACGCTCACCTATCGGCTCGTGATTGAGAGCAATGGACTCCGAGCCCTTGCAACGGATCATCGCAGGAGAGCATCGAGATCGTCTGATCGCGGCTGGCTGTGTTCTGGAGGTGGTTCAAAATTCAGGGAGTGTCGGCACTCTTACGCTGACGGGTGCGGGCATCAGGCGTCTGGAGTCTGGCAAGTAACTTCGGAAACTTTCTTTTGCGGCCCTCTTTCTTGGTTGCGCGACTTGGCCTGGCTGACGGCGTAAAGCGTAGCGGCGAGAGGTCGGGGGTCCGATGATGCGAATGTTCATTTTTGTGACAGTTATGTCGGCCGGTCTGGCAATGGGGCCGACTATCGCGTTGGCACAGCAGTTGGCGCCCTCAGGTCCGAGACTGGATTCGCCGGGGGAAATCGCGGTGTGGAGCACGGTGCTCACTCAGAAGCAGGATTATTGTCGGCGCCAGGCGGCGGCGCAAAAGTTGACCTACTGGAAGCGTCGCCGCTTTGTGCGCGCATGCATAAAGCGCGAGACGGGCGCCCGATGATCGACAGGATCAAATTAGCTCAGCTCCACAGCCAAACTTCGCCCACGTCACCACACAATAGGGTATAATACTCGCTTCAACCCACGTCTTATAAGGACGGAGAGGTAAATCATGAGCCAAACCATGACTGAGACGATGGATGGCTCGCCAGGAACGCCGACGAAGCTCGATCCTGCTGCGCAGATTGCTTCAAAGTTTCTCGAGTTCAATTCTTCCAAAAATGGTTTGGGTTCGGAAGAGGCGGAGCGGCGTCTGGCGCAATACGGGCCCAACGCACTCGAAGACCGGACAGAGAGCAAGTGGCACAAGCTCTTGTCGTATTTCTGGGGGCCACTGCCATTCCTCATTGAAGCTGCTGCAGTCATCTCGGCGCTCCGCCGCGATTGGCCGGATTTCGTCGTCGTCGCTGGACTCCTGCTGTACAATGCTGCTGTCGGCTTCTGGCAGGACAACAAGGCGGCGAATGCCCTCGCGGCACTAAAGAAAGGTCTCGCGCCCCGCGCTCGTGTCGTGAGGGACAATAAATGGGAAACCCGAGACGCCGCCGGTATTGTTCCGGGTGACGTCGTCAGCATCGACGCAGGACAGATCGTCCCGGCAGATATCATCCTGATTGACGGCAAGTATCTGAGTTGCGATCAGGCGTCGCTGACCGGTGAATCTCTGCCAGTTGCAAAGAAGGTCGGTGACACCGCTTATTCTGGCAGCATCGCCAAGCAAGGCGCGATGACCGGCCTTGTTATCGCAACGGGTGTAAAAACCTTTTTCGGTCGGACAGCGAAGCTTGTCGGCTCGGCCGGCGCGGTTTCCCACTCACAGCGCGCGGTGACGCAAGTCGGTGACTTTCTGTTGTTGCTGGCCTTTATTCTCGCAATGATCCTGGTCGGGGTCGAATGCTATCGTCGCCTGATCGTGACGGACGCCTGGAGCTGGGACGAGTTTGGCAGCATTGCCCAGTATGTTCTCGTCTTGCTGATTGCGTCGATTCCGGTCGCTCTTCCGGCGGTCATGTCTGTCACGATGGCGATCGGCGCCTACGCGCTGTCGTTGAAAAAGGCGATCGTGTCGCGCCTTTCAGCGATCGAAGAACTCGCCGGGGTCGACGTCCTATGTAGCGACAAGACCGGGACGCTGACAATGAATCAGCTCACGGTCGCGTCGGAAATTCCCTTCGGATCGTTCACAGCGGACGACGTTTTGCTTGACGCCGCACTGGCGACCCAAAAGAGCAGCGAAGACGCCATTGATGTTGCAATTCTTTCAGCCGCCGGAACGCGAGCCGATATCGAACACGCGAAACAGACCGACTTCGTCCCGTTCAATCCAGTCGATAAGCGCACTCTTGCGACCGTCGTCGATCCCTCAGGCAAGACACGGCACTATGCCAAGGGCGCGCCGCAGGCAATTTCGGCTTTGGCCAAGCCAAATGCTGACGTACTTCAGCACTATGAGGGTACCGTTGCCGAACTCGCCAGCAAGGGCTATCGCGCGCTAGGGGTCGCCCAATCCGACGACGGAAAAAACTGGGAGATCGTCGGGCTTGTTTCTTTGATGGACCCGCCACGTCCAGACGCCAAGTCGACAATCGCTGCGGCGAAGGCACTCGGCCTTAATGTCAAGATGGTCACCGGCGACGATGTCGCCATCGGAGATCAGATCGCCGCGCAGCTCGGGATCGGCAGCCATCTGCTCGTCGCAAGTGACGTCTTCGGGGAGGGCGGGAAAGCAGGTGCTGTCAGTGACGCCGTCATGGACGCGGTCGAACGCGCGGATGGTTTCGGCCGAGTATTCCCGGAACACAAGTATGAAATCGTGAAAACCCTGCAGGCCCGTGGGCACATCGTCGGCATGACAGGCGATGGGGTGAACGACGCTCCGGCGCTTAAGCAGGCAGACTGCGGCATTGCCGTCAGCGGGGCTACCGATGCCGCAAGAAGCGCTGCCGCGCTGATTCTGACGGCGCCCGGCCTGTCGACAATCATTAATGCAATCGGCGTATCGCGGCAGATCTTCGAGCGGATCGAGAGCTATATCTACTATCGCATCGCGATGACGCTCGACATTATGATTTTGGTGGTAGCGTCAATCGTGCTTTTCCAATTCCAGCCGATCACCGCCATCATGATCGTTGCGCTGGCTCTTCTTGATGACATTCCGATCATGACTATCGCCTATGACAACGTGCCTACGGCGGAACGACCAGTTCGCTGGAACATGCAGAGTATTCTTCTCTTCGCCTCGATTATGGGCCTATTGTCGGTCGCGGAAACCTTTGGCCTGCTGCTGATCGGCATGCGCTGGGTCGCCGATGTGCAGCTCCAGGACATGATCCGGCTTGATTCCGCTCAACTCCAGACTGTGATGTTTCTACAACTCGCAGTCGGCGGTCACTTGCTTTTGTTCGTTGTACGAACGAAAGGGTCACTGTTTCAGCCGCCTTATCCGAGCGCGCGGCTGTTCTGGGCCATAGTCGCGACTCAGGTCGTCGCAGTCGCAATCTGCCTGCTAGGCATTGGTGTTAGCGCAATCCCGCCTGCAGCGATTGTCGGCGTGTGGATCTATTGTCTTGTCTGGATGGTCGTGCTCGACGCGCTCAAACTTGTTTATTGGCACTTCGTCATCGAACGTGAACGGTTCATTGCGCTCCAGCGCACTACTCTCTCGGGCTAATCGGTCCGAAACCGCGGGAGATCCCGGACATGAATTTGACCAAACGGCTAAGAGTAGAACCCGGCGCAGAGATCGATCTCGCCGGGATGGACGCCTCGTTCCACGGCAAATGGGCCTCTGCCGAGGCAGCCAAGGCCGAGCTCGAGAGTAATCTCGCGCGCATAACCGTGCTGCAGCGCAAGCTCTACGCAGACCGGCGCCATTGTCTCCTTATCGTGCTGCAGGGGATTGATGGTGCCGGCAAGGATGGCACGTGCTGGCACGTGATTAGCGCTATGGATCCCCAGGGTGTCGACGTTCATGGCTTCAAGCAGCCTACCGCAGAAGAAATGGACCATGACTTTCTGTGGCGGGTTCACCCGCATGCACCCGGCCGTGGTCGCGTGGCCGTTTTCAATCGTTCGCATTATGAGGACGTGCTCGTCGCACGTGTGCACAAGCTCGTGCCGAAAGACGTTTGGAAACCCCGCTATGAAATCATCAATGACTGGGAGAAGCTACTCGCAACGGAAAACAATACGACCATTCTGAAATTTTTCCTCTACATTTCAAAGGAAGAACAATTGTCACGGTTCAAAGAGCGCCTCGATGATCCGGCAAGGCAATGGAAGATTAGCCAGAGTGACTATAAGGAACGCGATTTGTGGAACGAATATATCCGCGCGTTCGAGGCTGCGCTCTCCCATTGTTCGACGAAATACGCACCATGGTTTGCTGTTCCGTCGAATCATAAATGGTTTCGAAATCTTGCCGTATCGCAGATCGTCGCCGATGCTTTGGATGACATGAATCTGAAGCTCCCAAAGCCGACGGTGGACCTGAAAGAAATCAGGCGTCTCTATCACAAGGATGCCGAAACGGAGGGCGGCAAAAAACGGTGAGGCCAGCGCGCCAGGGAACGCTCAGTCAGTGAGTGCTTCGACTCTTAAAGCCATTTCATCAAAGGCGTCCATCTTCGGTGCTCTCGACGATGCACCGATGACGCCGGCGCTTTATCTGTATTGGTCGTTGGCCAGTGGCGGGACTTTCCTGGATGGTTTTTCCGTTGTGTCCCTTGGCGTCGCGGTGCCACTGCTAAAACGGGACTTGGCAATCACCCCGACGATGGTGGGCTTGATAGGTTCGGCCCTCGTGCTAGGGGCCGTACTTGGGGCGGCGTTTGGCGGCGTCGCAGCGGACCGTATTGGCCGCAAGCGCGCCTTTATCGTGGACATGGGAATTCTGGCCGTTGGTTCGGCGCTTTGTGCCGTGGCGCCTAGCTCCGCGCTCATTGTTGCGGGCCAGCTCTTGATCGGCATCGGAATCGGCATCGATTTTCCCACGAGCAGCTCCTATGTCTCCGAAATCATGCCCAAGGCGGCGCGCAGCCGTATGACTGTGGCGACCATCGCCCTGCAGTCCGTCGGGATGATCGCGGCAGCGCTGGCTGGTATCGCCGTTCTCAAGGTGCATCCTTTGATAGCGGATTGGCGGATACTGCTCGGAGCGGGTGGCATTCTTGCAGTCCTTTACATGGGCGCGCGCCTGCACCTGCCCGAGAGCCCGCGCTGGCTGGCGGAAAAAGGCCAGATCGCGGAGGCTGCCGTTGTTCTGTCCCGAATAGCGGGCGTCTCGGTTGCTCCGGTCAGCGCGGAAACCTCTTCAGGTGCTGGAGAGCGCCCTGCGGCAACGGCCAGCCGAAAAAGTATTGCGCTCGCGACACTCTTTGAGCCGCGTTACAGAACACGAACCCTCCTGGTATCTCTCCCTTGGCTGATGATGGACGTGGCCACCTACGGCGTCGGGCTTTTTACCCCGGTCATTCTCGGTGCGATGCATTTCGCATCGCCCGGTGTTGGCACGATCGCATCCGTTTTCGCCGATGCGGAGGGCAGCGGACTGGTTGATCTGTTTCTGCTCATTGGCTTCATAGCGGGAATGTGGGCTGTGCCGCGCTTTGGTCGGATTCCGATGCAGGTTGCCGGCTTCGCAGGCATGGCAATCGGAATGTTGCTGCTGGTGATGGCCGTTTTGGCGAATGACGGCGCCCAGATGCATTTGGGGCTGGTCATTGGTGGGTTTGTAATTTTTAATTTCGCAATGAACGCAGGCCCCAATGCGACCACGTTCACGCTCGCGCCCATCCTTTTTCCGACAGCGATCCGAGCGTCGGCAAGCGGCTTCGCCGCAGCGGCGGCCAAGGTCGGTGCGACTTTCGGCACATTCGTCGTCCCCCAGCTCCAAGCAGCATGGGGTCTTGTCGGCGTACTGGCGTTGATGGCGCTTGTCAGTGTTGGTGGACTGGTCGCAACAGCCGCATTCGCGCACGAAGTAAGAAAAGAAGACGAAATCGAAGAGGCTCTGGAGGACGATTCGGGCGGTAAGTGAACAACTGCTTCGATGCGTCCTGTTCTAACCGCTTTGACCAACGTTCTGGGGCTCTGACCCGTGCCGATAGATGGCGTGAACTTACTCCTTAGTAACGGTATCGCGCGACCGCAGCTTCATCCCATTCAATCCCGATGCCCGGAAGATCCGGAATTTGGACGGAACTGCTTTTTACGGCAAATGGCGCTTTCAAGATCGGATCGGCCCAATCCTGCCACTCTAGCCAGTGCGCGGTCTCGGTCACCCGCATCAAATGCGCTGCGACCTCCGGATATAGATGGGTGGACACCTGGATCCCGGCAGCCGCCGCAACCGGCGCTGCGCGCAACCAGCCGCTGACGCCGCCGATCCGCATCAGGTCCGGCATCACATAGTCACAAGCTCGGGCAGTGAGCGCATCCTGGAGAGCGCGCGGTCCGTAGAAATTTTCACCAATCTGCACGGGCGTCTTTAATTCGTGCGCGAGCTGCGCGCAGCCCGACAAATTATTGTAGACGATCGGCTCCTCGAACCAATAAAGCCCTTGGTCATCGAGCGCGTGGCAGCGCGCCAGCGCATCGCCGAACGACAGACCTTGGTTGAAATCCGCCATCAGCTTGATGTCGTCGCCTGCACCTTCTCGAACCGCGCCGATGGCGGCGACGTCGTCCGCGAGCCGATCCCGCCCGAGGCGCAGTTTGAGTCCCGTGAACTGACCTTCCGCTACCAATTCTTCTGCTTCCCTGGCTAATGTCGAGACATCGGTTAGCCAAAGGCCATTGCTGTTATAGGCTGGCACGTTGCCGAGCGATCCACCCAACATCACCGCGAGCGGCAATCCTGCCGCCTTCGCCACCGCGTCCCAGATCGCCATGTCGAGACCGGCGACCGCGATCATCGTCACGCCTTCGTAGCCCACAAGATTGAGCGAGCGCCGGCTGGTCTGAAAGCTATCGAGCGGGGCCAGTTGTTTGCCGACCTGCGCCGCAACCAGATCCTCAATCGCTGGGATTATGTAGCGGGATGAATGCTTGAGGTAGGGTTCGAGGTAGCTGCGGCCAATCACACCCTCATTGGTGTAAAGATCGATTAGAATAAGCGGCCATTCGTGGAACAGCCCGACTTTCGAGACGACAGGTCGGCGCAGCGGCACGGACACACTTCGGACCGTAGCGGATTTGAGGGTCAGGCGTTCGGACATGACATGATGATCAGAACGCCGGTCCATTGCGATGTAAATTCACTCATCGGTATACTTGGGGCTTGCCCGGAGGCAAAGGTGTGAGGCGGTCGAAACAGCAGACACGGTTACGTATCCTCGATGCTGCGTTTGGCTTGTTCTGGCGACAAGGATTTTTGCGGGTGGCGATGGATGACATCGCCGCCCGCGCAGGAATTACGAAACGGGCGCTTTACCAGCACTTCCCCAGCAAGGACGATCTGATGGCGGCGACGCTCGCGCACTCCAGCAAGCTGGCGATCGAGCGGCTGCGCGCATTTCCGCGCGCCGGCCCGCCCGGCAAATTCATCGATTCGTTCTTTGCCGACCTTGCGGAATGGGCGTCAAAACCGAAATGGTCGGGTGGCGGTTTCACGCGGGTGGCGGTGGAACTTGCCGATCTGCGCGGGCATCCTGCTCGTGCCATCGCGCGCAACCACAAGGCCGCAGTCGAACAATGGCTGGCGGACGGACTTGCCGCCGGAGGCATGTCATCGCCACGCGAGAACGCGCGAGAGATCATGCTGCTGACTGAAGGTGCCATGGCCTTGATGTTAATTCACGGCGATCGCAGCTATGCGCAAACCGCCGCGCGCGCAGCAAAACGGCTGGTGCGGAGGGAGTAGCGATGTCCGTCTTCGGGGGCAACACGGATATGCCGCAATGTACGCCAATGACCAAAGCGTATATTGGCTTGGCTCGCGCCTTTCAAAGCAGTGGTGCAGGCTGATACGATCCCTGTGTTCGAACCTCGGGGGCCACATGCGGCGGCGTGAGTTTATCACCTTGCTTGGTGGCGCGGCGATCGCACGGCCAATTGCGGCGTGGGCGCAGCAGGGCGAACGCGTGCGACGGATCGGCGTGCTCAACATCCTCGGACCAGACGATCCGGAGGCGCAAAAACGAGCCGCCGTGTTCGAGCAAACTCTGGGGCAGTTAGGGTGGACAATTGGTCGCGATTTGAAGATTGAAACTCGTCAGGTTGGCGGTGATCTCGACCGACTTCGCCGCTACGCAGCGGAACTGGTCGCACTCGCGCCGGACGTGCTCTTTAGCATAGGCAGCATTTCGGTCACGCCGCTGCAACAGGCCACTCGCACTATCCCTATTGTATTCGCGAACGTCCCGGATCCAGTTGGTGCTGGTTTCGTCCAAAGCATGGGGCGCCCAGGCGGCAACATTACCGGCTTCTCGAATTTTGAGTACAGCATGAGCGGCAAATGGGCCGAGTTGCTCAAGCAAGCTGCCCCCCGCACGACTCGAGCGCTGGTGTTTCGTGATCCGACCTCCGCGGCTGGCATCGGACAATTCGCAGCTGTTCGATCGGTGGCGCAGTCCCTGGGTGTTGAGCTTACGCCGATAGACGTGCGAGACACTGACGAAATCGAACGCAACGTGGCTACATTTGCTCATTCCGGTAACGGCGGTGTGATCGTCACTGCAGGTGGCACGGCAGCTCGTCGCGGGCTCATCATCAATCTTGTCGCTCGCCACAAATTGCCGTCGATTTATCCTTATCGCTATTACACCGTGGACGGCGGTCTGATTTCATACGGACCTAACACTATTGACCCGATCCCGCGCGCCGTGGGGTATGTCGATCGCCTCCTCAAGGGCGACAATCCGGCCCACATGCCAGTGGAGGCGCCGACCACATATG
>Ga0187779_10001747_pt1 | contig 13556 bp, 12 predicted proteins | sample 1015_Q2_SP10_10__FD_132435 | JGI IMG/M metagenome (GOLD analysis project Ga0187779, IMG submission 132435) | Tropical peat soil microbial communities from peatlands in Department of Meta, Colombia - 1015_Q2_SP10_10_MG | ecosystem: Environmental > Terrestrial > Soil > Wetlands > Peat | place... | reverse complement strand
GCCAGACCGGGCTGATCCCTGGAGCGTCCGGCGGCGTCGGAATGTGCGCAATTCCGATCGCGAAGACTCGCGGCGCGAAAGTGTTCGCGACTGCCTCAACCGCAAATCAGGATTTTCTCAAGGAACTCGGAGCCGACTTGGCCATCGATTACAAGACGCAAAAATTCGAGAAGATTGTCAAAGACGTCGACGTAGTGGTCGACGGCGTTGGTGGCGAAACAATGGCCCGATCATACCCGATCGTGAAAAAAGGTGGAATCCTGGTCAGTCTTGTCGGGGGCGTTGATCAGGCGCAACTGGACAAATACGGGATTCGCGGGGCGTCGGTGGAAGTCACACCCAACGGCGAACAGCTCGCGCAAATAGGAAAGCTAATCGACCAAAAGAAAATTAGAGTCGTCATTTCCGATACTTTCCCGCTGGCGGATGCGGCCAAAGCTGAGGCTAAGGCGGACACAGGTCATGCCCGCGGGAAGATCGTGTTGAAAGTTCGCGACGAGCCAAAATGAAGCCTGGAGGAGGATTCATAAGATGAATCGACTGATTTTGTTTTGCTCATCTGTTTTGTCCGTCGGTTCGATTGCGTTGGCGCAGTCCGGCGGCGCGACGATGAAAGCGATTGTGGTTCATCAATTTGGCGGGCCTGAAGTCTTGAAGTACGAAGATGCGCCGCGACCAGAGCCGACGGAGGAGGAGATTTTAATTCGGACCGTGGCGGCAGGGGTCAATCCGGTCGATGCATTTATTCGTTCCGGTCATTATGGCAGCGGCAACCTTCCATATATCCCCGGAATGGAAGTTGCCGGCGTCGTCGAGAAAACGGGTGCGAAGGTCACCAAGTTCAAACCGGGCGATCAAGTCTTTGCCCATCTCGGCTTTAAAGATGGCGGCTACGCCCAGTTTTCAGTGGCGAAAGAGGACGAAGTCGCGATGAAACCGAAAACGATCAGCTTTGAACAGGCGGCGGCGGTGCCGTTGGCGGCGACTACTGCCTGGCAGGCATTGATCGATACCGCCGGTTTAAAATCCGGTCAGACCGTGTTGATTCATGGCGGTTCGGGCGGGGTCGGTTCCTTTGCCGTCCAGATTGCGAAAATGCGCGGAGCGAAGGTGATCGCCACGGCTTCAACCGAGAATCAGGATTTGCTCAAGCAACTCGGAGTCGACCAGGCGATTGATTACACCAAAACAAGATTCGAAGACGTGGTGAAAGACGTCGACGTTGTTCTGGAAGCGACTCGCTCCGATTCAATGGCACGATCGTACGGTGTGGTGAAGAAAGGTGGTTTTATCGTTTCAATCACGGGAGCACCCGATCAATCCGAGCTTGAGAAGCATGGGCTTCGCGGCAGCTCGATGGGTGTCCATCCGGATGCGCATGTTTTGGAAGAACTCGCCCGGCTGATTGATTCAAAGAAAATTGCAGTGGTTGTTTCTCAGGTGTTTCCTCTTGCCGAAGCGAGCAAGGCGCATCAGCAAATTGAGACTCGCCATACGCGCGGGAAAATCGTGCTAAAGGTAGCGGACGAAAGCAAAAGGTAGGAAACGAGTCGTGTGCATATGAATTGGGAAGCGATCAATGCCATCGCGCAACTGGTCAGCTCGATCGGAGTAGTCGCGTCGCTTTGGTATCTCGCCGTTCAAGTGCATCGCAGTACGCGCATCTCCAAACTCTCAGCCCAGGACGCAGCCACAACCGCGTTGCGCGAAGTAACCAAACCGTTCGCCGAAAATCCCGAGGTTGGACGAATCTGGAGAGTCGGCCTGGAGGACCTCGACGCGCTCTCGCCCGATGACAAGGCCAGGTTTTTTCACGTCGCTTTTCAATTTCTTAAGGCGATGGAAACGATCCATTTCCACTTTATTTATGGAGTGATGGAAGAATCGGTTTGGCGAGGCTGGCGCAATCTTTATGAGCATTATCTCGTGTCACCTGGCCTGGAATTTTACTGGAACACTCGCCGTTACCTTTTCTCCGAGCGCTTCCAGGAGTTTGTGGCCGGGCTCGACCGACCCAAGGAACGTTTAACCGTTGCGAATCTACTCGGTCAGGAAGGTAGCCGCTGATTAGTGACCAAATCGCGGACCCGAAAGGCTTTTCGATTTGGGTCTTGAGCGCCGGAGCAGAAACCCGGAGCAACGTACCGTCACGCAGGAATCGGTCGGGTCGGGCTTGTTCGAACAATGCAGCTGCCATTGATGGCGGGCGGTTGTGCGAATGCGATGATAACTGAGATCGAGTGCCTGGCGCAGGGCTTCCAAAGCGTCAAAGCGAACGATCTCACGGTGGATTACGTGCATTGAGGCTGGGTCTTCCATGAGCGTGCTTGAACGAGCAGAAAGTACGCCTCGGGATTGTTACTTTTCCGCAGTCGCTTTCTGAATCGAGGTTGGGTCGTCGAGCAGAATCCATTCGATGATGGAAACAGGCAGGCTTCCATTTTTGATCAAGTCATCGTGAAACTGGCCGAGTCTGAAATTGTCGCCTTGCCGATCCTTATATCGGCCGAGCAGATTCATGATCTGCCATTTACCGATAATATAACTGATTTTTTGGGTCGGGCTTGAGGCGGCCCCGGCCGCTTCGCCGGTCGCGGCTTCCTGATCGAGTCCTCCCGCTTCCATAAAATACTTGACCGCCTGGTCGAAACTCCAGCGGCCGGTGTGCAAATTCACATCTACGCCAATTCGCGCGCAACGATAACGTGCGAGCCGCAGGATCTGGCCCTGTCCAGCAGAATCATTCGGATAAAGTCCTTCGCGCGCGAGCATTTCTTCGCCGTACAACGCCCAGCCTTCGACAAATACCGTGTCCTCATGTTGGCGCCGGATTTCGTCGCTCAAATGGTTTGCAATCGACAACTGGAGGAAGTGCCCCGGGATTCCTTCGTGCCCAAGAATCGGCCGCGGTTCCTCGATAGCAGCGCGAATGTAAAAATTCTTCGATTGCGGATTGTACGTTGGGATGAAATAGAAACCGGTTGGATCCTTGTCGTAAACTCCCGGGGGATTCATGAAGCCACCCGGACTGGTTGGCTTGAGCGCATCGGGCAACTGCCGAATTTGAAATTGACCAAGATAATCCGGCAGCGTCACCAGTTGATGCGCTTTCAAGAAATCTATAATCTCTTGCTCCCGGCTTTCGTAAGCTTTCAAGAAGGCCGCTTGATCCTTCGGAATGTTCGCACTGCGCGACGGATCAGGGTCGGCCAATTTTGGATCGGTGAGTTGTGCTTCGAGCGCGCGAAAACGTGCGAGCTCGATCCGGCCGATCATTTCGACCTCGCTCGCATTTAGCGGCAAGAGCAGGACGTGCCTGAGATAATAATTGTAGTTCGCTTCGCCCATCGGCGCGAAGTCGGCCATTTTCGGCAAACGCGTTTCCAGTTCTGCCGCATAGTTGTGCAGCGCGGCGAGCGCGGCATCGCGGGCCTTGATCAATTCGTCATGTTCGTTAGGTGCAAGATCGACATCGAGCGCCATCAGGCTGCCGGTAAAAAGGGAATCGATCGCGCCTGCCGATTGAATGGCGAATTGAGCGTAAGTTTTCACCGGGCTTTGCAGATTGCTCAGGCCCTGTTTCAGTAACGTCGGCATCTGTTTGAGTCGCGCGGTCGCGGCCAGAGCCCGGTTCCGCGGTGTGTCGTATTCTTTTTTCAGGAGCGAAAAAATGCCATTGGTGCATTCGCTTACGTAAATGTCCGGGTTCGTCCGCTCGAATTTCAAAACGCGACCTTCAAAATCCGGCCCTTCGAGTTGCGCCCGAAAGAGAATGGCGTCGATGTGGTCATCCTTCGACCAGGTCTCGCTTTTCATTGCCCGCACTTTTTCCAACAACGCATGAACATGCTGTGCGCGCTCCGCGATCTTCGCCGGCGAGTAATCGGTCAGCCTGTTATCCCACGTATGCAGCCCGCGTTCGCTGCTGGCTACCGGATAATTTTCATTTCGCCACGCATAATAATCGTCGGCCAGCTTGTGTAGCGCCGCCGCCCCGATGACCTCACCACTTGTTCTTGTGATCAGAGCTTTTCTCATTAGATCGGGTGGAGAAGGATTTCGTTGCGCCTGAATGGTGATTACGGTTGCTACGACCACAGTAGCTGGAAGAATTAATTTCGCTTTCACGGGGCGAATCTTAATAGATGCTCCGCCATGACAAAGCTTAATCCGAAGACTCTGGGAATCATCGGCGGCGTCGGCCCCGAGAGCACAATCGATTACTACCGATCGTTGATAGCGCTTTACAAGGAACGAAAGGCGGATGGAAGCTATCCGGAGATCATCATTAACAGCATCGACCTGAAAAAGGAGATCGAGATGGTCGAGCGCAATCGGTTAGCCGATCTAACAACGTATTTGGTCGAGGAGATTGAGAAACTTGGACGCGCCGGCGCAGACTTCGGCCTGATTGCTTCAAATACGCCCCACATCGTGTTCGACGCGGTTCGGATGCGCTCGCCGATTCCTCTCATTAGCATTGTGGAATCGGCGGCCGTCTTCGCAAAGGCACGTGGACTCAAAAAGATCGCGCTGTTCGGGACAAAGTTTACGATGACCGGCGATTTCTATCCGAAAGTGTTCTTGCGCGAAGGAATCGACCTAGTGCAACCGAAAACACCCGATCAGGATTACATTCACGACAAGTACATGAACGAGTTGGTAAACGGTATCTTTCACGACCAGACTCGCGCCGGCCTTCTTTCAGTCGTAGATCGCATGAAAGAGAGGAACCAGATCGATGGAGTCATCCTTGCCGGGACCGAGCTTCCGTTGATTTTGCGCGATGACTCATGCCAGGGCATTCCATGTCTGAACACGAGCAGGATTCACGTCGAAGCCGCGATCAATTGGATGCTAGGTAACTCAGGGAAGTAAGTGAAACGACTTGCGGTAACTCCACTTCTCGGCTTCACCATATGGATGCTTCAGATCCAGGCCGAGCCAGCTCAGATTCGCTACGTCGCGATCGGTGACTCTTACTCGATTGGCGAAGGCGCATCACCTAGCGAGTCGTGGCCGGCAGTTTTATCGCGACACTTGAACGAAAATGGGCTGAATGTAAAACTCGTCGCGAATCCGTCCGTGACCGGCTGGACTACACAGCAGGCGATCGACCACGAGCTGCCGATTTTTGCTAAAGCGAAGCCTGATTTCGCGACATTGCTCATCGGAGTGAATGACTGGGTGCAGGAAGTTGATGAAAAAACGTTTCGCGGGCGCTTTGCCTTTTTAGTCGATCAAATGCTGAGCGTTCTCTCGAACAAAAAACAATTGCTTGTCGTCACGATTCCAGATTTCGGAGTGACACCGGCTGGTCCGCGGTATTCGCGCGGCCGAAACATTTCCGAAGGGATTGCGGCTTTCAATCGAGTGATTGAGGAAGAAGCGAAACTGCGTGACCTGCGGATAGTCGACATTTTTGAGCTAAGCAAGAAGATGGGCTTGGATAACTCACTAGTTGCTGCCGACGGTCTTCATCCTTCCGCCAAATCATATGCCGAGTGGGAGAAGGTTATTTTTCCGGCTGTTTTGGATTTGCTGACTAGTCACGCCCAAAATCAAAAACCGGGCTAGATTTGGGCGGTGAGGGTTTCGAACCCCCGACCTACTGGGTGTAAACCAGCCGCTCTACCACTGAGCTAACCGCCCTCGAACCGCCTGCTGAGTTGCGGCGCACTTTACACGACGCTTATTTCAGAGCAATAGTGGATCTAATCACTATCTCGCGCTACTTTGACGATCTAAAGGTCGGCGATCGATTTGAATCCGACAGGTTCTTGGTAACTGAGGAGGCAATCGTTGAATTCGCCAACCAGTTCGATCCGCAAGGCTTTCATCTTGACCCGACAGCAGCGGGGGGAACCATATTCGGTGGCTTGACCGCCAGCGGGTGGCATACGGCTGCGATCACCATGCGGCTCTTTGTCCAGACCCTTAATTTTGCCAAGGGCGTCATAGGTCTGGGGGTGGATGAGTTGCGCTGGCCGGCGCCAGTAAGGCCGGGCGACGTTCTTCGAGTTGAAACCGAAATCTTGAAGCTGCGCCGTTCGAAATCAAAGCCTCAATTTGGAATTGTTAAGTTCCGATACACGACTCGCAATCAATCAAATAAGATTGTGCAGAGGATGTTCGCATCGGGTCTCGTTCGAGTGCGCGACAACTAAGACAAGAGACTGATAGAAGCGAGGTAAGCTAGAGTTATTTAAATAGCTTGCACTAACTCACGCTCTACTCTATGTGGAACACACTTATGGACTTCTCATTAGCAGCTTTAGAACAAGCAGTGTCGATCCGGCGCCAGATCGCGGCGTTGGAAAAACGGTTAGGTGCCTTATTAGCTGGCCGGACCGGCGCAAGCAAACCTTCCGGCAGTGGTAAAGGTGGCGGCGGGCGGCGGCGTTTGTCCGCGGCTGCGCGCGCCAAGATCGCAGCAGCAGCGAGAGCGCGTTGGGCTAGAGTAAGAGCGGGTCGCGGTGGCGCAAAAGGAAAACCGAAAGCATCTCGGAAAAAAGGCGGATTGAGCGCGGCTGGTCGAAAGAAACTTTCGGATATGATGAAAGCGCGTTGGGCCGCACGAAGAAAAGCTCAGGGCAAAAGACGATAGGCTACCGACTTAGCAGTTTCATCATCGCTTCGGGATATCGCGAACCGGCGAAGGCGTTCTTAGGCGCGACGTCATTGATTCGCTCTAAGTCAGAGGTAGTGAGATTGACGTCGAGAGCGCCAACGTTTTCCTGAAGATACTTGCGCCGCTTCGTCCCTGGAATCGGCACAATGCTGTCGCCCTGGGAGAGCACCCAGGCAAGAGCGAGCTGTGCCGGCGTGCAATGTTTCTCACGCGCAATTTCTTCTACCTGTTTCACCAGGTCGAGGTTGCGTTGAAAATTTTCGCCCTGAAACCGCGGCGTAGTCCTTCGATAGTCGTCTTCCGGCAAGTCATCCGGTTTCTGAATCTTTCCGCTTAGAAATCCGCGACCAAGTGGGCTGTAGGGGACAAAGCCAATGCCCAGCTCACGGCATACGGCCAGAACGCCATCTTCGGGATCGCGTGTCCAAAGCGAATACTCAGATTGCAATGCGGTAATCGGGTAGACAGCATGCGCGCGACGAATATTTTCTGGGCTGGCCTCGGACAAGCCGAGGAAGCGGACCTTTCCCTGTTGCACCAGCGCAGCCATCGCCGCAATCGTTTCCTCGATCGGCGTGTCGGGATCGACCCGATGTTGATAGTAAAGATCGATACAATCGATTTTAAGCCGGCGAAGGCTTCCTTCGCAGGCCTGCTTCACGTAATCGGGCGTGCCACAGATGCCGCGAAACTCCGGTTTACTCGGGTCGCGCAAAATTCCGAACTTCGTCGCGATGATGACTTGATCGCGGTGGCCATGAAGGGTCTGGCCTAACAACTCTTCGTTTGTGTGCGGTCCGTAGACGTCAGCCGTGTCGAAAAAAGTGATGCCGACCTCAAGCGCGCGATGAAGCGTAGCAATCGATTCTTCCTCATCGCGTCCACCGTAGAAATCCGACATTCCCATGCAACCGAGGCCAATTGCCGAGACGCAGGGACCACCTCGACCCAATTTACGCTGTTTCATATCTGCCCGATCCAAATTCGCGGCGCAACTTCTTCCCAGCGATGCCGAATGGACATGAATTCCGCTTCACTTAGTGGTTCGGCGCCGAGTAGCCGGGCATTTGTTTCCCAGCGCTCGGGTTTGCTTGTGCCAACGATCGCCGTATGGACGCCGGGTACGCTCAGAGTGAAACGAAGCGCAATGGAGATTGTCTTTTCCAAATCGTATCCATTAAGAAAATCGTAATCTAGTTTGCGCAGCCGGTCCCAATATTCGTGGTGATAGGAATCCATCGGACGATGCCCGGTCTTCCAGGCGACGTTGGCCAGCGGGCGCTTCGCGATCACGCCAATATTTTTCTCGCGTGCCAGGGGGAGCGTCAGTTCGATTGCTTCCTGATCGGCAATACTAATCGAGGTCTGCAAGGTATCGAAGGCGTCGCATTCGAGCGCGTAACGGGCAGGGCGACTATCTCCACTGTAACCGAGGTAGCGGGTATAACCCTTTGCCCGCGCGGTCTGCAAACCATCGATCGCTTCGCCTTTTCGCAACTCAGACTCCGAACAGCTGTGCAACTGCACGAGATCGAGCTGGTCGGTGTTCAATCGCTTCAAACTTCGCTCGATACTCTCCAGGATTGATTTCTTCGACCAGTTCGCGCCGCTTTCCATTCCGCGGGGATGACCGCACTTGGTAAACAAATAAAAATCTTTTCGGCGACCAGAGATCGTTTTGCCGAGTAGCTCTTCGCTGCCGCGATAACATTCGGCCGTGTCGATTACGTTCAGCCCGGCGTCGAGCGCGCTGTTCAGTAAATCGGCGACCGTCTCACTGGCAGTGGCTTCATAACCAATCTCCGCGCCGCCGAATCCGAGGACCGAGACATTCATATCGGTTTTTCCAAGTCGACGCTTTTCCATTTGCGCAATCACGCTTTGTTGTAGTGCCGTTTGTGTCAAACGCCGAACTAATAAACAGGCGCTTGCCGCAGCCCGCGCCTCTACCACACCAACCGCGTTTTGCCGACACCGCGCTCGATTCGGCCGATGGGTTTGGCTTTCAAAATCGACATCGCGCGTTTTGCATCGCGCTCGCCAACAATTGCCACCATCCCGATGCCCATGTTGAACACCTGATACATTTCTGCCCGAGCGATCTTTCCATTTTGCTCGAGGATTCGGAAGAGAAGGGGAACACGCCACGATTTGGTTTCGATCATGGCATCGCAAGTTTTCGGCAAGATTCGCGGCAAATTGTCGATCAAGCCGCCGCCGGTGATGTGAGCGAGGCCTTTGATCAAGCCAACCGGAGCGTTCGAGACCAACGGCTGATAATTTTTGTGAACTCGTAAGAGCTCCTGGCCTAACGAGTGGTTCAAGCCTGCGATTCGCGAGCGCGGCCGCAGTTTCATTTTTTCAAACAGGATTTTCCGCGCCAGCGAGTAGCCATTGGTGTGCAAACCATTCGAAGACAGCCCAAGAATCACGTCACCCGGCCTGATTGTGCTTCCGTCGATCATCTTCCTGCGGTCGACCACCCCGACGATACAACCGGCCAGATCGTATTCGCCCTTGCGATACATCCCGGGCATTTGCGCCGTCTCGCCGCCGATCAACGCGCACTTTGCCGCGCGACAGGCGCCGGAAAAACCGCGCAGCAACTGATCGAACACGCGCGGCTCGAGTCTCTCGCAGCCGATGTAATCGAGAAAGAACAGCGGGTGCGCACCCAGGACAGCGATGTCGTTAACGCAATGATTTACCAGGTCCGCGCCAACCGTATCGTGTTTGTTCATGGCGAAGGCGATCTTCAATTTCGTTCCCACGCCGTCGATGCTCGCGACCAGGACCGGCTCCCGCATCTTGCCAAAGTTTGCTCGAAACAATCCGCCGAAGCCGCCGATTTTCCCCAAAACCCGCGGGCCGTGCGTTTGCCTGACGAGTGATTGAATTCGTCCTTTTAGCCGATTGCCAAGATCGACATCTACGCCGGCGCGAGCGTAAGCTTTTTTCATTGGTGGAAGGACGCGCGCGGTCGCGTCCTCGGAATTAATGGGACATGACAGAGCATGTCCTTCCAATCATTTCAAGTCCGCAAACAAAGTTGGTTGCCCTTCCTGCTCGGCCAGCGCTTTGGCGCGATGTTCGCGTTTTTCCATGATGAATTTATCAAGCGCCGGGTCGACCGGCAGAGGATATTCGCCGGTAAAACAGGCGAGACAGAATTGATTTAGCGGGCGACCGGTGGCGCGCACCATCCCTTCGACATCAAGATAGCCCAGACTGTCCACGCCAAGATATTCGGCGATTTCTTCCATCGACATTTGGTTGGCGATCAATTTTTGCGGATCGGGAAAATCGATTCCGTAATGGCAGGCGAACCGGTGAGGCGGACAGCTTACCCGCATGTGGACCTCCTTCGCCCCGGCCTCGCGTAAATTGACCACTCTCGCGCGCGACGTTGTCCCACGGACAATTGAATCGTCAATCACGACGACGCGTTTGCCCGCGACCATCTCTTTGATCAGGTTTAATTTCACCCGCACATCGAAATCGCGAATCAGCTGACTCGGCTGGAGGAAAGTGCGGCCGATGTAGTGATTGCGCACAAACGCATGCGCGTAGGGAATTTTAAGCTCCTCTGCAAAACCGAGCGCCGCGTAGTTTCCAGAATCCGGTACGGGCACAACGATGTCCGCGTTGACCGGGAATCTTCGCGCGAGTTCCCGGCCCATTTCCATCCGAACCTTTCCGACATTCTTCCCGCCAATAATGCTGTCCGGCCGCGCAAAATAAACGTATTCGAACATGCAAAACGCAGGCGGCCGCTGTTCAAATGGAAATTCGGAACGCACCCCGTTTTCATCGATGATTAGGACTTCACCCGGTTCGATTTCCCGGACGAACTCCGCGTGGACAAGATCGAACGCACAAGTCTCGGAAGCGACGATGTAGGCACCGTCCAGTTTGCCTAACGAAAGTGGCCGCCAGCCAAAGGGATCGCGCACCGCGATCAATTCGCGTTCGCTCATGATGATGAGCGCGAAAGCGCCTTCGATTCGGCGCAGCGCCGCCAGCACATTGCCGCCGTTGTCGGAGGGTTGCGCCAACAGGTGTAAAATGATCTCGCTGTCGGCCGTGGTCTGGAAAATCGAACCGCGACGTTCGAGTTCGTCTCGCAAGACATCGGCGTTGATCAAGTTCCCATTGTGCGCGATCGCCATCTGGCCTCGAACACAATCGACCACAAACGGTTGCGCGTTCTTGATCGTGCTTGTGCCGGTGGTCGAGTAACGGGTATGCCCAATCGCGCGGCTGCCTTTCAATCTTTCCAGTTCAGTCTGGCCAAACACTTGTGAGACCAGACCCATGTCTTTGTGCAAAACAAAAGATGTGCCCGGACCATTGCTGGTGACGATTCCCGCACTTTCCTGGCCACGATGCTGGAGCGCGAAAAGTCCATAGTAGGCTAAGACCGCAGCGTTCGGATGTCCGAACACGCCGAAGAGCCCGCATTCGTGCTGCGGAAACGACTGGCGGTCGTTTGGCTCCGAGATGTCGCTCTTGTCTGGAGAGATCACACCAAATAATCCATGAATTTAGGCGGCATTCAATCGCAGGATGATGGCTTTTTAGCCTGCCAGATAATTGCCCTCATCGTGCCTTCGGTCGGCCCGGTACCGAAGCGTTCGGCCAGCCGTTTTGCGACCGCGTCGATCAATTCCTCGGGATTCACGCCGCGCTCTGCCGCTTCATCACCAACGGGATTGCCACGCACTAAACCGGTGGCGAATTCCCTGGCCGAGCGGCTTCGGCAACGTTTTGTCTCCCGAAACGATTCGATTTTTTCGAAGCCGGCATTCTGCAGGAGTTCGTGAACGACGTTGGAATCGTGAAGGCTAAAAGGGATCTCATAAAATTTTGGCGGATCGCGATCGAAGAAAGAGGCGATCGTTGTATGTGCGATTTGGGCGAACGGATTGGCCTCGAACGAGTCCCAGACATTAAATAAAAAAATTCCACCGCGGCGAAGGATGCGACAGGACTCGCGAATGGCTGCTGCTTTGTCCGGCACGAACATCAAACCAAACTGACAAACGGCGGCGTCGAACGAGTTTGCGGAAAATGGAAGCGCGGACGCATCCGCCTGTTGCCAGAGCACGTCCTCGTTCTTTTTGAATTTCCGCTTCGCGAACTCGAACATGTCGGAATTCAGATCCGTCGCGGTGATTTCCGTGCCGGATGGTAGCACATCGCGCAATCGACGCGTAACGATGCCGGTGCCGCAGGCAATCTCAAGAACGCGTTCGTATTGCCCGGCTCCTAATCGCGAGGCAAGATCGTCGGCGAACGGTTCGAAAATCACCGGGCCAAGGTAGCGGTCATAGTTCTCCGGGATCGTTCCCTGGAAACGAACATTCCGATCCATCACAAGTTCGGAATTCCTTCCGCGCAGGTGTCGCTCTCGACCGCACGACGGATCGAGTTCCACCAATCGTCGTAAAGATCGACAATCGGCCAGTGTAAATCTTCGCCGGCCACGCGGATGCGAAGCTGGTCGCCGCCAACTTTACCAAGCGAATGAAATGGAATCTGGCGTTCGCGTAAGATCGACATCGCGCGCTCAAGATTCTCCGGCGTGACCGAAATCACGATCCGCGATTGCGATTCGTTAAAAAGTGTGGTGGTCACGGTATCGGCCGCATTCCGAGAATTTCCCGCGCCCGGCGTGAGCGCCTCAACACCGCCGAGATCAACATCAGCGCCAAATTGCTGCTCGCGATTGAAGCAACACTCCGCCAGGGCGACCGCCAAGCCGCCTTCGCTGCAATCGTGCGCGCTTTTGACCAATCCTGCGCGAATCAGATCTCGCACCGCACTTTGAACCTTGATTTCGTGTTCAAGATCGACCCGTGGGACTGGGCCGGCTTTCTTTCCGTGACAAACCTTTAGAAATCGCGAGCCGCCGAGGCTTGGAGATTTTTGGGACGGGGCGGAGCTGGTCCCTCCTCCAACGAGCAGGATTAGATCGCCGCCATTTTTAAACCACTGCGTCGTGATCTGTTCCTCTTTTTCGATCAAGCCCACCATTCCAATCGTCGGCGTCGGATCGACCACGCCGGCCGGACTCTCATTATATAAAGAGACGTTTCCGCCGGTGACCGGCGTCCCGAATGCGCGACAGGCCTCGGCTGCGCCTTCGACTGCTTCGCGGAGCTGCCAGAAGTTTTCCGGTTTGTAGGGATTGCCAAAATTCAAATTGTCCGTGACAGCAAGCGGCGTCGCGCCCGAGCAAGCCAAATTGCGGGCCGCTTCGGCCACCGCGATCTTTGCGCCTTCGCGCGGGTCGATCGCGCAATAAAGCGAATTACAATCAGTCGTCGCCGCTAAAATCTTGTTCGCGTAACGCACGAAGAAAACGGCCGCGTCCGAACCTGGCTTAACGACTGTGCCGGTACGAACAGTGTGGTCGTATTGTCGATAAACCCAATTCTTCGAAGCGATGGTCGGGTCGCGTAGCAGCTGACGGAGGGCCGCGTGATTGTCGACTTTCGGCAGAGCGGCGAAATCGACCGTCGCGTTTTGCGAAGGCGTCTTTGCTTCGCGCGAGTAGAGCGGTGCTTCTTCAGCCAGAGGTTTCGCCGGAATTTCGGCGGCGACTGAGCCGTTGTTGCGGACGCGCATCAAACCGTCGCCGGTAACGCGGCCGATCTCGGCACACGGCACGTCCCACTTTTCGAAAATCTCGCGGACGACATTTTCTTTGCCGCGCTTGGCGATAATCAACATCCGCTCCTGCGATTCGCTCAGCAAAATCTCGTATGGCGTCATGCCCGGTTCGCGTTTGGGAACTTTCGCCAGATCGATCTCGATCCCGCTTCCGCCGCGGCTCGCGGTTTCACAAGTCGAACAAGTCAAACCAGCCGCGCCCATGTCTTGAATTCCAGCGACGGCGTCGCGCGCGAGTAATTCGAGGCAT
>Ga0187779_10001746_pt1 | contig 13556 bp, 11 predicted proteins | sample 1015_Q2_SP10_10__FD_132435 | JGI IMG/M metagenome (GOLD analysis project Ga0187779, IMG submission 132435) | Tropical peat soil microbial communities from peatlands in Department of Meta, Colombia - 1015_Q2_SP10_10_MG | ecosystem: Environmental > Terrestrial > Soil > Wetlands > Peat | place... | reverse complement strand
GGAAGGTTCTACCACACGTCCCAACTTTATTTCGATAGAGTTATTGCATCCTACGGAAAGACCTTGCGCTGGGTACTGCAGCACCAGACAGCGACGCTCCTCGTGGCTCTGGGTACGCTGGTCCTTACGGTGCTGCTCTACGTTGTTGTGCCAAAAGGTTTTTTCCCGGTCCAAGACGCGGGGGCGATCCAGGGCATGTCGGAAGCGCCTCAGTCTATCTCCTTTCCTGCTATGGCCGAACGACAGCAGGCGCTGGCCCGCGTGATCCTTAAGGACCCAGCAGTAGAAAGCCTGTCTTCCTTCATTGGCGTGGACGGTACCAACACCACGTTAAACAGCGGACGGATTCAGATCAACCTTAAGCCATTAGAGGAGCGGGACGCGAGCGCGATCGAGGTCATCAGGCGCCTCCAGCCGGAGCTCGCTAAGGTCGAAGGCATCACGCTTTACATGCAACCCGTGCAGGACCTCACAGTGGACGCGAGGGTCAGCCGCACCCAGTTTCAATACACGCTCGATGATCCCAATACCGATGAGTTGACTAAGCTGGCGCCAAAGGTGATCGGCGCTCTTCGAACCCGTCCGGAACTTCGGGATGTGAGCAGCGACCAGCAGGACGCGGGGCTAAGGGTGGCACTTTCGTTCGATCGGAGCACTGCTGCCCGCCTCGGCATCACGCCGCAGAATATCGATGACACGCTCTACGACGCCTATGGCCAGCGCCAGGTGTCCACGATCTTCACCGAGTTGAACCAGTACCACGTGGTGCTCGCGGTCAAACCCGACTTCCAGCAGGATCCCCGTGGCCTGCAATCACTCTATCTCAACAGTATGAGCGGCGGACAAGTTCCGCTCGCCGCAATCACTAATGCCTCGGAAACAACAGGCCCGCTTGTGATAAACCGGCAGGGTCAGTTCCCGGCTGTGACGGCGTCGTTCAATCTGGCGCCATACACGTCGCTTGGAGAGGCGGTCGATGCGATCGAGGGTGCGGCAAACCAGCTGAATCTTCCGGCCAGCATTAAGGGGAGTTTCCAGGGAACGGCCCAGGCTTTCAAGGCCTCGCTCACGCATGAGCCGCTTTTGATTCTGGCCGCGCTCATTACGGTCTATATCGTGCTTGGTGTATTGTATGAAAGCTACATCCACCCGGTTACCATCCTCTCCACGCTGCCCTCAGCAGGGGTCGGCGCCGTTCTTTCCCTGATGATCTTCCGCAGCGAGCTCTCGGTGATAGCCATTATCGGCATCATCCTTTTGATCGGCATCGTGAAGAAGAACGGCATTATGATGATCGACTTTGCGCTTGATGCCGAGCGTAAGGAAGGTAAGAATCCTGAAGAAGCGATCTTCCAGGCCTGCCTCCTGCGGTTCCGGCCTATCATGATGACTACCATGGCAGCGATTCTGGGCGCTTTGCCCCTGGCGCTCGGTCGCGGGGTGGGGTCAGAGCTTCGACGTCCCCTCGGCATTTCGATCGTGGGAGGACTCGTGATCAGTCAGATCCTCACCCTCTATACGACGCCAGTCATCTACCTCTGGTTTGACCGACTTGCACGGAGGGTTAAAGAAAGTCCATCCAGAAGCTAGCGGACTCAACATGAACATTTCAGCAACATTTATCAAGAGACCAGTTGCAACCACGCTCCTGACTGCAGGACTCGTACTTTCCGGCGTGATTGCCTTTCGTTTGCTTCCCGTCTCGCCTTTGCCGCAAGTGGATTTCCCGACGATATCAATACAGGCGTCGCTTCCCGGGGCGGACCCCGAGACTATGTCCACCTCAGTTGCTGCGCCCCTGGAACGCCAGTTCGGCCGCATCGCAGGTGTGGCGGAAATGACGTCCACGAGCAACAACGGCTCAACCAGCATAACGCTGCAGTTCGACCTGAACCGCGACATCAACGGCGCGGCTCGAGACGTTCAGGCCGCGATCAATGCCGCGCGGGGGTATCTGCCTGCGAACCTTCCGGCCGACCCGACGTATCGCAAAGTCAATCCTTCAGACGCACCCATTCTCATCGTGGCGCTCACCTCTGATACGAACAGCAAGGCGCAGATGTATGATTGGGCCTCTTCAATCCTATCGCAGAAACTCTCCCAGGTGGAAGGTGTGGGCCAGGTATTCGTCGGAGGGAGCTCACTTCCAGCTGTACGCATTGATTTAAGCCCCATGGCGCTCTCGAAATATGGCATCAGCTTGGAAAGCGTACGAAACGTGCTTTCAAGTACGAATGTCAACACGCCCAAGGGACACCTGATGGTTGGCGACGAAATACGGGAGATTCAAACAAACGACCAGCTGAAGAAAGCCGAGCAGTATTTGCCCCTGGTTGTTGCGTATAAGTCGGGAGCTGCGGTGCAGCTTGGGAACGTGGCTGACGTGCAGGATTCGGTCGAGGACCTGCGCGCTGCCGGGTTCGTGAATGGAAAGCCTTGCGTTATGCTTGTCGTGTTCCGCCAGCCCGGTGCCAACATTATCGAGACCGTGGACAGAGTGCGTGAGAGTCTGCCGCAGTTGAAAGCTGCTTTGCCTGGTGCCGTCAACTTGTCGATCGTGCTAGACCGGAGCCCGTCGATCCGCGGATCGCTCCGGGACGTCGAGTGGACGCTTGTGGCGTCGGGCATACTGGTGATCCTCGTGGTGTTCTGGTTCCTGCGGAACGTGCGCGCCACGATCATTCCCGCCGTAGCAGTCACCGTCTCGATCATCGGAACCTTCGGGGTGATGTACCTCTGCGGCTACTCGCTCGATAATCTCTCCCTTATGGCGCTAACGATATCAACGGGATTTGTGGTCGACGACGCAATCGTCGTTCTCGAAAACATCACCCGCTACCGGGAGAAGGGGGAATCTTCGTTCCAGGCCGCGCTGTCCGGGACCAAAGAGATCGCCTTCACGGTCCTTTCCATGAGCGTCTCGCTTGTTGCCGTCTTTATCCCTGTTCTCCTCATGGGCGGCATGGTAGGCAGGCTCTTTCGCGAGTTTGCGGTGACTCTTTCGGCCGCGATAATGGTCTCTCTCCTCGTGTCACTTACCACGACGCCTATGCTGTGTGCCACGATCCTGAGGCCTGAAAAGGAGGGCGCTCACGGTATCCTGTTTCGGGCCAGCGAATGGACGTTCAATTGGATGCACGGTCACTATGAAAGGAGTCTTCGCTGGGCCCTTCGCCATGCACGGTTCATGCTTGTTCTTCTACTACTAACGCTCGTGATGAACGTGTATCTTTTCATTATCGTGCCCAAAGGGTTCTTCCCAGAGCAGGACACGGGCAGGATCGCGGGAAGTATTCAGGCGGCCCAGGATATGTCGTTCCAGGCAATGGAGGGTAAGCTCTTGGACATTGTGGATGTGATCAAGACGGACCCCGACGTTGACTATGTGATTGGATTCACGGGAGGAGGCGGTGGATCCACGACAAATACAGCGCGGATGTTCATCTCGCTTAAGCCTTTTGGGGAGCGAAAGGCCAGCGCAACACAAATCATCGGACGCTTGCGCAAAAAACTGGTCGGCGTGCCCGGGGCGCCCACCTATCTCCAGCCCGTGCAAGACCTGCGCATCGGCGGGAGGATCAGCAACGCGCTCTATCAGTTTACGATCCAGGGAGGGGACCTTACGGAGCTGAACGATTGGGGCCAACGCGTGCTGCAAAAGATGAGAACAATTCCTCAACTGGTCGATGTGAGCAGCGACCAGCAGAACAAAGGGCAGCAGGCTACGCTCATGATCGACCGTGCTACCGCCTCGCGGCTGGGAATTACCACGAAGGTCATCGACGATACGCTCTACGACGCCTTCGGTCAGCGTCAGGTTTCGATCAACTATACGCTTTTGAACCAGTATCACGTCATCATGGAGGTCGAACCCCGGTTCTGGCAGCGGCCTGATACGCTCAAATACATCTACGTTCCTTCATCCAAGGGCCCGCTTGTTCCCCTGAGCGCCTTCACCCATTATGAACAAACTGCAACATCGCTTGCCGTGAACCATCAGGGGCAATTTCCATCGATCACGACGTCGTTCAACCTGCCCGCCGGCGTGCCGCTCGGTGACGCGGTGAAGGTGATCGAAGACGCAACGCGCCGTATGGGTATGCCATCGAGCATCAGGAGAACATTTTCCGGCACTGCCCAGGCATTTAAAGACTCTTTGACCAATCAGCCACTCTTGATCCTGGCCGCGCTCATAACGGTTTACATCGTGCTCGGCGTACTGTACGAAAGCTATATCCATCCAATCACGATCCTGTCAACACTGCCTTCTGCCGGTGTGGGGGCGGTCCTCGCCATGATGCTTTTCCGCATTGATCTGAGCGTGATTGCCATTATCGGTGTGCTCCTTTTAATCGGCATTGTGAAAAAGAACGGCATCCTCATGGTGGACTTTGCGCTCGAGGTGGAGCGCAAGGAAGGGAAGAGTCCGGAAGAGGCGATTTTTCAGGCCTGTCTCTTGCGGTTCCGGCCGATCATGATGACGACCATGGCAGCTCTTTTGGGCGCTTTGCCGCTTGCCGTGGGCCGTGGAGTGGGGTCCGAACTTCGCACGCCACTCGGAATCGCCATAGTCGGCGGACTGATCTTCAGCCAGATGCTAACGCTGTATACAACACCGGTGGTGTATCTTTACCTTGACCGATTAAGGATTTGGTTTGAGGGGATTCGCAAGCAGCGTGACAGGCAAAGTCATGCGTAACCTGAGAACGGTAGGATAGACGGACCTCGTCTAACACAATGCGGGCGGTGATGACAGATAAAGAGGGACAGTCCGATGTGTTGAATTCAAGCTTTGAATTTTTTATTTACTCCCTGTTTATCGGCGATATCGGCACTGCCTACTCCAGCGTCGTGTGGAACCGCCGGAAGCTGGCAACTACGCTCACCACTGCTAAGATGGCCAGATAAACAATATGGGCGACGACGTAGTCTGTTTCCCCGCCTTTGAGCATGATGTTGCGAAGAAGGCCCATGTAGTGCGCGAGCGGGTCGAGAAAAGAAAGCCACCGGAGGGCATCGGGCATGTTTTCGAGAGGGAACATCATTCCCGAGAACATGATCATTGGGAAAATGAACAGGAACCCGGCAAGGGTCGCTTGCTGTTGGTTCCTGCAGTAGGTGGAAATCAGGGTCCCCAATGCTACGGCAGTGCAGACAAAGGCGAAGGCCGCAATGAACAATGCAATCAAAGAACCACGCATGGGAACATGGAAGGCAAACACCGCCACACCCAGAATCAACGGCACACTAGACATCCCCAAGAGCACGTAGGGAATGGTTTTGCCATAAATGACCTCGGACCGCGATACAGGCGCTGAGATCAGCATCTCGAACGTTCCCATCTCTTTTTCCCGCACGATCGCGATATTGGACATTACCATCGTTGAGATGATCATGATCATGCACATCACGCCAGGAATCAGGAATACCGATGTTTCGAGCTCAGGGTTGAAGAGCACGCGCGTGCTCACTTGGATCGGGGGAGTGCGCAGCGTGAGCTTAAGATCATCCATGACTGTCCGCTGAACGATGTTCTGCAGATACGCTTCTATGGATTGAGCCTGAATTACATTCGTTGCATTCACAAGCAATTGCAGCTTGGCATCCTCGCGTCCAAGTGCACGGGTGAACCCACCGGGAGGCGGAATGAGCACGGCATCGGCATCGTTCGCTTGGACCATGGTGAAAGGGTCTCGTTCTCTGCTCCTGGCAGGAATGAACCACTTCCCCGCAATGCTGCGTTCGTAGACATCGCGCAAAACGGTATCCTTGGCATCAAATACTGCGGCAAGCCTGATGTTCTTGACCTCGTTCGAAAGGGCTACGCCGAAGAGTGTAAGCTGGATTACCGGCATGATGAAGAGCATCACACGCATCCTGGGGTCCCGGAGCGTCTGGGTCAATTCTTTTTTTATAAATCCTCTGAGCGTTCGATTCATGGTTCGAGGTCCCTCTTGAACCGTTGCGCGGCCAGGAAGATCATGAGTGCGCAGATGATGATGAGCGCCAGAAACGGTACGCCGAGTTCGATCAACCCCGATCCTTTTAAGAACGTATCGCGGGCAACCTGCATGAACCAGCGCGCCGGAAGGATCATGGTAAAATACTGGAAAAATTTCGGCATGCTTTCAATCGGGAAGATAAATCCGGAGAGCAGGTTGGAAGGCAGCATGCCGGACATCATGGACAACTGCATGGCAATCGTTTGTTTACGTGTCACCACGGAGATAAGCAGCCCTTGGGCAAGATACGTTACGATGAAGAGTAAGCAGCCGAAGCTAAAGACCAAGAGGTTTCCTACAAAGGGGATGCCGAATACAGTTCTTGCGATGACATACACGAAGACCACGGCGATAATCCCGAGGATACCGTAGGGCGCTAGCTTTCCAACGATGATTTCAAGGGGCTGCACGGGCGTGGACAGGAGAAGCTCCATGGAGCCGTTTTCCCATTCCCGGGCAACAGTGAGAGCGGTCAGCAGGATTGAGAGGATCGACATTACGACGACCGTGAGGCCAGGGATCACGAACCAGCGGCTGTTCAGTTCCGGATTGAATAAAAACCTCGGCCGGATCTCATAGGGAGGCGTTGGGTCAAAGTCGCCGATCCGTTTCAAGGCAATGTTTTGAATGCTTCCTACATAGCTGAGAACAGGACCGACGGTGGAGTTATCGGAGCCGTCGACCAAGATTTGCGCTTCCGCACCCCTGCCGCTATAGAGGTCCTTTTCGAAGCGCGGAGGAATGATCAGAGCCGCACGCGCGCGTTCTGCGGCTACATCGATCACGGCTTCATGGGGCGAAGTTACGCGGTGTATCAGGAAGTAGTCAGAACTTCCAAAGGTATCCAGAAGCCTCCGGGAACTTTGCGTCTGGTCTGAATCATTCACCGCAAGGGCGACATTTTTCACATTGAACTCAATGGCCACGCCGAACATGATTACCATGAAAACTGGCAGGCCCAGTGCAGCACCGAGGGTCGTAGGATCCCGGAGGATATGATAGACTTCTTTCCGCGCCACGGCGAGGGCCCGTTGCCAGACAAAATTTTTCATATCGACCTTCTCTCCACGGTCTGGATGAATACGTCCTCCAGCGATGGCTTTATTCTATGGATCAAGAATTTCTTTTCGAAGTCACCCCTTACAGCTTCCCATTCCGGCTCGCTCTTGATTGCGGCGTGAAACCGAAGGCCGTAGGGCTCGAAAAACAGAAATACGTCATGTCTTGCCATGGCCGAAACTTCCGCAAAGCTGAGGGCCGTTCGGGGGTTGAACTCGAGCATGGGTGTGGTAAAGGTCGCGGTTTTGAGGCCTTCGGGCGAATTGAGCGCGATAATCCTGCCTTCCCGCATGAGAGCTATTCGGTCGCACTGTTCCGCTTCATCCATATAATGGGTCGTTACGAAGACTGTCTTGTTTCTCTCCGAAAGCCTTCGGATGAGCTGCCAAAAGCGGCTTCGAGAGGCAGGAGTTACGCCAGCCGTGGGCTCGTCGAGAAAGATGATCTCGGGGTCGTGGAGGAGCGCTGCAGCGAGCGATACCTGTTGCTTCGTACCACCGGACAGATCGCGGACAATGGTGTTGAGTGGCCTGTCGAAGGAGATAAAATCGAACAATTCCTTGCGCCGAAGTTCATAGGTGGCCGTGTCCAATTTGCGGAGGCTTGAGATGAAGCTCAGGTTCTCCTCGACCGTCATATCATTGTAGAGAGTAAACTTCTGGGACATGTAGCCGACCTTAGACTTGACTGACTCCTCATTGTGGTCGAAGCTTATTCCGCCAACGCGCACTGACCCTTCGGAAGGCAGCAGGAGTGCGCAGAGCACGCGAATCGTAGTCGTCTTGCCCGCGCCGTTTGCACCCAAAAACCCGAATATTTCCCCTCGCCGAACCGTGAATGAGATCCGATCTACGGCAACGAAATCGCCGAACCGCACCGAGAGGTTGCTTACCTCCACGGCCAAATCATTCTCGGCTGTTTCTGCGGAGGAAGAGTTCATCAAAGCTTGATACTCCTTCTGATGCAAGAAGTTCCCGGGGGTCCCCTGCCGCAACCAATTTGCCATTCTCCAGAAGATGAACACGTCCGCACCGCTCCGCTTCATCCATATATGCGGTGGTGACGAGAATCAGGATATCCTGGTCAAGGAGGCGGTAAAGGAGTTCCCAGAATTCCCGGCGGCTGATTGGATCTACGCCAGTTGTAGGCTCGTCAAGGAGCATGACGTGCGGCGACCGCAAAAGCGCACACATGAGACCCAGCTTCTTGTACATCCCGCCTGATAGCTGGCTCGCCGGCCGATCAATGAATTCCTTTAACCGGGTGATGCGAAGGAGTTCATCTCGCTTCTGTGCATAGAGATCATGTGGAATGCCATAGAGCTCCTTGAAAAAGTCTAAATGTTCGCCTACGGAAAGGTCAGGGTAGAGACTTTGCGTCTGCGGCATGTACGCGATGCTGGGACGGATGTGTTCGAAATCAATTTGTTCTCCTCCACGGTAGTACGAAACGGTGCCTTCCGTGGCCTTAAGCAGGCCGAGCATGAGACGCAACAGCGTGGTTTTCCCAGCTCCCTCGGGTCCGATCACGCCGTGCATGAGACCGGACGAGAAATCTAGGCTCACCCCGTCAAGGACGGGACTTTTCCCGAAGACCTTCCGGACTGCCTGGACGGAGATTGAAACGGGTAATTGCGGCATGTCGACGGTTCCCAAAAAGAATACGCGAAACGTTCAGAGATATTCTTCTTGCAGAGGCAAACCGGGCCGTTGCAAAACGCAGGCGAGAGAAGGGGACGCAGAGTTTATAGAACAGTCAAGTTCTCCTCTTCAAACGTTGCGGGCTCTTTCCACGATAAGCGCTCTGCTTTTTTCCCTGTAGCAAGAATAGTATCTGGAACGGACTATTCTCGAGGTAACTTCACCTCAATTGTCATTCCCGGCTTGAGAATTTCCTGCTCATTGGCTCCGAGAAAACTTACTTTCACGCCAAACACAAGGCGCTCGCGCTCGGCCCGGGTCTGGACATTCTTCGGTGTGAACTCGGCCTCGTCGTTGATCTTTAATATTTTGCCATCGAATTCGCGGTTGTTTAGCTCCGGAAGATACCCTTTCAGAATCATGCCGGGTTTAAGCCGTGAAACATCAGGCTGGGGTACGTAGATATATGCCCAGATATCACGGATGTTCGCCAGGGTCAAGAGCTTCGTCCCGGGATCTACCCACTCCCCGGGCTCGTGATAGCGGTTCAAGACCGTGCCTGAAATCGGCGAATGAATGGAGCACCAACTCAACCTCACGTCCGCATCATCCTTCCTGTTCTTCACTTGATCCATGGTGTCCTGAGACGCAGTCTGAGCATGATACAATGCAACGGTCCGATGGTAGTTTTCATTCGCCAATACCGATGCAACCTTAACGTCTTCGCAGGCAAGAACAACCAATTCCTGATCATTCAACACGTGATCGCCTTCCTGAACCTTCACGGCGCTGATGGCAGAAGCAATGCGGGCGGATAAATCCACCTTGGTTGCTTCAAGGGTTCCGGCGTAGAGAAAGTCGCCCCGGAAGAACAACAACCTCACCGCGATCGCCGCTGCGACGGCGGTTGCAGTAATAAGGATAATTTTAAGCCTCTTCTTCTTATCGATCTTCACGGGGTTCCCTTCCATTTTTTACTTCGTCGCCTGCTTTGCAATAATTCCTTCTATGAAGATGCGAAGCATTTGATGAATCCACTCGCTGCGATACTTTTCGTCAGAAAGTGAATGACCGGAAAACTCCTTTACCAGCTTGTCGTTCCTCGTTTGATGGATGATATTGCTCATCAGGAATGCTGCCGCAAGGGAGGGCTTTATGTCGGAATCCACGATCCCCTTTTTCGCGGCCAAATCGAAAAACTCCCAAAGCTTCTCTGCATGTTTCAATAGAGTGTTAAGATACATTCTTTTGCTCTTTGAATCCGACATCTCAACATCCTGTTGGATCAGGCGCACGATGTCCTTTTGTTTGATCATCGTCTCGAGCGTCTGCCTGAGAAAAATTTCCAAGCGCACTTTGAAGTCGTCGATATTCTGGGGAGGCTGAAGTGTCTTTCTCGCGAAGTCCAGCCGTTCCGTAGCAAACTGTTCAATGATTTTATGGTAAAGGTTCTCCTTCGAGCCAAAATGATAATGGAGGGCTGCGATGTTCGCGCCGGCCGCCTGGCAAATATCCTTGGTGGTCGTACCGTCATACCCGTGAGCAGCGAAAAGGCGGGTGGCGGCGGAAAGGATCCGCATAGCGGTACCATCGCGGGAAGACTTTTCCCTCACGACATCGAGCATCAGTTTTCCGCTCTGCGCCGATTTCTGTTTACCAGCTTTCATAGCCCGAGCATAGCACAGCCGCACTATAAATGCAAGTCAGTGATTGACTTTTTCAAGTATTTAATTTATACTTGAAATAAATGCAATGGCATCGGTTCGAAACAGGGTACTACCATGAATAAAATCCTACCATCCAACAGACTCGCCGCAGCCCTGAGCATGAGCTTACTCTGCTACGGATGCCTTGTCGGCCCCACCTATCATACTCCTGCAGCCCCGAGTACGACTAGCTACACGGCAACTCAATTCCCGGCCAAGACAGCATCAGTAACGGGGCCCGGCGGCGAGGCACAGCATCTGGCGTTAGGGCAAGAGATCCCGGCTGAGTGGTGGACGCTGTTTCATTCCGCTTCGTTGGACCGGCTGGTTAGGCAGGCTCTCTCTGGCAGCCCGACTCTCGTAGCGGCGAAGGCAACGCTCCGGAATTCGCTGGAGACGCTCAATGCCCTCGTTGGCTCGGTCACGTATCCTACGGTCGACGCGAGCGCATCGGTCACGAAACAGAAAATCTCGGGCGCCGAATTCGGCCTGCCGAAGGAGACGTTCTCTCCCTTCACGCTCTACAATGCCTCGGTGAATGTTTCCTATGTTCTGGATCTTTTCGGCGGTGCACGGCGCGAGCTGGAAGCGTTGGAATCCCAGGTCGACTTTCAGCGCTTTCAACTTGAAGGGGCCTATCTCACGATTACCTCAAACATTGTTACGACAGCGTTGAGAGAAGCTTCCTTGCGCGCACAGATCGAGGCACTGAACGAGATCGATGCCGCTCTGCAGACACAGTTCGATTTAGTCGAGATTCAATTCAGGCTCGGCGGGGCTGCGCGTACCGACGTGCTCGCACAGCTGACACAGCTCGCGCAGACAAGGGCGACCCTCCCGCCTCTCGAGAAGGAACTCGAGCAGACCCGCCATCTTCTGGCAGTGTTAGCCGGACGGATGCCGAGCGATTCTGATGTGCTCCCTACATTCACGCTTGACCAATTGCAGCTGCCTGCGGAGTTGCCGGTGAGTCTGCCTTCATCACTGGTGCGCCAGCGTCCGGATATCCGCGCGTCGGAGGCCTTGCTGCACGCCGCGAACGCACAAGTCGGCGTTGCCACCGCAAATCAATATCCGCAGATCAACCTGACCGGCAGTTTAGGATATATGGCTAATTCGAGCAGCACACTTTTCCAGAGGGAGAGCAGCGTATACAGCCTCGGTGCAGGATTGCTACAGCCTGTTTTTCACGGCGGTCAGCTCTCCGCCGAGCGACGCGCCGCCGTGGCAGCCTACGACCAGGCATCGGCACAGTACCAGGCCGTTGTCCTCCAGGCCTTCCAGAACGTAGCTGACGTGCTGCGCGCGCTCGATGCCGACGCGCGGACGCTCAAGGCCCAAGCGGCAGCCGCCGCGGCCGCACGCGATACCCTGGACCTTACCCAAAAAGAGTATCAATTGGGCGGGGTGAGCTATTTGTCGCTTTTGAATGCAGAACGCCAGTACCAGCAGACGAAGATCGGTCTGATTCAGGCGCAGGCAGCGCGTTACGCCGACACGGCCGCACTGTTCCAGGCGCTGGGCGGCGGATGGTGGAACCGGGACCTGCACGCTGACATCGCTTCAATGCAGAACAAAGAATGATCCTTCAGGAAATTCATAGTTGGAATCCTGAACGGTAGGTAGTTCACAACCTCCTACGGCAAAAACTGAACGCATTGACTGACAAGGCAGCTCTTGTATGACCGACCTGCAGAGAAAAGTAAAACGAGAGCAAGGAAGACAAATCCCTCAGGTAATGACCTGCCTAACATCTTGATCAATCCAGCGGAATTATTGGAACCGTTCTCGCATATGGCCATTTTCAAAACCGATGCTGATTCAGTGCTTTCCGTTATCCGGGAAGGCAAGGGAATCGATCTCGCGATCACGGGCGTTGGGAAGCCCAGATGGGCGGGTCCGAAGTGACGAAGATTTTCAGCCAAATCCTGCGCTAAGTGCTGATAATAATGCTTGCCGGATACGGCGGAGCCGAGTCTTACCTGAATTCGATGTACTGGCAGGCGTTTATGTATGTCAACAAAGCGGGATAAGCGAGAGAGTTGCGGTGCAGCGTAACGACCGACGTAAGGCGGTTCAAGGCAAAAAAATCCTCGACAGTGGCATGATCCCCCTCTACATATATGCCTTGGATCACTTGATGTGCATCTAAAAAGAGGAAGGCACCGCACATGGAGCAGGGATATTACCTCCCACGCGCAAAACCCCTGCCTCAAGTCCATTGAGGATGTCAAAACCCGCGAAATTTAACAGCATCGTCAATGGGCCTGCGGGAACTTCGGAATGAGTTTAACGGATGTTTTAAATCCGCATAGCCCAGTGCTACGCCGATGATAATCAATAATTCGTCGGGGATTTGCAATTCCGCACGGACGAGGTCAGGATGGGCCACGAGCGTAACCGCAGGGGCCGAGTCTACATTAAAGTCCTGTGCTGCTAACATTATGCTCTGGGCCAGTAAGCCGAGGTCAAAGATCGACCAGGGAGTAAGCCTGCGGTCCATGCAGAGGTACACGACCACCGGTGCATCAAAAAAACGGTAATTGATCCGAGCAACGTCCACGAGTGTCGATGTGTCCAGACAAGTTTTTTCCACGGCAGCGATGCGCTCGGCTTTCACTGCTTCCATACGCCTCTGCAACTCGGGCGGCCACTCCCGGGGGGCCGTCAAATCCGGACTCCTCGGCACGCAATTCTGCAGGTTTTCCAGATAAGCCTTGCGGAGCCTATTCAATGCTTCGCCGCCTGCAATATACAGTTCCCAGGGCTGGGTATTTGCCCAGGAAGGCGCATGAAGAGCGGCTTCCAGAATCTTCCGAAGCGTCTCTCTGCTGACCGGGTCCCTTTTAAATGAACGAACTGTAAACCGCGAATGCAGTGCATCAAGAACTCGCATTAGTTCTTTCTACCCTCCTGGATAAAACCGATACTGGCAGCGCACAGGCTGTCATTTACCAGTCTCCAACCCCTGAGGCAACACTGTGTCCCTCACGGTCGCCTCCAAGGTCAGGACCTGCTTGGGTCGTTTCGGGTCATTGCTCAGGACCTCAATCGTTTCGAGAAAATGACCTTTTTTCCCGACTGTCGTAATTTTCGCCGAGATCATACCCCTTTCACCTTGCTTGAGATGGCTTGAACTAGCCATCACT
>Ga0187779_10001745_pt1 | contig 13558 bp, 9 predicted proteins | sample 1015_Q2_SP10_10__FD_132435 | JGI IMG/M metagenome (GOLD analysis project Ga0187779, IMG submission 132435) | Tropical peat soil microbial communities from peatlands in Department of Meta, Colombia - 1015_Q2_SP10_10_MG | ecosystem: Environmental > Terrestrial > Soil > Wetlands > Peat | place... | reverse complement strand
GTCCCTTGCGTCCCTTCAGGGAGCGGAATTTGTAGTTTTCGATGTACGATCGCATGGCCTCGGCCTTTGAGACCGCACCGGTTTCCGTCGTCTGGGTGAGGAGCATGATAAACTCTTCTCCCCCGTATCGCGCAAGGACGTCACTCTTCCGCGTGTGTTTCTTCAGGACCTGGGCGAATTCCCTCAGGACGGTGTCGCCCGTCCTGTGGCCGAATTTGTCGTTGATCTCCTTAAAGTGGTCGATGTCGATCATGAGGCAGCTCAGGGGAAGCGCATACCGCTCGGACCTGCTGAATTCTTCCTGGAGTCGGTGGTAAAAATATCTGATGTTATATGCCCCGGTGAGGAAGTCGGTTATCGCGAGTTTTTCGAATCTCAATTTTTCGCTTTCGAGCTTTTCGAAGAGGAAGGCGTTATAGAGGGAGTTCGCAGAGACATTCGCGATGGCGTTACAGAGACGGATCTCGTTTTCCGTGAATGCGTACCCGGCACGGGATGTCCTGAGAAAGAGGGTTCCGATGACCTCCTCATGGAAGATGATCGGGATTACCACGATGGAGCGGATACCGAGGGGCGAAATGATATCCTGCAAGCGTTCCAGGAGGGGGTCGGTCGTAACGTCCTTGATGACGACGGGCTCTCTCGATACGAGCGCCTTCTTTATCTCGGGATACTTCGAGAGGTCAAGCTTGATGTTTTTTACGAGGGGAGTCTCGAAGGTAGAAACAACGTGGGCGTACCGCTTGTCGCTGTCGACGCGGATGATGGAGCACCTCGTCACCGGGATGACTTCCGAGATCTTTTTTACGATGAGATAGAATATCTCCTGCGGGTCGAGGGTCGAAGAGACGAGGTAGGTGAGTTCGATGAGCGCCTGAAGGTTATCCGTTTCTTTCTTGAGGAGACCTACCATCTGTCTCCTGTCAAGGACGTTCTTGATCTTGAATTCAAGATCCCCCTCATGGAAGGGACTGATGAGATAGTTTTCCGCCCCGTACTTCATGATCGTCTTGAAGCCGGTCTGAGTGTTCGGGGGGATCGTCGCGATGATTGAAGGCCTTCCTTCAAGGGGAGAGAGGTTCTGCAGCTCATCCGCCGAGACGATGCATAACTGTATACAGTTGTTGCTGTCCGTTGACAGGGCCTCCTTGAGGGAGGCGAGGGTCTGAACAAACTCAACGCCGGACTTGCGCCTCTTCCGGAAGAAGGATTTAAGGAACGTTAGTATTTCACGGTTCTTTTCGTATATGAGTATCCGTTCGCTCATTTCACCAAGCGCTCATGCCCTGAGATTCTGTAGCCATTTTAGCAGATTCTTCGTCGAAAGTGTATTGATTACGTCCCCTTTTTCGAGCCATCCCCTCCGTGCCGTCGAGACTCCGTACGTCATGTAAGCGAATTGGTTCGCAACATGGGTATCGGTGTTTATCGCCATCGGGATTCCCAGCTCTTTTGCCTTCTTCGCGTGGGTATCGTTCAAGTCGAGTCTGAGAGGATAGGCATTTATCTCGATGGCCTTGCCCTCCTCCCGTGCTGCAGCAAAGACGCGCTCCATATCCACCTCATAGGCATCCCGCTCTCCGATAAGCCTCCCCGTTGGATGTGCGAGTATCGTCACATAGGGATTCTTTATCGCCGAGATGAGCCTCCCGGTCAGCTGTTCCTTTGTCTGCCGAAAGCCTGAGTGGACTGATGCCACGACGATATCGAGTTGTCTCAGGAGGTCATCGGGCAGATCGAGGGTATAGTCGCTCCTGATATCGACCTCGGCGCCCATGAAGAGCCTGAATCCTCTCAGACGCCGGTTGATCGCCCGCACCTCCGTCATTTCATCGATGAGCCGTTCTTCATTCAGTCCCCGCGCGACACCGAGCCCCTTTGTGTGGTCGGTGATGGCGATATACTCATAGCCCCGCTCCCTTGCCGCCTCGATGAGTTCCTCTATGGTGTGGCTGCCGTCACTCCGCTTCGTATGTACATGGAGGTCCCCCTTCATGTCCTTTACCGTGATGAGCTTGGGCAGCCTTCCTTCGGCAGCCGTCTCGATCTCGCCGGAGTCCTCTCTCAGTTCGGGCGGGATATAGGGCAGACCGAGGAGCCTGTAGACGTCCTCTTCTCTCCTCCCCCCGAGGCGTTTCTTGTCGGACTCCCTGAATATCCCGTATTCATTCAGCTTCAGCCCCGCCTTCACCGCCAACTCCCTGAGCCGGATGTTGTGCGCCTTGCTGCCGGTGAAGTATGCCAGCGCAGCGCCGAAGGACTCATCTTCAACAACCCTGAGGTCGACCTGTATCCCATCTGCAATAATGACACTCGATTTTGTCGGGCCCTGCAAGAGGACTTCCTTAACCTGAGGGAGATGGACAAAGGCGCTCATGACCTTCCGCGGGTCCCTGGATGTTGCGAGGATGTCTATATCGTTGACGCTTTCCTTCCATCGCCTGAGGCTGCCCGCGAGACAGAGTTCCTTCGCCGGTGCCTTGTCACGCAGTTGGGAGAGTATCTCCTCTGCGATGGGACGAACCCTGCCGATGGGCCTCCGGTCCTTGCCCCTCTTCACCATCTCTATTCCTTTCAGGATGTTCTCCTCTGTCTTCTTCTTTATGCCCGGGAGACCGGACAGCCTCTGATCCCGTGCGAGACGTTCCAGTTCATCAATATCCTTTATCTTCAGGGTTTCATGGAGGAGTTTTGCTGTTTTGGGACCGAGACTCGGAACCGTGAGGAGCACAGAGAGGCCTTCGGGGATCTCCCTTTTCAGGTCATCATGGGTCTTGATCCTGCCCGTTGCGACGTATTCCCCTATCTTCCCGGCAAGGTCGCGCCCGATGCCCGGCACTTCGAGCAGTCTTTTTTCCGGCAGGGAGGCGACATCATCCGGCAGCCCGTCGATGTTCATGGCGGCACGGCGGTAGGCCCTCACCCGAAAGAGATTTTCACCCTTTATCTCGAGCAGATCGGCTATCTCATTAAAGATTCTGGCTATCTGCTGGTTTATCATCTTCTCAGGAGGGCACCCTGCCTCGTGAATCTTTTGGCTTTAAGAGAAAGGGTCATATGTTTTTCAGGAGAGTTAGCAACTCCCCGGCATTCGCGGGCGCATAGCCGGATGCGTCATTGTTGAAGTAGATGAATACGTCCTTCCCCTGCTTGAGATACTTTCGTATTCGAGCGGCGTCGCCCTTCAGTTGTTCACGGGTATAGCTCGAAGCGTAGTTGCCGCCCACACCATGTCTCCTCATGTACACGAAATTCGCGGGTACCGGAAGCTCATCGAGGAAAGGAGGCCAATCGGCCATACAGAGGGAAGCCTTTCCCTTCTCGATGAGTGAGATGACCTTCTTTGTGATCCATGTCTCCTCCCTGAACTCGAAGGCACTTCTCACGTCGTGGGGCTTGAGGAGTTCAAGGAAGTCTGCGAGTCTTGGTGGGTCAACGCGGAGACCGGGCGGCAACTGCCAGAGAATGACGCCGAGTTTATCGCGCAGTGCCGACACCCGTGAGAAAAAGACATTCAGAGGTTCTTCACAGGCCTTCAGCTTCTTCACGTGCGTGATGAAGCGGCTGCCCTTGACCGAAAAGAGAAAACCGGGAGGGGTCTCGGAATACCACCGTGTGAACGTCTCCTTTTCGGGGAGTCGGTAAAAGGTGACGTTGAGCTCGACCGTAGAGAATTTCTCTGCATAATATTCGAGCCAGCGCTTCTTCTGGAGATGCTCGGGATAGAAGATGCCTTTCCAGTCATCGTAGGAGAATCCGCTGCATCCGATATTCAGGGTAGGCATGATGATATTCTATCATGAAAAATCATGCCCTTCAATTTTCCAAAACACTCTAGAACGTTGCCAGTCTTACCTCTAAGGGGAATAGCGGGAGAAGGGCATTTCTTCCCTTTCCTCACCTTTCCACCTATTCACTGTACATCCGACTGTACAGTGACATTTTCTTCCACATCGGATCATCGTAAAGTTCACGAATCAGCGGGATAGAGGCATCATACCTGTAATTGCTAATACCTGATTTGAAGGACAGAGGAGATGTGACCCACCTGCTCGTTTCGTTAGGAAATGAACGCTTCTTCCTCAAAATGTCCGCCGTCGCTTTCACCGACCACTCAACCGTGTCAGCTCTCGTATAAGACTCTTGGTTTCCGATCCAAACCTATCTTCTTCTGGATAGTCATGAGAGTGTGGTGTTCACCGAAGTACGCACTTGATAGGGCTGACGGAGACGGGATTCATTACCAGCCTAACATTGTTTGTCTTTGCGCCTTATGTGTGATAGAATTGGCTCGCAAACGATATGATTCTTTGCGGCTTGTTGGGCTCTATTAAGTATTGAGAATAATAGGGAGGTTGTCATGAAAGCAAAGGCGGTTGTATGCGTAGTGGTGGCATTTCTTCTGGCGATGGTTTCAATGGCTTGCAGCAAGAAGGAAGACATTATCTCCAAGGCAGAGAAAGGAGAAAAAGACAGGCCCGGCATCGCCGAGACTAAAGCTATCGCTGAGGAAGGATTCATCTACGGCCTGCCCATCGTGATGAACTACGCGGTTATGTACGACTATATCGTGGACAAAAACTCCGGCCAATGGAAGGCACCCTTCAACACGATACTAAATGAACCTCGCGTTTTCACTTACAAGGACACGGCAGTAATCACACCTAACAGCGACACGCCTTATTCACTCCTGTGGCTGGACCTGCGCGCTGAACCTTATGTTCTCTCTGTTCCCACGGTAGAAAAGGGTCGCTATTACTCGGTAATGCTTTGTGACGGCAATACCTTCAACTACGGCTATATCGGTAGTCGTTCGACCGGCAACGATGCCGGTGATTATATGGTGGTGGGTCCTGCCTGGAAGGGTGAAACCCCTTCAGGCATCAAGAAGGTGTTCCAGTCCTCTACCCAGTTCTCGCTGGTTGTTTACCGCACCCAACTTTTCAATCCGAAGGACATGCCCAGCGTCGAGAAGGTCCAATCCGGATACAAGGCGCAGCCACTTTCGGCATATCTGAAGAAGTCGGCGCCCCCCGCTTCCCCTGAAATTACTTTCCCAAAGATAGATAAGGAATTGGTGAAGACAAACTTCTTCGAGTATCTCGACTTTGCATTACAGTTCGCTCCGGCTGGGCCGGAGGAAAAGGATATCCGCGCTAAGCTTGCCCGCATCGGCATTGGTCCGGGCAAGACCTTCAACTTCAGGGACCTTTCACTCGAACACAAGGCTGAAATTGCCCTCGGCATGAAGGAAGGGGAAAAGAAAGTGGATGAGAAAGTCGCCGCCTTTGGCAAGGTCATCAATGGATGGCGGGTCGGTTCTTCAGGTGGCAACCGTGATTTCTACCACGGCGACTGGCTGCTGCGCGCCGCGATCGCCAAGGCTGGCATCTATGGCAACGACGCGGAGGAGGCCACGTATCCATATACAAAGACACTTGCTGATGGCGAGACGCTTGACGGAAGCAAACACAAATACACCATCACCTTCGCTGCGGGCCATTATCCTCCTGTGGATGCGTTTTGGTCGGTGACGATGTATGACGGCAAGACCCAGTTGCTGATTAAGAACCCCATCGACCGTTATCTTATCAATTCTCCGATGTTGCCGAGCTTGAAGAAGAACCCGGATGGTTCGTTGACGCTTTACATTCAGAAGGACTCGCCGGGCAAGGCGAGGGAATCCAACTGGCTGCCTGCGCCGGATGGGCCGATATATCTGGTGATGCGTTTGTATTGGCCGAAGACAGAGCCACCGTCGATCCTGCCACCAGGCAAAGGCACATGGAGTCCGCCAGGCATTGTGCGGGTAGATTAACGCATCGTCTATCAACTCAGGGATTTCCTCCCAATCCTCACCAACAGGGGATGCCCTCAAAAGCATCCCCTGAAGTAGAACGTTAATTACTGCACGTACCCTTCATTGCTCACGATTCCCGTTGACCGTTTCTTGCCGAGAGAAACCAAGCGTCTGTGAGAGAACCATCATAGCGTTGAGTCCAGGAAGTAGCCTGTCGTAACCCGCCTTAAGCTGACGGCCCTATCGGTCTGGCCGCGCGTGCAACCTTTTTATATGGCCTTATGGGGTGCTTGGGATTTCCAATATATAAACCCAACAATTCCGCCCAAGACAAAACCAGCGGGGCCGGTTATGAATATACCTAGGAGAGGTCCCTGATTTGCTCCCGGTGTAAATATCATTGGCCCCAAAAAGCCTCCGGCAAATCCAATGCAACCAAATAGTATGGCACCTAATAGAGTTGTTGAAATTGCATCACCACTGATTGAAACTGTCTTTGCCCAAATGAACCGACCTGCCATAACAGCACATGCAAGAGAAAGGACGTTAGCAATCCAACGGTGCTCACCCAGTGGCAGTAGCGAGCAAGGGAGCCAGTAGATAAAAAAATAAGTTGCGGGCACGACTAAAATTAGAGCACTTATGCGAATTAGGACTCTCATTGCTTTTACTCTTTCATCATAATACATACTGATTTCCGCTCGTACTCTGCACCATTATATCAGACTTCAAGGGTGAGGGTTCCAGGAAGGACTCTTGCATCTCAGCTTCACCGACAACACCTCACAAGCTGGCAATCTTACTGACTGTCTATTTCGAAGAGAATATGAGGAAGCTACTTCGCTGATGCCATGGACGTGCCGAGCAGCATTCATTGCACAGGAATGCTCACCTTAATTGTAGTACCTTTACCCTCGCTACCCGAAATGTCTATATGCCCGCTAAAAGAAAGGACACGCTCACGCATGCCGATAACGCCAAATGATTGAACCTTTGATAGATCTTTATCGGTTATCCCTTTGCCATTGTCAGAAATTTCAAGCCTTATGAAACCGTTATCTCGAGTCAGTCTTATTGCTATTTCCGTAGCTTCTGAATGTTTCGCTGCATTTGTAAGTGCCTCCTGGACAATCCTGTAAAGCGCAATGCTCAGCTCTTTTTCAAGTTCGATATCCTTGAATTCGCTGGCGACTGAACATTCGATGCCTGTCCGCTTCTCGAATTCCCCAGCCTGCCATTCGATTGCGGGGATCAGACCAAAATCGTCAAGGAGAGAAGGTCTTAATTCGGTGCATATGCGTTTAACTGATGAAAGTGTCGTATCTATGGAGTGCAGCATTGCCTGTGTTCTTTCAGAGAAAAGGCTATGATCTCCGTATTTATCTGCAAGCCGGGCCAATTCCATCTTTAGGGCAACAAGCCTTTGTCCAAGTTCATCGTGTATGTCGCGGGCAAAACCCGCCCTTTCTTCTTCCCTTATAGATTGCAAGTGAGAGGCAAGATCGCGGAGTTCTCTTGTCCGGTCCTGAACACGCATTTCAAGTTCGTCATAATTTTTTCGCAGGGCATCTTCTGCCCGCTTGAGCTCGGTAATATCAAATGCCACACCTGCAACGTATGTGGGCTGTCCGTCGGCACCAATCAAAGAGAATTTATTGACAATGGAGATGTGATCGATCCCGTCTGCCTGTCGTAAAACCTCCGTAGTTTCAATGACACCGTCAGACAATGCAAGTTGATCATTCGCGACAAACTTACGTGCTGTTTCAGCCGGAAAGATTTCAAAGTCGGTCTTCCCTTGTAATTTATGGAAAGGCATCGAAAATATTTGTTCCGCTTCCGCATTGACATACACGTATCGTCCCTTCAAGTCTTTTATCCATGCCGCAGCCGGTAAGTTCAACATGAAAGCTGAAAAGCGTCGTTCACTTTCTCTCAATGCCTCTTCTGCCCTCTTGAGTTCGGTGATATCCCGCGCAATTGAAGAAGCTCCGATTATGCTGCCTTCGGCACTTCTTATGGGAGAAACGTTTAAAGCGACTTTGAGATGTGCACCCGATTTAGTTAGACGCACAGTCTCATAGTTCTCAATTGATTCACCTCTTTTTATCTGTTCAAGAATATCAGGTATGTCGTTTGGATAGTCCGGTGGGAGAAGGATGGCTATGTTGCAACCAATTACTTCGTTAGCCAAGTAACCATATGCCTTCTCAGCCCCCTTGTTCCAAGTCAGGATGGTGCCATTGAGGTCCTTGGTAAAGCTTATAATTGCTTCACTTGAAGACTGAACAAGAGCCGCATAATGAATATGTGCCTCTTTATCACTCTTAAAGCTCATGCGGATTCTTTTTAGTTCCTTTCTGCATCAAATTACGAGGTACACGAATATCATCTCATAGATTACTCCTTTAGGCAATCGGTTGGTAGCTATGGCGATATCTCGGGCGGCGTGAGTGTTATGAGAAATTCTTTGGAATCGGGGATAACAAATTCCAATGGTACCCTTGAGACCGTTGCAAGCTTATGAAAACATCGTCTTCAGGAAGTAGGCCTTCTCGGCTAATCGATCATTACTGGTCTTGTTTTCTGATGCGAATGAAAAAAAAGGTCAGGCTTGCGATGATGCAAATAGAATGGCAATGTGGTAACGAGCATGGCACGGAAACCGCGCATACAATTGGGGGTGCTTTTTATGAAGGAGCTGCAGGGGATATTGAAGCGAGATATCTTGGCGCTATCACGGCTGGCAAGCATCGGCGAACTGAGTGCTGAGAAAAGAACATTGAAGAGGGTGAGGGAAAGGCTAAATGCACAATAGCAAGCCTGACCCCCTCGGTACTTTCACCTCAACCTCTTGCCTTTATCTCTGCGGCGTGGCGAGTTTCTTGATTAAGGAGTCGCCGACTCCCTCGGCTACAGAGCGGACGGGGTCGCTTTTTGCGGTGCGTTTTGTGGTGTTCTTGGAAGTGTTTTTGGTGGTGCTCTTTGCGATGCCGATCGACTTCATAGCGATGTCGAGCCGCGTGTCATCCTTGGCAGAGACACGAAAAGGAACAACCTGCGGCTCAAACCCTATCGCGCTGACCTTCAGCGTGTAATTTCCGATAGAGAGGCTCTTCACATTGTAACTCCCGTCGCCGCCTGTTTGAGAAGAGCCGACGACCGTATTCTGGGAATTATATATCTCAAGCCGGGCCTGTCCAAGAGCCCCGCCCTGCTCAGAACGCACAGTGACCGAAAGACTGCCCGAACCGCTGTCAGGGAAAATCGTACTTCTCAGACTGTAAAGAGTGAAAGCCAGCGCGGCGATACCACCAAGGATCGCCACAATGGCTTGTATACGCTTCAATAACAGATCCTGCTTAGTCTCTTCCACCATGGGTCTATTCCTCAATGATCAAAGTGCCGGTCAAATCTCAGGCGTCATCAGTGACCACGGCTTGATCACAATATTATAGCCCTTTCTCCAGAAACCGAAAGAGCTCCTTATTAACTACCAGAATTCTCAATCCTTTGTCAAGAAGTTGCACATTTCTTCAGGAAAAGTCAAAATCGCCCTAAGCTGAAACAATACGTCGGGTTAGTCTATCACACCGCCGGCTCGCCGAGAAGAACGGAGCTACCCTGGCATGGGATGGAGCCCTTGTCAGGCAGAAGCATCCTCCTGGCACTGGATGAAGGCAGAGGGGATGAGATACCGATCCTCCCGGTATCTCATCCAAGAGATTTGCTAGATCTGTTTTCCTATGGAGGAGGGAATATCTTTTTTCACGACCGATGTCGTGACCGTCTTCTTTACGATATCTGCTGTGTCGACTACCCTGAGCTTATCAAAGAGGAGTCCGAATTTGTTTTCCAGTTCCGACATAATAAGGCGTCTCGTGTCAGCCGGCAGGCCCCACCACTTCTTCTTCATCGGCCCGAATCCCTTCTTCCGGGTGCTGTACAGGAACTGCTCCTCGGTCTGGCCTTCTTTCCATTCCTTTGCGTATTCCTGCTTTATATACGCGTAAACCTCGTCTCTGAACTCCCCGGGGAGGTGGCTGCTGTCGTAGATGATGTTCTGGAATCCTGTTGCGAGATGGACTTCGGAGGTCCCCGTCTTCGGGAACATATCAAAGGCCTCCTCAGGAAGAGTCGATGCACCGTGCTGGACCGCCCCCGAGAGACCGTACTCCTTCCTCGCTATTTCTGAGAGCTTCTTCAGGGTCTCAAAGTCTATCTTCACCTTCGCGAGGGTGCCGTCGGGCAGGACAACACCGCCGTGACTCGTGCCTGTCTGGACACTGAGTTTGCTGAGGCCCTTGCCGCCCGTCCGGAATAGTTCCTTGAAGCCGTCGAGGTAAGCCCTGAGTTCTTCGGGTGAGCTGTTCTTCCCCCCTATCTCTCCGATCTCGCCGCCGACCGAGATATCGATGCCGGGGGGCTGGATCTCTCTGATGCCGCGTGCCAGTTCAGCGGTTTTTTCGAAGTTCGGCCTCTGCTGCTCTTTGATCGTCTGTTTTTCGAGGTCAACGAGGGTTGAAGAGTCTATATCGATATTATAGAACTCCGCCTCGATCGCCTCCTTTATCAGGCCTCTCACGTAATTCGTTTCAGCCCCCGGGTCCGAAAGGTAGTTCTTCCTCACAAGCTGGAAGTGGTCACCCTGAATAAAGACGGGCCCCTGATATCCTTCCTTCACGGCTGCGGCCAGAACGACAGCAGAGTATTCGAGGGGCCGCTGCTTTGTATATCCTATCTCGGAACGGGCTATCTCAAAGATGAAGGCGCCGACGCGTTTTTCCATCGCCTTTCTGAAGATGGCCCGGGAAACGTCGTAGGTTAATCCCCGCACGTTCATTGCGGGCACCGTGAAGCCGTGGTAATCCCTCCCCAATTCCTCATAGAGTCCCTGAATGGATGCAGGGACCGCCCCCGCTGCCTTAGCCGTCTCTTTTATGAAGATCAGGAGGTCCTTCTTCTCTTCCTCATTCTCCGAGAAGACCGCTTCGGAGACGAGATCGTCCATGGCATTCCTCACGGCATTCAGGTCTTTTATCCTGAGCTTGCCGTCGCTGAGAGAGAGCGCGTCCTGCAATTTCCTCGGGATCATTTCTCTGCTTCCTCCTTTTTCTTTTCCGTTTCGGATTTTTCCTTCAGGGACACATCCCGCACAAAATCAGCGCAGTGGATATTTTTCCCGGACAGGGAAAACTTCTTCTGACACGTACCTCTCCAGGCACATATCGCACATATTTCGATCTCGGTGCTCATAGGGACCTCCTGAAAAACCAGCGTAAGACCCGTTCTATATTACCGGCAATGCTTTCCTTCGCATTTATTATAAAGATTTTGTCCTCTATGTGGAAGAGTTCTTTTTCGATCCTCTCTCCCCGGAGTGCCGTAACCGCCCCCCTGCCTTTTCCGAAGAATCCGGTGATTTCGTGGGAGGGTCGTTTCCCCAGTTCTTCTTCAAAGATCGGAACGATCTTATCCTTCATCCGCAACTCCGTATCCATGAAGAAGAGGGTGATCTCCGGTTTCATATCGAAGGCCCTCGTGAGGAAGGCTGCTATCTCATTGGCATAAATCTGCTTAGGGGGTGAAGACTTGACCTCCCCGTAGAGGATTGAACCATCGATCTTGGCGATGAGGTCGTAATCGCCGCCGACAACCGGCCTCTTGCATTTCACTCCCCACACCGCCTCTGCGGCGAATTCTCGTTTGAAGATTTCCGCGATGAACCATTCAAGGGTCACCCCGAAACTCTTCACGGGACCCTTGCTTAACCGATAGGCGATATCAGCACCCTCGCCGGCGGCCCGCACTCTTTTCCCAATGAGTCCGATACTCTCGAGGTATTCCGTATAATCTTTCGTGACCCCTTGGGTGGCATAACGCGTAACATCCCGAAGGGTGAAGAGTTCCTGGTGTTTAATGACATCCCTGAGAAAGAGCCTGAAAGAATACTTATTGAGGATTCTGTAATAGTCATCGACGAATCTCTCTTCAGGCAGGAGGAGGTCATCCTGAGGTTCTTTCTTGTAGATGGTGAACCCCCTCCGCTTCAGGAGAACGGTAAGGGGAGGAGTGAGTTCTGAGAGGGATTTCCTGAGACGTTTAATCTCAGCGCGAAGGGAAAGGATTTCGTCCTGAGGCCGACCGTCTCCCATCAGCGAACGGTAATATGCCTCCTCACGCCGGAGCTGACCTCAAACGTTCTCGAGCATGTGGCCGAGCTTCTTCTTCTTCGTCTTCAAATAGATGATATTCTTCTCATGCGGCCTGCTCTCGATCGGGACCCTTTCTCCGACCTTGAGCCCGTATCCCTCGAGACCTACGATCTTCTTCGGATTGTTCGTCATGAGACGCATCTTCCTGACACCGAGGTCGACGAGTATCTGCGCCCCTATGCCGTAGTCCCTCAAATCGGGCTTAAATCCGAGCTGTATATTCGCCTCGACGGTGTCGAGGCCCTTGTCCTGAAGTTCGTAAGCGCGCAGCTTGTTGGCGAGTCCGATGCCCCTCCCCTCCTGCCTCATGTAGAGGATAACCCCTTTACCCTCCCGGTGAATTCGTTCCATCGCCTTATGCAGCTGTTCACCGCAGTCGCACCGCTTCGAACCGAAGACGTCGCCGGTGAGGCACTCGGAGTGAACCCGGACGAGGACGGCGTCATCCGGTTTTATCTCACCCTTCACGAGTGCTATATGGATATTATTGTCCATGTCGTTCTCGTAGGCGACTGCCCTGAACTCGCCATGCTCGGTCGGAAGGTTCACGTCTGAGATCCTCCTGATGTAGCGATCGGTGCGGATCCTGTGGTGGATGAGGTCTTTCACCGTCACGATCTTGAGGCGATGCCGCCCTGCAAACTCCATGAGTTCCGGAACCCTTGCCATGGTTCCGTCATCGCTCATGATCTCGCATATGACACCCGCCGGGTAGAGACCGGAAAGCCTCGCGAGGTCGACAGATCCCTCTGTCTGGCCCGCCCTCTGCAGCACCCCGCCGGGTTTCGCGCGGAGCGGGAAGACATGGCCAGGCCGTGCGAGGTCTTCGGCCTTTGTCTTCGGGTCTATGGCGGTGAGTATCGTCGTCGCCCTGTCAGCTGCCGATATCCCTGTCGTTACCCCTTTTTTTGCCTCTATCGAAACGGTAAAGGCGGTGCCGAACTGGGAGGTATTCTTTCCGGTCATCATCGGCAGCTCAAGTTCCTCGACCCGCTGGGCGGTGAGAGAGAGACAGATTAGGCCCCTGCCGTGTTTTGCCATGAAATTGATCGAAGCAGGGGTCACTTTCTCTGCGGCCATGCATAGGTCCCCCTCGTTTTCCCTGTCCTCGTCATCAACGAGGATAATCATTTTACCCTTCGCAACGTCCTCTATCGCCTCATCAATCGTATTGAACTTATACTTCTGCATTTCTAACCTCCGCATACAGAATCAGCAAGGAGCTACCAGCAGTTCGCAGTAAGGGATCGAACATGTCTCAGACCGCCTCCTGCCGGTTACGGGCTGCCGCCTTTCCTGCTTTCGTCTAGATACCCCGCCTCAGCGAGGGATTTCATGAGCTGCCCGTCCCGGTCAGCCTTATTTGTCCTATCCCCAGCGAGAAACCGGGCTACATACTTCCCGATGATGTCAGCCTCGAGATTCAGGGAATCTCCCACATTCTTGAAGCCGAGAGTCGTCACCTTCACGGTATGGGGAATAATCACGACACTGAACCCATCGTCCGACACCTCTACGACGGTAAGGCTTATCCCGTCAACCG
>Ga0187779_10001739_pt1 | contig 13583 bp, 14 predicted proteins | sample 1015_Q2_SP10_10__FD_132435 | JGI IMG/M metagenome (GOLD analysis project Ga0187779, IMG submission 132435) | Tropical peat soil microbial communities from peatlands in Department of Meta, Colombia - 1015_Q2_SP10_10_MG | ecosystem: Environmental > Terrestrial > Soil > Wetlands > Peat | place... | reverse complement strand
CGAGACCCTGGCGCGTCCGGGCGGGAACACGACCGGGATCACCAACATGGCGGCGGTCCTCACCGGCAAGCGGCTGGAATATCTGAAGACGCTGCTTCCGCATGTGTCTCGCGTCGCGGTGCTGTGGGATCCCAAGGCGCCCGGCTCCATCCCGCAATGGAAGGAAAGCCAGGACCCCGCGCGCGAGCTGGGACTGCACCTCTATTCGATGGAGGTGAGCAGCGCGGAGCGCTACGAGGAATCGTTCCGGGAAGCCGTCCGCGCCGGCAACACGGCAATCTGGGTCACGCTGAACCCGCTGGCGAACTCGAATCAGAAGCCGATCGCCGAGCTGGCCGTCAAGCATCGGCTGCCGTCGATTTGCGCGCGAAGCGACTACGCCGACAACGGTTGCCTGATGGCCTACGGTCCCGGCTACAGCATCGAGGGACGCGACGGCGCGCGCTATGTCGATCGAATATTGAAAGGCGCGAAGCCGGCGGACATTCCGGTCGAGCAACCGACCAAGTTCGAGCTGGTGATCAACCTGACGACCGCGCGGATGCTCGGCCTGGCCGTGCCGCAATCGCTGCTGTTCCAGGCGGACAGAGTCATCGATTGACACCAGCCGATTTGGCACCAGCACACATAGTCATCGAGCGAGCGGACCGTCACAATCGGCAGTGATGCTCCGCCCGATTGCGCGCAGCATCGGGGACGCCGCTACAATGCCGCATGGTTGCGTGGACCTGGCTGATCCCGGCGCTCGCGCTGGCGCTTCTCGCCGGCGGATTCGCCGTCGGCATGGGACCGCTGCTCGTGGTCGTCTGCGGCGTGGTTCTGATCGGCGCGGTGATCGCCGCCGTCCACCACGCCGAAGTCGTCGCCCACCGCGTCGGCGAGCCGTTCGGCACGCTCATTCTCGCGATCGCGGTGACCGTGATCGAAGCCTCGCTGATTCTCTCGGTCATGCTGGCGGGCGGCGCCGATGCGGCTTCGCTGCCGCGCGACACCATCTACGCGGCGATCATGATCATCTGCAACGGCGTCGTCGGCCTGTGCGTCCTCGTAGGCGGACTCGCGCACCGGGAGCAGAGCTTCCGCGTCGAAGGCGCGAGCGCGGGACTTGCCGCGCTCATCGCGCTCTCGGCGCTCGCGCTCGTGCTGCCGGTGTTCACGATCACGATGCCCGGTCCCGTGTACAACACGCCGCAACTCGTGTTCGCGGCCGTGACCTCGGCAGTGCTGTGGGCCGTCTACGTCTTCGTGCAGACGGTCCGCCATCGCAACTACTTTCTCGCGCCGCCCGGCGCGCCCGAGGAGGCGCACGCGAAGCCGCCGACCAGCGTGCAGGCGTGGGCGAGCCTGGGCTTGCTCGTGCTGTCGCTCGTGGCGGTGGTCGGTCTCGCGAAGCTCATCTCCCCTTCCATCGAGCAGGCGATCGCCAAAGCCGGCGCGCCCAAGGCGGTGATCGGAATCGTGATCGCGATGCTGGTGCTCCTGCCCGAGACATGGGCCGCGGTGCGCGCGGCGCACGCCAACCGGCTCCAGACCAGCATGAACCTTGCGCTGGGCTCGGCGCTCGCGAGCATCGGGCTCACCATTCCGGTCGTCGCCGTCGCCTCGATCGTCCTGGGGATGCCGCTGGTTCTGGGGCTCGACCCGAAGGGCCTCGTGATGCTCGCGCTCACGTTCCTTCTCGCCGCGGTCACGCTGGCGACCGGCCGCACGCACATCATGCAGGGCGCGGTGCACCTCGTCGTGTTCGCCGCGTTCCTGTTCCTCGCGTTCGTGCCGTAGGCTCGCCGACCTGAAGGCTATCCTCCGGTGGCCGCTGTTCAGCGTCACTGATCGCGATCGCGCCCGCCCAAGGCGCCGCAAGCCGATTTCAAGTGCGAGATTGCAGCGCGGCCGGGTTCACGACGTTGATCGGCTTGCCCGCAGCATACGCGGTGATCTGGGCGAAGATGTCGGCGAACTGGGTCTCGTATTCGTCGCGCGTCACGTAACCGATGTGCGGCGTGCAGACGACGTTCGGCAAGTTGAGCAGCGGATGCTTCGGATCGCGCAGCGGCTCCTGCTCGAACACGTCCACCGCCGCCATTCCCGGTCGGCCCGACCGCAACGCCGCGACGAGCGCACCCGGCTCGATCAGCGGCGCGCGGCTCGTGTTGACGATGAGCGCGGAGCGCTTCATGCGGCCGAGATCGGCGGCAGTCACGATGCCGCGCGTCGCGTCCACCAGTCGCATGTGCAGCGACAGCACGTCGCTCTCCGCGAAGAACTGCGCTTTATCCATCGCGGTCGCATAGCCGTCGGCGCGGGCGTGCTCGAGCGAGGCTTCCCGCGCCCAGACGAGCACCTTCATGCCGAACGCCTTGCCGTAGCCGGCCACGACCTCGCCGATCCTGCCGTAGCCGAAGATGCCCAGCGTCTTGCCGCGCAGCGTGTCGCCGACGCCGGTCTGCCACACACCGTCCTTGAGCGCCTGGACCTGCTGCGGAATCTGCCGCATCGCCGCGAGCACGAGAGCCCAGGTCAGCTCGGCGGCGGCGTACGACGGCGTTCCGGCGTGCAGGTTCGACGACACCACGATCCCCTGCCGGGTGCAGGCCTCGACGTCGATGTGCGGATACACGCTGCGCTGGCTGATGAGGCGGAGCTTGGGCACGCGCTCGATCAGCGGCGCGCGGATCTGCGTTCGTTCGCGGATCAGCACCAGCGCCTCCGTGTCGCGCAGCCGCTCGGCCAGCGCGTCGACATCCTGCACGTGGTCCGTCCAGATCGCGACGTCGTGACCGTCGAGCTCGCGAAAGCACGCGAGCGTGCGCAGCGTGTCGAAGTAGTCGTCGAGGATCGTGATCTTCACGGTGGCGATGAATCCGTCTTTCGCGGGCGGGCGATTGCGGGCGCGCCGCCCGGTTCAGGGTCCGATCTTCTCGCGGAATCTCCTCAACGCGTGGAGGAGGTCCGCGAGAATGCTTTCCTGATAGCGATAGCTCATCTCCTGGCCCATGGGCACGAGCATGGACAGCGATTGCCGGCGGCAGCGCCCGGAAAGCTCCTCGAGCTGCGCGATCAGCGCATCGATGCGCGCGCGCATCTCCGGCGTGCGGTACCTGGCTTCGGGCTCTATTTCCGCGATGTCCTGCACGGTCAGAGCGGGCGAGAAGAGCCGGGAGATGTCGCCTTCGATCCGCACCCGGCGGCCGTCGAGGCGCCAGAGCCGGAAGCGATGCCAAAGCGCCTGCGCGCCGAACAGCATCGAGAACACGAAGATGAGCTGCAGCCAGCGCGCCGTGGGCATGATGTCGATGAGCCACGGCAGGTACTCGCCGACGCGGTCGGGTCCCTGGTCGTCGTAGTAGCTCTGCGCCGACGACGCGTACTGCAGGCCGGTCAGATTGGCCTGCTCGCGGTTGATGCGGATCAGCTCGGGAAAGACGCGCGTGAACGCCGTGATCACCCCCTGCGTGACCGACTCGCGGGCGCAGCCGTTGCCGACGAGCAGCGTGTCGACCTGGATCACGTGCTTGTCCGTCGGCGGCATGCCGCGAACGGGATCGTAGTAGCCCGCCTTGACGAGGCCCGCGCGCGCCGACGGAAGCCGGTGCGCGAGCGACTCCGCGATAGCGATGTCGACGATCTGCAGCTTGCGGTCGCGCACCGCCCGGACGAGCAGGTCGGCGTCCGGCTCGATCACCATGGCGCCGAGATCGAGATCGCCGCGCTCGAGCATCGCCAGCTGCTCTTCCAGCGGCTGAGTGGAGAGCTTGATGTCGAGCTCCGCGAGCTGCGCCACGAATTGCCTCGCCAGGTACTCGGTGCCGCTGCCGATCGGTCCGATGCCGATCTTGAGGCCACGCAGGTCCGTCAGCGAACGGATGCGGTCGGCGTTACGGCCCAGAACGATGAACGACTCCGGCTCCGGAAGATGCGCCACGAGCTGGAAGGGATGGGACTCGGGCCACGGCAGCCCGTCCTGCACCAGCGCGAACTGGACGTCGCACGAGGACCTGGCCGCGGCGAGCCGCGTGATGTTCTCGATCGATCCGGCGCTCGACACGTTGGCGATGCGGCCGTGCCGGCGCTGCGCCTCGGCGGCCGCTCGCGCGACGATCGCATGGTAGTTCCCTTCCTTACTGCCGGACAGAATGGCGACCTTGACGAACGAGAGGTCGGGATCGCGCGGGGAGGTCGCGGCGATGAAGAAGCCGCCTACCACCGCCGCGAACAGCAGCGTGGCCACCGCGAGGTTGCGCCACGGCGTTCGTTGCGCGCCGAGCGTGCTGCGGAAGTATTCGCGCAGTGAGGGACGCACGCTGTGGTGCCTGTCCGGCGGGCCGCCGCTATGTCGCCTGCTTCATCCGCACGTGCGACTCGGGCACGGGGTAGCCCGCGGCGCCGAACGTGTCGCCGATCGCCTGGTTGGTGTCGAAGTAGACCTGCCAATAATGATCGGTATGCGTGTAGGGGCGCACCGCCAGCACCGTGCCGCGCTCGTTGAAGTCGACCACTTCCACTTGGGGCTTCGGCTCGAGGGCGACGTTCGGAATCTTCGCGAGAGCCTCCTTCAGCCGGCCGATCGCGTCTCGCGCATCGACGCCGTGCGCGAGCTGCGCCAGCCGGTCCACGCGGCGATACGGACTGGCCGAGAAATTCTGGATCGTATCGGAGAAGATCTTGTTGTTGCCGACGAAGGTCATGACGTTGTCGGGACTCAAGATCGTCGTCGCGAAAAGACCGATCTCCGTCACGGTTCCTTCGCAGCCGCCCGCCTTGATGTAGTCGCCCACCTTGAACGGTCGTAGCACGACCAGGAACGCGCCGGCGGCGAAGTTGGCGAGAAGCCCCGCCCAGGCCGCGCCGATCGCGATGCCGAGCGCCGCGATCAACGCCGCGAAGGACGTCGTCTCGACGCCGAAGTAGCCGAGGATGGCCACCACGAGCACGATGTTCAAGGCGACGCGCACGACGTTGCCGATGTAGCGCTGGAGCGTCGGATCGACGCGCTGCCGATTGAGCGCCGCCGACAGCAGCCTCGAGGCGAGTCCGATCAGCATCCGGCCGATGATCCAGACCGCGATGGCGCCCAGAACCTTGAGGCCGAACGTCGTCAGTTGCGTGCTTGCCGTTTCCCAGACTCGCTGCCAATCCATGATGGCCTCCTCTCGCAAGCGACACCGCGGGACCCGCCTGACCCACGGCCTCCCGCGAAGGCGAGCAGCATCATTGACGCAAAGCAGGCGGATTTCAAGCGGGGGCCGCTCCCGGGGGCGGACCGCGTCGATGCGCGCGCGCAGCCCGGCCGGGTCGGCCAGCCGGCGCGGACCCTCGAAGAGGCGCCCGCAACAGAGGCGACCCGGCCTCGACTCCTTCGCCGCGCAGAGTTACATTCGCGCGCTCGAGGCTCGATTCCCGTCGACTTACGGAACGGAGGCAACCATGCCGTCGTCGCTCACGCTCGCTCGCCGATCGAAGGACGCGTTGCTGCTGGCGGCGGCGCTCGCCCTGTGCGCGACCGCGCGCGCGGACGTGCTCGACGACGTCAAGGCCAACGGTGTGGTCAAGTGCGGCGTGACGCTGTCCTCGCCCGGCTTCTCGGCCGAGAACAACGAGGGCAAGCGCGAAGGCTTCGACATCGACCTGTGCAAGGCGATCGCCGCCTCCGCTCTGGGCGACGAGACGAAAGTGCAGCTGACGCCGATGGACCTGAAGACCGCGTTCGCGGGCCTGCCCACGGGCGTGGTCGACGTGCTCACGCACCGCTTCACCTGGACCGAGAGCCGCGACGTCGGCGGGCTCAAGTTCCCGAAGATCATGTTCTTCGACGGCCAGGGCTTCGTCGTGGCGAAGAAGTCGAAGGTCAACAAGCTCGTCGATCTTAACAACGCGACGATCTGCACGCTGCAGGGAAGCACGTCGGAGCTGATCGTCGCGAGCTACTTCGGCGCGCACAAGATGAAATACAAGATCGTCACCTTCGCGTCCGCCGAGCAGGCTTGGGACGCGTTCGTGGGCAGGCGCTGCGATACCGTGATCAACGACCGCTCCGGGCTCGCGGCACGGCTCGCGAAGCTTCCCAACAAGGACGACTACAGGGTGCTCGCCGAGACGGTGTCCAACGAGCCCATCGGTCCGATCGTGGCGCAGGGTCAGCCGCGGTGGGAAGCCCTGGTGCGCTTCACGCTGAACGCTCTCGTCGCGGCCGAGGAGCTGGGCATCACGCAGGCCAACGTCGACGAGCAGAAAGGCTCCCAGAACCCCGACGTGCAACGCCTGCTCGGCGCGACCGGCGACTTCGGCCGCAAGATGGGAGTGGCGAACGACTACGCCTACAAGGCCATCAAGGCGGTGGGCAACTACGGCGAGATCTGGGAGCGCAACATCGGCCCGAAGACGCCGCTCAGGCTCGAGCGCGGCCGCAACGCGCTGGTCGCGAACGGCGGGCTGATGATGTCGATTCCGGTCCGCTAGAGAGCGTCGCGATCGTGAGAGCCGTCGTCGTCCCCGCGCCCGATTAGGGCATTCGGGGCAGGCTCCAGCGGGGACCCCGTGTCTTTGGTCACCAAACGACGCTGGATTTCCGCGTTCGCGGGAATGACGAAACCGGAGCGCACGCGCATCTCGCGCTCACTTGATGCTCGCGAATGACGACGCCGCCGAAGCCGAAGGTCTCCGCCGCCGTTCTCAAGGAACGGCTGCCGGGACACATCGCGCAAGCCGTGCTGCTCGCCGTCGTCGGATGGTTCGTCTGGCGAGCGGTCGCGAATTTCCAGGCCAACGCGCGCGCGCTCCACGTGTCCGCCGGCTTCGACTTCCTCGCGCAGCAGGCCGGATTCGACATCGCGCAGAGCCTGATCGCGTTTTCGCCGGCGTCCTCGTATCTGGATGCGATCGTCGCCGCAGCGCTCAACACGCTGCTCGTGGTCGCACTCGCGGGCACGCTCAGCACGCTGCTCGGTCTCCTGGTTGCGTTCGGGCGGCTCGCCTCGGGCGGATTCGTCCGCGGCGCTTCGGCCGCGTATGTCGAGGTCTTTCGCAACATCCCTCTGCTGCTGCAGATCCTGTTCTGGTACGCCTGCGCGCTCGCGCTGCTGCCTCCGGTGAGCGAGAGCCTCGAGCTCGGTCCGGCGCTCATAAACAATCGCGGCGTGTTTCTGCCGGGATTTCACCTCCAGCCGGCGTTCGCGCTCGACCGCCCGCACGTCGAGGGCTTCGACGTCGCGGGCGGCGTCGCCATCCTGCCCGAATTGATGGCGCTGACGCTCGGGCTCTCGATCTACAACGGCGCGTTTCTCGCCGAGATCTTCCGCGCCGGCATCCTGTCGGTGCCGCGAGGGCAGATCGAGGCGGCCGCGTCGGTCGGCCTGAGCGGCATGCGCGCCGCGTTGCTGATCGTCCTGCCGCAGGCGATGAGAGTGGCGCTGCCCGCGGCCGGCGGACAGTACCAGACGCTCGCCAAGGCGTCGTCTCTGGCGGCGGCCATCGGCTACCCGGACATCATGCAGATCGTGGGCGGCACCGTCGCCAGCCAGACCAGCCAGGCGCTCGAGGCGATGATGCTGGTCGTCGCGCTCTATGCCGCGATCAATCTCGCGATCGCTCTCGCTGTGAATTTCGCGAACTCCCGGCTGCTTCGCCACGAGGGACGTTGACCCGCTTCGTACGCCCGACGCCGATCGAGCCGCGGCGAGCGCCCGTCGCCGCGACCCCGCTCGCGACGCGCCTGACCCGCGCCCTGTTCCCGACGCCGGCGATGAGCGCGCTGTCGCTTGCGCTCGTCGTGTTCCTCGCTTTCGCGGCCTGGCGCTTCCTGCAGTGGGCGCTCGTCCATGCGCACTGGCTCGGCCATTCCAGCGAGGCCTGCCCGACCGACATGGGCGCGTGCTGGGCCTTCGTCGTCGCGCGCTGGAGGCCGTGGCTCGTGGGCAACTACCCTTCCAGCGAATGGTGGCGGGCGTGGACCTGCTTCGCGGCGTTCGCGCTGTTCTGGATCTGGGCCGTGTGGCGATCGAAGCACGCGCGCCCGCAGGGCGTGCTGCCCGGTTTCATCCTCCTGCCGCTCGCGTTCTTCGCGCTGCTGATGGGCGGCGGACCGTTGCCGTACGTCGCTCCCACGCTCTGGGGCGGATTGCTCCTGACACTCGTGGTGACGCTGGCCACGTTCGCGACCGCGCTGCCTCTCGGCCTCGCCCTCGCGCTCGGCCGACGCTCGCGCCTGTGGGCGGTGCGCTGGCTCAGCGCGGCATTCGTCGAAGGCATGCGCGCGGTGCCGCTCCTCGCCGTGCTCTTCATCGCCGCCACGCTGGTGCCGATGTTTCTGCCGGCGGGGTTCTCGATCGATCTCTTCTGGCGCGCGGTTATCGCGTTCGCGCTCTTCAACGCCGCGATGGCGGCCGAGGTGTTTCGCGGCGGATTGCAGTCCGTCGGGCGCGGGCAGATCGAAGCCGCGACGACGGTGGGCCTCTCCCATCTCGCGACGCTGCGTCTCGTCGTGCTGCCGCAGGCGCTCGCCGCAGTGGTGCCCGCACTGGTCAACATCATGATCGCGGTCATCAAGGAAACCACGCTGCTCTCGATCGTCGGCGTCAGCGATCTGCTCGGCGCGATCGAGATCGGCGCCAAGTCTCCGGACTGGATCGGCGAGGCGAACATCCTCGCCTCGGGGTACGTCTTTCTCGCCGCGATCTATCTGGCGGTGTGCTATGGACTGTCGCGCTACAGCCGGCGGCTGGAAGCGCGGCGCTGACACGTGGCGACGATGACGCCGCATTCCGCCCGGACGGAGGAGCCCGGCGGCAGGGTCGCGAGCCTGCGGGGCATCAACAAGTGGTACGACGCCTACCACGTGCTGCGCGACATCGACCTCGACGTCGCTTCGGGCGAGCGCGTCGTGATCTGCGGCCCGTCGGGCTCCGGCAAGTCCACGCTGGTGCGAACCGTCAATCTGCTCGAGCCGTTCCAGCAGGGGCGGCTCGAGGTCTGCGGCGTGGCGGTGGCGGCCGACGCGATCACCCGCGCCGCGCACCGCGCCGTGAACCGCCGCGTCGGCATGGTGTTCCAGCAGTTCAATCTGTTTCCGCACATGACCGTGCTGCAGAATCTCGTCGTGGGACCGGTCTGGGGTAGCGGCGTCGACCGCAAGGAGATCACCGAGCTGGCCGAGCAGTATCTGCGTCGAGTCGGGCTCACTGACCAGGCGCACAAGTATCCGGCGCAGCTCTCGGGCGGACAGCAGCAGCGCGTGGCGATCGCGCGCGCCTTGTGCACGCGGCCCCGGCTGATCCTCTTCGACGAGCCGACCGCGTCGCTCGACCCGGAGATGGTGAGTGAGGTGCTGCAGACCATGGAAAGCCTGGCCGCGGACGGCATGACCATGATCGTGGTGACGCACGAGATGGGCTTCGCGCGCCGCGTCGCGGACCGCGTGATCTTCATGGATCAGGGTCAGATCATCGAGACCGCGCCGCCGGACGACTTCTTCGATCGGCCGCAGACGCCGCGGTTGAGGACCTTCCTGAGCCGGGTGCTGACGCACTGAAGCGCGTCGCCCCACCGACCCAGCTCGAACCCGGCCTCGAGCCGGAACGACGAACCACTGGAGAGCCGAGCCCATGCCCGTCATCGACGTTCACACGCACATGTTCACCGCGAAGTGGCTCGAGCTCATTCGCGCCAAGGGCGGCATCTACAGCATCAAGACCCGGCCCGATGGACAGCAGGAGATCTTCCGCGGCGACACGCCGGTCGTCATTCCGCAGCGCGGGCACTTCGACTATCGCCTGCGCATCGAGCACATGGATCGATCGGGCATCGACGTCTCGATCGTCTCGCTCACCTGTCCGAACGTGTACTGGGGCGGCGAGGCAGCGAGCTGCGAGGCCGCGCGCGAGTCGAACGACTCGATGGCAGAGGCCCAGGCCGCGCATCCCGCTCGCATCCGCTGGCTCGCCTCGCTGCCGTGGGAATACCCCGAGCGCGCGCTCGAAGAGCTCGACCGCGCCTGCACCGACGGAGCGGTCGGCGTCATGGTGCTCGCCAACGTCTCGGGACGAAGCCTGACCCAGCCGATGTTCGCGCCGGTCTGGGCCGAGATCGACCGGCGCCGCCTGCCGGTCCTGGTGCATCCCACCGATCCGCCCGGCGTGGACCTGATGGACATGACCAAGTTCGACCTGTCGTGGTCGGTCGGCTTCATGTTCGACACTACGCTCGCCATCACGCGCATGATCTTCGAGGGCTTCTTCGATCGCCATCCCGGCCTGAAGATCATCGCCTCGCACGGCGGAGGCACGCTGCCGTATCTGGTCGGCCGCTTCGAGAAAGGCGACGAGGTGGAGATTCCGAGCCGGCGGCAGATGAAGCGGAAGCCTGCCGACTATCTGCGCCACATCTACTACGACTGCATCACCTACAACTTAAGCGCGTTGAAGTACCTGATCTCGGTGGTCGGCGCCGAGCATGTCCTGTTCGGCACCGACTGGCCGCACCAGGTGCACGACACGAAGGGCGCGCTCGCGAACACGGCTGCGCTCGCGGCAAGCGAGATGAACGCGATCCGGTCGGAAAATGCGCGGCGGGTGTTCGAGCTGTGAAGCGCCTTCGCGCCGAGCGCGATCAGCCCGAGTGGGTGCGCAGGTAGCCCTGGCCGCGGGCGGTCACCGTCACGACGCCCGCCACGCCGCGCTCGACGTAACCGCCGGCGAGCAGCGCATCGATCAGCTCGTGCCGATCGAAGCGCACCGAAATCCCGCGCGCGCATCGGCTCAGGCATTCGAGCTGTTCGGGCGTCAAGCGAGGCTTGAAGGGAGCGGTCTTTTCCGACGGCTTGATCGCGGAGATCAGCTTCAGCGAGCGGTCTTGCGTCATGGGCGAGGAGGATGGCTGGATCGATACGACCGTCCATCATCTCTCGCACGACGCGAATCCCGCCGTGCCGGCGTACGAGCGGCGGTATTCCGGGTACTAACGAATTGTCGTCGACATCTCCGATGCGCCGATCAGGAGCCGGGCTCGCCCGCGTCGATGCTCGAGGGGCGCCCGCCTTCGCCGGGAGTCGAGAAGCGCGAGGTCGCGATCTGCACGACCAGGACCGCCAACGTCAGCACGAAGATCGATCCGGTCACCGCGAGCACGCTCGGAATCGAGAGGTCCTTGATGTCGATGGCGAGGAAGCGGGTGAGCGCGGTGATGGCGACATAGAGCAGAAACAGCACCGGCAGACGGTCGGTCTTGAAATAGATGCCGACGATCGTTCCCAGCTCGAGGTAGATGAAGAGGAGCAGGATGTCGTCCAGTCCGGCGTGCCCCGTGCGCATCATCCGGAAATAGTCGAGCGCTGCCGACCAGGCGATCGTGCCGCCGATGATGAACAGCGCGACCATCTGGAAGCCGCTGACCAGCGAGTTCCCAAGCCGATCGAGCCTGCCCTTGACGTCTTGCTTCGCCATGACTGGATCCCCGCGTGACGTGACCTACGAGCGCTCCGGCGAAACGGCTAGCCGGACGAGCGTTCCCTTCCCTTCCCGCGTGATGGTGACGCCGCACACGGTGTTGCCCTTCTTCGCCGAGGCGACGAACATGTCGGCGCTCTTCGATGAGCTGTCGATCTTCCAGCCCTGTTTTTTCAGCTCGACCTCGTAGAACTTCGTCGCGTCGGCGAGCGAAGTCGTCGTATAGAGTTGCACGACGCTTCGGTCACCTTGCGACACGGCCGCTTTCAGTGTCGCGCCCTCGAGCACCGGCACGTCGCGCGGCAATTCGACCGGCAGCGCGAAGCTCTTGACGCCGCTTGCGTCCGCGGTCTGCGGCGCCGCGCTCTTCCCCCCGGGCGCCGGAGCTCTCTCGACTTTGCCGCAGCCGGAGGCGAATGCGAGGAGCGCGATCAGCGCGACGGCCACTCGTCCCCTGGCGTTGGACGACCCAAGGATCTCGCGCCCGGATCGAAGTCGCATGGCCGCAAGCTTGCCACAATTGCGCGACGCCATGCATCGACAAATCGCCCGACGACACGCATGATGCGTCGCAAAGCACGCACGTGTCGCTCCGATGAGGCCATGGTGGCTTAGCGCGCTCCTGGCGGCGATGGCCATCGCCGAGCCCGCGATCGCTCAGCCCTCTCCCGCGCCGGCGAGCGTCGGGATCGCTTCTCCTGCGGCCGCGAACGTCGAGACCGCTTCTCCCGGAGCGTCCTCCACCGGCGAACGACAAGGCCGGGCGCGATTCTTCGATCCGGACGACGGTCAGCTCGACCTCAGCTATTTTCTCGAGCATCCGCTCGCGTTCCTTCCGATTCCCATCGTCGTGACCGAGCCGGCGGTGGGCTACGGCGGCGGCGCCGCCGGCATGTTCATCCGACCACGCCGGGAAGCCGGAGAAGAAGGCTGGGCGCGGCCGGACATCTCCGCTGTCGGCGCGCTCGTCACGCAGAACGGCACCTCGGCGGCCTTCGGCGGGGACGTCACACGCTGGCTCGACGGACGCCTGCGCACGCTGGCCGGTGCCGGGACGGGCCGCGTCAATCTCGATTTCTACGGCCTCGGCAGCGATCGCGCTTCGTTCAACGAGAGAGTGCGTTACGCGCTGCAGTTCGACGGCGCCGTGGTTCAGGCCAACTGGCAGCTCGCACCCAAGTCGCCGTGGTCGCTCGGCATGCGCTACGTGTTCGCCGACGTCGACCCGAAGCTGCGCGACCAGCCGGCATTCCCCGGCCTCGCCGATCGAGTCCGCGTGACGGTGTCGGCGCCGACCGCGATCGTCGAATACGATTCGCGAGACAACATCTTCACGCCGACGCGCGGCGTCTACGCGGAGACCTCGTATCTCGCTTCGCGCGAAGCCTTCGGCGCCAACGTGGACTTCGAGCGCTTCGAGCAGATCGTGATCGGATGGCAACCTCTGTCGAGCGACGTGACGCTCGGCGCTCGCGGCGGCTACGCCTCGTCGTCCGAGGCCACGCCTTTCTTTCTGCGGCCCTTCATCGTGCTTCGCGGCGTGCCGGCGGTGCGTTACCAGGGAGACAGGATGGCCTCGCTCGAGATCGAAGCGCGCTGGCAGTTCTACGGACGGTGGAGCGCCGTCGCCTTCGGCGGAGCAGGCACGACGCGCACGCATCGCGACGGCTTCTCCGTCACCCAGAGCGTCGGCAGCGGTGGCGTCGGCTTTCGGTACGAGCTTGCGAGCAAGTTCGGGATGCACGTCGGCCTCGACGTCGCGCGCAGTCCCGGGACCACCGCGGTGTATCTCCAGGTGGGCAACGCCTGGTTCCGTCCCTGAAGCGAAGCTGAAGCGGCGAATCACTGCAGCGACTTGCGAGCTTCGGCAGTCGCGGACGCAATCAGCAGCGCAGGACGGCGCAGATTTGCGCGGCTCAGGGGTGCGCGGCTCGGATCTGCGCGGCTCGGATCTGCTCGGCTCGGGGCTGTGGCGGACCCTTGAGCTCGACGACGTTGCCTTCGGGATCGGTGAGATACATCGACGGCCCCGAGCCTTCGGCGCCGTACCTCGACTCGACCGGTCCCGCATCAATGCCGTGCTCGCGCAGGTGCGATCGAATCGCGGCTTCGTCGAACGGCTCGACACGCAGACAGAAGTGATCGAGG
>Ga0187779_10001737_pt1 | contig 13593 bp, 9 predicted proteins | sample 1015_Q2_SP10_10__FD_132435 | JGI IMG/M metagenome (GOLD analysis project Ga0187779, IMG submission 132435) | Tropical peat soil microbial communities from peatlands in Department of Meta, Colombia - 1015_Q2_SP10_10_MG | ecosystem: Environmental > Terrestrial > Soil > Wetlands > Peat | place... | reverse complement strand
GGCCGTCAAACCGGACACCGTTTCATTGGTTCGCGCGAGACCGAACAGCACACCGCTGCCCGGCTCACGGCGGGGGGCGCGATGAACACCCTCCATTCCCGGTATCGCACCGCCCGGAAGCAGGCGTCCGACGTAAACCATTTCGTCAAAGGACTTCGTGCTCAAAATGCGTTCCAGCCCCCGCGCACCCGTGCGCCCCTGGGTGAAAAAGACAACCGTCAGCGTGCCCTTTACCTTCGCTGGATCGATTTCACGCACTAGATCAGCCAATGCGGCCGCGCCAAATTTATCGCCAATGGATGCGCCAGCCATCTTGTCGTCATTCAGATCAAAAAGGTGTCGATTGATAACGACGGGGCTGAGCAGGTCCACACCGTTCTTTCGCACTTCCTCAGCCGAGCTTGCGCCGATGTCCACGTACATATTCTCGATGTCGCCCGATTCGGGAGGATTTGCGCGCCCTGTTTGCAAGTGGACCGAGAGACCGGCCATCACGCCGTCAACCCACTTCCCGCCAGCAGTTCCAACCCGAACCGGTTGCGCCGAATAGAGCTTGTTGAACATGGGCGGAAGGCCTGACTGCGGAAGGCGCTCGAGGCGCAGGTAACCGTCCTCGGTGATGTTGCTCACGACAAAGCCAGGTTCGTCGATCGGCGTCACGATCAGCCGACTGGGGGCCCCACGTCCGAAGGTCACGATCACGTCGCCAAGGTTGTCGGTGACTGGGTGAAGCGGTGCGAGCCTTGCTTGAATCTTTTCCCCTAGCACGCTCTCATAGCCAGAAACCGAAGGTGTTTCGACGAATTCGCGCAGGTCGTCCGCAAGGCTGTCGGGAACCGCTGTGGTCTGCCCGGCGGTGGGGTACACCGAAATGCAAAATAGCAGGAAGATCACCAGCGCACCGGGAGATTCAACCTTGCTTGGGTTGCGAGGTAAAATGGCGGGGGGAAGCATCGTCATAGTCACCGCTAAGCTACCACGACCCGGCGAAGTTGTCGGAACGTCCTGGTGAAATCTTTGGTGCCCAACGGCGACGTAACCTGCCGGCGCTGCCCTCAAAAAGTGAGCCCGGAGGCTTCAATGAAACGGAAGTTTACTCGAGCGCTACTCCTGCTAGTAGTTCTGCCCGCGGCGTGGGCGCAAAGCCGCGTGCCCCCTCGGCCGAACGAGACGGGGCTAGTCGCGCGGGTGGGCGACACCGGATTTGTCAAGGTGACGGCTGACAGCTTTCGATCGCTTGACCTGAAAGAACAGGCGCTCGCCTACTGGCTGGCGCAAGCCTCCATCGCGATTGATCCCATCATCTACGATCAGCTATCGCGTTACGGACTGCGTGAGAAGCGACTGCTGGAGGAAATCGTTGCGCATCCGGAGGGCATTCCACCCCAAACGATGAGAGAGATTCGCGACTTCCTGCAGCTCTTCTGGGCCAACCGGGGAAATCACGACGATGAAACCTCCCAGAAGATTCTGCCAAAGTTTGATTTCGACGCATTGAAACAAGCCGCCCGAATGGCACAACAGAATGGCGCGATGAAAACGGCCTACGGCCATCTGCCGCCGATTACAAGCCGCGAGGAGCTCGACAAGGAACTCGAGGCGCTGCGCCGACCGCTGTTCGATCCCAACTTCGAACCAATGGACACGGCCAAGAGTCCGCAAGGCGGTCTCGACATCGTCCAAGCCAGCTCGAATTCCTTTTACGACGGCGTATCGCTCTCGGACTTGAGGAATTTCCATGAAACACATGCATTGAATTCGCGCGTGGTGAAAGACGCAGACGGGCATCTACGCGAAGTCGTCTACCGTGCGGGCACGCCGGACGGCACCATTGCGCCGGGCCTGTACGCGGTCTACCTAGAGAAAGCGATCGGCTATCTGGAAAAGGCCCGCGCGCTGGCCGATCCGGAGCAGGCGCAGGTAATCAGCGATTTGATTCGCTATTACCAAACCGGAGATTTCAAGGACTGGCTCAAGTTTGATGCCGACTGGGTACGGAACAACGCCACGGTTGATTTCGCCAATGGGTTTATCGAGATCTACCGCGACGCGCGTGGGGCGAAGGGTAGTTCGCAAAGTTTTGTCTCTGTGACAAACAAGCCGCTGAGCGACAAAATGGCCGCGCTCGCCGCCAATGCGGCGTACTTTGAGCAGAAAGCACCATGGGACGTCCAGTACAAGAGGACTTCGTTCACCGCACCGGTCGTGAAAGCCATTGAGACGGTGATCGAGACGGGCGATTTCCACGTCAACACGATTGGCGACAACCTGCCGAACGAAAACGAAATCCACGAGAAATATGGCACGAAGAATTTCCTATTCACGAGCAGCACTCGAGCCTTGAACGAAGCCGTCGGGAACAAGACGATCGATGAGTTCGGGTCTTCGCCCGAGGAGATCGCCCGAGACCGAAAGTATGGCGACGAAGCAGAAGACTTGATGACGGCGCTGCATGAGGTGATCGGGCACGGCTCGGGCAAACTGAGCGACCGACTCAAAAACGGCGCCGAGCCAGAGTTGAAAGAGTATTTCTCGACGCTTGAGGAAGCCCGCGCCGACCTGATGGCGCTCTGGAACGCCTGGGACCCGAAGCTCAAGGAGCTGGGGCTGGTCGGCGATCAAGACGAAGTGGCCAAGGCCATGTATGATTCGTCGGCGCGCGTCGCACTGACTCAGTTGCGGCGAGTCACCAAGGGAGACACCCTCGAGGAGGATCATGCGCGGGACCGCCAGCTCATCGTCCGCTACATCATGGATAAAACCGGAGGCATCGAGCAGTTCCAGCGCGATGGGAAGACCTACATCCGGGTAAAGGACTACGCGAAGATGCGCGAGGGCGTTGGGATGCTGCTTCGGGAGCTGATGCGCATCAAGGCCGAGGGCGATTACGCCGCGATCAAGGCTTTGGTCGACAAATATGCCGTTCACTTCGACCCGGCGTTGCGAGATGAGGTTGTCGCGCGGTATGAGAAACTCGACCTGCCGACCAACTGGGCTGGTATCAATGCGGACCTAACGGCACGGTTTGGTAAGAACGGCGAAATCGAAAAGGTGGAGATTCGTTATCCGGACGATCCCACGAGTCAGTACTTGCGCTACGCGGAGATGTACGACCGGGGCCTAGGGGCCCGACCGGAGCGGAACCAGTAATCTCCCCGCTTGCTATCGCGTCACGATGATGGTAGCCGCCTCCGATGGTATACTCTCGCGACCTGAGGCGAATCGGAGGCACACATGAGTGAAGCAGCGGTGGCGAAAAGCAATCCCTTGGATCCGAAGCTATTCAGACCCGAAGCGATCTCTCCGCAAGTACTGGCTGCCAACGAGGAATTCAAGAAGCTTCTCTCAACGGGTCCCGACTGGTGGGATATCGGGGCGCCGGCGTATCGCGCGGCGGTAGCGAGCGGGCAAGGGCCGTTCCCTCTTCCGGAGAGATCGCCGCGTGGGCGTACCATCCAGATCGACGGTAAGGGCGGTCATAAAATTTCACTGCGCGTGATCGCACCGGAAAATGCGAAGGGCATCTACTTGCACTTCCACGGCGGCGGGCTGGTATTGGGCTCGGCCGAGGCCCAGGACATGATGCTTGAACGCGTAGCGCAGAGTACGGGGATGGCGTGTGCCAGTGTGGAGTACCGGCTGGCGCCCGAGAATCCCTACCCAGCGGCCTGGGACGACTGCGAATCGGCGGCTCTATGGCTCATCAAGAACGGAAGGTCGGAGTTTGGCAGCGATGCGATGACGATCGGCGGCGAATCGGCAGGGGCAACGCTTTCCGCTGCGACACTGCTGCGCATGCGCGACCGTCACGGCTACACGGCCTTTCGCGCCGCGAATCTGGCATATGGAGTTTTCGATTCGTCGATGACGCCGAGTCAGCTCCTGTCGCCGGATCGGGGAGTCCTAGTTGGGAAACTAAGCATTAGGAAGTTCTCCGAGGCCTATTTGCCGAAGGGCGTCGACCCGCGAAATCCCGATGTTTCCGCACTGTATGCGGACCTCCGGAACATGCCGCGGGCCATCTTCACGATCGGAACCGTCGATCCGCTGCTGGACGACACACTGTTCATGTACTCGCGCTGGATAGCGGCGGGCAACGAAGCGGAGCTGGCGGTGTATGCGGGCGCGCCCCACGCCTTCAATATCTTTCCTCTGCCTCAAGGGCCCGAGGCGAATGCGCGAATTGACGCGTTTCTGAAACGCGCAATTTCCTAAGCTCAAACGCCAGTTTCGGGGAAATCTGGCCGCTTACGTGCGGCCAAGCTCTGCGATCATCACGTCTTGCCTGTTGATGGCGACGGCGTCGATGCGGCCCAGTACATAGGCATAGACGCGAAGGGCCAGGACTGCAAACACGAAGAGCAGGATGGTAGCCACCCACGCTTGATGGAGCGAGGCGGCGAGCAGGACAGCCACTCCCACCAGCCCCCAGGTCCCCGCTTGGACACCCAGGATGGCGAACCCGGTGAGGGCCGCACCCTGCTGCTTCCCGAGGGCCGCCCAGTCAATCTTTTTCGGGGCGTAGAGAGACATCAGGTTTCCCACGGTGAAGGTGACCAGCACCGCGAAAAACCCGCCGAACAGCGTTGCCAGCGTGATTTTGAACGATGGCGGGTAGAAGAGAAGCGCCACGCTGATCCAGACCAGGACGATTTCGAGGAACAGAACGGTCGCTTGCGCTAGATTCTTCCCCAGCAAAACTTCGCGAAAGCGCGCCGGAGCCATGTAATAAAACTGGACGCCGGATCCTTCCGTTCCAAACGAGTTGTAGCAGAAACTCCCGAGAACCAAGACCGTGTAGGCCGCGCCGGCGGGGAACGCGAAGCCGGCATGCGTTGCAAGGAAAGAGGAGCGGTTGTGTGCGTTTGCCAGGCCGAGCCGAAAAATGACAAGGATTACAACGGGCATCACCAACGGAAAGAGCATCGGCCCGCTGCGAGAAAGATAGTGGAACTCCTTTTCGAAGACAGCCGCGACAGGTCCCGAGAATCCGCCTAAGTCCCAACCGGCCCGGACGGTTTGCTGGCTCTTCGTTCGCGCTCTGCCAGGCGCGGGGGACTCACTGAGATTCTCTCCGCGGTACTGAGCGAGCAGGCGGACGTGGAGGAGAACCAGCAGGGTGATCGTATAGATCGACAGGAGAGCCAAAGCACCGCAAGCCAGAGCAAAATCGTTCCGGAGCGCCCCCGACACCGCCGTGGAGGCTAAGCCCGGCGGCAAGAATCTTTCGACGGCGGCCCATTCAAGCGCCGGGCCAAATCGAGGGGGGCGATTGAACCGGCTGTCGTGACGCAGGTAGTAGTTCGCCAGCGGCGAGATGAGTTGCACGGCGATGATGAAGAGAAAGAAGAAGAGCCCCAGAATCTCGCGGCTCTTACGGCGGGCCAGCCAGCGCTCAATCCAAGAAAAAATCGCGCGGCTCAATGCAACATTGAACGCGGCAAACGCAGCAAAAACCATCAGCGCCCACGGCAAAAGGCGCGGCATTCGAGCGCTGATCCCTGCCGCCAGTCCGGCCAGCCAAAGGACAGCGACAAACGTTGTGGGATCGAGTGATCCGTAGACCAACCGCATCAGAAAGTACGAGCGATAGCTGAGTGGGAAGCGCAGAAAGTTCTGAGCGTCGAAGGTTTCCACAAACGCGGTCGCCATGACCGGAAAAAGTTGCCAGTAAAGCAAAATGCCCCAGAGTAAAAGGGCTAGCCATTCCACCCGATCGTGCGAAACGATGTACCAAGCCCCGACGCCGAGGCCAATCGTCCCGCCGATCCCGATGATGGCGTAGCCGATACCGGCAAGAATCCGCGAGACCAACTCCAAGCGGCCGCGAAGGGTGCGAAGTGAATTGACGAAAATTTGCCAGCGAAGCTCCGCGACCGCGACGAATGGCTCATAGCGAGCAAGCCTCTCGGACGCAGAACCTAGCCGAGCCACGACAGCTCCTGCTCGGTTAGGCGCGAGCCCCCTACAATGCTGAGAAAAATCTCTTCGAGTGTGAGCTTTTCGCCAGCCTGCGCTCGGGTGGCGCCAGGGGCGGGGTGCGCTTGAACTCCTGCACGCAGCTCTTCGATCGATCCCTGTGCGACAAGCCGACCCTGATGGATGATGCCTATGTGACTGCAGAGCCGCTCGACGATTTCAAGGACGTGTGACGTCAGGAAGATCGTAGCGCCGCGGGCGATCATGCGTTGGAGCATGGCCTTTACCGTTCCGGAGGCGATGGCGTCGACGCCTTCAAACGGCTCATCCAGGAAGAGAATCTTCGGGCCGTGGATCACGGCGGCGGCGAGGGCAAGCCTTTTCTGCATCCCGTGCGAATAGTCGGTGATCAGAGTTTTCGGCTGATCGCCGAGCTGCATGAAGTCAAGCAACTCCGCAGCTCGTTTCGCTGAGGTATGACGATCGAGCCCATACATGCGCGCGGCGAAGTTCAGATATTCCGCACCGGTCAGCCGTCCAAAAAGCGCCATACCTTCGGGAACCACCCCGATCTGCCGCTTGACTTCGACCGGATGACTGAGAAGATCGAGGCCCAAGATTTCCATCCGCCCGCTGGAGGGAGAGAGCAACCCGGTCAGCATTTTGATCGTGGTGGACTTCCCAGCGCCATTGGGCCCGAGAAACCCGAAGAATTGTCCGGGCGCGACGCGAAAGTTGACGTCATCGACTGCAACGAGCTGGCCGAAGCGGCGGGTGAGATGCTCGGTGGCGATGGCGGAAGCGTTCGGCGGGGTCGGCCGGCTCATCGGCATAAAATCACGCGTGGCTCTTACTGTCCGAGAAGCTCGTCGACCAATTTCTGTGCGCCATACAGCTTCTTCATCGCCTCCGTCATGCCGCCTGTGTGCACCGCCACGGCCCGATTCTGATAGGAATCGTAAACGAAATCGCCGACCAGCGACTCGATGTTGCCATCAAATATGAGCCCGACGATATCGCCATCGCGATTGACCACGGGCGAGCCGGAGTTTCCGCCGATAATGTCGTTGGTGGTGACGAAGTTAAGCGGCATGGTGAGATCGAGTTTATCCCGACCGTCGACGTAGCGCTTTGGCAGGTCAAACGGCGCCTGGTCATCGAAACTGGCGGCACGATCATACAAACCGTAAAAGGTGGTTTTGTACGGCGCGACCGTCCCGTTCATGGGGTAGCCCATTACCTGGCCATAGGAAAGCCGCAACGTGAACGTGGCATCGGGGTACAAGTTCGTGCCATACACTGCGAAGCGCGCTCTGCCCAGAAGTTCGCCAGCGCGTTGCTCCACACTGTCGACATTGTCTTCAAACCATTTGATCTGTTCACGGCGAATCGGGTCGATGCGGCGAGCCATGGCAATCATTGGATCGGTTGAGGCGTCAACGGCAGCTTGGCCACCATCGATCAAAGACTTGCGGTACGCCGGGTCGCCCACTTTCGTACCACTGACGAGGTAGTTCGCCGCATCTTGGGGAGTCCGGCCCTCCAGCACCGCCTTGAGGAAAGCATCCTCCGGTCCGAGCTCCTTCAAATCGAGCTCCAAGGCGCCGGTCATGCGCGCAATTTCCAGCTCCGGATAGATCGGAGCCGGAGAAAACAGCAGCTGCTTGAGCGAGTCGAGCTGGGAGTCGTGAAAACCGGGCAGCCGTACGCCGTCGGGCTTCTTGACTTCAGCAACATAGGTCACGATCTGTACGGCCAGTCCAGAAAGTTGCGAATCAGTGGAGCGGAAGACCTGTTCCTTAAGCCGCAAGCGCTCCTTTGCAGAAGCGTCGTCTTCCATAACCCAGGCGTTGCCGTATTCCTTCCTCCATTCTGGATTGGCATCCACTTTGCTGCGGAAATCTTCTTCTTCCTCTCGTTTTTTCTCCATCAGGTTCTTCTCCGCAAGCCCGTCGCGCCGACCTTCGAAGACCTTGAGGCTGTTGGTCAAAGTGAGACGCAGCGCAGTCGTTTGCCGAGATTGTTCCGGGCCGCGGGCGGCGTAGTCCTGAATGGTGACGATGCGACCTTTGAGACGCTCGATGTAGTTGGGAAGACCGACATCGCGCAGAGTCACGAGTTGGGAATAGGTGTCAAGCCGCTCGCTCGCGCCAGGATGACCGGAGACGAACACAAGGTCACCGTTTGCGGCTCCTTTCGGATTCCACTTCAAATAATCCTTGCTGTCGATGGGTTTGCCGTTTTCATACACGCGGAACAAGGCCATATCCAGGTCATAGCGCGGGTAGGTAAAATTGTCCGGATCACCGCCGTAGAACGCAATCTGTTGTTCCACAGCAAAGACCAGGCGGACGTCTGTGTACTTCTTGTAGCGATGGAGCCAATATTCGCCGCCGGAATAGAGCGTGACAACATCGGACCGGAATCCCGTTTTTTCTGTGCTCTCCCGTTCGATATCCGCAATCACCGCCCTCCGCTTGGCGAATTCTTCCTCCTTGTTCTTCGCGCTCCGTACCTCCGCATTCACGCGGGCCGTGACATTTTCCGTCGAGACGAGGACGTTGACTTCCAAGTCGGGCGACTTCATTTCCTGCTCAGGCGTGGCGGCGTAAAAACCATCGCGGACATAGTCATGCTCGGCGCTTGAGTTTTTCTGAAGTTGGCCAAGGGCAACGTGATGGTTGGTCAGGAGCAGACCATGAGGGCTGACGAACGAGCCGGAGCCACCATCGTTTAGGCGCACAGAGGAAAGCCGCAAATGGTCGAGCCAAGGTTGTGTCGGGACGAAATTGTACTTGGCCTTGAGCAGCCGAAGTGGCGGGTTATCGAAAGTCCACATTCCTTCGTCGGCGGGGACGGCTGAGCAGATCAGCGCCGCGGCCAGCAGAACGGTCGAGGCTTCTCGAACCAGGTGGGTTGATTTCACCGAAGGTCCTCTTTTCCCAAGGAGTGGAGCTGGAGTGCGACTGCAAGAGTATATACGACCTGCATGGGTCACCTGTTGGGCTATCTGCGACCTAAGACATAGGTAACACCTGGTCCGGCCGTCGGTATCAAAGAAGTCGAATGAGATTTTGGCTGGTTAGCCTGTAGCAGGTAAGCTGAAGGAGGATGTTCTTCCGGATACAAAAGCCTAGCGCTTGCTTCTAATCCTCTTTGGTGAAGGAGAACTTGACGGTGCGGGGTGCGCTGTTGCCGCTGTTCTGACTCCCACCGTTGGCCTGACTACTACTACCTTGAGCATCGCTGGCACTCTTGCCGGCGTCGTTAGCCTGACCGCCGCCTTGGCCGGCAGCGCGCCCACCGCGCATGCCGGTGATAACCATGTCATTACTGTAGTGTTTGCCGTCCGCAGAGAGCGTCCAGACGTCGTGAAACTTCGCGCCGTTTGCCATAGTGGTATCGACGGTCAGAACGTTACCTTCCATCTTGCCAGTGGCCTTCGCGCCGGCCCACATCCCGGTGTCCATGCTGACTTCGCTGCCGTCGGTCGGGTACTTGCGAAGGATCGTCAGATCCGGACCACCGTTGCGGCCGGGCTGTAGCTCCGTCATGACGATTATTTTGCCTTCGAGCGTGAGCTTGCGCGTCATCATGGGCGTTCCCGGATCGCTTTTCCAGGTTCCGACGAAGCCCTCTGGGCCTTGCGCGAAGGCGGGCAAGGCGATTATGAGAAAAATTACAGAAAACAACATTCGTTTCATTCGTAATTCTCCTCGATATGGCTGCCTCCCGGGGCGATACTCTATCACGGCTGCGGAGTGAAGTCCGTTTGTTAGGCTCTTGCTAAACGGTTCAGTATCAAGGGAACTCCTTCGGTACACCGCCACCACCCAATTTCTTGGGGCTGAGAAGATTCAAGTTAGACTGGAGCTGAACAGAAGGCCATAGAAGGCCGCCCAATGCCTGACGTACAGATCTTGAGCCACTATCGCGACCTCCCCAGGGAAGAGATCACTGGCAGATATGTCGCGGCGCTCATGCGTCATGGCACGACATTCTTCATCGAAAATGCGGATGTCTCGATGCAAGCTCTGAGGATCGATGAGAGAATCCTGCCGCTGGTAATTAACCCGGGAGCACATCCTACATCCTACGTTTGCTCGCCGTATGCGCATTACCTATCGCTCACGGCGGAAGAGTTCGCCAAACGGCATTCTGGTCTTCCCGCAGCAACGTTTCGCGCCTTGGCCTTTCCGTTTGGCGTCTTCTTGCGCGGTGTTTCCATCGATCGGGTCGCATTTATCAACAACTGGCTCTTGAGCACCAACCCGAGTCCGGAGTTGTCGCCCGAGCAGATTCGAGCGGCTACCCATCAAGTCCTAGAGCAATCTCCCGATTACGCCGTCGTGTTTCGCTCGATCAATCCTGTTTTGGATCCATCGCTGTGCACGGCGCTTCGCGAGAACGGGTATCGCTTTGTCAGAAGCCGTCGCGTCTATGTTCTCGGCGGCACAACCCGGCACCACTTGGAGCGCTACAACACTCAAAACGATTTCAAACTCCTGAAGAGTTCTCCGTATCGGGTGATCACTTGTCGGAAAACACTCGAACAGAACGTGGCACGAATGACCGAGCTGTATCAGGCCTTGTATTTGTCCAAGCATTCGATGCTCAACCCACGTTTGAACTCAGATTTCTTTCTTCTCACGCTTCAGGAAAACGTCCTTGCATTTGTTGGCTTGGAAAAGGGAGGCAGCCTCGACGGCTTCGTGACTTATTTTGTCCAAGGTGATCGCATGACCGGCGCGGTGATGGGATACGACCTCAGTTTGCCTAAAAGAGTCGGTGTTTACAGGATGCTCATGGCCCTGCTGATTTCTGAAGCCAGTCAGCGGGGGCTCCGGCTAAACCTGAGCGCTGGTGTGGGACATTTCAAGATGTTGCGAGGGGCTTTGCCGGTCGAGGAATTCGATGCCGTGTACGACCGCCACCTGCCCGCCTCTCGTCGTCTGGCCTGGACGGCGCTCAGGATGGCTGGCCATTTTGCGAGCAGGGGAAAACCCCAGGCGTAGTCCTGGCACTGCGCGGCAGCCCAGCTGGAGCGGGAGACCGCTTGGCGACCATGTTAGACCGGGTTACGCAAGGATCGCTGCTTCAGATGCATCCCCCCGGCGACAACGGTTGGAACGTCGACCTGGAATGGGGATATCGGAGGGCGTTCTTAAAAGGATCTCTCCGGACTCTACACCCGACTGCGTGGCGGAGGGGGTGGGATTCGAACCCACGAGACCCTTGCGGGCCTAACGGTTTTCAAGACCGCCGGTTTCAACCGCTCACCCACCCCTCCGAATTGAGCTCTTGGAACATTGTAACTGACGAGTGGAGAGCGCAACAGTTTTGGCTCCGGTTGCTGATCCCACTTCTGTCACGTTGATTGCCGTGGAGCAACGACAGAGTGCATTTGAATCTCAGAATATGTAATCAGCTTCTTTAGTTTTGCATCTGGGACTTTGCAAACATGGGCGATCGAAAACTGCGCGTCTTAGTTGCGGATGACCACGCACAGGCTCGCTGGGCTATGGCGCACCTGCTGCAACCAGAATGCGAGGTAGTTGACGCGGTTGCGGACGGCACTCAGCTAGTCAATGCAGCGATATCCTTGCGACCCGACGTAATTGTGAGTGATGTTTCGATGCCGTCGCTGAGCGGACCGCAAGCAATGGACCAGCTAAAACGCAAGGGGAGCAGTATTCCTTTTGTTTTGGTGAGTGCCGACCCCTCCGGCAAAAACGAATTTCTCGAACAAGGCGCTGGGGCGTTCGTGGCCAAGATCGATATGGGCCGCGAACTCATAGCCACCGTGCTCACGGTAGCCTCCGGATCAAGGAACGCCGGGGACCGATTCGCAGTCGACCTGGTCCGTCAAGATGTCGCCTCTATTTCTGGAAGCTGCCAGGGTTCTGTCGCCGAAGTCAGTTCCTAGATCGGAAAGCTTTCGCATTTCCAGCCTTTGCCTAACCTTTTACGCAGATCACAGGGACAAGACGGGCCACTCGGCGCGCCAGTTTTGCCTGCTCGGCTGCTTCCGCGACGGAATTGACATCTTTGTAGGCTCCCGGGGCCTCTTCGGCGACGCCCCGAAACGACCTCGTACGTATGAGCACACCGCGCTCGCGCAGCTCTTCAATGACCCTACGCCCCTGCCAGTGTTTCGTCGCCTGTGTGCGACTCATCGACCGGCCGGCGCCGTGGCATGCCGACGAGAAGGCGAGTAATTCGCTCTCGTCCGTGCCGACCAAAATATAGGACTCCGTCCCCATCGTTCCGCCGATCAGCACGGGTTGTCCGATTTCCCGCAGCGAGCGCGTTAGCTCAGGGTGGTCGGGTCCCCAGCTGCGCGTTGCGCCCTTTCGATGAACGAACAATTCTCGGCTGGTGCCGTCGACGACGTGACGTTCGATTTTGCAGGTATTGTGGGACACGTCGTAGATGAGTTCGAGCTTTGCCTTAGGCATGGCCTCGTCGAAGGCGCAGCGCACCAGATAAGTAATGATTTGTCGGTTGGCCAAAGCACAATTTGTGGCGGCGCGCATCGCGCCTAAGTAACGCTGCCCCAACTCCGACTGGACTGGCGCACAAGCCAGTTCCCGATCGGGGATCGGTTGGTATCCCTCAATCACCATCCTTTTTAAGTAGTCGGTTCCAACCTGATGGCCGAGACCTCTTGACCCGCAATGGATGCTCACGACAATGTCGTTTTGCCGAAGTCCAAAGGCGCGAGCTGATTTGGAGTCAAAGATCTCGGCGACCCGTTGAACTTCCAGGTAGTGATTGCCTGAGCCGAGTGTCCCCATTTCCCGCGACTGCCGCTTCTTCGCCTCATCTGACACACTGGCCGGCTTTGCGCCCGAAGCGCAGCCGGTCTCCTCGATGCGCTCGAGGTCTTCGGGTTTGCCATAGCCATGGGAGACGGCCCATCGCGCACCGCCGCGCAACATCTCGTCCATCTCATCGGCAGTAAGCCGGATCGCACCAGTGCTTCCCATTCCAGCCGGGACGCTTCGGAACAAGGCATCCGCAATCTCCTCTTTTTGAGGTTCTAGTTCATCGGCTGTCAGCTGAGTTGTCAATGTGCGGACGCCACAAGAGATGTCGAATCCCACGCCACCGGCCGAGATCACCCCACCTTCTTCGGGATCGAAGGCGGCGACTCCTCCGATGGGAAAACCATAACCCCAATGCGCATCGGGCATGGCATATGAGGCACGCTGAATCCCGGGCAGAGTCGCAACATTTGAGACTTGCTCGCGCACCTTCTCGTCCATGTCCTCAACTAACTGCTCGCCCGCATAGATAATGCCCGGCACACGCATCTGCCCGGTGGGTTTGATCCACCACTCAGAATCCGAATGACGCTCGAGCGACTGCCGGTCCATTGCTCCTCCATCTCAAACATCCACAACGCACTGAGCGATCCACTCGCCAGCGGGGCCACGTGCGACCCGAAGAGCGGTCACCGTAGCGCCTTTGGCCTCGACCGCCATTTGGTGACGCTCCGAATCGACCACCTCGCCACCGAGGCGCCCGCTCAACGAGCACCCGGAGATAACCACGTGGAACGTGCCGAATATCATGCCGCGGACGGCCATCTCGTAGATGATTCTGTTGAGCCAGCTCACCAGCAAGAGTTCAAGGTCGGGGGCATCGCACTCTACCTCGATGGTTTCCCTC
>Ga0187779_10001735_pt1 | contig 13594 bp, 10 predicted proteins | sample 1015_Q2_SP10_10__FD_132435 | JGI IMG/M metagenome (GOLD analysis project Ga0187779, IMG submission 132435) | Tropical peat soil microbial communities from peatlands in Department of Meta, Colombia - 1015_Q2_SP10_10_MG | ecosystem: Environmental > Terrestrial > Soil > Wetlands > Peat | place... | reverse complement strand
CTGCTCAGGTCGCGTACGTAATTGCCCTTTTTGTCCGTGACCACGGTGTCGACCAGAACCAGGCGGCTCTCTTCCTTAATTGTCGCAGCGGCATCGTTCTGCTGGGCTTCGACACGCGTGGCAAAGAACACCTGCCAAATTGCCCAGAAACTCGCAAGCGCGGCAACTCCTAAGCCCATCAGCAACGGATAACGCCTCATAACTCACCTCAATTACGGAATCTCAATCGGCCCATTCTCGGCTGCGATCAACCCTTCACTGTCCCGAACCACCAGCCGTACAAGATAGCTCCCGGGCTTCACGTCAAAACTGCTTTTCAAGGTCACTCCGCGATCCAGCTTATGTTCCAGGGTGTCGTCCTTCCAATGCATCTCCAGAATTTTCTCGTTTCCCGAGATGAAACTTCCGTTGCGATCAAAAAGCGCCGCTGCAATCGTCAAATCGTTATTGTTCCGGCCCCCAGTTTTTTGGAAGTGCATTCGCTTTACATCCACATGAACCATCACCGAGAGCTTCGCATCCTGATCGCTTGCCTTAAAAAATTGTGTATGGAGGTCAACCGGCAGATCATGGGTTTCCTCTTGCGAAAAAATTGCTTCCTGGATTTCCTGTCTCGCTTCGTCCTGCGCGTTGGGGGCCTGTTTTGGCGCGTAATAGCCTTTTCGCGCCTGAATGTTGAATTTTGATGGCTTGGTGAATTTCACGCTTATACCATGAAATGCGCCGTCAAACTTCATGTTCTGCGGCGAAAATCCCAATATGTAGTAGTACTCCGGCGTCTCCGCTGCCTGTTTGAGACCTTGGTCAAGATCGTTGCTGTTATGGAAGAACGTTCCGCCCGACGACTCTGACAATGTCACAAGAACTTCGTCGTCCGCCGATTCCTCCATCGATTCGTACACCGCTTCCTGCGGCGACGTCAGTACGTTCGGGAGATTCTGACGGCTCATGTCCCCATAGAGGCTCTGCACGTAAAGTCCCCGGGCATCCACCGCGCTCACAATCACATTTTGCCGCAAAGCATAATCGGTGATGTCCGCAACTTGCTGCTCCAGATATGGTGTGATAAATCCCGGCGAAACCAAAACCACAATACGCTGTCCCGGAGCCGCCGCCATCTTTCGTACTACGTCCCTTAACGATCGTAGTACAAGCAGGGTCTCGCTATCCCCCACAGACAATCTCTGTTGTGCGGTAACTTGCGCCATATTCTGCGCAGTCTGCTGCGCGATCGCAAGCTGCGCCGCATTGCTTGCCGATGCGCCAAGGCCCGAGCACTGCAATGCATCCCGCGTCGCATTATCTATCGCCTGAGGATCGTGCTTGTTCACAATCAGATCCGCCAGGTAGTAGCTCATGTATGGGCATTCTTGCATTTCGCTGGGGGCGATTGGACGTGGCGCGAGTTTCAATAGCGCCTCATGCAGCTTGCCTCGGTCATCCGTAAAGTCCAGATTGCCCTGGCCTGAAGTCGTAAAAATCGCCGCCCGATCGCTCGGCTGCATCATTTCGATCCGGTGCTCGGCAGCTTTGCGAACTGTCATGATGTCTTGCACGCTCATATGCACGTCGTCGAAGACATACGCGATAAAGCGCTCCGCTACATTTGCCGTCTTTGACGGCTCAGTCCCCTCCGCCGGTATTTCCGTTGCCTTCTGCTCCCTTGCGACCTGGCTTCCGGGTTGCTCAACCGAGAACTGACTGATTACCTGTTGTTTTCGGTTGTCGAAGATTTGGAAGTCTTCTTTATGCAGGTTGCCGAGAGGATGACCTTGCTGGTCCCGCACGACCACCCGCACCAGAACCAGACGGACGTTTACTTTGAAGGTCGCGGCCTCGTCCCGCGAACTCATTTCTGGAGTGGTTTTCTCAGCAGTCGCTGACGCAGCCGATGAGGGTTGTGCAGACGGACTTTGTTCTGGCGCGGTTTGACCCATCGCCGTTGTCGGCACGTGTGAACACAACATTAAAAGAAAAAGATACGGCGCAAGCCGTTTAAACATACGGGGCGTCTCCGAACTCCTGACGCTAGCAGAGGCGTTTACCGCCCAGGTGGGAGCAGAGTAAGCATACGCTCTTTATCGGAAAATACTAGCTAGCCATGCATCGTCCCGCATCTCTCGCTGCGTGTAGTGCGAATTCTGTTGGCGAACAAAAGGAGAATACAATACAATCTCACTATGGCGCGGAGGCCCGAACTCCGGACGCAGGCGGAAATCCTGAGCCGCGACGATCTCAAAGAGCTTGCGCACAATCTTTCCCTTCTCAGTGAGCCAGCCGTCCGGGATTTTTACCAAAGCGCATATCGTGAGTGTGCCATCATCAATCGGCGCACCTTTCCGCCAGCTCGCGCCATTCAACAGCTTGTGCAAGCGTGGAAGCTGCTGCGGAAATGGCGCCGATAGGGAGTTTTCGACCGACCGCGGTTGCCTGCATTAATCCATAGTTTCTGACCCATCGTGATTACCGTCAGCCGAAAATCCGGCTACTTGCGTCTAAAAATATTGGTAGCATCCAAGAGGAATCGCTCTATGCCCCAACTCGGTCTCCAATCCGGAATGGAACAGACTGGGTGGCAATCGATCGCCGAAATTTACGAAAAGAGTCGAGCAGCAGAATTCGGCCTAAGTATCGAGAATTTCGCCGGCATTATTCAGGAAGTCACGAAGAAGTACTTGCCCGCCGAGGCGTCGCCTGCAGAAATAAAGGGATTCGTCATTGCCCTGCGCACCGAAGAGTTGGCTTTGGCAAGGGGCTGCGCGGCGGGACACGAGCGGGCGTGGGAAGTGTTTCTGACCCGCTACCGCGAGAAGCTCTACGACATTGCCACTTACATTGCAAAAGAGAGTTCCGCAGCACGCGAACTGGCGGACTCGCTATACGCCGACCTTTACGGTACGACGGTGCGGGATGGGCAGCGAGTATCCAAACTGGCTTCTTACACGGGTCGCGGTTCACTCGAAGGGTGGCTACGTACCGTTCTGGCGCAGGAATTTGTGAACCGATATCGGCGGCAGCGTCGGCTTGTGAGTTTGGACGAGGAAGGTGAGAAGGGTACGCAGTTTCCGGCCAACACGCCCGAGCAACACACGGAAGTGGATGACAGGCTTACCGCCGCTACCGATGGTGCTTTGGGAGAGCTCTCACCCGAAGATCGCTTTATTTTGGCCTCCTATTATCTGGATTCACGTACGTTGGCAGAAATCGCCCGCATGTTGCGGGTTCACGAGTCGACCATCAGCCGAAAGCTGGAAAAAATCGCTAAGTCCCTGCGCAGGCGTATCTTGAGCGGGTTGCAACAACGGGGCATGAGCCGTCGTCAAGCACTGGAAGCACTAGAAATTGACGTGCGTGACCTGGGGCTCAATCTTCGTAGTCGCCTGCTGCAAGAAACTTCACATCCGCCGTTCTCCAGTAAGAAGGCTGAAGCCGGCGCGGGAAAGGGGCGAGCATGATCCCCGAATGGCGGGCGCCGGCGTGCAATAGCGGAAAAAACAAGTAAGAAATGACAGAAATTCCCAAGATCGGGCTGCGGCGAATGCAACAGGGTACCGATTTGCAGGCTCACCCGGATGCAGAGCTCATTACCGCGTTTGTCGAGAACTCAATGAATACAGGAGAGAGGACTGTCTTTCTTGATCATCTTGCGCAGTGTTACGAGTGCCGCGAGATTGTATCGCTAGCATCACCCGAACATATGCAGGTCGTGGCGGCTCCGCGAGCGCCAAGTCGGTGGCTGTCCTGGCCGGCGCTGCGCTGGGTTGGAGCTGCGGTCTGTGTCGTGGTGGTTGGCACGGCGGTGACTTTGCATTATGAGTCCAGGTCGAGATCTGCTGAAGTCGCGGTTGAGCCAACGGAAGTCGCAACTCTGGATGTGAAAGTGGCCCCTAAGTCCCCTGTGCCTGCCGTCGAGCAGCCCACGAAGCAAGGTGGCGGAGGCGCCAATGCCGACCTCGTCACCGCACCTGTTCGCCAAAAGAAAGCCATCGAAGGCACGAATAACAATTCAGTCTCAATTAACCAAACAGTAATGCCACATGCTGCAGTTGAGCCGAAGCCGCAATTGCAAAGCTCCGAGACTCTGGAATCGCGACCAGCTCCCGCCGCAGCTCCGCCGGCCACGGATGAAATCGTGCCAGGCCGCGCTAAAGAGGCGGAGCCGGCAACCGCGATGGAAAAAATGGGAGCAGGGCAGCAAAGACTGGCGCTCTCGGGCAGCAATGCCGCGATTGCAACCAGGGCAAAACTCCTGCCCCGTTGGGCTCTCACCTCCGATGGCATCTTGCAGCGCTCCCTGGATGCTGGTGTCACGTGGGAGACCGTTTCTGTGGCTTCGCAAAGCCGGTTACTGGCCTTGGCTGCAAATGGTTTCGACATCTGGGTTGGCGGTTCCAGTGGCGCTCTCTTTCATTCGGTTGATGCCGGCCAACATTGGAGCCAGGTTCGGGCCGAGATCAATGGCGAAGCTCTCAGCGCGGATGTCATCGGCGTCGAATTCCTTGATCCGCAGCACGGAAAAATCAGCACTTCTGCCCTCGAAACCTGGACGACCGACGACGCGGGACAGCACTGGCAAAAACAGTAGCTCAGGAGCGTCTACAGCATTCACCTTTGTGATTCCGGGGAAAGCTGTTGCAACACGCTGCGGCTCAGTGAAATGTTCGCACTAGAAACTACCCTCAGAGCTGAATTCGTCATCATTGCTTATGAAACAACCCGCAGAACCGGCGTGAGATCCTGGCTGATGGCAATTTGAAGGAGGTGTTCGGAAAAAACAAGATCAGTATGTTCGAGGTCGGAATGGTTGTAAACGAGCACCTGAGCTGGCATGCGCAAACCGCGTCGCAAAAGAGGAAAGTCGCCTAGCGGAGGTATGCGATTAGAAATGTGCGATTTCACTGAAATATATGTTTATGCGTTTGGAAATTTTGAGATAATTCTCTTGTCCACACTCGGTCAGAAAGTTTCGCCGCAATGCTTTCGACCAAGCAACTCCGCGTTCCTGAGGGTACGAACCAACGGCTTCGATCGTCGCGTGATCAGCTTGCCTTAGCGGATTTGTGCATTAAGTCCTCGCACCAACTCATACTGAAGACCGGTGCAGCCTTGGAGCTTCGAGACAACGTTGACGATGTCAGCTCGGCTGCATCGGACACCGGCAGTCGTCAGCGTGGTGGAGACGTGCTCCCATCCAAAGGATTTCTGGACTCTTGGAAGCAAATCGCTGTCTTCTTGCAACGAGGCGTACGCACTGTCCAGCGCTGGGAACGTGAGGAGGGTTTGCCGGTGCATCGGCATAGACACAGTATGGGTGGCACCGTGTTCGCGCTCGCATCTGAGATTCAGAAATGGCTGAAGAGCCGTGCTGCGGACGAATGCGCCGAAACTCCTGCAATGCCTAAGCCGCAGCTGATTCCGGTCCCCCCTTTCTTCGTTTGCGAGGACTTGGCTGAGCGCTGCGAGGCAGCACGAGTACGCGCAGAAAGGGCGCGCGGTAAGTTCGAGCTGGTTTCTTGACCGCTCGCAGGTTTGGCATGGACGCTGCCAGTCCTTAGGACGCGCAGCCTGCGCGGAAACTCTGCGGTATTATTGATTAGGGCTGCGCTTCATTTCCTTCTTTAGGTGGTGCTGTCATGGCATCCAAAAATCCCAAAACGCATAGGTCTGCAACTCCAAAAATCGAAGAACCGGAGCCGGTGGAAATGAACGGTCAGTCTGCGGGAAAGGAGGCTTCTCCCATCGTCGCCGTCGGCGCATCGGCGGGAGGTGTAGAAGCATTCTCCGAGTTGCTGCGAAATTTTCCGCAAGATGCCGAAATAGCATTTGTGTTGGTACAGCACCTGGATCCCACTCATCAGAGCGTGCTGCCGGAGATTCTTGGAAGAGTAACAAAAGTTCCGGTGGTTCAGGTTGCGGATGGAATGCTGGTCGAGCCACGGCATGTATACGTCATTCCTGCCAACACCACCATGCTGATCAGGGACGGAGCGTTGCACCTGGGAGCACGAACCATAACCCACGGTCAACATATGCCAGTGGATGAGTTCCTTCTATCACTGGCTGAAGAGTGCGGCAATCGCGCCATCGGAGTGATCCTCTCCGGGATGGCCTCCGACGGTACAGAAGGCTGCCGGGCCATCAAAGCCGCGGGCGGAATCACTTTCGCGCAAAGCGAAGCCACAGCAAAATTCACCGGAATGCCCAGCAATGCGATCCGGGCCGGTTGCATCGATTTCGTCATGAGTCCGGCTGAGATTGCCAAAGAATTGGCCAGGATCAGCCGGCATCCATACCTTAGGAGCGTGGTGGAGGACGAGGCCGCAGAAACACTGGTCCACAAAACCAGTGACCTGGATCAGATTCTGCAGCTTTTGCGGCAGAACTCTGGAGTGGATTTTACCCAGTATAAGAAAAGCACTCTGCAGCGCCGCATCGGACGGCGGATGGTTGTACATCATTTTGAGAGGCTTCACGAGTACCTGCAATTTGTCCAGGAACACGCGGAAGAACTGGATGAACTTTATCGCGACATTCTGATTCACGTGACCGAATTCTTCCGGGATGCGCAAGCCTTTGACGCGCTGCACGAGCACGTTTTTCCCCGTTTGTTGAAGAGCCGAAAGCTGGAGGCTAACCCTGTCCGAATATGGGTCCCGGGATGTTCGACGGGCGAAGAAGTCTATTCCATTGCCATTGCGTTGCTCGAATATATGTGGGAGTCGCGCAGTGTGCCGCAAGGTGCAATTACCACGAGCGCAGTGCAAATTTTCGGTACCGACATCTCCGAACTCGCCCTCAATCGCGCCCGTTCCGGACTGTACCCGCAGTCCGCATTGGCTCAAGTGTCCTCCGAAAGGATCAATCGGTTCTTTATAAAGCTCGATGGCGGTTATCAAATCAGCAAATCGCTGCGTGAGATGTGCATTTTCGCGAAGCAGGATGTGACCCGCGATCCGCCGTTTTCGAATCTTGACTTGATCAGCTGCCGCAATGTGCTGATTTATCTCGGGCCGACGCTGCAGAAGCGCGTGATCCCAACCTTCCACTATGCGCTGAAGCCGGACGGTTTCTTGCTGCTGGGCAGCTCAGAGAGCCTGGGATCCTTCGCTGAACACTTCTTGCTGATCGACAAAAAACAAAAAATCTATCAAAAGAAAGGGACCGGGATTCGGCTGCTGTCCTACTTCGCGGGGCCAGGCCCAATCACGGTTCGGCGCTTCGAGGAACCCGCTGCAACTCGCTCCGGTCCTGCGGTCGATACCCAAAAAGAGGTGGAGCGCTCGTTAGTCCAGCATTATGCGCCCACCAGCATAGTGGTGAACAGCCAGATGGAGATTGTCCAGTTCCGCGGCCGTACCGGAGCCTACCTCGAACCGGCGGAGGGGCACCCGACCTCCAGCCTGGTCAAGATGGCGCGGGAAGGATTGCTGGTAGATCTGCGCAGGGCGATTGAGCGGGCGAAAAAGGAAAACACGCCGGTTCACGTTGAAAACGTCCAGGTCAAGAGCAACGGTGGAACTCGAGACGTGAACCTTGACGTCATCCCGCTACGCGGTCACAACGTGAACGAGCGATTTTATGTTGTGGCTTTTCATGATGCGGATTCACGCGAGAAAAGCAAGCCCTCTAAGCCGGGTAAAGCCAAACTGTCGCCAAAACAGGTCGAGGCATCACGCGAGAACGAACGACTGAAGAGCGACATTACTTCGATGAAGGACCAGATGCGAGTTCTCATCGAAGAGAACGAAAGCACGACCGAAGAATATAAGTCGGCCAATGAAGAGGTCCTTTCCGCCAACGAAGAACTGCAGAGCACAAACGAGGAACTCGAGACTGCGAAAGAGGAATTGCAGTCCAGCAACGAAGAGTTGACCACGCTCAATGAGGAATTGCAGAACCGCAACACGGAGCTGAGCCTGGCGAACAACGACCTCACCAATCTGCTGGGGAACGTGAATATCCCAGTAGTTATGATTGGCAATGATCTGCGCATTCGCCGCTTTACTCCTCCGGCGCAGAAGCTGCTGAATTTGTTGCCCGGAGACATTGGCCGGCGTTTGGGCGAAATTCGACCGAACATCGACTTTGACCAACTCGAAGAACTAGCCCGGGACGCCATCGATAACACGTCGCTTCAGGAACGAGAGGTTCGCGAGAAGGAGGGGCAACATTGGCATTTGTTGCGAGTGCGGCCATACAAAACCTGGGACAGCAAAATTGAAGGCGCGGTGATCAGCCTGCAAGACATCCACGCACTGAAGGCTACTGCCGAGCAGAGCCGTACCTACGCCGATACCCTGATCGAGACCTCACGGGAATCCATATTGATTCTGGGCACTGACTTACGCGTGACGGCGGCAAATCCCGCGTTCTACCGCACGTTTGGAGTTTCGCCGGCAAGTGTCGATGGGCAGCTAATCTACGAATTAGGCGATCGCCAATGGGATATTCCTGAACTGCATCAGCTTTTTGAAAAACAGCTTACCACGGGGGCAACAATCCAAGACTTCGAGTTTCAGCACGATTTCCCCAGTCTTGGACCCAGGACCTTGTTGATCAGCGCTCGACGCACGGATCTGCAGCCTGGTCAAGGTGTCATCGTCGTGACAATCGATGATGTGACTGAGAACAAGAAGCACGCGGAGGCAATCTCACAACAAGCTGCGCTGATTGAGCTCGCGCACGAGAGCGTAATTGTCCGCGAGTGGGATGGCAGAATTCGCTCCTGGAACCGGGGGGCGGAGGAACTGTACGGATGGCCGACTGATGAGGCCAGGGGCAAAATCATTCACGAGTTATTGCAGACGAAATTTCCCAAGCCGCTGGCGGGGATCAAAGAAGAGTTGCAGCGCACGGGTTATTGGGAAGGCGAACTGGTCCACCGGCGGCGCGACGGTGAGGAACGAATTGTGCGCAGCCGCTGGGCAATTCAGCCTCGTGCCGGCAGCACTCCATTGATTTTGGAAATCAACATTGATGTGACGGAGCGGGTGAGGTCAGAACAAAACCTGCGTGAACTCTCGACTTATCTGATGCGAATCCAGGATGACGAGCGCAGACGTATCGCGCGAGAACTGCACGATTCGACCGGTCAGAAGTTGGCGGCGCTCAAGATGAACATTGAGGGCATGAAGGCCCTCAAAAGCAAGGCGAACAATCTGCCCCTTCTTTCGGAGAGCATTCAACTTGTGGATGAGGCAAGTCAGGAGATCCGGGTTCTTGCCCAATTGCTACACCCGCCTTTGCTGGATGAAGCGGGACTGGTTTCCGCAGTGAAGTGGCTGGTTGACGGCTTTACTACCCGGGCGAAAATGGCGGTGAATGTAAAGGCATCGCTTGATTTGGGAAGGCTCCCGGATAACGTCGAAATTGCATTGTTTCGCATCTTGCAGGAGTCCCTCAACAATATTTATCGCCACTCCGGTGCGACGAAAGCTTCCATTGAACTAAAGCGCAAGGATGAGACCGTGGAGTTACACATCACCGACAACGGCAATGGCATGCCCGACGAAGTGGTCTCCGGCGATGGCAAACCTACTTTTGGCGTCGGAATCCTGGGCATGAGGGAGCGCATGGCGCAGTTGGGCGGGATCTTGGAGATTCAGTCCGGGAAAAGTGGAACCTCGGTGATTGCTACCGTGCGTGTTGGCGCGCCGGCCAAACAGAGAACGGCAGGGTAATCAAGCAAGCTACCCACGACTCCTGCGCGTTTCTACTGAATTCGTTTGCGTCTTGCAACTTAAGAATGAATCCCGTCAATTCTGCAGGGAATCGAACAGGACAAGCGTTGGGGAACGGAGAATGAGAATGGCAAGATCTTCTTACGCTTCAGCGGCCATCCGTACAGCAGTTCTTGCAGGCTTCGTACTATTTTTTCTGTTCGCGTATTCGCACGCTCAAAATACCAGGTTCCACAATGCTCCCGAATCAGCGAAGGAGACGAAAAATCCCTTTCAAGGTCAGCAGAACGTCGAAACCGGTAAACGTTTATATGCGGCAAACTGTTCCCGCTGCCATGGACGGAATGCGGAAGGATCGGGCAACATCCCTGCACTGGTAGATGGGGTTTTGGAGTCGACCACTGACGGCGAGATTTTCTGGTTCATCACCAACGGGGACGAAAAGAGCGGCATGCCGTCATTTGCCAAGCTGCCCGAGCAGCAGCGTTGGCAATTGGTAGCGTATGTAAAGGGCTTGGGTCTGTCGCAGACATCAGCATCAAATGCAGATCCCGAGGCGGCAGCGGCCACTTCCAAAATAAAGGCGCCGCCTCCCGCGCCGCCGTTCACCGATTTTCGTTATGAGCAGCCGGGGAAGTTTCGCAAGATCACGGTGAATGACCTTCCGCAGGCTTATGCTACGTCATCGGCGGAAAACGGTCCGGACGTGGTTGCGCGCCCCGCGAACGCTTGGCCGAAAGCTCCGGCTGGATTCAAGGTTGAACTCTATGCGGAAGGGCTCAATAATCCACGGCTGATGCGCACGGCGCCGAACGGTGACGTTTTTCTTGCCGAGAGCAACGCAGGCCGAATTCGAGTATTCCGCGGGATCACCAGTGATGGCAAAGCAGAGCTCAGTGCTATTTTCGCGAGCGGGCTGAAACGAGCCTATGGGATAGCTTTTTATCCGCCGGGGCCAAATCCCCAGTGGGTCTACGTTGGCACGACGTTGGCAGTTTACCGTTTGCCCTACCACAATGGAGACCTGAAGAGCACAGGTTCCCCCGAGCACATTGTCGATCTTCCCGGCCCGGAAGGTCACTGGACACGGGACATTCAATTCTCGCCAGATGGCAAGGAAATGTTTGTGGGGGTGGGATCCGAGTCGAATGACGATGACACCGACACGAATTCCAACGAAAAGAATCGCGCGGATATTCTGAGATTTAATCCGGATGGTTCGGGTATGCAAGTCTACGCCTATGGTATTCGCAATGCGGGCGGCGGCTTGGCGATCAACCCGAAAACCGGTGAGCTGTGGTGTTCAGTCAATGAGCGCGACGCGCTTGGAGACAATCTGGTCTCCGACTACATCACTCACGTGCAGCCCGGCGGGTTCTATGGCTGGCCCTGGTGGTATCTCGGGCCACATCAGGATCCGCGGCAAAAAGGCAAGCATCCTGAACTCAAAGATAAAGTCATTGTGCCCGACGTACTTCTGCAGGCGCACAATGCTTCGCTCGAATTGACCTTCTATCAGGGCAAGCAGTTCCCATCGGAATTCCAGGGGGATATTTTTGCCTCCGAGCATGGCTCGTGGAACCGCTCCGTGCGGACGGGATATGAAGTTATCCGAGTTCCCCTCCATCAATCAGACCACGCCAGCGGTGAGTATGAAGATTTCATCACCGGATTCGTCCTGGATGACGGACAGGTTTGGGGTCGGCCGGTTGGGATTACTGTGGCTGCCGATGGTTCTCTGCTCGTGAGTGATGATGGTTCAAATTCGATTTGGCGTGTGAGCTACACGGGAAAATAGGGGCATTGCGGCGCGCCGTGCTGGGTCACGAGTGTCGATCGCGAGCGGCGGCCACCAGAGCCCGGAAGATCGCTCGTGAGGGTTCATCCTGATCGACCGATCGCTCCGGGTGCCACTGAACAGCGATTACGAAGTGGTCGGGAGATGTCCCTTCGACGGCTTCGATGATTCCATCCTGCGGGCAGCGAGCCACCGCGCGGAGACCTTCACCGAGTTCGTCAGCCGACTGATGGTGGCTTGAGTTCACGGGTATCGGGACGCCATCGCTCACAGCCACAATCCCAGCCAATTTCGAATCTTTATCGATCGTCACCTCGTGCGCCACCGCAATGTTTTTTCCAGCGGCATGGTTGATCGCGGACTCAATGTGCTGGATCAGCGTCCCCTTGCGATACACATTCAAGCTCTGCAGGCCATAGCAAATTCCGAGGATCGGCTTTCGTGCCCTGTACGCATACTGAATAAGGAATGCATCGATGACGTCTCGTCGCTCATCACTGGCAGCGGTTTTGGGGTGGCGAGACGCCGCGAACTTAGCAGGATCCACATCGGCTTTGCTGCCCGGCAATAACACAGCATCACAGTTTTCAATCAGTTTCCGAAGTTCGACCTCGCGCGCGTCCAGCGGAATGCGTACGGGATGACCGTCGGCCATCTCGATGGCCCTCTCATATTGCGGCAAAGATCGATTAGCGTACTCCTCATCGGAATGAGGTACCGGGAGCGCAATCCGTGGGCGCATGGGTTGATTGTAAACGCAATTCTTTCAAGCGCAGAAGCGGCGGAGACACGCGGAAGGTTACTAGCGGCTAGCCTTTGCGACCGCCGCGAGCGCTTTTGTTTGCCTGTAATTTCTGATTTCCACAATCGTCATCGCGACTAGCGCGAACGCAGCCACAACGGCCGCGACCGGCAAGGCGACGTGTCGATAAGCAGCCGCCATATTAGGATGTTGTCCCTGGATGTGTGCGGTAATGAGAATTCCTAGAATTCCTAACAGTAGACTTACGGCAAAGGCCATCAGGGTTGAAAGGAATGTCAGCAGTAATATTCTCGTCGGTATTAAGTACCAACGCGGCATTGCTGGATACCCTGGAGCGGGATGCATCTCCTGATTTTAGCGCCAAGATTGCCACTTCGGGCCGGCAGGAAGCTTCTTGTTGTCAGGGGAAGCGGAGCGGTGCGATAGAATACATTTCATGTCGCAAGCTGCACCGGCCATCACGCGCCCTCCGGCGGAGGTGGTCCGCCGAACTCCCGTCTCGCAAGCTCCCAATGGCATTTGTTTCGCCATCGCGGGTGAAGTCACCGTACCCGCATCTGATCTCGAACGCATGGTCGGTGCCGTGCCTGATAGTGCGGCCGCCGCGCTGAAGCGCAAAGCTTACTATTTTGTTCCTCTGACCGTAAACCAGGGCGATGATACGGTCATTGCCGATCGTTATGATGTCACCCTGAGTGACAATGCGGTCTGTCATCGCAATCTGGAACTCGGAGACTCGCAGTGCGTATTCATCTCGACCCGGCTCATGGATGACAAGTTCTCCGTCGCCTTTGAATTCTTCATCAATGTGGGACATGCAGTTGTCGAGCGTGCCGGCGTTTCGCAGGTCTTTGCCGATCTTGTGTGGAAACAGGTGGAAGGAAATGCACGCGGCGAAACGTCGCTGGATGCCTGGGAATCTAGAAAACTCGCAACCGGACATGGCCCCGATGCAGAGAAACACAAGAATGAATATCTTGCTGCAACATTCTCGGACGCGATCTCGATTTATCTTCTCTCGTTGTTCATTGACGTGGACTACTACGATCTGCGCGAACGAGATTATCCCTTGCTGGCACCGGCTCAGCTAGCAGAACGCCTGCGGAAAGTAGCGGAGCTATTTCCGACCAATCCGGGATACGAGTTCGCAATCTACTACAAGAGAAGAAGTTAAGGGCCTGTCATCCTGAGCGGAGCAGCAGAATTCGCGTGCGAATCCTGCTGTGAAGTCGAAGGCCCCCCTGCACTCTCGATGCCGCATTGGAAGTCAAAGGGAATTCTCTACACAACCGGCTCGCGGAGAACACTGCTGTGCCGGTTGGAAGGCGATAGACAATAGGGATCTTTCGACTG
>Ga0187779_10001734_pt1 | contig 13595 bp, 10 predicted proteins | sample 1015_Q2_SP10_10__FD_132435 | JGI IMG/M metagenome (GOLD analysis project Ga0187779, IMG submission 132435) | Tropical peat soil microbial communities from peatlands in Department of Meta, Colombia - 1015_Q2_SP10_10_MG | ecosystem: Environmental > Terrestrial > Soil > Wetlands > Peat | place... | reverse complement strand
CGTCGTGCTTGTCGCCCTCGGCGCGGGTTGCGCGTGGCAGGCGGTCCACGGTGCGGACTTGCCCCCGCGCAGGCCGGGCCAGTGGCAGATCACGGCCACCTCCGACGATCCCAGGCTTCCGCCCAGGATCGAGGACGTCTGCCTCGACGCCGCGACCGATGCGCTGCTCTACAGGTTCGCGCTCGGGGCGAGCCAGCAGCTCTGCAGCAAATACGAGTGGAAAGTCCTGGCGGGCGGCAAGGCCAGCGTCGACGCGTCGTGCAAGCTCGGCGCGACGCAAATCACGATTCACGGCGAAATCGTCTTCACAGGGAATACGGCCTACCGCGAAGACATCAGGACGCGCTACGAGCCACCGCTGCGCGGCCGGAGCGAAGCGGTCTCCGTGCACGAAGCCAAGTGGACCGGCGCTTGTGCCGCGAACCTGAAACCCGGCGACATCGTCTCGCGTCCGTCGCCGACGATGCCGATGAGCGTGCGCATCAACCTGAACGACGTGGCGAAGTAATCGGGCGGTCTCGCGACCGTTGGCGCGTCGGGTCGCGCTGGGGTACCCTTGCCGGGCGTCACGCCAGCCGGGCTGCGATCTTTGCGCACACATCAGCAGCATCGCACAGCGATGAAACTCGACCCGGATACGCTGCATACCCTGTCGAACCTTCTCGACCAGGCGCTCGACCTGTCGGAGTCGGAGCGACAGGTCTGGCTCGAAAATCTCGAGCAGAAATTCGCCTCGCTCAAGCCCCTGCTCGAGCAGATGCTGGCGCGGAAGGACGCGGTCGAGACCGACGATCTCCTCGGCACGCTGCCGCGCTTCGATGTTCCGGACAGCGATGCGGGCCGTGAATCCGAGCTGGCACCCGGCCGGGTCGTCGGACCCTACCGGCTGCTGCGCGAGCTCGGACGCGGAGGCATGGGCGAGGTGTGGCTGGCGGAAAGAAGCGACGGCTTGGCGCGGCGACCGATCGCGCTGAAGCTGCCTGCGCTCGCGATCGCTCGCCGCACGCTCGTCGATCGATTCACGCGCGAATGCGAGATTCTCGCGCCGCTGACGCATCCGCATATCGCGCGCCTGTACGACGTCGGCTTTACCGCCGGCGGCCAGCCGTTTCTCGCCCTCGAATATGTCGAGGGCGTGCCGATCACCGTCTATTGCGACCGGCAGCGGCTCGATCTCCCCAGCCGCGTTCGCCTGTTCCAGCAGGTGCTCGACGCCGTGCAGTACGCGCATTCGAACCTCATTCTGCATCGCGACTTGAAGCCCTCGAACATCCTGGTGACGCCTGCGGGCGAAGTGAAGCTGCTCGACTTCGGCATCGCCAAGCTGATGACTGACGGTCGCGCCCACGAAACGGAGCTCACGCAGCTTGGCGGGCGCGCCCTGACGCTCGACTACGCGTCGCCCGAACAGGTGATGGGCGTGCCGCTGACCACGGCGTCCGATGTGTACTCCCTCGGTGTCGTGCTCTATGAGCTGCTGACGGGCGAGCGCCCGTACCGGCTGAAGCGCGGAACGCGTGGCGAGCTCGAGGAGGCGATCGCGGCGACCGATCCTCCGCCGCCGTCGCGCGTGGCGTTCGCGGGCGCGGCGGCTCTCGCGCGGCGGACGAGCGCCCCGAAGCTGGCACGAGGTTTGGCCGGCGATCTCGACACTGTCGTCCTCAAGGCGCTCCACAAGCGTCCCGAGCTGCGCTACGCCACCGCAGCGGCGATCGCGGAAGATCTTCAGCGCCACCTGTCGGGGTTGCCCATACTGGCGCGACCGGCCTCCCTGTGGCATCGCACGGCGCGCTTCGTGCGTCGCCACGCCGTGGCGGTCGGCGCCTGCTCCGTCGTGGCGGTCGCGCTTGTCGCGGCCTCGATCGTCTCCTGGGTGCTCATGCAGCGCGCCGAGCGGGCGGCCGCCGAGGCACAGCGGCAGGCGGTCGTCGCGACGGCCGAGCAGAATTTCCTGAGCGATCTGTTTCGCACCAATACGGCCGACCAGCATTTCGACAAGCAGACGCGCGACCTGACCGCCGCCGAGCTGCTCGATCGCGGAGCGCTCACCATCGACAAGTCGCTCGACGACGCGCCCGCGGCGAAAGCATCGCTGCTCCAGCTCATGGGAGAGATGTACGAAGAGCTCGGGCTCCCCGATCGCTCCTTGAAGATGCACGAGAAGAGCGTCGACCAGGCGGCGCGCGTCTACGGCCGGGAGTCGCGCGAATACGCCCTGGCGCTGCTCGAGAAGGCGTGGGTGAGCAACCGCATCGACAAGAGCAGCGAAGCGCCGCTCGAGATGGTCGAGCAGGCGAAGCGCATACTCGCCGCGAAGGCCCCCGGCAGCGAGGACTACGCCGAGGCGCTGTACATGGAATCGCACATCTTGGGGAGCGCCGACGTGGCGCGCTCCGTGGCGGCCGGGGAGGAAGCGGTGCGCATCGTCGACGCGATCGGCGCGACGGACAAGCGAGCCGCCTTCGCCAGGATGGAGCTGGGGATCAACTATCGCGCGCAAGGCGATCTCGAGAAAGCCACCCTGACGATGGGCAGGGCCATCGCGGACTACGAGCGCCTCTACGGCGACGACTATACCGATGTCGCGTTCCTGCACGAGCAGCTCAGCATCGTGCTGCGGCTGCAGCTTCGGCTGGCCGAAGCCGAGGAGCACATTCGCCGCGCGATCGCGATCTACGAGAAGTACCCGTATCAGCGCCGGCGCGCCGTCGCGACCGATCGCTTCCAGCTCGCGGGGCTTCTCGCCCAGCGAGGCCGCTATGCGGAGGCGTACGTCGAGAGCGCGGCGGCCGAAGCCGCGCGCCAGGACGCCAACGACAGCTATCCGCTCGCGCCCCAGCAGGTGGCCGTCGCGCGCGGCGCGATCCGTGTGATGCAAGGCGACGGCGAGCGCGGCGCGGCCGAAATCGAGACCGCGTACGCAGATCGTGCACCGTTCGGGCGGCGGTCGGTCATCCCGCCGGCGGCGGTCAACGAGTTTCTTGCGGCTGCGTATCTTTCCATCGACGATACTGCACGAGCGCGCGTGGCTGCGGATCGCGCGCTGGAGGCGGCCGCGAAAGACGGCGTTCCGCCCATACGCGCCATCTGGATTGCCCTGCGCGACGCCGAGGTCACCGCGCGCGAGGGCCGCCCGGACCTCGGCCTGCAGAAGGTCGACGACGCGACGCGGCGCTATGCGACCGCCGCGGCCAATGCCAGCGCGCAGGTCGACGTCGCGCTCGCACGCGCACGCATCCTCTCGGTCGGCGGTCAGGCGACGACGGTCGTCGAGACGCTTTCGCCGTGGCTCGATCGTCCGCTGGGTCCGGGAATCGAGTTGCCGCGGGCAGCGCTCGGCGAAATGCTGCTGCTGACCGGCGAAGGCCTCGCCGCGTCGTCGCGCGCCACGGCGCGCCGCCGGCTCACGGAAGCCGAGGCCGCGCTCCGAGCCAACGACGTCGCTTCGAGCCCGCGACTGAAGCGCGTCCAGCGCGATCTCGCCCGACTGACGGTCTGACGGCCGCTGCTGGTGTTCGCGCTGTCGAGCGGGTTCGTCCGGAACGGCGACGGACCCGGCCGGTCCAATTCGCTTTACCCCCGTGGAGGTCCCATGTCGCAATACTTCGACGCCATCGTCATTCCCGTCCCCCGTGCCAACCTCGAAACCTACAAGCGCATGTCCGCGGAATGGGGCAACGCCCATCTCCGCCACGGTGCTCTGTACTACTCCGACTCGATCAGCGACGACGCTCAGCCCGGCAAGGTCACCTCGTTTCCGCAGGCCGTGCAACTCAAGGACGGCGAGGTGATCGCATTGGCCTGGGTCGTGTATCGGAGCAAGGAGGATCGCGATCGCATCAGCAAGGCGGTGATGGAGGATCCCAAGCTCAAGGAGTCGATGGACCCATCGAAGATGCCCTTCGACGGCAAGCGGATGTTCTGGGGTGGCTTCCAGAGCATCATCGGGCTCGCGGGCGGACATCAGCAGGGCGGACGCTAGGCGAGGCCATCGAGGACCAAAGCGCGGCGCGCGCCGATCGAGCATACGTCGATAGCAATGCTGGCGCTCCTCGAGGCTCTTCCTCGTCAAGCATTGCCGGAGAAGGCGACGCCGCGAGCGAGACTCTGCTGTTCGCCGGCTAGCAGGCGTTCACGTTATTTGAGAAACCCGCTCACGCGGGTCGTCGCCGAGCTGAGCCGGTCGTTTTCGGCGTCGTCGATGGCGAGCACGCGACGCTGCAACGGCGTCAGCGCCGCGATCGTCTCGGGACGCAGCAACGCCTTCTGATACTGCTGCTGCGGCTTGTCGTTACGCGTGTAGAAGGCGTGCAGCGCACGGCGGCAACGATCCGTGCCGTTGGCGGTTCCTCCGTGCCACATGTGCGCATTCATGACGACCACGGTACCCGCCTCGCCTGTGACCAGCTCTTCCTCCGGCAGCGAGCTCGTGTTGCCTGGCTCGGGAAGGCGGCGCCAGGTGTGGGAGCGCGGAATCATGCGCGTGGCGCCATTCTCCACGGTGAAGTCGTCGAGCATCCACACCGAGTTGCACATCCAGTAGCCGCGCTCGTCGGCGATCGCGCCGCTGTCGCAGTGCCAAGGTTGCGATTCTGCGCTGTTCGGATTCGTCGAGCGGGCATTGAGACTGCTCAGCTTGTAGCTCGGGCCGATGACGTGCTCGATGCAGTCGAGTATTTTCGGCATCGAGACGAGCTCCGCAAAGATCGCTCCCTTGTCGACCAGGTTGGCGAGGCGTCGGGCGCCGGGCTCGTATCGGAACTCGGAACCGGCATCGCTGCCCTCCGCCTTCCACAGCGCCTCGACACGGTCGCGCAGCTCGGCGAGCATCGGCGCGGGCACGAAGCCGGGTAGCACGAGATAGCCCAGCTCATCGAGGCGGCGTCTGTCGGATTCTGCAAGCATGGAGCACGACTCCATCGGTTCGTTGAGGAGCAGCGAGCGTGGTGACACGTCGCCTGTACTACCAGGAATTCGCAGGTGATACCTCGACAAGATCGGGCTCATGCCCGCGCCAATGCACGGCGAATTGCAGCTGCTCGCCGGCGGATGAATCCGGCAGGACGTGGCTGCGGAAATTGACGATCAGATCGACCTGATCGCGAAGCTCGCGCAGGCTCGCCACGACCTGGGCACCGTAGCGATCGCGCAGTAGCGGCGTCTGATCGCCGCGGAGATCCGGGTCGTAGATCAGCAGCGTTCCCGGCGGCAGTTCGAGCGCATCGATCAGGGTCAGCACGGGGCTGTTCCGCAGGTCGTCGCTGCCCGATTTGTTGGTCACGCCGTAGAAGCCGAGACGCCGCCACGACTTTGACCGAATCGCCCGCAGGCACGCATCCAGATGTGCGCGATTGCTGGCGCCGATCGCGGCGAGGATCGGCGCGTCGGACCGTGTGGCAAGCGACCGCAGCGCTTGGAGATCCTTGTCGAGGCAGGCGCCGCCGAAAGCGAATCCGGGCGCGAGATACGCCGGCGAAATGTTGAGCCGCGAATCCTCGCACAGCAATCGCAGAACCTCATGGCCATCGAGCCGCTGCGCGCTCGCCATCCGTGCGATCTCGTTGGCGAAGCCGACCTTGAGGGCGTGGAAGGCGTTGTTGGTCAGCTTGAAGAACTCGGCGAGGCCGGTCGAAACCTGCTGAGCGCGGCAGCGCGGATCGGCGAAGAGATTCAGCGCGCCGCGCATCGACGCCGGATCGTCCGCGCCCAGAACGATCAACGATGGCTGGTCGAAGTCGTCGAGCGCGTGACCCTCGCGCAGGAACTCGGGAACCATCGCGAGCCCGAACCCGACACCTGCCGCCTTGCCGCTCTGCGCCTCGAGCAGCGGCCGCAGCTCGTCGCGCGTGAAGTGCAGCGGCACCGTGCTGCGAACGACCAACATCGGAAAATGCGAGCAGGCGCGCATCCTGTGCGCGAGCCGCGCCGCGCTCGTCATGATCGATCGGGTGTCGAGACCGTGGTCGTCCGCCGCCGGAGTCGGCAGGCACACGATCACGAAATCGGGGACTTCGGGTTCGACGCGATCCGGAAGCGTGCCGGCGAGGTGGCCGGTCGCCACCGCCGCCGCGACCCGTTCGGCCAGCCCCCTCTCGCGCAGATGCGTTTCTCCCTCGTTGAGCTGCGCGACCCGCTGTGCGTCGACATCGACACCGACGACTCGATGCCCCTTGAGCGCGAGGCTCGCGGCGCAGACAAGGCCGCTGTGACCGAGCCCCCAGACTTCGATCCTCATGCTGCCAGCATCCGGGAGACGATCGCGTCCATGCGAAGCAAGTACTGGCGCTTGTCGAGCTGCCGGCTGCGTTCGACAGCCGCGTCCGACATCCGCTGCCGCAGCGCGGGATTGGCGATGAGCTCGCGCGTGCGCCCGAGGAGCTCAGTCGGACTCGTCCACAGATATCCGCTCTTTCCTTCGGCGATCGTCTCGCATGGTCCGCCGCCGCGGAACGCCAGCGGAATCGCTCCCGCCGACATCGCCTCGACGATCGTCATGCCGAAGTGCTCCTGCCGTCCCGGGTTTCCGCCGCCAAACCCCGCGGCGTGCCAGTACAAGGTCGCGCGGCGGTAGAGGTCGCGCAGGGCGTCCTGCGCGAGCCCGAAGTGAACATGGATCCGCGACGAGGACGCACGCGAGCGCAGTGTTTCCGCATACAGGCGATCGCCCTTTGTGACTCCGACGGTGCCGACGAAGTGCAAGTCCCACGGCGCATCGAGCTGCCACTGCAGCTTGCGGAACGTAGCGAGCAGCAGCTTGTGGTGCTTGAAATGGTTGGTGCCGACGTCGGCCTGGAAACGGCCGACGTTGAGGATGATGCTCTCCTTCGCGACCGGCGGTCCCATCGGCTCCACGGCCGAATACACGACCTCGGCCTCGCGCCCCCAGCGCCGGAGAATCCACTCCTTCGTGTAGGCCGAGTTGGCCGTGATGACCTGATAGCTCTCCAGCCCCTGCGGCTCCCCTTCCGGAAACATGCACATGTAGATGCCCCGCGGCGCCGGGCACCGCATGCGGCTGGTGCACGAATTGTTGATGAAGAGATCGGGTTTCCACGCCGCGATGGCCTCGACATGCTCCTCCGGAGAAGTGGGAAGAAGGTGCGTGCTCACCCGGGACAGGTCGATGCCGAAGAGCTTCCGGATGCGCCCCGCCTCGATGGGCGTCGTGGAGAATATCGCCACGGGGTGCGCCTGCGCCAGATGCGCGGCGAGCAGCGCCGTTCGGCGCTCGCCGCCGCCAAGAGTGGCGAATTCCAGGTTGTACAGGGCAATGCGCATCGGTACGGCCGAATTATGACAGCGGCGCCCGCTAGTCAGAATCCGGCTTCTACCCCGCCACGTTGAGCCGTTCGAACAGCGCAGCGATGTTTCGCTCCCTCCACGGTGAGCGCATACACGGTCACCTGGTCGAGCCGCGGATAGAAGCTCTTCGGACGCCCCGGCCGACGGCGAGATGATCGCGTCGGCGCGGCGCTTACTTCAGCATAAACGCGAACTGGAGCAGAAAGCGGTTGCCTTGGGCGCGGTTCTCGACCCATGACTCGTTCTGCCACTTGAAGGTGATGCCCCAGTATCCCTCGTGATAGCGGATGTACGGTCCGATCGCGAAGGCGCGGCCGCGATTCCCGCCTGGGACGACGTTCCCGTTGACCTTGTCGTCGGTCGTCTGCTTGTACACGTAACCGCTGGCCCCGGCTTGCCACGTCGGCGTCAGCGCGTAGCCCGCCGCGTAATCCATGCTGAACTCCTGGCCCGAGCGGTAGTTCGTCTTGTGGTTCTTGTCGTTGAACAGATAGACGAAGCTTCCGTCGACCTCGATCTCGGGCTTCGGAAACCAGGTGATCCAGTAATGGGGCGCCAACGAGGTGAATCCGCTCGAAATATTCACGGGCTGCCCCACGACGTAGCCCGTGGTCGGGAAGTAGATCTCGATTCCCGTCATCTGATGGACTGTCTCGCTGTGCCAGCCCAGAAGCGCGGGCCCGACCAGCGCCGCCGGAAACCAGCCACTCGAGGAGCTGTCGCGGGGAATGGCTCCTCCGGGCGTCTGGACGTCGAACTTGACGTCGGCATCGGCATACCACGTAACGCCGACGCGTGTCTCGATGTCGGCACCGAACAGCTTGGTGTCGGGCCATACATACTGGAAACGGGATGTGGCCGCGGAAATCTTGAGGTCGAAATTGGAGAGGCCGGCGCGCGGATTCCCCGAGCCGTCGAGGGTATGATCCGCTTGGTAATAGGCAAGAAAGTTCGTGCTGCGCAGGCTGCCGGGCGGACCGATCACGCCGACCAGCACGGTATCCACGCCGAGCGCCTTGTTGGTCGCTCCGCCCTCGGTTGCGTTCGCGGACGTCGCCGTGACGCCGTAGATCAGCACCGCGATGGCGATTGCCGCCCGCGCGACATGGCGCGTTCGTGCTTCGACTGTCTCTCCCTTCATGCGTGCTCCCCCCGATGGTCGATTGTGATCACTGAACGACGTCCGCGCGCACGAGCACGGCTGTCGGAAACTCCACGCCGATCGCCTTGGCCGTGCGGAGATTGACGACCAGCTCGAAGGTCGTCGGCTGCTCGATCGGCAGGTCGCCCGGCTTCGTGCCCTTCAGGATCTTGTCGACGTAGCTTGCGGCGCGTCGGTAGAGGTCGGTCAGCTGAGTCCCATAGCTCATCAGCCCGCCGTCCTGCACGAATTCGCGCCAGAAATAGACGCCGGGCAGGCGATTCGCGTTGGCGAACTCCACGATGCGCTTTCTCGCGAACCCGAGCACCGGATCGGCGACGACGAAGAGCGCATCCGTTCGCGACATGGTGATCGAGGCGAGAGCGCGCTCCAGCTCGGCGCCGTTGCGTGCCTCGAGCCAATCGACCGTGAGGCCGAGTCGCGCGGCCGCGACCCTCGCGTCGTCGCGCCCGCTGGTCTCGCCCGGCGTTGCCGGGTTCCACAGGATCGCCACGTTGCGCACTTTGGGCAGCGCCTCGTGCATCAGCTCGAGGCGCTTGCCGTCCAGGTTGGCCGCGAACACGCTGAATCCGGTCAAGTTGCCTCCGGGGCGGGCCAGGCTTGCGACGATGCCCTCACCGACCGGATCGCCGGTAATGAACACGACCGGGACGCTGCTCGTCGCCGCCTTGACCGCGCGAATCGTCGGCGGACCGCCGGTGCTCACGATCACGTCGGGTTTTCGCGCGAGCAGTTCGTTCACGAGACCCGGAAGCCGCTCGACCCGGTTATCGCCCCAGTTAAGGTCGATGACGAAGCTCTCGCCTTCGATGTAGCCCAGCTTGCGCATGCCTTCGCGAAACGCCGCGACGTTGGGCGCGTTCGGCTCAGCGGGACCGGCGTTGATGAAAGCGACCTTGCGAACGTTCGTCCTGGGCTGAGCAGCGGCATCCTCGAAGAACAGCAAGACGGATACCGCGCATGCGACGAGCGCAAACACTCCCCACGATCCCTTGCGCGTCCTCGTCAACTGTCTCCCCTTCCCTGTGGCGAGGTCCCGGCGCGGTCGATGATCGGTCGCTCGCGTTCGCGGGAGATTGCAACATCCTGGCGAGCTCTGGAGCCTCGCTCTCGATATTCTGACATACTCGAGCGTGCAGCAAGAGCGCGATTCAGTCGGTCACCGATGTCTCCAGACGATGTACCGATCGTTCAATTACAGACGATGTACCAATCGCCCAATTCCAGACGATGCAACAATCGTCCGATATTGGACGGGGCGCGGCGAGGGGACGCGATGATGGAGACTACAACGCCGCGAGCAGAGGTTACGCCGTCTTCGCGCGCCGCACCGCTACGCGGGCAAGCTGCGCGCCGCGCTCGTGACGAGCCTGCTCTTCCTGACCTCATGGGGTGGCTTCGCAACCCCGATGCTTTCAGGCGGTGATTCCTCCATCCAAGGCTACACGATCTACCTCATGACCATCGGGCCGGGCGATGCGGTCACGGACCGATTCGGGCACAACGCCGTGCCGCTGTTGAGCCCATCTTTGCATTCAAAGCATTGGGGCTGCCGGCCCCTGTACCGCAATCTCGTTTGTAAGATTCGTCGACAGAGCAGTTACAGATCAGCCTCCAGCTCGTAGCCGTATAGCCACGCGCTGTCGCGTAGAGGGTCGCCGTTCGCGAGCTCGGCGTCGCGTCGCCGCTGCTCGGGGCCGTCGGGCAAATGATTCCGCACCTCCCTGCCGCGGCTCATCACCTGGACCTGGCTCGTTCGCGGACGGCGAATGCCCTCGTAACGCTGGAGCGCCTGCGGCACTGAATCCTGCCCGGCACTTCGGAGACAAGCGGCGAGCACGACGGCGTCCTCGATCGCCTGCGCCGCGCCCTGCGCGAAGAAAGGAAGCATGGCGTGCGCAGCGTCGCCGAGCAAGCTGACGCGGCCCGCAGTCCATCGTTCGAGTGGATCGCGGTCGTACATCGCCCAGCGCTTGGTGCTGGTGGCCGAGACGATCAAATGACGCACGCGATCGTCCCAGCCCTCGAATTCCGCGATCAGATCCGAGATCTCGCCGTCGGCCGTCCACGACTCGGTGCGCCACGCGCCGGCAGGAACGATCGCGACGATGTTGACCAAACGGCCGCCGGAGATCGGGTAGTGCACGAAGTGGCGGCCGGGACCCAGCCACAGCGTCTGCACCGGACGCAGGGCCGTTTCCGGCGCCTTCTCGGCCGGCACCAGGCAGCGAAAGGCGCACAATCCTGAGAAGCGCGCCTCGATCCTCGGTGCGATCGCTTGCCGGACGATGGAGTGGATGCCGTCCGCGCCGACGACCGCGTCCGCGGTCACCTTGATCTTCCCGCCCGCTCTGCTGACGAAGGTGAGCTCCGCTTCGCGCTCGTCCTGATCGACTTCGACGCAGCGGTGATCCAGGCGGAGCGCTGACGCCGGAAGCGCTTGCTGGAACATTGCCAGCAGGTCTGCCCGATGAGCGACATAGCAGTGCACGCCGTAGAGGCGCTCGCACTCCTCGCCCATTCGCTGGACGGACAACACTTGGCCGTCCTTCCAGCGCCGAAACTCCCACGCGGCCTCGAGCCGAACGGCGACTCTCTGCAGCTCGTGCGCGAGCCCGAGTTGTTTCAAGGGCCGAACCATGTTGGGTGAGACGACGATCCCTGCGCCGACTTCGCGCAGCTCGGCGTCCTGTTCGTAGACGGTCGCCTCCAGGCCGGACTTGCGAAGGAAGAGTGCGGCTGCGAGGCCGCCGAGGCCGCCGCCGACGATCGCGATTCGCAGCGTCACGGAGCGATTAGATCCGCGCGATTGTCCGGCACTCGCGTCCGATTGAAGTCCGCGCGTCAGTGAGCCGCGCGTTTCCGCACCGGATCCATTCCGTTCTTCTCCATGGCGATCGAGCTGCGGTCGGACGCCAGGAATTCGATCAGCCGCCTGGCAGCGTCGGCTTCCTTCGATCCTACGACGATTGCGGCTGCGAATGTCTGGACGAGCTGAACTTCGTTCGGAAGCCGTCCCGCGACTTCGATCCCCGGGACGTGCACGAGCTCGCTCACGGGTTGAATGACGATCTCGGCACCCCCGGATGCCACCATCGCCGCCGATTGCGAGCCGCGCTCGGTGACTTTGACCGTGATCTTGTCGGCGATCCCGAGCTGCGGAAACAGCCGGGTCGTCAAGTAGATGCCGCTGGTGCTGGCGGGGACCGCGACCGTCTTCGCATCGAGCAGCGTCTGTTTGAGGGCCTCGATGGTGCCCACGTCCGGCTTGGCGGTCCCGGCGCGCACGGCCGCACCGAGCGGGACGCGCGCCAGGTCCACGTCCGTGCCGTCGACGATCCGGCCTGACGCCATCAGGTCAGCGAGGCCTTCCCTCGACAGGATCACGACATCCGCAGCGACGCCGCGCTGCAGCTGCGCGGCGATCGTCTGTTGTCCCGTGCCCTGAGAGGCGCCGGAGCCGGTGCTGACCGCGATGCCCGTCGTTCTTTCGAACTCCGGCAGCACCTCGTTGTAGGCGCTGGAGAACCCACCGGAAATGATCACCTTCACTTCCGCCGATGCTGGATTCGCGAAAGCGAGGAACGCCGCCGCCATGGCGGCTGATCGAATGATGAACCGCACACTTTTTCCGGACTCGTACCACATGCTACGCCGATATGCCCCCGACTACGTCGAATAACGCCCTCGTGATCTGACCGAGCGAGCACACGCGCAGCGTGTTCATCAGCTCGACGATGGCGTTTGCGATCACGGGGCTGCTACGAGCGCCGCGCTTTACAGCGGCAGACTGCGTCCCTGACGCACTTGTTGGAGTTCCAACTGTAGAGCGCCTCGCCACAGGCAGGCTTCTCACCTGCGCCGCAGGTTATCTCGCAACCCTTGCAGGTGCCGAGCGCTGGTTTGCGACACGAATTGCCCGGAGTCTTCGCTGCCGAACGCTGCTGGGAGCCGTCGCCGCCGGGAGGCGATTTTGCTCCGCTGGTCGTACCGGATGTCGCCGGCGGCGCGGCGCTGTCTGGCGGCGTTTCCGCTAGCGATGCCGCGGATACGAGCAGTAGTACTGTTGCCAGGATCAATGACTTCATTTTCAGCCTCCCGCGAGTGGTGCAGCTTCGCCGGCTACATACTCCTCCGATACTCCCCGCCCACGTCGAACAGCGCCTTCGTGATCTGACCGAGCGAGCACACGCGCACGGTCTTCATCAGCTCGGCGAAAACGTTGCCGTTCTCGATCACGACGCGCTTGAGTCGTTCGAGCGCCTTCGGAGCCGCCGCAGCATTGCGCGCATGAAAATCCGCGAGCCGCTTCAGCTGCGACTGCTTCTCTTCTTCCGTCGACCGCGCGAGCTCGAGCTTCTTCGGCACGGTGTCGCCGTGCGGATTGCGGAAGGTGTTCACGCCGACGATCGGATAACTGCCGTCGTGCTTCTTGTGCTCGTAGTAGAGCGATTCCTCCTGGATCTTGCCGCGCTGGTAGCCGGTTTCCATCGCGCCGAGCACGCCGCCGCGCTCACTGATCGCCTCGAACTCCTTGAGCACGGCCTCCTCGACGAGATCGGTCAGCTCGTCGATGATGAAGCTGCCCTGGTTCGGGTTCTCGTTCTTGGAGAGGCCCCATTCGCGGTTGATGATGAGCTGGATCGCCATCGCGCGGCGCACGCTCTCCTCGGTCGGCGTCGTGATCGCCTCGTCGTAGGCGTTGGTGTGCAGCGAATTGGTGTTGTCGTAGCTCGAGATCAGCGCCTGGAGCGTGGTGCGGATGTCGTTGAACGAGATCTCCTGCGCGTGCAGGCTGCGGCCGCTCGTCTGCGAGTGAAACTTGAGCTTCTGCGAGCGCTCGTTGGCGCCGTAGCGCTCGCGCATCGCCACCGCCCAGATGCGCCGCGCGACGCGGCCGATCACCGAATACTCCGGATCCATGCCGTAGCTGAAGAAGAACGACAGGTTTGGCGCGAAGTCGTCGATGTGCATGCCGCGCGCGAGATACGCCTCGACGAAGGTGAAGCCGTTCGAGAGCGTGAACGCGAGCTGGCTGATGGGATTGGCGCCAGCTTCGGCGATGTGATAGCCGGAGATCGACACCGAGTAGAAGTTCTTCACGTCGTGCTGGACGAAGTACTCCTGGATG
>Ga0187779_10001732_pt1 | contig 13599 bp, 14 predicted proteins | sample 1015_Q2_SP10_10__FD_132435 | JGI IMG/M metagenome (GOLD analysis project Ga0187779, IMG submission 132435) | Tropical peat soil microbial communities from peatlands in Department of Meta, Colombia - 1015_Q2_SP10_10_MG | ecosystem: Environmental > Terrestrial > Soil > Wetlands > Peat | place... | reverse complement strand
GTGGAATGCTTCAAGAGCGTGGGCGATGCCTACGCCTCGCAGGGCTTCACGGTCAAAGCGATCGCCATGTACAAGAAGCTCAGCAAACTGAAGACATCGCTGGAATGCGTGCTTCGGTTGGCTGAACTTTACACCCAGCAGGGGTTGTTTAACGATGCGCGCGCACAGTACTTGCAGGTGGCGGAAGAATTCCTGCGTTCGGGAGAGTTGGAACAGGCGGTCCGCATATTCCAGAAGACTCTGGAGATGGATCCGGAAAACGTCGCCATGCGCACCAAGCTGGCGGAGGTTTACATCCGGCTGAACAAGAAGACCGAAGCCTGGCAGATCTTCTCGGCCGCCGCCGAAACTCTGCGTACCAAAGGGCAATTGCAGGCCGCGGAAGAGATCCTGCAGCGCATGCTCAAGCTGGATCCCAACAGCAGCTACGCACTCCTGCTGCGAGGACGCAATGCCTTCGACGCCGGTGACATGGCTTCCACCATTCAGTGCCTGGAGAAAGTCGCCGATCTCGACAGCAATCCCGATGGATTGAGGACCCTGCTGCAAGCTTACCTGATGACCGGACGCCTGCCCGAAGCCGGAACTCTGGCAGTGAAGCTGCTCACCGTGCACAACGACGTTGCCTCGGTTCTCAGTTATACCGACGCGCTGATCTCCGGGGGATTGTTTCAGGAAGCCTTACAGATTTACCAGCAGCATTGTGATCGCATGCTCGCCGCCGATTCGGGAAAGATTCTGGAGCATCTGCACTCTCTGATCGGGCATGTCAGCGAGAATACAGCGTCTCTCGAAACCATCCTGGAATTACTCAACAAGGCCGCGGACACCACGCATCTGACCGAGGTTTACGAACTGCTCGCTCATGCGTATGTGCAGTCGGGAGAACTGGAAAAGGCGCGCGATTACTATCTGAAGCTGACCCAGCTCGAACCGGAAAATCAGCTGCATGCGCGCAACTATCAGCAGGTTCTTGGCAAGCTCGGGACCTCCTCCCACACTCAACTGATCACCGCAGAAGAAGGCGCGGTTCTGGTTGATGAACTGGAAGCTACCGCACCGTTTATCGATCAGCGCTACCCCGACAACGTGGCTCTGGCGGTGCGTGCCGCCTTGACTGATGCCGAGCTTTTTATCTCGTACAACATGCCCGCCAAGGCTTTGGGCCCTCTGCTCTCTGCTCTGCCCTCAGCACCGCGGGATCAGCGCCTGAATCAGCGTCTGGCCGCTCTGCACACCCGCGCGGGTCGATTTACAGAAGCCGCCGTCAGTTGCCGCACTCTTGAAGGCATATACCGCGAGGCGGGATACCCGGACGAAGCCAAGCGCTATGGCGAACTGGCAGCGAAGTACGAAGAACGCGCCGGCGCCCTGCCCGCGGACTTGAGCCACGCTCCAGAGGAAGCTGCCAACCTCGCTCCGCAGATTTCGAAGACCACTGCCGCTTCCCAGCCACCAGCCGTTTATCCGCCAACCGGTACCCAGGAACCTGCAGAATTTGAAGTGCAGCCTGTGCCCGGAGGGGCAGAAGAGATTGATCTTTCCGCCGAGTGGGAGGGAGAGCCATCCGATCAATCCATCCCTGCCCCCACAGCCGACGCCGAGGCGCTTGCCGCAGCAGACTCAGGAGGACCGAGCGACGAATCTGTCACCGAAGCGGTGGAAGAGATTCGCTTCTACCTGACCAATGGCATGATCGAGGAGGCGCGGGCAGCATTCAGCAACCTCCAGCGCTTGCGGCCGACACAACCCGAATTCTCAGAGCTCCGCCAGGAGATTGAGGCTGCAGCAACGGAAGCTCCCGCCCCGGTCGCCGAAGTCTCGGTAGAGGACAACCTGATCTCCCCGCAAGCGGAGGCCGATTCCGCTTCGGCAGCGGAGGTAGGTTCTCTCGACGCCTTCGCACGTGATCTGGAATCATCGCTGGGAGACGGATTCCTGCCGCAGACGGCTGCCGAGGAGGCCCCATCGGCAGAACCCTCAGCTGCAGAGCCGATCCATGCGGCGGCCACTGAGCCGGCTGGGAAGCTTAATCAGTTCGCGTCGGATCAGGAAGGCTCCGCAGGCGACAAGTTTGTAACAAGGGTCCGGGTGAGCGATCCCCATGCGCAACCCGCACCCGCTGCCCAGGTTCAGCCGCACCCGGTGGTGGCGGCAACGCCATCTGCGCCGCCAGTGGCGGCAGTGCCTCCGCTGTCTGCTCCAGCAGCTATGGCCGCTGCGGCTTCACAGGCTGTGCCCTCGCAGTCGGCGGGCGCAGCTCCGGCTTTCACTTACCAGCCGACTCCGGTCCGCCCCCTGGTTCCGCCAGAGGTAACCAGCAGCAAGCCAGAGGCCGGCGTCAACCTGGCAGACATGTTCGGCGAACTAAAGCAGGAGCTGGAGGAAGATGCAGCCGCTACCGACGAGGATCCCGAGACCCACTACAATCTCGGAGTCGCCTTCCGCGAAATGGGGTTGTTGGACGAAGCCATCGGCGAACTGCAGAAGGTATGCCAGGCAGTGGATCGCGGCCATCCCTTCCCGCATATCATGCAGACCTACACCTGGCTTTCGCAGTGTTTCCTCGACAAGGGGGTTCCCGAAGCCGCCATCCGCTGGTACGAGAAGGCACTCGCTTTGCCCAACCTGGCAGAGGATACGCGCACGGCGCTGCACTATGAACTGGCTGCTTCCTACGAGCTTGCCGGAAACAAGCCTGCTGCTTTAAACCACTTTATGGAGGTTTACGGTAGCAATATTGATTATCGCGACGTCGCCGAGCGCATTAAGTCCCTTAAGTCGTAGAATGTCGGGGTGGGTTTTCACTCTCTAACGCTTGGGGCGAATCTCTGCGAGACGCAGTGTGCTATGTGGCCGCCACTTGGGAGCACTCCGTGACGGCGGACCCCAATACTGCTCCTGACAGAACGCGACACATGATCGACGGCGGCCTTCCTTCGCCGGAGAAGCCTGCACTTCCGGCGGCTGTTCTCCCGGTGGTTCCAAGGGATCCTGAGTCGCGGCGCTACACCGGCCTTGATCTCTGGCTGCACCGCATCAGCATGCTGATGTTTGTGTTTGTGTGCGCTGTGGTAGGGGTACTACTGGTTATTTTGCCCTGGAGGCCGGAGTGGACCGACAACCGTCTTTTGCTTACCCGTCCGGGTCTGCGTACCTTTGTCGCGAACGGTTTTGTGCGGGGAATTTGCAGCGGACTGGGCCTGCTCGACATCTGGATTGGATTTTGGGAAGCCATCCACTATCACGAGGAGCGGCAGTCCTGACAAGGCTCAGAAGGCCCCGTTTTTCTCTGGATTCTCTGGCGGGGTAGGCATGTACGGATCGCGGAAAAGAGAGCGAAATGATGAGTGACAGTCACCTCAAGCGGGCCGATCTGGCTTACGAAAATGAAAACTTCCTGAATAGCCCGGACGGCCGAATTCTGCGCATCATGTCGGAGTATGTCGAGCCTCTGGCCCGTTTTCGCCGCGAGCAGATACAGGACACGGTTGTCTTTTTCGGCTCGGCCCGATTCCACAGCCGTGTATCCGCCCAGGAGAACCTGTCCGCTCTCGAGAAGATCACATCCCAGCTCACCGAGGAGGACATTCAACTGCGCAATAAAAGAGCGCTGGCAGCCGTGGATATGGCCCGCTACTACGAGGACGCGCGCCGGCTGGCCTTTCTCTTGAGCCAATGGTCGGTGCGAATTCCGGCTCGGCGGCGGCGCTTCGTCGTCACCACCGGAGGAGGCCCCGGCATCATGGAAGCGGCCAACCTGGGAGCCAAAGAAGCCGGAGCCAAGACCATCGGCCTGAATATCCACCTGCCCTTCGAGCAGGTTCCGAACCCCTACATCACTCCTTCTCTGAATTTTGAGTTTCACTATTTCTTCATGCGCAAGTTCTGGTTCGCCTACCTCGCCAAAGCGCTGGTGATCTTCCCCGGAGGATTCGGAACCTTTGATGAGCTGTTTGAGATCCTTACTCTGGCACAGACGGAGAAACTGGCGAAGAAAATTCTGGTGGTAATCTATGGCAGCGAATACTGGAACCGTCTGATCAACTTCCAGGTCATGGTGGACGCAGGCACGATTTCCCCGGAAGACCTTGAACTTTTCAAGATTGTGGACTCGCCGGAAGAGGGCTTTGAGTTCCTGAGGGATGGGCTGACTAAGTACCACCTCGGACCCGAGCCGAAGCGTAAGGCCGAGGCGATGCCGGAAATTGCAAAAACCAACCCATAGTCTTTGCGACCTCGAGGAGGTCCCGATCCTCCTGCCGCGAAGGACAGCAAGTCATGACTCCGCTGTCCCCTTCGTGTTCGTTTGTGCCCTTGGTGGTTAAACTAGGACAACACTCGTCCCTTGGCGTCCTTAGCAAGTGAGTTGGGGCAGCCTCGGCTGAATGTGCAGCCTTGATTCTTTATTACATCACCGATCGCACAGCCTTTTCCGGCAGCGAGTCCGTCCGCCGGCAAGCGTTGCTGAAGAAGATTGCTGAGACCGCGTGTTGCGGCGTGGATTTCATACAGCTGCGCGAGAAAGATCTTTCCAGCCGGGACTTGGAGAGCCTCACCCATGCCGCGGTTCAGGCAGTTCGTCGGAACTCGGCGAAAACTCGTTTGCTCGTTAACTCGCGGAGTGACGTTGCCATCGCGTGCGCTGCTGACGGCGTGCATCTGCGGTCCGACGACATTTCTACGCGGGAAGTACGAACCATATGGAGGCACAGCGTTGACGACAGTTTTTCTCCCATCGTTACCGTTTCCTGTCACACAATCGATGATGTTGCCCGCGCCGCGGCAGAAGGGGCCAATTACGCTCTGTTTGCCCCGGTTTTCGGCAAGAAGGATGAGCCCCAAGCTCAACCAGCCGGTCTGGATGAGTTACACCTCGCATGTGAACAAAAGATTCCGGTCCTTGCGTTGGGAGGAGTCACGGTGGACAATGCCCGCTTATGCCTCGACGCCGGTGCAGTGGGAATCGCTGCCATCCGGCTCTTCCAGGACAACGACGTTGCCGAGGTCGTAGGAAGGCTGCGGATCTAGCCCGCCCACTTCCTGCCTGTCTTGAGAATGTCCATGGCTTTCGCCAGACGGCGCACCTGGGTTTCTTTCTGTTTGACTTCGCTGATCGATCGGGCGATTTCTTTTTGATGAGTGAATGACAGCTTGGCCCAATTAGCCTGGGCGCCCTTGCTTTTGGCCAAGGCCTTTTTCAGAAGTGGGGGGACTTCTACTACACGCTCCTCGTCGTCCCTCTCCATCACCACCGCAACCGTGTCTCCCGCTTGAACCCCGGCTCCGCCGCGAATGGTCTTATTGACCACCATCCGATGGCATCCGCCCATCGGCATCAAAGAGGATCGAAACGGGAATCCGTTGATCGTCCCCCGCACTGGCACCCTGGCGCGCGTGCCGAAGACCTCGATCACATTGAAGGGTGGAGTCAAAGCGGCGACGGAACTGCCCTCCATCCCGTCCAGCTTGACTTTGAATTCCAGCTTCTTCATGTTCACTCCCTGCCATGGTTGACTGTGCTAGGCTCGAACTTGCATTTGTGTCTACTTTGCATCAAGCCGGCGTGGACCAAACAAACGGCACTGCTTCTCTGGTGCTCATCCCTGCCGGCTGGTTCTGGATGGGCTCTGAAACAGGTCAGGACAATGAACGTCCACTGCACCGGGTTTGGGTGGACGCATTCTACCTTGCCGCGCATCAGGTCACAAACCACGAGTATTCCAGGTTTGTTCGGGCCACCACTGCCCAGCCGACTCCCTTATGGCACGACCCTAACTTCTCGAATCCTTATCAGCCGGTGGTTTCAATTTCATGGTTTGAAGCGGTTCGCTACTGCGAATGGTTAAGCGAGGTGAGCGGCAAAAAACATCGTCTTCCCACCGAAGCCGAATGGGAACGGGCCGCGCGCGGCGGGGCAGAAGGCAAGTCATTTCCGTGGGGCGACGATCCGCCGCAGTCGCTGCCCGATTACGCTTTGCGTTGGCAAACCGGGCCGGAGATCGTCGGTTGCTACGCGCCGAACGCGTTCGGCCTTTACGATATGTGTGCCAATGTGCACGAGTGGTGCAGCGATTGGTATCAGTCGGACTACTATGCGTCTTCGCCTGAGCGCAATCCTCGTGGTCCGCAGACCGGAGAGCGTCGCGCGTCACGCGGCGGTTCCTGGCGTCACCACGTCAAGGTCAGCCGCTGCGCAGCCCGCTCCAGTATCCCTCCCGGTTTTCAGTACGCCGACTACGGTTTCCGCGTAGCGTGCGATGCTGGCTGAACCCTCAGATAACCTAGCGGCGGGTTGATAGCAGGGCTAGAATCTCGCGCAGTCCCTGCCGGATGTACTTGAGATCGGAAGCGGGCTTGTGGGGAAAGGGCAAGGGGTTCTGCTTCTTGTCAGCTTTGGTTTCCGCCCGCAGGTGCTGCCGTGCCCCGGCAATGGTGAAGCCTTCTTCGTAGAGAAGTTTCTTGACTTGCAGCACACCTTCCACGTCTTTGCGCCGGTACATCCTTTGTCCGGTGCTGCTCTTGACCGGCTTAAGGTGAGGGAACTCGGTCTCCCAAAAGCGTAGGACATAGGCGGGCAAGTGGCAGAGCTCTGCCACCTCTCCGATCCGGAAATAAAGCTTGTCCGGAATCACCACCTCGGTTGTTTTAGCCGACTTGGCGGCAGCCTTGCCGTGCTGACCCAGGCGGGCTCCAGCGGTCGATGACATGGGGGAGTTCACTTCCCTACCCAGCGTTTCTAGCACGACTACGGCTTTGGGACAACCTCGAAAGTTCAAAAACGGCACATCCCGGGCGTCGGGAGGTTTCCCGCTCAGCCCTAAAGGTCTCAACCGAATTGCCGATGATCAGATGGGTGGGCTTTGGGATGCGGTCACCCGGCACCGACCTAAGGGTGGTGGATTAAAGGTTTCTAACCGGTTGCCGATACTGCAATTGCTCAAAGAAGCGGAAGGCCAGGAGGTTTCGATGAGAATCAACTTAAGTACAGGTATTCCGCCAACCGTGGATCCCGGACGATCGGCGAAGCCGGGCGCCTCGTCGGCCGGAGGAATCAACCAGGTTGAACTGGCAACGGATACGGCGAAGCTTTCCACGGACGGGTCCCGGATCGCCAGGTTAACTGCGGCCGTGAACGAGCTCCCAGAAATCCGCCAGGAGCGGGTGGCAGCTTTGTCTGAGCAGGTACGCAGCGGAACTTATCGGGTGAGCCCGGAGCAGACAGCTGAGGCCATCATCTCTCACATGCTGGGAAGGCCAGCCGCTTAAAGGAGAGAGCTGCGCACGATGGACGACATCAGTACCGACAGACTGGAACCGAGCGCGCGGGTGCCGGAGCAGCTGGGTCGCGAGCGTGCGAGGGAGCCAGGTCCGCGTTCCAGGAGGGTGCAGCCGCCAGCCAGTCCGACGAGCTGTGATCCAGAAACCGAGGACAGCTCCGAGGTTCCGTCTCATTTGGTGGACAGATTGGTCTGATTGTATGGAATCCATGGATCAGCGGAGGCCCACCGGGCCCATCGAGGTTCGCCTGGCGTTACTGCAGGAATTGGCGCAGTCCCTGAGCTGTGCGCAACTGGCTATCGTCCGTTCCGATTTCGGTGAGATAAAAACCCAGACGGCCCGCCAATTGGACTTATGCCTGAGATTGCGAGCGCATGGGGTTCCCCCCCCAGACCTACTGAACACTCAGAAGTCGCGGCGTGAGACCGAAACGCGCGATCGACCTGGGGAATGCAGCGATGCCCTGGCAAAGCAATTAGCGGAGATGGAAATCAGAGTAGCGAGGTTGAACCGGAGCTATGCCGCCTTGCTGCGGCGCGCCCGCCGCACCGTTGATATTTTTTGCCGGGTGCTGACGGATTCGGCCGCCACCTATGCGCTGCCATTGCCAGCGCTGCAAGCCGGGCCGGTTTTGAGGAGTGAGTGATGTCCAGCCTTTTTGGGGCAATGTCGATCGCCGCGGGAGCGTTGGGAGCCGAGCAGGGCGCTCTGGACGCGACCACCAACAACGTCGCCAACGTCAACACTCCCGGTTATTCCCGGCTGCGTCCGGTACTCGAGGAGAACGATCCGGTGGTGGTGGGTTCTGTAACTTACGGAACCGGGGTGTCCCTGCAGAAGTTCGAAAGCCTGCGCGACCCCATCCTGCAGCTGCGCATCCAGGAGGAAACCCAGCAGCAGGGGCAGTTGAACGCCTCGGTGACAGCCATGCAGCAGGCCCAGGCACAATTCACCAGCAGCAGCGGCGACATCGGCACGGAAATCTCGAACTTCTTCAGCAGCCTCGATCAGCTCTCCACCGACCCTACGAATCTCTCTCTGCGCCAGGGTGTGCTCACGGCCGCGGGCAATATGGCAACCGCATTCAACAACACCGCCAACAATCTTTCTCTGCAACGCTCCAATCTCGATTTGCAGGTTAGCCAGGACGTGAAGCAGATCAACGTGCTGACCGGCCAGATTGCCACCCTAAACAACCAGATCAGTCAACTGCAGGGTGTCCACCAGGATGCCAGCGCGCTCGTTGATCAGCGTGACGTGCTCATCGGCCAGCTTTCCGGCCTGATTGACGTCTCCACCATCCAAAGCGACAACGGCCTGACCCTCACCACATCGAACGGCACCGCGCTGGTGGTAGGCGGACAGAGCTTTGCTCTCACGACCCAGACCAACGCCTCCGGCATGCAGGACATTTACTCCCAAGGCATTGACATTACGGCAAAGCTGACGTCTGGAGATCTGGCGGGAGTGCTCGCGGTGCGGGATCAGAAGATTCCGGGCTTGCTGTCGAATCTGGACACTCTGGCCGCTGGACTGGCGAACGCGCTGAACGCCGCCCAGCAAAAGGGCTTCGATCTGTCGGGGAACGCCGGGCAAGATCTGTTTGTTCCGCCGCCAGCCTCAGGTCAAGGCGCTGCCTCCACCATGGCGCTGCAGATCACCGACCCCACTCTCATCGCCGCCAGCTCCGATGGCACCCCGGGCAGCAACGGTAACCTGGTAAATCTGTCGGCCGTTCATGATCAACTGGTGGCAGGCGGCCAGACCCCGACGGATTACTATTCGAGCATCGTTTTTTCCGTCGGCAACGATGTTTCCAATGGCACATCGGAGCTGAACGCTTCGCAGCTTATCCTGAATCAGCTGCAAGATCAGCGGGGAAGCATCTCCGGGGTCTCCTTAAACGAGGAGGCCGCCAACATGGTGCAATACCAGCGCGCCTTCGACGCCGCCGCACAGATGGTCACTACCATTAATGACCTGTTGTATACCGTGATCAATATGGGGACCTTAACCGGATGAGCAGCATACGAGCCAATCCCTTTCCCATGGCGGATCTTCTGGCCGCGCTTGAAAATCTGCAGCAGCAGCAGAACACCGCTGCTTTGCAACTGGGAAGTGGCAGCAAAATCAACCAGCCTTCTGATGATCCGGCCGGTGCGGCCGAAGCGGTACAGATCAACGACATGAGCAGCCAGGTGGATTCGTTTCAGCGCAGCATCGGCAGCATCAACGGTTTGCTCTCCAGCGCCGATTCGACGCTTAACTCGGTGGTCAGTGTGCTGCAGCGTGCCATCAGCCTCGGGGTGGAAGGCGCCAATGGCACGCTTTCCGATACGGACCGCGCCGCTATCGCCTCTGAGCTGAGTGGCATCCAAAGCCAGCTCATCAGCCTGGCTAACAGCACCTACCAGGGCCAGTTTATTTTCGCGGGAACCGAACAGAAGCAGCCTTTCGTGGCGGATCCGTCTGTGCCGACGGGCGTACGTTATGCCGGCAACACACAGACCAATACCGTCAGCATCGGACACGGCTACCGCATCCAGGTCAACCTCCCCGGATCGCAGATTTTCAACGGGCCAGGCGCGGACATGTTCCAGGCCATGAATGACCTGATCCAGGCTCTGAAGAGCAATTCCGGGATCAGCACGGCTTCGACGGAACTGGGTGCCGCCTTTACCTACATCACCGGTCAGCGGGTGTTCTATGGCAACGCGCTCAACCAGGCACAGACCCAGCAAGCTTTCCTCAGCACGGAAAAGGTCGACCTCAGTCAGCGGCAGAACACTGTCAGTGGAGCTGATGTGCCTGCGGTCGCCAGCCAGCTCGCCACCGATGAGACGGCCATCAACGCCACTCTGGGCGCGATTGGCAGGATGCCGCAGACCAGCCTGTTTGATTATTTGAAATAGGTCATCTCGGGAATCCCGGTACAATCCACAGGGGCTCCGCGCAGCTGCCGTCTGGAGACAAACTCGTTACAGACTGGCGGTCCGCGCCCTGGTCCAGGCATGGACAGCCTGGAGGTGGTCCAGAGCAGTTTCCAAGCGCTGCTTCTCCACTTGCAGGTGTCCGTAGACCGAGGGCAACACCTGTTGCAGCTGCATCAGATTGCTGCGGTACTCGGAGACCTCTTTTTCCCACTCAACATCGGGAGCCGCGTTCGGGGAAACATGCTGCAGGCAGTCGCCAGCTTGCCGCATTTGGTTGCGCAGACTGGAGAACTCAACCACTGCGGCAGATATTCCTAAAGATCGAAAACGAGTCAGGGTCGTGCGCAAAGTGCGGTTTGCCTGGCGCAAGTCTTCGATGGAGCTGCTCACATCATCCCTCCCAATCTGTGTGCATTTTCTGACTATTTGCGCCACCAGACGTAGGAACTGGTGGAGCGGGTGTCACGCGGGCAGATTCCGCGCTTTCCACTTGCATCCAGGCATCGCGCAGGTCCAACAGGAGAGAGAGCTGCTCGCTCAGGATTGGCTGTGATGCTTCGACTTGGGCTTCCAGCAGCTTGCGCCGCAGCAGGTTGTAAAAGCGCTCGAGATTGCGGGCGACTGCGCCTCCCTCTTCGAAGTTCAATCGGCTCTGCAAATGGCCGACGACCACGGTGGCGTGATTGATCGCTTTGGTGCGGTCCTCAATTCGATTTTGCCGGATGGCGTTTTCTGCACGCCGCAGGTCTTCTACGATCTGCTCGTATAGCAAGACTACCTGCCGGACGGGACCGGCGCCGCGGGCGGCATTTTCACGATACAGGGTTCGCGCGTCGACCATCGCTATCCACCGGAGGTACCGAAACTCGTAGGCGTGCCCTGCGTGGGAGAGCTGTTGGATGAATTGGGCGTGAGATAGCCGAGCTGGGAAGTGATCTCGGCCAACAGGTAGGGATACTCCTCCAGCGTGGCGTTGACCTGGCTGAACTGGTTAATCAACTGTTGCTTTTGAGTCGCCAAACGATCCTGAAAGTCGTTGATTTGGTTTGTGAGATTGGTCTGCTCGGTGCTGTTTTGGGCGAGATCGAGGTTGATAACGCCGTTCACCGGATCCGTCAGATTGGTCAGGTCCTTGCCGAAGCTGTTGGCAAAGCCAGTGCTGGAGGCGTTCTGAAAAAAATTCTGAAAGGCTGCGGGATTTGCGGTGATGACGTCGCTCAAACTCTTTCCGTCGGGGGTGGTTCCGACGGTGAGCGTGCCATCGTCGTTCATGTTGATTCCCAGAGATGCCAGGTTGACCAGTCCGCTGTTTCCGCTAATCGAGTAGTTTATGTCGGCGAGGATGCTCGATTGCAACAGCCGCAGCGAACCATCGGACCCCAGAGGCCCTTCGGTGTTGGTGTTCGGGTCCACGGCATACTGCTGATTGATGGCCGTTACCAGAGCGTTGTATGCCACCACAAAGGTGTTGATCGCATTGGTCGCCTGGGTGGTGTCCGGGCCGATGGAGAGCTGGAGCGGCACGCTCGGCTCGGCGCTGACCAGGTTCAAAGTCACGCCGGGGATGGCGCCGGTGACGGTATTGCTGGTGCTCGAAAAAGGAATTCCGTCGATCGTGAGTGAGGCGTTTGTGCCGCCGACTGGCTTCTCGAAGGCGAGACCGGTAGCAGGGTTAGCCGTGGTGGTTAGAATTGTATTGTTGTTGGTCAAAGCCAGCGCGCCCGCCGGCCCTTTCGCCTGGCTGAAAATTGCCAGGTGATAGCCCCCGGAATCGCTGACGACGCTCGCGGTCACTCCCCAGTTATTCTGCGTGCTCTGCGTGTTGATGTAGTTGGCTAGAGTATTGAGCGTGTCGTTGCTGCCGGCAGTGATGGGAATGTCCTGGGTCGCGCCACCGATCTGCAACTGAATGTCTCCGCTCTGCTGACCACCAGGCAAAATGGAGCTGTCGGCGCTGGCCAAATCCGCGGTATAGAGCGTTCCCGTGGTCGTGTTGGCTGTAATGGCTAAGGCTCCGGGTGTTCCGGTGACCTGGCTGTAGATGGCCAGTCGAGCGCCACTGGCATCACTCAGAACCGCGGCCGTGACTCCCCAGTTGTTGGTTGTGCTCTGCTGGTTGATATAGTTCGCCAGGGAATTCAATGTGTCGTTGCTTCCAGCAGTGATCGCTATGTCCCGGGTCGTGGTGCCAATCTGCAGCTTAAGGTCACCCCCGGTGGCGCCACTGGGCAAGATTGACGCATCCGCCCCACCGGGCACCGCATCGGTGTACACCGTCCCCGCACTTGCCAGGTCATTCACCACGATTGTGTGGTTGCCGGAAGCTGCCGAGCTCTGCGCCGTGGCGGTTAGAATCGCCGGCATCGAAGACGTAGCCGCCACCGCCGTGATCGGTCCCAGCGGATCCTTGAGCGCGTTCACCGTCGTCGCCAGATTGCTAAGGTCGGTATTGATGGTGTCGAGCGCCGACGCCTGGGTTTGCAGACTCGTCTGCTGCTGCTGCCACAGGGTCAGCTGGCCGCTTTGCTGAGCCTGGATCTGACTGACCAACGAGTTGACGTCGATTCCGTTCCCGTTGAGGAGCGTAGCGGCGTTAAGACTGATGCCCATGGCTGTCTCCTTTTTGCCCTATATGCGCTCGTTCCTCGGTTTCTCCTGCAATCGAAGTTCAATTGGGGGAAAGTTACCCATGGGAATTGGCTGGTTCGATACCTGTTTTCCGATTGCGGGATTCGATTCCGAAGCGGAACCAGCCCGCCAAGAGCCGATTAATTCTGTCGTCTTAAGAAGCAAGGAGAGCGGAAACCGGTCCGCTCTCCTCGCGCCTGGGTTACTGGAGCAGCTTCAGCACCAGCTGCTGCATCTGGTTGGCCTGGGCCAGAGAGGCTACGCCGGTCTGTTCCAGGATCGAGTACTTGGCCATGTTGGCCACCGTCGACGGAATGTCGGCGGCCATGATCTGGTCTTGTGCTGAGGTCAGGTTCTGGATGTTGTTGTTGATCACGTTGGTGGCGCTCTGCAGCCGGTTTACGCTGGCACCCAGCGTGCCGCGAAGGGCAGCCACATCGGCGATGGCAGCGGAAATGTTGGCCAGGGCCGCCTGCGCATTGGCCTGGGTAGACAGGTTGTTGCTGGCGATGCTGCCTCCGTTCATGTTGCTGGAGGATAGCGAGCCGATAGCCACAGCAATGGTGTTGGCCGCGTTCGCGCTGTCGTCAGTCAGGTAGATGTCGGTCGCCGAGGCCACGCTGGCCTGCGCGGAACCGGCGGCGAAGTTACCGAACACGGTCGTGGCTCCTGCCGGGGTGGTAATGGTAGGGGCATTGTTCGCGTTGTTCGGGTCGGCCACGACCAGACTGCCATTGCCGTTCAACGTTGCCGAAAG
>Ga0187779_10001731_pt1 | contig 13601 bp, 11 predicted proteins | sample 1015_Q2_SP10_10__FD_132435 | JGI IMG/M metagenome (GOLD analysis project Ga0187779, IMG submission 132435) | Tropical peat soil microbial communities from peatlands in Department of Meta, Colombia - 1015_Q2_SP10_10_MG | ecosystem: Environmental > Terrestrial > Soil > Wetlands > Peat | place... | reverse complement strand
CTGGTGATCCTATTCGATTTTCCACCGGGCCTGCGCGACGGCGATCAGCTGGGCCAGCGGCACCGGTCCAGGTGTCCAGCACCGGTAGAACGACGGCTTCCGGTGTAGCGGTGCCGGCGGACCAGCAGCACGCTGCGCCCGTCATCCCGGCCGTCGCCGGGGGCATCGTCGCCGGTCACCTCAAGCCTGGCCCGGTCGTAGTGCCGCAGGCCCTTGCTGCCGTGCCCGGTGCGGATCCGGTGCCAGGCATCTCGGCGGATCAGCCTGGCGGCCCGGGCGGTCAGGGTGTGGTTAGCGCGGACCGCCAGCACATACCCCATGCCGCGGCTGCGGATCGCGCTGCGCAGTTGCCGCCCGCTGTAGACCTCGTCGCTGGCTACGAAGGCGGCGCGGATCCCGCGCTCGTGAGCTCCATCAGCAGTCCCTGCACCAGCTGAGCGGCGGCCTGGCGGGTCTCCCGGCTACCGAAACACCCCGCCACCTGGCCGAGCATGTCTTTCAGCAGGACACCAGGCTGGTCATCAGCTAGCGTGGTGGTGGCGGCTGGCACGTCTTGAACTTGTCTCACAACTGGTCATGATCGAGGCAGCCGCGCCCTTGTCCGGCCTGTCCGGCCTGCCTGAGAGAGGCCGGACGAGCCGACATACCGCAGCCACCGACACAGGCGCCAGCATCGGGCCTAACCGCCGCCGCTGTCTCGACAAGATGCGCCGCCACCCGGCAATCGCCGCCCTGATCAGGGCCGAAGACGCGACCGCGTAGGTAAGAAAGCTGGCGAATTCCGTCTTCCGCAGCGCCGGCACGTATTAGCGAGGTTTTCTCTTGGCTCCGTATTGCTGAACGCGCCATGCGATGCGCACAGCATTCGCCCCGAGGGGGAGACATGACGTCTTTGGAATCAAGTCCGTGGACAGCCGTGAGTGACGTGGCGCGAGCCGCCCAGGATGGGCCGATGCCCGCTGCCGAGGCTGGCGCGCCAGACGGCGGCGACTGGGCCATCTGCTGCTCGGGGGGCGGGATCCGGTCCGCCGCTTACTGCCTGGGGGCGCTGCAAAGCCTCGACAGCGGCGGTCTGCTCGGGACCGCCAAGTGGATCATGGGCGTATCCGGCGGAAGCTACATCGCTTCCTCCCGTGCACTGGTAGCGCACGACCTGCCGCCCGGCACGGTGCCTCATGCCTACGCCCCCGGAAGCCCCGAAGAGCGGAACTTCCGCGACAACACCCGCTACATCGCGCCCAACGGCGCAACGGTCCTGGTCGGCGCCCTGTCACTGCTGCTCGGCGCGATCGTCACGTTCATCATCGTGGCCGCCCCCGTCTACGCGTTCACGCACGCCTGGGGCTGGCTGCTGCGCTGGCAGGGCGTGCTGGTCCCGTCGGGGTCGCGCACGATGACGGCCGGGGCGACGGCAACCGCATGGTGGCTGCCCACAGTGATCGCTGCCGGGATCACGCTGGTGCTGTTCGTGTTCTGGTGGCTGACGCTCGAGCCGCCGCTGCGGCCTACCACCGGCTCGCGGTGGTGGGCCTGGCTGAAGCCTGACGACCCGGATCGCAGCGCCAACCGCGCGACGCTGGTGAGCTGGGCTGCTGTCCTGACGGCAGGCACGGCCGTGGCCATGCTCGCGGCCCCGCCGCTGATCTCGTGGCTGACCCGCAGCACCGGATCGTTCGGCACGGTCGCGCGCGCCCTCGGCTTCGGCGTGAGGCCGGCCTGGTCGGTCGCGACGGTGGTCGGCCTGGTCGCCGCGGTAGCGGCGATCGCCAAGTTCTGCCAGGCGGGTATCGCCAAGTGGAACGCGCTGAGCGGCCAGGCGAACTCGGCGGCGGGCAGGCAGGCGAGCCTGCTCACCAAGGTGGCCGGCTGGCTGCGCCAGCGGCTGCTGCCGTGGCTGGCCAGTGCGGTGATCGTCCTCGGCGGCGCGGTGCTCGCGCTGCTGTGGATCAGCGACGGCGCCCGGTCCGGATTCACCGTGGACCAGCTCGTGCAGGTGATCTCCGCGCTGGCCGTGATGATCTTCGGCCGGGTCGCCGTGAACGTCAACCGCATGTCGCTGCATGATGTCTACCGGTGGCGGCTGGCCAGCGCGTTCGCCGTCACGCGGCGGGTCGCGCAGGAGAGCAGTCCGGTGCGCGCGCGCCGGCTGTTCGCCGCGGCCGCTGCGACCCGCTTGTCCGAGCTTCGGGACAACAAGGGCTCGGTCGAAGAACCCGGCCTGGTGATCTGCGGAACCGCCAACATCAATGCGGATCGTGAGGTACCACCGGGCAGCGGCGGCTTCTGTATCAGCTTCGACCCGGAGCACGTCACCCTGCGCCGCGAAACCTGCGCCGACGGCGAGGATGACGCTCGGGCCCTGACGTCCGACTACGAGGCGCTCGTGGGCCGGCGCCGGAGCACCCTGTTCGACATCTCGGCGATCAGCGGGGCGGCCGTCTCGCCCCTGATGGGTTCGGCGACGCGGCAGGCTTACCGGATTCTGCTCACCGCGACGAACATTCGCCTCGGTGTGTGGTTGCCGCACCCCGCACTGGTCCGGGAAGCGCGGAAGCGCATCGACGAGAAGGCAAAGGGCATCCCAACGCCACCCGACCGGGCGTGGACGCGGCGGCCGCTGCTGTTGCTGCTGTGGTACCTGTCGCCGCATCCGCTGTGGGACCGCAAAACGGAGCTGAACGCCGACCGGGAGGCCAGGCTCTGGGCCCACGTCCTCGACCTCAGGCTCCGCGGCAAGCTCACTGGGGAACTCTGGTACCGGCTGATGCAGCCCACGGTCGGTCTGCTGTGGTCCGAGGCGGTCGGCCAGCTGAGCTACCGCGCCACGTGGATGTACATGACCGACGGCGGTCACTATGACAACCTCGGCCTGGTCGAGGCGCTGCGCCGCGGCGCACGGCATATCGTGGTGCTGGACGCTTCGGGTGACCAGGCCGACACGTGGTTCACCCTCGGCGGCTCTATCGCCCTAGCCAGGAGCGACGCCGGAGTGAGCGTCAGCCTCGATCCCACCACGATGACCAAGGGCGGCACGGGGCTAAAGCCGGGCCAGGTGGTCCGCCCGTGGGCATACGGCACGTTCACCAGGACGCCCGGGCGCCCTGGGGTGCCCTACGAGGGTGACATCTGGGTGTGCAAGCTCGGCTGGTGGACCGAAGCGCCCTGGGACGTTCTAGCCTACGCCCAGGATCACTCGACCTATCCGTGTGACAGCACGCTGGATCAGCTATACGATGCCGCCGAGTTCGAGGCCTACCACCAGCTCGGCGAGGCAGCCGTCCGGGCGGCCGCGGAGGAATGCACGCCGCCCCTCAGCTGCCCTGTCCCGGCCGACCGGGGAAATTCCCCGGTGTCGGCCCAGGTCGGCAAGGCCCAGGGAACGTGATGGCCGTGGACGCAACGCAGGCGCCGCGCGTCGAAGACAAAGACGCCCGCCTGGGACAAGTCGCCCGGCACGCGCTGGCGGGCGTCCGGATCATCAACGGCTCCCTGGCGCTGATCGAGCCGTCCGTCGTCATCCGCAGGTTTGGCGCGTTGCCGGCCAGCGACAACGCAGCGGTCTACGGCCCGCGGACGTTCGGGATCCGGATCGTCGTCCTCGGCATCGATCTCCTCGGCCTATCCGAGCGCCGCTTCGCCCGCGCGCTCGGGCAGGCCACCATCATCCACGCCAGCGCCGCGGCCGCGCTGGGGCTCAGCGGCCGGGAACGGCGGCTATGGGCGATCGCGCTCACGTTGATCTCCGCGGCAAGCACCGGCATCGCGGTCACGGCGTATCTCGCGGAGCCAAGCGAAAGGTGAACATCATGACCGAGCCCGCCAGTTCCAGCATTGGCTACCGGAACACCTTCTGGTGGCGCCTGTATGACTGGGCCGCGCAAACGGCCGACCAGAAATGGGGCTGGGACAAGCTGCCGAAGCCCGTCGGCTTGCTTGTACTCATCGGCTTGCGGAACATACTGCGGCAGCGCAACCTCCATGACACAAGCGGCCTGCCGACGGCCGTCACGCCCAAGCTCCCCGCGCCGACTCCGGACACCCTCACCGCGCGGACGCCCGACGGCGCCTACAACGACCTTCGCAGCCCGGCGATGGGCATGGCGGGCACCCGCTTCGGCCGTAACGTGCCCCTGCAGTACGGTAACCAGGAAACGCCGGACCAGATCCTGGACCCGAACCCGCGCGTCGTGAGCCGGGAACTGCTGACCCGGCACGAGTTCGTTCCGGCGACGAGCCTGAACCTGCTCGCGGCCGCCTGGATCCAGTTCATGGTCAAAGACTGGTTGAGTCACGGGGCCGGCGATCCGCAGCACGTGTTCGAGCTGCCCCTGGCCGCCGATGACCCGTGGCCGCAACCGCCGTTGACGGTGCTGAAGACGCTACCCGATCCCACCCGCACTGTCGGCCAGGGCGGGCCGCAGACCTTCCTCAACACCGAGACACCGTGGTGGGACTCCTCCCAGCTGTACGGCGGCGGCACCACCGCCGGAGACCAGGTGCCGCGTGGCGGGGCGGACGGCAGGCTACTCATCGGCGCCGACAACCGGCTTGTCCTGCCCGACGACCCGGCACTGAGCCCGGCATTCGTCCCGGGCTGGTGGCTGGGACTGAACATGATGAGCACCCTGTTCATCCGGGAGCATAACGCGATTGCCGGCGCGCTCAAATCGGCGTACCCGCAATGGACCGACGAGGAACTCTACCAACGGGCGCGGCTAATCACCGCGGGGCTCATCGCGAAGATTCACACGGTTGAGTGGACACCAGCCATCATCGCCCACCCGACCACCGTGACGGCCATGAACGCGAACTGGTGGGGCGTCACCGGGGAGCGGATTCACCAGATCTTCGGCCGGATAAGCGGCAGTGAGGTACTCAGCGGAATCCCAGGCTCGGCGCAAGACCATTTCGGCGTCCCGTACTCGCTTACCGAGGAATTCTCGATCGTCTACCGGATGCACCCCCTGATCCCCGATGACTACACTTTCCGGCGCGCTGCCGACAATGCGGTGATTTCTGAGCATACGTTCCCGGAGATCGCCGGGCCCAATGCGCAAGAGGTGGCCGGCCGAATCGACATGGGCGATCTCATTTACAGCTTCGCTACCGCCCATCCCGGCGCGCTCGTCCTTAACAATTACCCGCGCTTCCTGCAGCAGTTCCAGCGGCCAGATAATGACCGGCTGATGGACCTGGCAGCCACCGACATCCTGCGCACCCGCGAGCTGGGCGTACCACGCTATAACGACTTCCGCCGGCTGCTTCACCTGCGGCCTGTCGGCAGTTTCGAGGAACTCACCGATGACCCTGACCAGCTCGCCGCTCTCCGCCGGATCTACCGCGACGTCGACTCGGTCGACACGCTCGTCGGGATGCTGGCCGAGAAAAAGCCTGCTGGTTTCGGCTTCAGCGACACCGCCTTCCGTATCTTCATTCTTATGGCGTCCCGCAGGCTGAACAGTGACCGCTTCTTCACCACCGACTTCACGCCGGAGGTCTACACGCCGGCCGGTATGGCGTGGCTGGAGGGGACGTCGATGATTGACATCGTGCTGCGCCACTACCCGCAACTGCGCCCGGCGCTGCGCGGGGTGCAGAACGCGTTCCAGCCGTGGAACCGGGCGGGCGTCCGGTGATCACATCCGGTCTGGGCAGGGGAGCGCTCTCATGACACATCAACTTGGCGTGACGATCCGAGCGATGGTCCCCGCGGAACAGGTGGCCGATCTCCCCAAATGGCTCGGCGCGAGCTCGCCGCAAGGGCTGGCGGACGGCCCGTTCCACTTGCGTCGCATGCGCGGGCTGCACTTCGCCAAGCTCTTCCTGATCGAGCAGACCGACGATCTGAAGGGCCAGCCCATCCCGGCCAGCCTGGTCCTTGGGATACGAACCCGCCAGCTAGCCCGGCGCTGGATGTTGACCTGATGGGCGTTGATGTCCGAACGGGCCGCCATGCTGGCCGCCCGCTGCGCAGACGCCGCCTCCAATGACGCCGCGCCCCGGTCTATCCGCGCAGTGGCCGAGACCGCGGCGGCAGTGGCGGCACGGCTCGCCAGCCACGTGTCTCCGTCGCTACGTCCCACCTGACTCGCCAGCGATACGTTTCTGGCCACGACCTGAACCCGGCCGGGTCGGCCCGCCGGTAACGGTCGGCTCGACACACTCGTCCCCGCCATCGGCAGCTAATGCGGTGACCACGAACGCTCGCCGGTGTCGGATCTCAGCTGACCTGGCCGGTTCTCAGGGTTGTGGCCGACCGGGTGGCCGGTCTAATTTGGTGTGGCCAGTCATGTCCGGTCTCAGTGCGCCTGGCGGACTCGGACTTGCGGCGCTGGCTGACCAGATCGTGCTGCGGGAAGCCAGCCGCCCCAGGACATCACCGGCTACCTGAACCGGGACACGCTGATTGCGGCGTGGCCGGAGCCGCACCAGCCTAAGGGAGTGCGGCGGGCCTGGGAAGAGCACCGCCAGCAGGTGCGCGCGGCGTCAGCTGGGGCGGCCTGATGCCGGTCAGTGACCTGCACCGGCAGATCGCCGGCAGGCTCCCAGTGCCGTCGCGCAGAACACCCATTATGGGGACAAATGCGGTCTGCAGCTTGGGCCGGCCGCTCCTCGGCTGCCGCCCGCAGTTCGGCGCTGGCCGCCAGGGGCCGCTCTCCGGATCATGCGCTGGTTGTGCGAGGTAAGCCGCAGCGAGGGCATTGGGCCTTCGGCCCGCGCGGCATTAGTGCTCAGGGTTGTCTACGGCGTTGTTTACTTCAGGCGGAAGGTGGCGTCTGGGGAAACGGTGCCTGGCGTTCCTTCGGCGTCCTCGGTGATCAGCCGGTGGGCGATCTCGGGTTCGTGGCTGCGGGCCAGCACGCGCGGGCCATCGGCGGTGCGCAGCGCGGCCAGCGCCGCCTCGGGCCTGCTGTCACGGTCGAAGACGACGGTCCATGACTCTAGGACGGCCGGGCCGTCATGAGTTTCCGCGACGGGTGTGGTCGGCTCGGCGGTGACCGCGGGCTGGGCGTCGCCGCGGCGGAAGCCCGGCCCGGGGGCGGGCGCGTAGACGCCGACTGAGTGCCTGGTCAAGTACCCGCTGTTCGCGGTGATCAGGCCGAGCTGGCCGGTCTCGCGAACCTTGCCGATCATGGCCGCGATCGCGTGCGTGCTGTAGTTGTTCCATGGTCCGCCCGCGAATGTCAGGCCGCCCGTTACGGTCAGCGGCCGGGCGGGCGAGTCGGGCGGCAGGCCGAGTTCTCGTGCGGCGACCTGGACCGCTGACGGGAAACAGGAGTAGAGATCGATCAGGCCGATCCCGGCTAGATCGACTCCTGCGAGGTCGAGGGCGAGCCGTCCCGCGTGCCGTATCGCCGGCGAGGCGTCCAGCCGGTGCCGCGCGGCGACCTGTACGGTGTCGCTGGCCTCGGCGCCCGCCAGCGGGAAGACCCACCGGTCTTTCGGGACTCCGAAGCGCTCCGCGGCCTCGGCGGAGCAGATGATGACCGCGGCGGCCTGGTCGACGTCGTTGTTGGAATTCATCAGCTTGGTGTACGGCCAGGCGATCAGCCGGTTGCGCGGGCCCGGTGCGGCGATGGCTTCGGCCGTCACTGCCGCGGGCGACCACGCGGCGGGGTTGGCCGCCGCCACCTCGCTGAACCGGGCCCATAGCCGGGAGATCGCGTCAACGTGCTCGCTCGTGGTCCTGGCCGCGCTGACCCGCAGGGCCTGCTCGAACAGCGGGTAGACGTACGCCGGGCGGTCCAGGCCGGCGCGCATTTCGGTCGTGTCACGCATCGGCACGTCGGGCCGCGTCTCCGGCGCGGGCACTTCGGCCGCCTGCACCGTCCACGTCGGCCGTTCGCCGCGCCGTTTCAGCGCCATCCGGGTGCGCCAGGCCTCGGCGCCGCCGACGGCCACCACGTCACAGCGCCCGGCGGCGATATCCTCAGCCGCGTCGTTCACCAGCGCCTGCGGATGGCTGCCCCCGTTCCCGGTATACACCGTGTGCCGGGCCGGCGCGCCGAGTCGGTCACCGGCCAGACGACCCGGATCGCGGTAGCGCCAGGAGAGCATGCCCACCACGCGGATCGACTCGATGCCCTCGGCCAGGTGGGGCACCGCCGCGTCGGCGGCGGCCGCGCGGATCGCCTCGACCACCATGTCCACCGGCTCGGCGGGCTGGTCGCGCTGGTTGACCTGGCCGCCGCCGACGAGGACCGGGGTGCGCGGGTCCAGCGAGCGAGGCGATCGCGGCGCCATTTCCTTCATCAGCCCTCACGGTCACATCGGCTTGGCCGGCCAGCGGGCTGGGAGGCAGGCTGCTGGCGACGTCGTAACCCGGCGTCCTCCGATACCGCCGGCCACCCCAGCAGCACCATCCACCCGGCCAGACGAACATCAGATAGAGCATACGGGCCGTCACAAGGCCGCGATCCTGTCAGCCCAGCAGCCGCCACGGGCGGGTGCTCACAGGTCAGCTACCTATGCCGCGTTCTGGAACCCGGGCGGGCGCTTGTCACGGGCGCGGCCGAAGATCGGGAGGAGGCTGCCAGTATCGACCGGATCAGGAAGCTGTGACCTCGGCCGTGGCAGTCTTGGTGGCGATGGCGCGGGTCACTGGCACGGCGTCCAGGCGCTGCAGTACCGCCTGCGAGGCTGCTGCGCGGACGCGTGCGGTAGCGGGCTACCGGGTTGTGCCGGTGAGGACTGACGGGGGCTGGCCGGCTGCTGCCGGGGACTGGGCGGGGGCGGCACGCAGGTTCCCTGCGAGCACGCGCCGCAGCGTGCCGGGGCGGAGCAGCCGGGCGGGCGGGTCGAGCAGCCCGGTGACGCGCAGGAACTGCTCGGTGAGTACCGGGTCGTGTTCGGCTGCGGCCTGCAGGGCACCGATGTAGTGGTTGATCATGCGTGCTGGCCAGGGGCGGGGTGCGGCCACTGATGGGATGGTCAGGTCGGCGCCGGTGGTCAGTTGCCAGGCGAGGTTGACCGGCTTGGCGGCGGCGCGGAAGAACCGCCGTGCCAGGTCGGTTTCGCCGTCGGCCAGGCTGTCCCGCAGCGCGGCCGCTTCCAGCGCGGCCACTGACATGCCTTGCCCGTAGACCGGGTTGAACGAGCAGATCGCATCGCCGGTGACCACTAGCCCGGACGGGAACCGGCGCAGCCTCTCGTACCGGCGTCGCAGGTTGGCCGGGAACCGGTGCGCGCGGATGTCGTCAAGCGGGCTGGCGGCGGCGATCGCAGTGAACACGTGCGGCGGGGCGACGCTGTGCGCGAAGGCCAGAAATCCGTCCGGGTCCGTCGGAGGGTGATGACCGGCGTACCCGGCCAGGGTCAGGATCCAGCGGTCGTATTCCTGGGCGAACAGGGCCAGGGCGGTCGGCCTGGCGGGTTCGGTGCCGATCAGGATCAGCTTCTGCTCGCCCAGCGCGCCGGGGTGCAGCCGCAGGTGACGGCTGGCGTACTTGACGTCGACCCGGACCTGCTCCTCGGCCGGCGGGTCGTAGCCCATCTCCGTCAGCCATGCTGGAGTCCGCCCGCCGCGGCCGGTCGCATCAACGACCAGGTCAGCTGCTATTTCCTCATCTTCTTCTTCGCTGCCGGCAGGCCGTACCCGGATGCCGGTGACCCGGTCCCGGGCGGGCGTGGTGACCAGCCCGGCCACCGCGCACCGGTCCCTGACCGAGACGTTGTCCAGGGCCCGGACCCTGCTGCGGACCTGGCCTTCCAGATACGGCCGGCTGGCCAGGTAGCCCGGGTCGCCGCCCTCGCCACCCGCACCGTCCAGGCACAGCAGATGACCCCCGACCGAGAACGACAACTCCCGGGGACTAGCCAGCACCGGCACTCCGGCCGCCGCCAGGTCGGCCAGCAGTCCCGGGAACAGCTCATCGAGGATCTGCGCGCCGCGCGCCAGCAGCGCGTGTGCGTGCCGGCCTTGCGGAACCCCCTGCCGGTCGGCCGCGCGCTCCGGCAGCAGGTCGCGGTCGACAACCGTCACCCGCTGGTAGGCATCCGCGAGCACCCGGGCCGCCAGCAGCCCGCCCATGCTGGCCCCAAGGACAACAGCGTGATCACCGATCTTCCGCATCACGGCCAACCCCCTCTGATCAGGCCGGTGCCGGCCCGCGCCGCAGGTCCGCCAGCCCAGGTCGCTGACCGCAGCAACGCCAGGCCGCGAACGCCAGTGACTGCCCCTGGTCCTAGGCGAGACCGTCATCGCCGGATGTCTTGACGGAGGGGCCGCGCACGCTTCTGATACACGCCCGGGGCCCGGGCGCCCAGCAATCCCGCCGAAGACAACCACCCAGAGCCCGGCCAGGCTGGCGCTGTCCGGCCGGATGCTTGCCGCCGCGGATTGCATCGCACCAAGCCGCCAAGGCGCATAGTCCCGCCCATAAGCGGATAATCTGCGCGAGATCATTTGCGCGGCTGATGCAACCGCCCGCCACTGTTTTCGGCAGATCTGATTTCCTATCAGGACCCTACAAAAGACTGCGCGGTAATCGCTGATAACGTCAGCGAGTCGTAAGTGATTACGCTATTTGGCGCATATATACGCGTGTCGGTAACGTCGCACAATCGGGCGTCCGCGGCGGCGGGCCGCGGTTCAGTGCCACGTCCTCGGTCCTTACCTGCCCTGGCCCCTGCTGGTCGCAGCGACGGTGGCCCGTAGTGTGGGCGGGTGGAAGAACGCGTTCTGGGCAAGACCGGCCGCGCCGTTTCGGTGGTCGGGCTGGGGACCTGGCAGCTGGGCGCCGACTGGGGCGAGGTGGCCGACGCTGACGCGCAGGACACGCTGGAAGCGGCCACGCAGGCCGGGGTCACGTTCTTCGACACTGCCGACGTCTATGGCGATGGCCGCAGCGAGCGGCTGATCGGCCGGTTCCTGGCCCCCCGTCCGGGGCTGAAGATGATGGTGGCGACCAAGATGGGCCGCCGCGTCGCCCTGGACCCCGCGCTGTACACGCTGGCTAACTTCCGGGCCTGGACCGACCGGTCCCGGGCCAACCTGGGCACCGGCACGCTGGACCTGGTCCAGCTGCACTGCCCGCCCGGCCCGGTCTACGTCCTGGATGCCGTCTGGGACGCCCTGGACACGCTGGTGGCCGAGCAGCGCGTCGCCGCGTACGGGGTCAGCGTGGAAACCTGCGACCAGGCGCTGGCCGCGATCGCCCGGCCCGGCGTGGCCAGTGTGCAGATCATCCTCAACGCGTTCCGGCGCAAGCCGCTGGACCGGGTGCTGCCCGCCGCCCGGGCCGCCGGGGTCGGCATCATCGCCCGGGTCCCGCTGGCCTCCGGGCTGCTGTCGGGCCGGTACACCCACGACACGACGTTCGCCGCGGACGACCACCGCAGCTACAACCGGCACGGCGAGGCGTTCGACGCCGGCGAGACGTTCTCCGGCGTCGACTTCGACGCCGGCGTGGAGGCGGCTCGCGAGTTCGCCGCGCTGGCCCCGCCGGGAGCGACCCCGGCTCAGGCCGCCCTGGCCTGGGTGATCCAGCAGCCCGGAGTGACCACCGTCATCCCCGGGGCGCGCAATCCAGACCAAGCACGCCAGAACGCCGCCGCCGCGGCACTGCCACCGTTCACCGACGCCCAGCTCAGCGCCATCCAAGCCATCTACGACCAGCGCATCCGCGCCGAGGTTCACCACCGGTGGTGAACCGCGCAGCCAATCCCGGATACCACCCCCTGCGGCCGCGGCCCGTCGGCAGCAGGACCGAGCGCCACACCGGGCGCCAGGTCGGTCCGAACCCGATGCTCCAGCTGCCCTGGTCCGCTCCAGCAGGCGTGAAGCACCACTCGCGGCAAAGCAGATGAGTGCCTGCACGGTGCTCGCGGCTAGCAGCGCCGCGCCGGCCCGGCCCTGGCCGGGCGGCTGGCTGCCGTTCCCGCCCCCAGCCGCGGCGGGTGCGGAGCCGGGCTGCTCCCCGCCGCCGGGGCCCGCCGCGTGCTGGGAGGACTCCAGGTGCTGCTTGAGCCCTGCCCACGTGGCTCGTTCCTGCCGTCCGCCCACCCAGGCGAGGGCCGGTGCCAGCAGCCGCAGCGGCCACGTGAACCGGGCCTCCCATGACCAGCGCAGCCGCGTGCCAGCGCCAGCCGGATCGAACGTGAGCGTCCCGCTGAACTCGGCCTGAGCCATCCTCGTGGTCGAGGCCAGCCGGGATGGCCGCTGGAAGCCGGTGTACTCGATGGCCATCTCGGCGAGCCGGCCCCGGGACCTGACCGCCGAGCGGAACTGGGTGCCCTTCCCGACCGGCCCCGGCGTGACCTTCGCGGATCGCACCATGTGCGGGTTGTAGTCCGGCTCGTTCCGCTGGTCGGCGACGAAGTCGAAGACCACGTCCGCTGGTGCGTCGATGACGATCTCGCCGGTGATCCTGGTCATGCCGGGCCTCACCCCGGCCCGACGGGATGCCGGATGATCGTCCGCAGCTTCTCCGGCGCGCTGCGGCGCGGGTCGCCGAGGTAGATCTCGTGATGGCGGCCACGGAGGCGGTAGCCTGCTTCCGCGATGGCCTCCTGCAGTGCCGCGATCGACGGCGCTTCGGACGCGTACGGCCCGATGTGCAGCAGCTGAGCGCACTGGCCCTCCGCCCACCGGATGTACTCCAGACGGGCTAGGCCGGGCAGGTCCTTCTTGCCGCCCGCTTCCGCCGTGGCGGCGGCGATCAGCTCCGCGTCGATCGGGTCCGGCTGCATGATCGGCGCCTGCCAACGCCAGCTGCCGCGATCGCTGGCGGCCATGGTGACCTCACGCCGCGCGACCGCGGCGACGATTTCCTGCTGGGCCGGGTCGTCCACCCACCGCAGCCCTTCCAGCGGCATGAGCCGCGGCGCCTCGCTGGTGAGCTTCTTCAGCCGGAAGTGCGCGCCGTAGCTCACGCTGTACAGCGCCTGCAGCGCCTCGGGTCCGGTGGTCCCGGGCCTGGCCGCGGCCGGTGTGCTAGGCCAGACCTAGGAGCGGTCCTCAACGATGTCCAGGTCATAGAACACTGGCGGCCCATCGCACATCTTCCTGTACTGCTCGGCGGATTCCTGCGTTTCCGGCAGGTCGGAGTTCTCCATCGCGGATTTATGCGAGTCGAAAAACACTATGGCGAAGCAGCGGCTCGGGTCTGAGCGGTCAAGGCCAAGCAATTCCCGGCGCACGGTGCGCTTGCCCTCGGTGGCACGCCACCACTCATCGTCGATCTGGCGGGCCCTGTCAATGTCGGCGGTGCGGAACTCGATGATCTGAACGAACGCCATACGCTATCACCCTTCGATTGCCCCCTGGCCGGGCATCGGTAGTGCCCGCGGATTACGGATCCGGTTCCGCGGGCCAGGACGCGGGAACGGGCTCATTGCGAGGGCTGGCGCCGCCTCCTGCCCTCCTGGTGGCTAATCTGTATGCAGGCGACGGCCCTATTTCTGCTGGTTCAGCACACTCCTGCCCGGTGGAGTCGGGGTGCAGGCCATGTGTGGGAGGTGTGGAGCAGATCCACCACACCGGGCGTCTAGCCCTAGGCGGTCATCCCGGCTGAGCCAGGCCGAGACCTGGCTCAGCCGGTGTTCCCGCCGCTTGCCACGATCACGTCGTATCCCACCCCCACCCCTTCCTCCAGCCCATG
>Ga0187779_10001730_pt1 | contig 13603 bp, 14 predicted proteins | sample 1015_Q2_SP10_10__FD_132435 | JGI IMG/M metagenome (GOLD analysis project Ga0187779, IMG submission 132435) | Tropical peat soil microbial communities from peatlands in Department of Meta, Colombia - 1015_Q2_SP10_10_MG | ecosystem: Environmental > Terrestrial > Soil > Wetlands > Peat | place... | reverse complement strand
GAATGCCGAGACCGATCGCGGCCAAACGAATCGAGAACCCGAAATTCCCGGTCCCATTTGAAATTACGAATGCCGATGTGATGGTGCAGGGATCAGAGTTACGCGGAATGGTCGATGTGATCGCCAGACTGGATCGGGACGGCCAAGCCGGGCCGGCACAGCCGGGCGATATCGAAGGCCGTTACGCGAAGAACCCGACGCTTCCTGGCGGACGAGATCTCGAAATCGTGCTTGATAAGGTGTATTGAGGAAGTGCTGAGTCCTGGGGACTGAGCGCTGAGCATGGAAATTCTACTCAGAACTCAGCACTGAGCACTTTAGGGTTCGGAGGGGTCGGTGTCCAACTCCAAATTCCAGTACAAATAATCTCGCCAACTTTCCGGAGTATTCCTGATGCCGATGGTAATGGTGATCACCGGACTCCAGCGGGGCTTGATGGGTTTCTTCACCAGCCGCATGCCGGCTTCTTCCGGCGTTCGCCCGCTCTTCTTGTTATTGCAGCGCCAACAGGCCGTGACGATGTTTTCCCACGTCTTCCGTCCCCCCTTGGCAATGGGAATGACGTGATCGAACGTCAGCTCCTCCGTCCTGTGTTTATGCTTGCAATACTGGCACGTGTACCCATCACGAGTGAAGATATTGATACGGGAAAACTTGACGGCGCGATGACTGTCTTTCAGCTTCACCAGCTTGAGCAGGCGCATGACGGCGGGGAGCTTGATGGAGATCGAGATGCCGTGAATCTCGCGGTCGTAGACTTCGAGGACTTCAACCTTGCCTTGCCAGAGAAGAGAGATCGCTTTTTGCCAATGGACGACACGCAGAGGTTCGTACGTGGAGTTGAGCAGAAGGGTCATTTCCATTCAACAACCTCATTCCCAACCGAGGCTCCTTCTGTGAGAAGGCCTGGTATCGGTCTGGGTACGCTCATGTATCTCTATGCCATAAGCCCTCTCCGAAATCAAGCTCTGAGCCATGTCAGAACGTCGGACCGCATTCGCATCTCACCGACACTTCAGATGGATCAGGTCGGTTTGCATGCCTGAATTCGTGACCGTCGCCAAAGTCGTCGAAATCCCTCCCGGCACAGGGCGTACCGTTGAAGTACAGGGTGTGTGGGTTGCCCTCTTCAATGTGGATGGAACCTTCTACGCCGTCGATAATACTTGTCCGCACTCAGGAGGACCATTAGGAGAAGGGCATCTGGACGGGGAGATCGTGGAATGCCCCCGGCACGGATGGAAATTGAACGTACGAACCGGAGTCCGACCGGAGGTGCCGCACTTTACCGTCGCGTGTTGCCCGGTCCGCGTCGAAGGAGACGCCGTTCAAATCGCGCTACCCCCTACCCTGAAGTAGATCCAGATGGAGGTAACACATTCTGAGGCGCCGGAGAATCAACGTCGGGCGCTTTCGGTGTCAGCCCATCTGCAGGAAGCGACGCAGCGTTCACCTTTTTGGATGCCAGATGAGCATGCCAAATAAATTCCCGCTCAAACCACTGCCCTTTTTCTCCCTCGTCCCGCAACTGGATTCGAATCTCATAGAGATCGCCGTCGGCCTGCTTCACGCGCCATTCTCCGAGTCGAACGCCGCGCCCCCGCTCCTTCATCGAACGAACGTGCTCGGTCATGGCCTGCAGGATCGTGGGATATCCCAGGGCTCGGTGAGTTTGGACGAGGGCAAGGGCTTCCGCGGCCCGCTTATCCGCCATCGGATTGAGCGAGGATGGCGTGACCCACAAGTAGTACAGCACGCCGAGAGCCAGGACGGCGAGCACCGCATAATGGAGAATTTTCGCCATGGGGAGGAAACGATCTGCTGATTATGGGTTACAGAGCGGGAGCAAGATCCTTCCCGCTGTCACAGCAACAGTCGAAAGAATTTCCGTATCACGCCCGCACCGTGTCCATCTTAGGAAGGCCGGAAGACGGAAGTCAACGCGTGGCTCATCCCGGCGCGAGAAGCCGGCAACGCGGCTTGTGCGCGCGAAAGTGGTTATGTTACATATACCGGGCACACAGGAACGTTGCGATGAAGTTTTTTTTGTACGCCGACAATTTGAATCCGACGCAACTCAAGCGGCGCGCACCGGAGCACCAATTCCAGACGCTCGCGACGTTGCCCGATCATACGATCCAGTTCTGCCGGTGGTCGTCCCAGTGGCGCTGCGGTTTGGCCAGTGTCGTCCCCTCTCCCGGCGAGAAGGTCTGGGGAGCGGTTTTTGAACTCACCGATGAGGATGTGAAGACGCTCGACGAGTTCGAAGGCGACGTCCCGCAAGGAGCCTACCGCCATGTCCAAGTCACGGTACATAACGAGAATGGAGAAAAACTACTCGTCACCACGTACGCGGCTGCGCCGATCGGCAAGTTTAAGCCGAAGAATCATTATCTCGATTGGGTCATGAAAGGACTCAAGCAGTGGAAGTTCCCGGAAGAATGCATCGAACAGTGGCAGGCGTACCGACCACAATAACGCAGAGAAGCTTTCAGCATTCAGCCATCAGCATCACACCAATTCCTTCACCTTGAGCCGACAGCTGATTGCTGACAGCTGATAGCTCGACCTAAAGGAGCACTCATGCCAAAACCAAAGTACCACATTGTCGTCTGTACGAACGCCCGTCCTCCAGGCCATCCCAAACCGTCCTGCGGGAGCCAAGGCTCGGCTCAATTGCTGATGGCCTTCAGCATGGGGGTGATGCAACGCGGACTGATGCCGAGCGATGTGCTCGTCACCGGCTCGTCCTGTCTTGGTCCCTGCGAACAGGGACCGACTGCCGTCGTCTACCCGGACGGCACCTGGTACTCGAAAGTGACCGAAGCTGATGTCGCCACGATCCTCGACGAACATATCAAGGGTGGCAAGCCGGTGCAGAAGCTGAATCCCGATGCGGTGTGGAAATAAGGGCTATCAGCCTTCAACGGTCAGCCATGACTCAGAGCTGATAGCTGATCGCTGATGGCTTTCCTGCTCGAAGCATGAGCACTCACGCCCCTCACCACGAACATAAAGCCGATGCTCCCAAATCCATCGGCTGTATGGTCATCACCTGCAGCGACACGCGCACTGCCGAAACTGACACCAGCGGCTATCGCATCATGCATATGCTCAAGGACGCGGGCCATGAAGTCGTCGCCTACCATCTGGTCAAAGATGAACCGGCCAAGATCAAGGCCAAGATCAAAGCGGCGGTCACAAACAAGAAGATTCAAGCCATCATCATCAACGGCGGGACCGGCATCTCACGGCGGGATTCAACCTTTGAAGCGGTCGATGCGATGTTGGAAAAACGGCTGGACGGATTCGGCGAGGTGTTTCGCTACCTCACCTATCAAGAGATCGGCTCACCGGCCATCATGAGCCGAGCCACAGCCGGAATCATCAAGGGACGAGTGCTCTTCTCCACCCCCGGCTCCGAAAACGCCGTCCGCTTGGCGATGGAGAAACTGATTCTTCCGGAGCTCGGCCATCTCGTCAAAGAACTGACGAAGCAGTAACAGCCGTCAGCATTAAGCAGTCAGCTCTCAGCCAGACTACGGTTCGGAGAGCATCTTAGTCTCACCTCATGAGCTGAAGGCTGAAAGCTGAGAGCATCCTTGCTAGTCTTGCGCAATCTTCGGTTCAGAAACCCGCTGATAGTACACCAGCAGATCACGCACCGAGATCACACCGACGATCACTCCCGCTTCTGTCACACCAAGATGTCGCACACCCAAGTCACCCATCATATCCTGCGCATCACCCACGGACCGATTGCTTTCGATGGAGCAAATCGGGGATGTCATAATTTTCTCGACGGTCAACTTACCAAGATTTTTCCCGCTCGCGACGGCACGCCGCACGATATCCGTGTCTGTGACGATCCCGACCAGCTGCTTTCCCTTCTTTACCAATAACGACCCCACGCGTGCCGTTCGCATCGTTTTCGCTGCGCTGCTGACCGACGTTCCCGGCCCCACGGTCTCGGGATGCTTGGTCATGATGTTCCCCACTGTGCCCATGCTCACTCCTTTTGTGAATAGTGACGTGCCGGCAGAAAGTGCCGGCCTATATTTATCCGACCGTTAAGACGATCTTTCCAAAAAACTTTCGACTTATCAGATGTTCCTGAGCCGCCTTCGCCTCCTTGAGCGGATAGGTGCGATCGATGACGGCAATCAACCGGCCTTGTCCCATGAGTTCTGTCGCTTTCACGAGCTCCGCCCTTGTCCCCATATAGGAACCTTTAATGGTGACCTGGCGAGAGAAGACATAGCGGAGATTCAGTTTCACTTCTGCGCCTGTCGTCGCGCCACAGGTAATGAGCCGACCGCCTCTCGCGAGTGATTCGAGGCAACTGTCCCACACCTCGGGACCGATGTGCTCGATCACGACATCCACACCCCGCCCTTCGGTGAGCAGCCTGACCCGCTCCGAGACTTTCTCTCGTCCGTGGTGGATGACCGCATCCGCTCCCAGCACCACCGCTTTCGGAATCTTGTCGTCGGCTCCGACGGTGGTAATGACCCTCGCGCCGGCCAGCTTGGCCATTTGAACCGCGGCGCTGCCTACCCCGCTGCCTGCTCCCATGATCAAGACCGTTTCTCCATGCTGCAGCTGCGCGAGTGCAAACAACATGTGCGACGCCGTCACTGAGACCAGCGGGAACGCCGCAGCCTGCTCGAAGTTGAGATTCCCTGGAATCGGAAGGACATTCCGAAACGGCACCTTCACAAACTCGGCGTAGCCACCATAGGTGATGGCTCCGATAATGCCGTAGGAGCGACACAGGTTGTCTCGTCCCGCCAAGCACTGATCGCATCGCCAGCAGCTGAGTCCCGGTGAAACCAGCACCCGCTCGCCGACAGTGACACCCTCGACCTGATCGCCCACTTGTTCTACGACACCAGCACTATCGCATCCGGAGACATGCGGCAGCGGCATCGGGTACGCCGGGTTGCCTTGACGAATCCAGATGTCGAGATGATTCAACGCGCAGGCTTTGACGCGGACCAGGACATCCTGCGCGCCGATCGTCGGCGTAGGAATGTCTTCGTACGACAATTTGTCCGGCCCACCATGCTGTCTAAAGATGACGGCTTTCATTCCCTATCCCTCACAGTTTTGAATGCGGATGGCAGGGAGGTGGGCGCCTGACCGCCCGCAGCGGGGTCCCTACACCTGGCGGGGTGCGAGGACGGTCGGGCTCCTCCCTGACAGGACCCGCTATTTCAAAACGTCAACGTCCCCTCCACCACCATCACACAATGTCCCCCCACTTTCACATCTTGGATGACGTCGTCATCCGATACCACCTGAATCAGGATGCGGGATGGACGATCGAGTTCATACCCTTGCTCGGCGATGATCTCGGTCGTCGGCCCCACCTCCACCACCCCGTTCTGCACCAGGTACGCGCCCAACGCCCCGCTGGCACTGCCGGTAGCCGGATCTTCGAGAATCCCGATCGACGGTGCAAACATTCTGGTATGCACCGTGGCAAAGGGTTCGACCGTAACGGTCGTGAAGACCATGATGCCGTTGGCGCCGAACCGACGGCACACATCAGTGATCGCCGACGCGTCAGGCCTGATCGAACGGACTGCGGTCAAGGTCCTCACCGGCACAATCAGAACCGGGAGCCCGGTCGACACCACTTCGATCGGCCACTTCGCCTCGGCAATGACGAATTTCGAAAGGCCCAGGGCACCCGCCACCTTATAGAGGTCTTCCGTTTCTTCGATGGCGCCGAGAAACTCTGGTTTCGGTTGGGACATGACCACCCGAACGACGTGACCTTCCTTCGCGTGGAGTTCAACGGGAAACAGCCCGATGTTACATTCCTGCAGAACGCGCGTGACGGGTTCCTTCGCTGGGATGAGCCCCAACTCAGCCAGCACGAAGAACGTGCCGAGCACCGGATGGCCGGCAAAGGGAATTTCCTGCGTCGGGGTGAAGATCCGGAGCCGAACGACGGCGGCCTTATCCGTCGGAGGAAAAACGAACACCGTCTCGGAAAGATTCATCTCACGGGCGATTTGCTGTAACTCATCGTCCGTCAGCCCCTCTGACTCGGGAATCACGGCGACCGGATTTCCACCGAACGGTTGCAGGGTAAAGACATCGGCCTGATAGAACTTCAGCGTGCGCCGTTCCGGGAGCATGGTATCGGCACTCTAGGTCAAGGGGGAACCTGGTGTCAAACACCGAGCACGCGTTACACGATTCGACCGCAAGCGCCTTGACTTGGCTGCTGCGCGACGCCTATTCTCAGGCACGTCAGCTGCGATGAACACATGGCCAAGGAACTGGAACTAAACGTTCGCCCCATCTTTTCGACACCGCTCTTGGTGTTCTCAATTCCCGACCATGGGCGGCTGAATGAGGAGCTAAAGCAAGCGGTCCTTACGCGAGAAGCGGCGGAACCGGCCTACAAAGACCGTGAAGTGATCGGCTGGTCGTCTCCCCACGACATGTCGATGATGGACTGGGCCGGCGGGCCCCTGAAGAGGCTCTTCGAGTATGTCATCCAGGTCGCAACGCAGGCCACGGAGTTCTCCGACCGGACAGGCAAAAGCACCCAACGTCCGGCCTGGCAGGTGGTGGAAATTTGGGCCAACGTCCAACGGACCGGCGGGAGCAACGGTTCCCATTCACATCCCGGTTCATTCTGGTCCGGAGTCTACTATGTGGACGTGGGCGATATTACCTCGGAACAGGAGAACGGCGGCGAGTTGGAGCTCTTCGATCCCCGCGGCTGCCTTCCGCGGATGCTCGCTCCCTATTTACGCTACGCGATTCCTGAGCTGCACGACGCCGGCAATACCATCTCGTTCACTCCCACCACCGGTCAGTGCGTCATGTTTCCCGGCTGGCAGTACCACGCAGTCGCGCCCTATAAAGGGAAAGCCCCCCGCATCAGCGTCGCCTTCAACCTCGATCCGATCCTCAAATAAGAGCCAATGGCCTATAGCATATAGCGTATGGCACAAGCTCCGGACGAGTAGCCTTCCGAGTTCGTGCTAAACGCCATAAGCCATACGCTCTGAATTCTCAGGCAGGAACTGGCAAGGATTCGAAGGACTGCACGAGCGGATTCCGCACATAGTCTTCGACGTAGTTCTTCAGTAAGCAGTTGCGCCAGAGGAGTTTGTTGGCGAACTTCGTGTCGATCTTATGGAGCACCCTCGCCTTGACGCCGGTCTTCTTCATGAACTGCTCCAGCGTCACGCCGCCGATATCCGTATACGCACCCCGACCGGACTGCATCATGCATTTCGGGATATGAATGCGTTTCTGATCGGTCACGCGTCGCGCGATGTCATCGAACGTCAGCAGCACTGAACAGTCGGAATCGCCGCCGAGTGTCGCGTTCGGCACCATGAGGAATTTGGCCCGGTTCTTCCGGTACATGTTCAGCACCTTATACACACTCTTCGCCATCACCACGGTATCCCGCTTCTCCAACTCGAGAGCGTCAAAGGCGCTGACGATGCGTTTGCGGTTCATAAAGGCGGTGATCGGCGCCTCCGTTTGGATCGTCTGGATGTTCGGCAGCCCCTTCTCGTATAGACGGAGCGCTTCTTCCGCCAGATAGGTTCTGCCCTGGCGCATCAGATCCGCCGTCGGTTCTTTGATCCCGCGCACCGGCGTGAGGCAGCCCATCCAGAGCACACATTTCTGATTGATGGCAGAGATCGTCTCCGCATCCGTCGACATCGTATGAGCGTCGAACGCATAGAAGTTCGCCGAGGACACAGCCGGTCCGTCCAACACCTTCATGAGATGCTTGATCGACGGCGCGTGGGGCATCAGTCGTTCTCGATAGTGACTCAGCGTGATCACCGAAAGCTCGAAGTTGATCCGGCCCGGATATCGCGCAGCCAATTCATGAATCTTCGGCACCTGGACATAGCCGACTGTGAAGAACGTGATGCTCTTATCCGTGGAGGTCAGGAAATCTTCGACCCACTCCATCGCCTTGGGATGGAGAAAGAGATCGGTCCATTCCATGTACTCGTTCCCCCCAAGACACCAGAACTGCATCGGATCGGTCGGCTTCTTGTTGATATAGTCGAGGATGAACTTCCAATCTTCGTCGGTCGTCTTGGGAGGATCGAGTGTTTCGCGGTAAGAATGGTCGATCTCGTAGCAGAACTCGCACTTCACCGGACAGGTCTTCCCGAGGCTGATCGGGATTTTCCCTCCGTCCATCTCTCGGATAAGGACATCGCGATAATCTTTGTTCTTGAAGATGGGAGGGGCCTGGAGGATCGGAAGCGGAGTCGGCATGAATTGACAGCCTACAAACCGTTTGTCACACTGGCGCTATGTCCGGTGTGACCGAACAAGATGTGATGCACGCCCTGGAAATCCTCTGTCTCACACTTCCCACAACCCAGAAAGATCTCGAGCGGGCCAAGCGAGTCCAACTGTACAACTGGGAACCGGCCCGCTATGCGAACCTGACGAACAATCCCAAACAGTACATGAAGAACTACAAGATGGCCGAGGACATGACCAAGAAAATCGAGGCAGCCTACGCGCTTCTCTGCGCAGTCCTGGTCCCTGATGATGATGCGCCCCGTTAATCGTTAAGCGTGAATCGTTTATCGATTTCGACAAACATCTACTCAAACGTTGAACAAATAACGACTACCTCACCTCATGGCTCGTGACGCGAGACATGCCTTCTTGATTCTCCCCGATCGCCACCGGCCATGTGACTAAACCGGATACACCCTCGCCCGACCCCACCATCGCAGGCTGTTTCGCATAAATCTGCGGCAACTTGTTCGTCCCGAACTTCGAGATGTACAGAAACACGTGCTCGCGGGCATTCACGCGCACCGCCCAGGGATGGAAGTCGTTCTTATAGAACTCTTCGCAGAGCTGCATCGCATCCAGACAGGTCAGACCGACCGGCTCGTCCAGCGTGTAGTAGTAGTCCAACGGCAGGTCGTATTCCCCCTGCTTGTGAATCGTGATGCCGAATTTCTCAGGATTGCGGACCATGGGCGTATGGCGATAGGCCACGAAGTAGAACAGTTCAACTGAGTGGATCACCGGCTGATTGTCCAGCACAAATTGCCTGGTCTCCAGCGCCTCGTCTCTCGTCTCGCCGGGGAACCCGTAGAAGGCCATCACATGATTCCAGATGCCGGCCTTCGCCGCCTGCTTGAGATTATTCTGGATCACGCTCTTCTTGGCATGCTTGTCCATCAGATTCAGCACGCGTTCGTTGGCTGACTCCATCCCATAATAGAGCGTGCAACAGCCGGCCTTGGCCGCGAGATCCCACACTGCCTGATCCTGCAAGGTCTCTTCGAATCGAATCAACGTCGTCCATTTGATTCCAACTTGCTGATCGACCAAGAGCTGCGAGACTTTCCTAAACAGCGCGGGCGGATAGGACTCATCGGCAAAGAGGAAATGCCGGCACTGGTACTTGTCGCGCAGAGCCTTCACCTGCTCCACGACCAGCTGTGCCGACATCCCTCGATACTGATCGAAGTACCCCTGCCCGTGATCGCAGAAGGTACAACGCCCCCAGTAACACCCTCGCGTCGCCAGATAGGGGATGATCCGCTCCGGCACGAAATAGTGATCCAACGGGAATCCGTCGAAGTCCGGGATCGGCAGCGACGTGGTTTTCTCCGTGTAGATTTCCTTGTTCTGCCGCACCCCCGTCGCATCTCGATACATGAGGTTCGGCACCGAGGCCATCTCGCGTTTGCCGTTCAAGGCCTCGATCAGCCAGAGCAGCGCATGCTCCCCTTCATAGAGGATCGCGCTGTCGAACACCTCGGTGAAGAACCGCTCGTGATGCGGCAACTCTTCCTGCAAGCGCGTGATCACGTTGCCTCCGACCACGACATGGATGTTCGGGAACGTCTCCTTGATCATCTTGCAGAACGTCAAGCCCGCCATCAGCTGCATCTGCGTGCCGATGGAGACGCCCACCACGTCCGGCTTTTCCTTGCTCACGGAGGGCAGCACCAGCTGGTTGCAGATATCCCGATAGATGTTCACCTGCTCGTCCTCGAGACAGGCGAAGACTTCCTTCGACACACCCGGCCGATAGCCCAGGTTACTTTCCATCGGATAGAACACCAGCGAGGCGGGATAGTAGGCGGCTGAGATGTAGTGCATCACCTCACGAAAGGTATTCAGCGCATTCTCGAGCTTCTCGGCCTCGTAAAAGCGTTCGCCGCGGACGACGGCCTTGGCATCCTCCGCGCGCGTCGCGAGATCGAAGACATCGATCGTCATGGCCTGCTCCAGGACGGACAATTGACCGGCCTCCTGCTCCGTCAGTTCTCCCCGCTTTTCTTTCATCTGCAGCGTCCTCAGCTGCATCGTCTGCCTCGCCCTAATCCAGATCAGGAATTCCGTCGTGAAAAAATGGTCGTACATCTCGATGTTCACGTCGCGTTGAATCACGTGATGGCCGGCTTGGCGGAGCACTGCGGTCAGCGAGGGCAAGGCAAGATACGGAGCGGTCGGCACCCACTCGGGCGGGAACAGCAGCATAACCTTCGACGTCTTGCGCACGCCGTCTTTCAGCTGCGGCAACCCGTCGATTTGAACGAGCTCGTTAACGCTCATAGTTATTACATCCGTCGTTCATGAAGCGTATCTCGCAGATGACGAGGGACGATCTTTCTTGCGCTTCATGCTTCACGAGATACGAACAACGCCACATCACATCTTTCCGGCCAGCGTCGGCACCACTCCCGCCGTCTTCATCGCCTGATATTGCAAGTCCGGCAACTTCCTCATCCCGAACCGCGCTATATAAAGGAAGATATATTCCCTGATGTAGAGCCGCAGGTCCCAGCCTGGATTGTGGTTCCGTTCGAATTCCTGGAACACCCGCTCGGCCTCTTCGATGCTCATCCCGTTCTTCACCGTGTAGTAGTAGTCGAGCGCCAGGTCCCAGTCCGGGTTCTTGTAGGCCGTCACGCCCCACTTCTCCGGATGCTTCGCCACCGGGTTATGCCGGCCCAGGTCGAACGTGCCGAACCCCAGCGAATGCACATGGTTCTTGTTCTGCTCCAGGAACTCCACGGATTGCCAGGCCTCTTGCCTCGTTTCTCCCGGGAAGCCGAAGAATCCCATGCAGTGGTTCCAGATGCCAGCCTCGGCCGTGTACTTGAGGTGCTTCGTCATCACCTCGGTCGTCGTCGCCTTGTCCATCAGCTGGAGCACCCGTTCGACGCCCGACTCATAGCCGAAGTGGAGATAGCGGCAGCCTGAGTCGCGCGCGTCGCGCCAGACTTGCGAGTCGAGCAAGCTTTTTTCGAACCGCATGTGCGTTGTCCAGGTGATGCCCATCTGGCTTTCGACTAAACCACGCGCCAGCTTGCGGAACAGGGCCGGCGGATAGGACTCGTCGGTGAAATGGAAATGCTTCGCCCCGTACTTGTCGCGCAGGAACTTGATCTCCGCCAGCACGTCCTGAATCTTCTTCGACCGGTAGCCGGCCGTGTAGCCCTCGCCATGGTCGCAGAATTCACAGCGGCCCCAGTAGCAGCCGCGCGTCGCCAGATAGGGAAGGATCTTCGTCGGCACGAAATACTTCGAGAGCGGGAGGCCATCGAAGTCCGGCGGTGGCAGTGCAGCCATGTCTTCCGCATAGCTCGTCGGAGACGTATGGATGCCGGTTTCGTCCTTATATATGGTGTTGGGCACGTCGGCCAGGCTCCGCTTCGCCCCGACTGCCTCGACTAATTGGAGAAAAGCCGTCTCCCCTTCATAGACCACGGCGCTGTCGAAGTACTCGAACAGCGGCGACTGGGGCAGCACGTCGCGCAGGCGCGTCACCGTATTCCCGCCGATCGTGGCGTGGATGTGGGGGAACTGTTGCTTGATCAGCGCACAGAAGGTCATGGTGGAGAAGATCTGCTGCTGCAGGACGATCGAGATGCCAACCACGTCCGGTTGCTCCGCTTCGATCACCGGTTTCACCAGCTGGTCGAACACATCGCGGTAGATGTTGACTTGGGTATCGTTCACCGCATCCATCACGTCGGAAGAGACATAGACCTTGTACGACAGATCCGTCTCCATCGGCGGCATGCAGATCCGCGCCGGCGCATAGACCATCGAGATCACCGACGTGACCTCGCGGAAGACTTGAATCGCCCACTCTAACTGATCGATATCGTAGAATGTTTCTCCGCGGACGATCGCCTTCGCCTTCCCCGCCTTCTTGATCAGCTCGTCGATCTTCTGGCGGGTCACATCGCAGAGCGCCAGCCGCAAATCCATCTCAGCTTCGCTCAGATCCCGCTTCTTCGAGAGCTTGCGCAGCCGGTCGAGCTGCTGCGGCACCCGGCGCAGAACTTTCTTCAAGAAATCCTCGCTGAAGTACCAGTCCCACATCTCGAGGTTGATGTCTTTCTGGATGACCGTATGGCCGGCCTGGCGGAGGACGGAGGTGAGCGAGGGAAGGCTGAGATAGGGTTCGGAGGGGAACCAATCGGGCGGGAAGATCAGCAGGACCTTCATCTTCCGGCCGCTGGAGGCTTCGAACTGTTGGCGATTCAAGAGAATGAGCTCTTTAGAGGCTCGCTCACCCTTTGAATACTCTATTTTCATCGAGAGCTAGCCCTTCCTAATCGCAGGATGCTCAAAACGGCGTCTCGCTTGGCCGCAGGCAAGCTAACACCGGAGGCGTACCCTCTGGGGTACGTTGAGGATGTTGGCGAGCCGAGAACGACGCGAGAGGTTGTTTTCAGCATCCTGCTGGAGGCCCGGTCGCCCTTGGAGAACTCGATCTTCATGCCGGCCTGACCCTTCCCGCAAACGCGATAAAACCGATAAGAAAGACGATGGGTTAGCCCAAAGAGAAGATATTGTAAGAGTGTGGAAGATGGATATGCAAGGGAGGAGGGACGGACGGAAGCCCCGCTACTTTCGCTTGAGCCTGTGTCTTGTTGGCCGCCGTCGACGTCGCGGTCGCTCGGCTTCGGAAACTTGTTCCATCCCATGCGATGAGGATGGAACTGCGGACACTCCTCGCCGCCCGCAAAGCCGGGACGCGACCGCTCCTGGCCGGCGGAAACACAAGCCACAATGGCCGCGAAAGTAGCGGGGGCCTTCCCCTATTACAACGAGGGAGGAGAAGAAGGAGGGGGTGCTCGTTGGACGCGCGCAGCGTCATGGACTGGACCTGACCTGAAAAAGTAGAATGTCCCCGTTTCGTCACCTACGCAGGGATCATTGCTGAAGGGCATGGTTCCTTTTCGAAATAAAGCACTTCATGCCGAATGGGCAAAGATTGATTCCTCCGAGGTTCAGGAAGTGATTGCGTTCGTCGGTGAGTTCCTAGCGACGAAATTTTGATTGGTAGAGACGAAATGTCTGATGCTTATCAGCCAATGCGGGACTTAATAAATCGCTCAGGAATTCCTTTTCAGCTGGCGGTTGAAAATACTATTCGCACAACGGGAGAAAAGCATGGCATTGAGGTGATAAGGAGAGAAGTACCGTTGACCTGCCCCCTGTAGTTGTACCACTTGCAATGTGACTCACGCGCACCGTGGCGCGATGGCTTCCGGTGCCGGCGGACGATAGCCCAGGGCGCTGTGGGGCCGAATCCGGTTGTAGGTCT
>Ga0187779_10001729_pt1 | contig 13605 bp, 13 predicted proteins | sample 1015_Q2_SP10_10__FD_132435 | JGI IMG/M metagenome (GOLD analysis project Ga0187779, IMG submission 132435) | Tropical peat soil microbial communities from peatlands in Department of Meta, Colombia - 1015_Q2_SP10_10_MG | ecosystem: Environmental > Terrestrial > Soil > Wetlands > Peat | place... | reverse complement strand
GTCATCATCGATGAGCTCCATGCTTTTGTGGAATCGGAACGGGGTGTACATCTCAAAGTTCTGCTCGGGAAACTGGACCGGCTCACCGGACGGAAGGTCCAGCGTATCGGTCTCTCAGCAACAACCGGGAACCCGGCTGAGGTTCTTGAATGGCTTTCAGAAAACAGGCACGGGGCGGAGCTTATCGAAGTCCCGGTCCCGCCCCGGGAGAAGCAGTTTCTGTTCATTGTAGAAGAAAATGAGGGAAAGGCTGCAGACCGGCTCGTGGAGATCGTCTCAGGGAGAAAGGCGCTCGTCTTTGTCAACAGCCGGAGCCGGGCAGAAACGGTCATGCAGGCATGCGGCGGGAGAATACCAAACCTCCATGTCCATCACTCCTCACTTTCGCCGGAGACGAGAAAGGTCGCCGAAGAAGCGTTCTCTTCAGACGGCGGGGCATGCATCGTATGCACGAGCACGCTTGAGCTCGGGATTGATATCGGGGACCTCGATATTGTTGTCCAGGTAGGCCCGCCGCGGTCAGTCGCTTCATTCCTCCAGAGGATGGGAAGGAGCGGCCGGCGCGGCCGGGCCCCGTACATAGCCTGGTTCCTTTCAGGTCCATGCGAGTTGCTCATGAGCGTTGCCATAATCGAGTGTGCCCTCAGAAAAGAGGTCGAGGCCCTCGTACCCCCGGCGATGCCTTTTAACGTCCTTGTCCAGCAGATCCTGCTTACCCTGAATGAGCGCACCCGGGTAACCCGTCAGGAACTCGCTTCTTTTCTCCTCTCCCTTCCTGCTCTCTCTTTCTCAGGGGTTGCCGGGCTTGACAGTATTCTCTCCCATCTCACCCGGGAAGGCTTTCTCATCGCCGACGGCGATGTCCTCATGATGGGGCCGGCTGCGGAACGGGCATTCGGTAATTCTCACGGTAAGGACCTCTACTCGGTAATCAAGGGCGGAGGAGGATACCGGGCCGTGACGCCGGATGGGGAGGTAGTCGGGATGCTCGATGAGCGTTTTGTCAACCTTCAGGACGCAGATTCGGTTCTTCTTGGCGGGAAATGCTGGAGGATGGTGAAGTGCGACGAACGTCATGGCATGGTTGTAGTGGTCCCGTCCGACACGGCAGGACCCGGGGCCTTCTGGACCGGCGGGGAAGATAGCGGGTTCTCTCCGACGATTTGCCACCAGGTGCGTGAGATTTATTCCCGGGGGGGATCAGAGCTGCCTCTTGACGAAAGGAACAGAGGGGTCCTCGCTACAGCCATCGGTAAGATCCCAGCTGGCGCCGTTCAGGAGCAAATCTGCGTAAGGGGGCGATGGGGACTCCGGGGAAGCGAGGCGGTCGTTTACAGCTTCTCCGGATCAAGGTTCAACCGGATTCTTGCCGTCCTTCTCAAATACAAACTCGGTGGAAAAGTGGTAGTGAGATACAACGATTTCGTAGTGGTTGTTCGCGGAACGGGGAAGAAGGCAGAAGACCGGGTTATGGAAGCGTTGGCCGGAATCCGGATGATGGACCGGCGGGAGATTGCGGGGCTCCTCCCGTTACCAGACCGGCAGATGTGGAAATTCGGAGCGCTCATCCCGGACAAGCTCTTCCGTATGATGGCAACTGCCGATTATTACAGGCTTGATGCCTTCCTGCAGGGTTTTGCCGGGACAACCATGCACTCAAAAATACTGAACGAGGAAAAGAACCCGGCCGCGATTAACCGGCTGCAGGGATCCTGGTGGCGCACCTGAACCACGCCACATTATTAAGGAAAAGCTCCGAGATCAGATCATGAAGACTGTGCTCCCCGTTCTCCTTCTGGTCTTTCTTCTGCTGGCAGCCACCGGATGCACCCAGTCACAGCCGGCAGTATCTCCGCCAGTTACAACTCCCGCAGCCCACCCGGTTGCCACCTATCAGCGGGTGCCTGCCACCCAGCCGACCCTTTTTGTCATAGGGACCCCGACGACGGGTATTTCGGTCTCGGACAATACCGTCACAATTCACGATCTTGCTTTTGACCCGCCGGTGATATCGGTCAAGGCAGGGGAGACCGTGCGCTGGGTGAATGAAGACGAAGCCACGCACAATATCAGGTTCGTCTCGCCCGGATTTTCGACATTCCTTCTCTCTTCGGGGCAATCCTTCAGCCAGAAGTTCGTCAGGCCGGGAACCTACGATTACACGTGTGCTATCCACCCCTTTATGCACGGGACCGTGCAGGTCGTGTGATTAAGATGTTGGAACAGATCAGCTATGCACTGGTGTTTGGATTTCCGGTGATCATGTATCTTGGGATCATTACGTTCGCTTCGTTCGTTTTTACCGCATCGGTCGGACTGCTCAATTACAAAGGAATCCTCTGGATTCCCTTCCGGTGGCACCCGCGGCTCGCTGCGATCTCGATTACCCTCGGGATAATCCACGGGAGTCTTGGTATCCTCGCATACGTCAGGTAAAAATGTCTCATGAAAAAAATGCTACGGATTTACAGCCCGGCGAGCCTGAGGACGGCCCCGACCAGGATCCCAAACATCGACGTGGAAGCTGAGGCCATCCCGAGAAGAATATAGCCGATAATTGCACCGATCTTGAGGGGAATATAGGTGCGGTTCAGGTTGAGGCGGCGGATAGCCCGGAAGGATTTCGTATCCGGTGAAATCTGCGGCTTGTTTTTCCTGATTTTCAGCATGGAATCACCTGTTCTTCCTGAAAGATCTATCTCTCCCGCGGAACGCGAGGACGTACCGTCCTCAGCATGATGGATACCTTATACTTGTAATACGTTGTATATAAATCATTTGAAATTATGCAATCTTTCATTACCATACTTTTAACGATTTTAAGGGTTATTTAGACAAAATATATACGGTTCCGCCCCCGAAATCCCCCCGACCGGCGTAACAACCGGATCCATCGCTGCCTGACAGGACAAGAATCATGGCAATGTAATGGACCCGAAGATCACGGATTCCTGGAAAGCCGCAGAATAATACGCCGAGGGGGAGATTTGAACTCCCGAGGCGCGAAGCGCCAGTAGCTTTCGAGGCTACCGCCTTCCCGGGCTAGACTACCTCGGCACCCGGTTCTCTAATTTTTTACTCCGATTGCTCAAATAGGTATCTGCGCACGAAGTATTCTGCCGGTCTCGCGCGGGGAAGAATCCTGAAAAAAGGAGAAACAGGAAACCAGGACCTTACATCCCCATCGGGGGTGCTGCAGGGCCTTTCTTGGACTGGGTGATCATCATATCGTCGACACGGATAAGCATGACCGCAGTTTCTGTTGCGCTCTGGATTGACTGGCGCTTGGATCGGAGTGGCTCGAGAACGCCGTCCGCGAGCATATCCACGACTTTGCCCTCATAGACATTCAGGCCGGTGTTCTTTTTGCCCTTGGAATGGGCATTCTTGAGCTCGACAAGCTTGTCGATAGGATTAAACCCGGAGTTCTCTGCAAGGGTGCGGGGGATGGATTCGTATGCGGCTGCGTAAGCCTCGATGGCGAGCTGGACCCGGCCGCCTACGGTTGACGCATAGTCCCTTATCTTCATGAGGAGCTCGGTCTCGACTGCTCCACCTCCGACAACAAACGTACCGTCTTCCATCGCGTCCATGACTACGCGGGTCCCGTCAACGACCGCCCGCTCGAGCTCGTCGAGGAGGTAGTCGCTCGTACCCCTGAGAAGGATTGTAACCGACTTCGGGTTCTTGCATCCGGAGAAACGCGTTATGCTGGCATCGTTGTCTTCCTCGACATGCTCAGCGTGACCGAGATCTTTTGCCGTAATCGCTTCTGCCTTGTTGACAATTGTCCCGTGGAGCGAGCGTGCGGCATATTTCATGTCGCTCTCCGGAACATCCTCGATTGCATAGATACCGTGCTTCGCGAGGTAAAACTGAACAGGGTCTGAGATACCTTTCTGGCAGAGAAGGACGTTTGCGCCACTATTGATGACTGCATCGGCGAGTTTCTTTAATGACTCGTGTTCCTGTTCGGAAAAAGCATTGATCTGTTCGGCGCTGGTGAGCTTGATCTTTGCCTTGACCTGGGTCTTGGTGATCTCGAGCGGGGTTGCAATGAGAGCGACCTTTGCACCGGTCACTTTCCGGGGCATGCCTTCGTTGACCCGTTTCTTGTCGATAACAATACCCCTGATCAGCTCGGCATCGTCCATCGCCTCACCCTTCTGCTTCTTGATCATAACGTCTTCTTCGTCGACGGTGATCTTCTTGCCCTCCTTCTCGGCAACGGTCATAACCGCATCGACGAGAATTGCATCAAGCTTGTCCTTGACAAGCTCGAGTGACTTGCCGGTTATCGCTGTATCGGCGATTTTCATGAGGGTTTTCCGGTCGGTGGGATCGACCTTGAGCGAGAGGCTGTCGACAATTTCGAGAGCCTTTGCCATGCCGAGCCGGTATCCCTGGGCGATGACCGTCGGGTGGATTCCCTCCTCGAGCATGACCTCGGCCCGCTCCATCATCGCGCCTACGAGGATGACAGCAGTTGTTGTCCCGTCGCCGACCTGGTCGTCCTGGGTCCGTGCAACCTCGATGACCATCTTTGCACCGGGATGCTGGACGGCGATCTCGCCGAGAATTGTCGCACCGTCGTTGGTGATCACGATGTCGCCCGTAGAGCCGACAAGCATCTTGTCCATTCCCCGCGGACCTAGCGTGCTCCTGACCGCGCCAGCTATAGCCTTTGCGGCCGCAATATTCGAGCGCTGGGCTTCCTTGCCGTAATTGCGCTCCACATTTTCCTTTAGAATGATAATTGGCTGTCCAGCTAGCATAATCGAACCTCCGATGTTGTAAAAGGTGGAATTGAACTTCTATATAAAATATAGGGTTAAATGACCGGAAAAATGGTCAGTCAATGCGGGATATCTTGAAGAGCGAATAGACCGGCACGCCATCGACATCCCTGATGCCGCGCTTGTCAAAAATGACCAGGATCGCAATCGGGATTGCCTTGTGTTTGCGCAGGTATTTTACTACTTCCTGCATGGTCTTCCCCGAAGTTATTACGTCATCGACTATGATGCACCGTTCCCCGCTGACCCCGGCAAAGTTGCCGCTTATCGAGCCGGTGGGTCGCTCGTTCTGGCTCTGCTTGGATGGGTGGAAGATCGCGAGGTTTGCCGCTTCCTGAGCCGCGATCAGGGTAGCGAGAGGAATGCCGGAAAGAGCAATCCCGACAAAAACATCGGCCTCCGCCTTCTGGTCCCCCGGAGTTTCCGGCGGGCAGGAAGTGTCCGCCCCCCCCATCTTTTCAGCAGGGGAACGGCCCTGGTAGTACCGGCTGAGGAGCATAAGGGCAGTCTCTTCAAGGAGGGGGGCGCTGCTGCTGACCGCGGTCCAGTCAATATGGACATCTTTGGGTGCAACCGTGCCTTTAGCCTGGGTAAGGAGCCAGGTAACCGTCTCCATGGACAGGGAGAGTTCATCGGCAATCTGACCCGGACTATGCCCTTCGGCGAGGAGCATTTTTGCCCTGCCGATCAGATCGTCAAGGGAAGACATGAAAAGAAGGTTTGTCCGAATCTATTTAAGTTTTCGTTTAATTTCCGCACCGCAGACAGGGCATTCACCGTCATGGTCGGAGTATCTCCCGCACCCGGTGCACCGGTATTTCCACCGGATTTTTTTGGCACGCCGCTGCATCATTGGGGTTACCCTGACACCGACCCCGGCAGCGACGTTCTGGATGGCAAAGTCGTCCGTGAACAACTCAGCGTCGAGCTCGAGCGCGAGTGCGAGAAGTTCACGGTCGGTAACAGAGACAACGCCTGCATCGCCGCTCCTGACGGCAGCATCATCAACGCGTTTCAGGAACTCCACCCGGGGGGCCGCAACACGCAACCCGAGTGCACAGAATTTTTCGAACCTGCCTTTCGACCGTATATCGATCAGTTCGTCGAAAACCGAAGGAGTCGTGTAAAGCTCCCCCTCAAGCGGCATCTCGCAGAAAAAGAAGGATGTATCGAGAACCGCTCTCATGCCGGGAACCCCGCAGCAGAATTTCCCTCGTCACCGGATCCGTATCCTGAATCAGCAGCGGTCATCTGAAAGTTCCGCTGCGATCCGATCGGCGGCGGTGATCCGGCTGCACCCCCGTTCGATGGTGTCACTGCAGATCACGTCCCGGATCCCGGTACTCATGAGACGCGTATACGCTCCTCCGGTGAGAACCCCGTGAACGCATGCCGCGTACACATCTTTTGCCCCCTGCTCATAGAGCATCCCGGTAGCTGTGGCGATCGTTCCGCCGGTTGAGATAATATCGTCGACAATGACGACCGAGCGGGAGTCTGTGCAGATCTCTTTGGGCGCCATCTTTACCTCAAGGCCGCTGAGGCGGGTCTTCTCGAGATGGTCGAAGTCCCACCGCCCCACAGACGCGACTTCCCGGGCAAAAGCGAGGGCACCGTCATCCGGTGCGAGGATAAGCGGGCTGTCAAGGCCAAGGGTCCGGATATACTCCCCGATCTCGTTTGCTACAGAGATGTCCTGTGCCGGGACCGGGAAATACTTCAGTACTTCGCGGTCATGGATATTGACGGTGAGGACGCGCTCTACGCCCCGGCCGAGAACCGCGGCTACGGCCCGGGCGCTGATGGGTTCCCCCGGTCTGAACCGCTTGTCCTGCCGGGCATACCCCATGTAGGGCACGACGAGCCGGTTCTTTGAGCTGTCGCAGGCATCGATCATAAGCGCCAGCTGGACGAGTGAGTCATTGTCCACTACGCTTCCGACGATAATCGTATCGTCATCCAACTCTCCGGCTGCAAGGTAGAGTTCGCCGTCAGGGAAACGGGTAAACCGGACGCCCACAAGCGGGATGGAAAGGTTTCTGGCAAGGCTGGTTGCAAGGATCTGGGATTTTTCGGTGCAGATTACTCTCATGTTGACCTTCCCCCGGAACCGGGCCTCGCGGATACCCTCTTCTCCAGGCAGAATTTCTTATGGATGGTTGTTAGTCTTTCGATAAAAAAGGGTTTGCCAATCTCCCGCCGGGGCCCTTCTAGGGATGAGTTGCTCCCGGCCATCAGCTGAAAGTACTTAAACAATCGTGAGACAAATAATATGAAGTTCCAAGGGGAAGATGAGGTAAATCCCGTAATGGATTCTGCAGATCAATCAGGACACCAGGCCGTTGACGGAACACCGGCCACCCAGCCTTCAGCAGCGGCACCTGCACCGCAGCCTGCGGTACCAGCGGAAGCGATGTCATCGAAGATCGAAGTCCCGGCGAAGCTCATCGATCAGGTTATCGGGCAGGACCATGCTGTAGAAGTTATCAAGAAAGCAGCTGTCCAGCGCAGGCATGTCATGATGATTGGAAGCCCGGGAACCGGCAAATCGATGCTGGCGAAGGGAATGGCGGAACTCCTCCCGAAAGAAGAACTTGTAGATATTCTCGTGTATCCGAACTCGGACGATAATAACAACCCGGTCATCCGGACCGTTGCTGCCGGCAGGGGTAAGCAGATCGTTGCCGCCCACAAAGTCGAGGCAAAGAAGAAGATCCAGTTCCGGAACACCCTCCTGATGCTCCTCATAATTGGCATAATCGGATATTCATTTATCATCAACCAGATACTTTTCGGGATCCTCGCGGCTGCTTTTGTCTTCATCGCCCTCAGATACAGCAACCCGCGTGAGGAAGCCATGGTCCCCAAGCTTCTCGTCTCGAATGACACCAAGAATATCGCACCCTTTATCGATGCAACGGGCTCCCATGCAGGGGCACTTCTCGGTGACGTCAGGCACGACCCGTTCCAGAGCGGCGGTCTCGAGACCCCCTCGCATGACAGGGTTGAAGCAGGGGCAATCCACCGGTCGAACGGCGGGGTCCTCTTCATCGATGAGATCAATACTCTCGATCCCCACTCACAACAGAACCTCCTGACCGCATTGCAGGAAGGTGAATTCCCGATCACCGGTCAGAGCGAACGGTCGAGCGGCGCGATGGTACGGACAGAACCCGTCCCCTGCAAATTTGTAATGGTTGCAGCGGGGAACCTTGATGCCATCCAGGGAATGCACCCGGCCCTCAGGTCGCGTATCCGCGGGTATGGATACGAGGTCTATATGGCCGAAAGTATGGAGGACACTCCTGAGAACCAGCAGAAGTATGTCCGGTTCGTGGCACAGGAAGTGAAAAACGACGGGAAGATCCCGCACTTCGACCAGAGTGCCATTGATGAAGTGATCCGCGAGGCACGCCGGCGCTCCAACCGGAAAGGACACCTTACCTTAAAACTCCGCGACATGGGAGGCCTTATTCGTGTCGCAGGTGATATCGCCCGTCAGGAAGGCGCCGCTATCACGACGGCGGAACATGTAATCCTGGCAAAATCAACCGCCCGATCGATCGAAGATCAGGTATCGGATGAAATTACCCGGCGCCTCAGGGAATACGAAATGACCGTAGTCGAAGGCACGAGGATCGGAAGGGTCAATGGCCTTGCGGTGACGGGAAGCGATGCCGGGTCCGTACTCCCCATTATGGCTGAGGTCACTCCTGCCCAGGGGAAAGAGGGCGGAGAAGTCATCGCCACCGGCATGCTCAAGGAGATCGCCCAGGAATCGATCAAGAACGTAAGTGCCATCCTGAAAAAATTCACCGGAAGGGATGTGAAAAATATCGATATTCACATCCAGTTCATCGGCACTTACATGGGGGTCGAAGGAGATTCGGCATCTATCAGCGTTGCAACCGCAGTTATAAGCGCAATCGAAGGTATTCCGGTCCGGCAGGACGTTGCGATGACAGGTTCCCTGTCGGTGCGTGGTGACGTACTCCCGGTGGGGGGAGTGACCTACAAGATCGAAGCCGCGGCAAAAGCGGGGATCAAAACAATCCTTATCCCCCGGACGAACATCAACGACGTGCTGATCGAGGAGCGGTTCAAGTCGATGGTCACGATCATACCCGTGGATACCATCGAGGAGGTCCTGAAGATCGCCCTCGTTCCCGAGAACACCGAAAGTTTCCTCACCAAACTCAAGAAGATGGCGGTTCGATCCACGGCAATGATCGCCGAGGCACCTGCATGCACTCCCGTGGTCTGATCCATGCACGGCATCTCGTACTATGATTTGCGCCATGTAACCGGACAGGTCACCCACATCGATATCGATAACGGCGTCGTCGAGTCCGGAGGCACTTCTTTTTTCAGCAAGGCTGTGCTCCGCGTCCTCGCCGGTGCCGGATGGGGGGTCCTCGAGATCGACAACTACACTCCAGTCACTGGTAAAAAATTCGAAGCACTCCTCCAGGAAGCCTCGAGACTCTCCGCCATAACCGGGGAAGAAGTCGTTCTTGGCGACGCACCCCATGGCATTCTTCCTGTACCCGCGGTAAAAGAAGATCCCCGAGACGTCACGATCGAAGAGAAATCGGCGATTCTTACCGAGATCGAAAATGCGGCAATGAACCCGCTCGTTGTAAACAGGCGTGCAAATTATATCGAGAGGGCCGAACAGGTGAGTTTTCTCGATAGTTCCGGTAACGAATATTCGTTCGAGCTCTGCCGGTCGGGTTTTAACGTCATGGCAGTGGCATCACGAAACGGTAACATTCAGATGGGGTACGAACGGGAACACTCGATCAATGGTTTCGGCCTCAGGCACCGCCAGGAACTTGGGAAGAAAGCGGCAGATATAGCGATCGCCCTTCTCGATGCGAAGACTGCCACCGGCGGGAAGATGCGTGCGGTACTCGATCCTGAGCTTGCCGGAGTTTTTGCCCACGAGGCAGTCGGGCATGCGAGCGAAGGGGATCTCGTTGCCGAGGGAAGTTCGGTACTGAAGGGGCGCATCGGTGAGAAGATCGGCAGCGATATCCTCACCATTGTTGATGATCCGGGCCTTCCGGAGTTCGGCTTCGATCCGGTAGATGCAGAGGGAGTGGCAGTCCGGCGTACGGAAATTATCAGGAAAGGGGTGATAAACAGCTTCCTCCACAGCCGTGAATCGCTCGGTAAGGTCGGCGACGGAATCCCCGGGCATGCCCGCGCAATGCCCGGAGAGCCTCCGCTTGTCCGGATGAGCAATACCTTCATCGAAGAAGGCGATTCGACCAACGAAGAGATCTTTTCTGAGTGCAAACACGGGATTTTTCTCAAAGGCTCCCGTGGGGGCCAGGTAGACCCGGGCCGGGGCGTGTTCCAGTTCAACGCAGAGTACGGGTATCTTATCGAAAACGGTGAACTCGGCACGATGGTGCGGGATGTCTCGCTATCGGGGGACATTCTCACTACGCTTCACGGAATCGGCCTGTGCGGCCGGTTCCGTGCGATGAGCCCGGGATATTGCGGGAAAGGCGGCCAGAGTGTCCCGGTGAGCGACGGGGCCCCGTATATCCTCCTTTTCGATGCAGTGGTTGGTGGCAGCGGTGTGGATTGAGGATATTATCAAAGAAGCCTCCGTCAGGGTGGACGAAGTCGAGGTCTATTATGTCGAGGGCAAATCAGTGTCCGCAGATCTCCGGCAACGGAGAGTCAACCTTGCAACCGTATCCCGGGACTGCGGACTCGGGATCAGGACGATTCATAAAGGCAGGATAGGCTCGTCGAGCACCAACAACCCTGAAGCCTGGAAGGCCTGCCTGGAGGCCGCCATTGCGAGCGGGAGTCTCGCGACTGCCCAGCCCTGGGAAGGCCTCCCCCAACCGGAATCCCTGCCGGAAACGCCCATCTCGTATGATTCTTCATTGAGAGCGGACCCTGCAACAGCGCGGGACCTCCTCGAAAAGATGCTGGAAGGGGCGGCTGAGCATGAGGCTGAGATTACCGGGGGGTCTGCTTCCCTGTCAGAGATGTCCGTAACACTCGCGAACAACAAAGGCGTCCGATATCACGACCGGCATACTGGTGCCTCCCTGTCACTCGAAGCGATCCATGGCCATTCCACCGGCTATGAATTCGACCATTCCCCGTTTCTCGGGGAACTCAATCCCCGTCATGTTGGCGAACGGGCAACGTTTTTTGCCCACGGATCCTCCGGGGGAAAGGAGATTGCAACCGGTGAGTATGACATCGTGCTCTCACCGCTCGCTTACGCCGAACTTCTGGGAAATGTCTTCATTCCTGCATTGAACGGGAGGAGCGTTCACGCAGGGCGTTCGCGACTCGCGACACTGCTGGGCGCGGAAGTTACCGATCCCATGGTTGCGATGTATGACGATCCGCTGATGTTGCGGGCGGCTGGCAGCGTGCACTGGGACGCCGAAGGAACTCCGGCACGAAGGGTCGACTTCATACGTGACGGGGTTCTCGAGAATTTCGCGTACGACCTCAAGACCGCGTACCGGCATGGCAAAAAAAGCACCGGTAGCGCCGTCCGGGGCGGATTTGCCGGCCTCCCGGCGATCGGCCATCACAACTTCATCGTAGACGGGAAACGGGAGAAGATCGGTGACGAGCGTGCGATCTATATTCACAATGTCGTCGGGGCCCATACTGCCAATCCCATGAGCGGGGAATTCTCCGTTGAAATTTCCAATGCGTACTGGATGGAAGACAACGCTTTCCAGGAACCCATCAGGAGCGCGATGCTCTCGGGAAATGTTTTTGGACTTCATAAGGAAATTGCAGGACTGGGTAAAGAATCCAGACCTGTTGGTTCGGCGATCCTGCCTTCGGTAAGGATTAATAATCAACGTATCATTGGTAAATAAAGAAACGGGGCAATCGTGAGTGCAGTTCTCATTGTAATCCTGATGGTTGTTGCAGTCCTTGCGATTGGATACTACCTCCTCAAAAAGTTCCTGCTTCTCGTGCTCAACGCAATCCTCGGTCTCTTCCTCCTCGTAGTCGCGAATTTGCTGCATATCATGCAATGGATGGGAAAGCCCGATCTCGGGTACAGCCTCGCGACGATTCTTATCAGTGCAATAGGAGGAATCCCGGGCGTCTTCATCCTTATTCTCCTGAATATCTTCGGAATTACCGTGCAGTAAAAACCAGAGGAACAAGCTCCCTAATTTCAAGTTCACCATCGGTAAAAACGGTCGTTACCTTGGAAAAACGGGATTTCTCATCAGAATACGTTTGCTTCTGAATATACCAGCACCTGGTCCTGCAGCAGCTCGTACGGCTTGATCTCCCGGGAGTGAGCGGACATCCGCATCTTTACTACCTCGAGCGCAAGGTGGACATCGGTGAGGTCGGTAGTCCGGACGTAACGAAGGAGTATGACCGTGTCAGCGAGATATTCGATGAGGCCATGCCTGCTCGAGAACTGGTTCTGCCGCGAAGTCTCCGATGTCATCATTATCGTGCACTTTTTATCCCGCAGGCCGTCCACGAAACGGAACATCTCCCTACGGCGGTCGGCATCGTTCTCGAAAAGCTCCTCGAAGAGGGAGACCGGGTCGATGACAACTCGGTCAGCATGTACAGCCTGGATAAGGGAAGGAAGTTCGTTTTTGATCGGGTTATTGGCGAGGTTAAAATCATTGGGGTTCAGTTTGATGATAAAGAGGGATTTCTCCAGATATGGTGCGACATCCCAGCCTTTCTGGTTCATGTAGTAGAGAATCCTCTCCTTCTGTTCCTCGAGGCTGATGTATATGACGTTCTCCCCCTTCTGGAGCCCCTCCCAGACAAACTCCAGGGAGAATGTTGTTTTCCCGGTACCATACGAGCCGATTATCGCACAGATACTTCCCGGAACGAGCCCGCCGCCGAGCATGTCGTCAAGGCCGAGAATGCCGACCTTGACTCTCTGGACGGTCATATAATCACCCGTATGTTGCTCACTTCGAACCCCCCTGCCGTCGTTATGCGGACCGCGAACTTCACGAGATCCCGCTCTTCGAGATGGGGCATCACCCCACGGAACTTCTCAAAATACATTACTCTCTGGCGGCGTGCACCGGTGCTCTCTTCCCATTTGAAGAGGAGAACCGCATCTGCGATATCGGCAAGTTCAAGTTCCCGGGCAGTTCCAATAACTCCCCTGCTGAGCAGAAGATAGATAGTGATATTTTTCTTTTTGGCGATTCTTTGGAAACCCCGGAGAAAGCCGGTAAGATCGCTCCAGAGGTTCGGGATATCATGCTGAGTTGCGACATCCGTTATCGAGTCCACAATGACGAGGCTGTCGTCCTGAGCACTGTTCATCACGTCGAAGAGGACGGACAGGATATTCTTGTAATCCGACCGTTTTTCCATCCGGGAAATAATATCGCTCGGGCTGTACCAGTCATCCGGGACAACGCTTTTATCGAAATAGCGCTCTGAGAGGTCATCGAAACGGACCGAGTCGATCATTCTTTCGAGTCCGTCTTTTCGGAACGAACTGAGGATTTCGCGTCTTACATCCTCTTTGAGCCGGGTAAAGGTGATATATCTGATCTCACGGGGAATGAGCAACCCTTCAGGAGCAGCCCCTTCCATCAAAGGCAGGATATTTACCAGCGAACTGTACGCAAACTCATAGTTCCCGCCACCGAGATCGCCGAACAGGAGGATTACCGAGCCGGGAGGTACACCCCCGTCGAGGATTGGATCGAGCGAGCTTATACCGGTCTGCATCTTCCTGTTATCGTTATCCTGCATCGGGCACCTGTATCATGGCATGATCCTGTTCCGCACATGGACACTCTTTTAG